>JAABUK010001374.1_pt1 | contig 46544 bp, 35 predicted proteins | sample 5559141 | NCBI WGS metagenome assembly JAABUK01 (sample SAMN10711869, study PRJNA513367) | rock metagenome | isolation source: Antarctica rocks | place: Antarctica: Victoria Land, Pudding Butte nord | collected 2016-01-03 | reverse complement strand
CCCCTCCCCCCCACAACCACCCACACACCGCAGAAAAAGCCGCACGCACCCCAGCCCCTGCGAACATAAGTCGCCGCCAGTCAGCCAGCGCGCAGTATCCCACTCGGAGACCATACGAGTGCAAAATCGACCGGTGCCGCTCGTCCGGCTTTGCGTCGAGGGAGGAGTTGAATCTGCATATGAGCTCGGTGCATGATATGGAACATAGGGGTAGTGTTTGACGGTGATGGGATATTAGTAGCTGGGTGGATAGATGGTGTTGGATGGGGGAGCTTTGAACGTTTGTGTCTCAGGATGGTGGTCTCTGATGTGCTATTGTTCCACTCCTTTGATCATTCGATAAGCACAGTGGCGTTGGAAAAGAGTGGGCGGACGCTTTGCTCAAGAACGGTTGAACGGCCACACATGCCTTCACTACGGGGCAGATGAAATTTAATGAGGAAGACAACAGAAAGAAAAGACTACATCGCAGTAACGTGGAGGCCATCTGTCTCGATTCGCTGATCACATCCCATGAATATAATACGATGCACAATTCTCGCAGATAAATACTTTCTGCGATCTCGAAATATGAGTTCGAATTGACAATTAATAAAGTAATTAAAGACAACGAGAGTATGCTCCAATAGTAACACGACCCCTCTAACCTGCAACCCAAGATGCAAACGACCAACTTGCTACTATTCCCCAACGCCTTGCTAAAAAGAATGAAGATGAACAGATCCTCCAATACGCATATCGTACTAAAATCCAATAATTGCTCAACGCCGTCGTTACACCCCACCTTCACTTCGACCCCCTCGCCTACAAATACCCCATCCACAACGCATCCGTCCCAGCCAACAACTGCGGATTGACCGCCCTCGCCACCAAATCCACCACAGTCTGATTGGCCGGGATATTTCCCTCAGGCGGCTTGGCAAGACTAACAGCCTTTTTAACCACAAGTTCGCAATTCGCCGTCGTCGTCTCCCTCAACGGCGTCGCATCCGCGCCACCCTTGTGCTGCTGCGTGAACCAAAAGATCATCTCGTCGCGCACGAAGATGGACAGTTGCTGATCGAGCTCGCTGCCGTTTTCCGGCTCGGTGAGACAGCGCGCTATGGCCATGAGGGCAGGCGAGAAGAGGCCTTCGGTTGCGAGGGGACCCATCAGGGTTTGGAGGTTGGGGGTTAGGCGGAAGGGGACGGGTTCCGGGTTGTGGAAGAAGGGTTTGCCGGAGACGAGGGCGGGGATCAGTTCGGAACCCCAGACGTTGCCGGAAGAGCGGGAGATGGAGAGTTTGTAGGGGAAGCGGGCGGACATGTGCATGGTGTATGTCATGAATGTGAGGGCGGCCATTTGGTAGGAGAAGTGTTTGCGGAAGAGGAAGAAGTCTGCGTAGGACGGGTAGGTGGCCTGGAAGTATTCAAGGGCGAGGTTGGAGGATACCCATTTTGTGCGGATGGCGGTGTAGATCTCTGTGCGGAGAGCGGCGTGGTGAGATGGGTCTGGGGGATTTTGGATGTTGGGACGGAGTTTGTCCATTGTGAAGAGGATAGGGTCATCTCTATCGATGCCGTTGCGGCGGCAGTGGTCTTCGTATACACCTTGAAGGGAGACGTAGGATGCGTCATCCTGGACTAGTCGGAGTGATGGTGCGAGTGGTACCATGAGTGGTAGGAAGAAGCTCAGGTTGCGTCGTCGACTCTCTTTCCTCTTCGCTAATGTGCCGTTGAAAATGCGGAAGAGTTGTAGGATTCGCTCTTCTCTTCGACTATGTCGGGGAGCTGGATGCTGGACGGCAAATGGATGCACGCTACCATCATGGCCTCGAATCTTCAGGCGTCGATGTGAGAAGCCAACAGTCCTCACGAGGTCGACGTTCGGCAAGAACCTCTCGATCCTGACAAAATCGCTGTTCTTGTCACGGTGCTGCAGATATTGCCCGGGTACCTCGACATCATCAAACTTCGTGAACTTGAATTCGCTAAGGGCATGACTGAATTGCTCGAGGTTGGCAACCTGGGGCCTACGGTCGAGCTTCTCTTCGAATTTGTCCCTCCACTTTCGTAATTTATGTATGTACTCGTACATGGTGGGTTTTTTCGCGACGAAGTCTTCCTCGAACGAGCTTCGGATGTGCGGTGGTAGGATTGTCTCAGCAAATCTGCGAATGTTTGCTTCTGTGGCTAGAGGAAGCTTGAAGTCTTGGGCATAAGCACTCGGATTGCGTCCAATGTACTACGAGAAGTTAGTAGATAGGACGGGTAGATGGCAGATGGAAACTTTGAAGAACGAGCAACATACAGAAAAACCATCATTGAGCAAGGCAACGATCAACCTGTAAGCGTCTTCGTCAGGGGGGCACTTGAAGTGCTTCTGAATCTGATCCACCATCGTCTCCATCGACAGGGCAAGCAAAGGGAATGTCGTCTTCAATGCAGCCATAATCTCATCAGAATACTCCCAGGGCTTCTTCTGAGCTGGTTCTGCCTCTCCATCAGCAGCCGGTTGTACTTCCCCGTTCGTCCCATCGGTTTCAGGTTTGGCGACTTCTCCGTTGAGGGAGGTACCGTTCGTTTGAGAATCCCCATTAGCAGTCCCAGGCCTGGAAGAACTTCCCTGTCGATCGTTTGGAGTGGCATTACTGTTCCCGGGCGAAGCTTGCTTGGTATTCGGAGATTGCTGTTTGGTAGAATTGATTCTAGCTTGCTTCAGATCCTGGGCTTTCTTTATAGATAACATATCTTCACGAGTCGTTCGGAGCAGGAAGTACAACGCCTGCGGATAAGCCTTCGCAATTTTGACCAAGACATTACGTGTGAGTCTCGCTTCGCGATGATTGAGACTGGTGAGCAGTTGTGGTATAAAAGTGATCCAGTACCAGATTGGTGTCTCCCCTTTGAAGTCCTCAAATGCCGTCGATATCTGGCTATCCCCACTATCGATACTGAGGAGCCACAGAATACGACTCAGTAGTTTACGTGATTTGGCGTTCTTAAAAAGGCCCGCAGCTTCCAGGTAGCAGCTCACAGCAGCAGCAGCTCGCTCCATATTATCCGGCTCTTCTTTGAACATCATATCGTTGTAGTATCCCCACTCAGCCCAAGCCTTCGGCAGCCGAATGTCGTAGAATAGGGCTGTACCAAAAGCCTCATTGGCCTCCTCTTTGTTGTTCAGCTTGGCTAGAAACATGCCTTTTAGTGTAAAGAATTCGGCTTTCTGTTGCTGTCCGAAGTAATTGAGATTTGTATTGTTGATTACGTCGAGACCACTGTTCAATTCGTTTTTGTTTTGATAGTGGCATTTAGCTTGCTCTCGCAGCTTGAGGAAGGCTTCCTGAATCTCGATGTTTGGTAATGTATAAATCTTGCTGAGTTGTGCGATGCATACTTCAGGGAGCTGGTGCTTGCGCGCTACATGCGCAAAGCGATTGATGATCCAAGCAGTCTCATGATACCCACGATAAGCGTATGAGTTGCCAGTAGCATTGGTTTGTTGGGGTCCGAGCAAGTTGAGATAGGTTCGATTGATGAGATTGAAGATGTGCTGTCGCCAGGTCACCAGGTCCTGCCAAGCATTGATATCGTCCCATATGTTAGGCAAACGCTCTCGCCAAGTTCCTAGCAGAAGTTTAAGCTCTTGAGACTTCCCGTCGAGGTTGCCTTGATTAGTTTGGGAAAGAGAGATACAGATGACATTGGCATCATGCAGCTCCACTAATTGTTGGAAATTCTGCAGAATCGGAACGTGAGCGTTGGTGATCCTCTTCGGAAGCTGATGCCACTTTCGTATGGATAGCTGTATGGACTCATCACATATTTGACTGAACTGCTGTGGGCCTTCCTGCTTATCATGAACTTTGAGCAATGCCATGAATGCATTGAAAAAGGTTCTTCGCGGCGTGGGCGCATCAGAGACAGCTTTGATGATGCCGCTTAATTGCTCCATATGTTCTCCGCTAGTCCAATTGTCAAGGTTGCGCCATGACGATTCCAATAGCAGGTCATTGAAGTTCTCATGCTTTGCGAACTCGTTCAAGATATCCCATTGCTGTAGTTTCTGCGCACACAAGACCCAGTGATCTTCCCAAAGCATGTATTCGCCTTGAGAGTATGGTGTCACCCCTGTCCTTGCTTTGATCTGAGCTGCCTCATACAGTGATTGGGCTCTGTCCCACTGGCCATTCTGCTCATATGAAAGACCTGCGTTGGTCTCCACAAATTTACACCTCCGTCGCCATGTACCGTAAAAGAAATCGTCCTCCTGAAGACCAGCATATACCTCGACTAGAGCATCAAGATTGCCTTCGCGAACAGAAGGTGTATCGATAAGTGGGGTCATTGCTTGCTCCTCCAACGAGATGGCAGCGGTGTACCACGCATCATATGTCCTGCTAAGGAACTTCATCACGTGAGCCGGGATTTTGCATTTAGGCATCGCTCTGACATTTCCTTCTAGCAAAGCCTGTACCACATTTGGCCTCTTGTCAACTTGGCGCTGATGGTAGTCCCGAGTCAGTAGAGACACCATGCCTTTCTCAAGCTCGCTACGGTCATCTCGGGAAAGTATTGACCAGCACATCGAGAATAACGCCACCCAAATCTCGTAGGCAACGTCGCTATCCGTGTGCTGCAGCTGGCAGAGCGGCTCTAGAATATCACGAGCCTTCACGTCTCCGAGTTCCATGTAGAAGCGTCTATGTTGGGCCATAAACTCCTCAAATTTATCGTCCAACATCTGGTCATCCTTTCGTGCGTCACTACTGGAAAACCCGAAAAGCTCCCGTGGTGGCATCATCTTGAAATCATCTGAGTCCAGCTGAATCGTCGTGTTCATGTCCACTGTACCAAAAATCAGTTGTATTGCTTGACTCAACCAGAAAGTCTCTGCTAGTGTGTCCCAATTCTGAGATGTCAGGACATAGATAAGTCGCGCGCTGGCAGTTCTTGTCAAGCTTCGGTCGAAGATCGTCATAAATCTGTTTCGCATATCCACATCCTGAGCCCTTGTACCCACCAAAAAAGCGTGCTCCAACCTAACCGTTAGCTCTGTCGTCGAGATCTTAGGATCTTCGTATATTCGGATTACTAGGTCCAAGAATTTATGTAACAGGGTAGGATCAGGACGTGTCTCGAAGAGAAGCATCTTATGCAGTACGGCAGTTTTCTCTTTTAGTGTTGGCCAGGGGTCGCTAGAGTCGAATATCCAGGTCTCCACCATTTCCAAAATTCTCTCGCATAGCTTCGTATTCTGTGATCGCTCAACAAGGGAAGCTAGTACACTGAGGAAAGGTCGCCTTTGGTCTCCGAGCGTGGCCATTCGTGAGGAAATGATCCAGATCGACTTCAAGATCAATTGCGTTGACAGTTCCAGTTCACGCTCATCAAGCACTCCAGATTGCCCTTCGCCAGGCCGCATTCCGGGTGGCAGTCCGGGAGGCACAACCTGCTGTGCAACCTGGTCTTTCGATAGTTTTTGTTGCAGCGCACGCATGATGGCAGGAATATGCGTCTCGATCTCCTTCGGTCGGACCCGTGCCATTGTCTCGTAAATGCTGATAGCGGCAACAAGATTTCCATCTCCCATTGTCGTCATTGCTACCCCGGAGATGAAGTTCATGAAATCTTTGGCTGGCGTGTCAACTTCCATCTCATCTTCCTCTCTAGTCTCCTCAGGTAGTGCTTCAAGAACACGTTGAAACAAAGGACGAATGTTGCGATTGCCATCAAGCTCTTTGTCGCTCGTGTGCATACAATCCTGGATCTCAGCATTGTCTAGCCTGCTTGGCTTTTCCAGTAATCTTTGGATCTGAGGCAGTTGCCCGATGACCCATTCATCGGACTTCATGTTGAGAACAACGCGCATGATCTGGAGTGTGTTGATTACGCTTGTTGCAGTCTTGTCGTCTCCCTTGTCTAGCTTCTCTGAGCATAGAATTTGTTCAGATATTCTCGGAAACAAGTCAACCTCCAGATCGGACCAATGCTCGGGAGAAAGAAGATCATGAAAAAGCCCAATCGCCTTCCTACACATCTCATTCGGAGGTAAGGGAATCGTAGGGGTGGTGGAGTGAAGCTCCCTTAGTTTCACACTGGGCACAGGATACCGCTCTGGTAGAACACTAATGAAATGACTGAGGTACTTGATGAGCATTGTCCGTAAAGGCGTCGGGACAGTGTATTCGTTTCGTTCCACAGTCAATGGGGGCCCTAGGCCTGGCGCAGGTGACGCAGAGCCTCCCTCTGACGGATCCAGCTTGCGTCTCTTGGTGGGCGATGATTCCGATGAATGTGAGGGGGGACGATCGCCGCCATTGTAGACTCGTCGTTCCTCCCATCCCAAGAGCATCTGAATCAAATTCAGTACAAGCTTCTTGTGCTCGTTTGATGGGTTCGGAAGCTGTGCTATCTTCGACAATGTTGGTATTATTGTAGGGAGGAAATGCTCTCTGGCTTCATAGAACAAATTTGGATGCCGGACCATGAATTGGAAGATGCCAATCAGCTGTTGGAGGTTGGAGCTTTCCTCAGACAGGATTCGCTTTGGCCATTTTGCCCACATCGGATATCTGGGATCGCTCTGGTCTTTCAATCGTTTCGGAAGGACGGGAGCAATCAGGTCAAGAGCTTGGACTACGAGAGCACGACCTTCATTTTGATGAGCTTTCAAACAAGCCACGTATATCTGATTGATGATCTTCGCTGGGGTCTCGAATTGGGCGATGAATAGGCCGACCAGCACATATGATGCGTGCTTGTTGATAATGTCCTCGAGTCGGATGTAAGTCCAGCCAAATTTGATGATATCTTTTCGAGCTTCGGACACCAGATTGTGATGCCATTTCAGGAGTAGAGCTGACATCTGTAGAAGCTCCAATCTTGAGCGATCCGCCCCCGATTGGGCGTTTTCCTCACTAACATCACTGAGCTGAGGTTTCCAAATCTTATTATGAATTGAGTCTACAATGCTCTTGTCAATAAGTCTCCGCGATGAGGCTAATGCAGGATCGCTCGAAAGGGCCCTCATCGTGTCCATGGCGAAAATAGGGTTAACAAGATTCCTGAAAGCGAATGTCTTCGTCCGAAAGGAAGAGCCGCGGATATTATAAAGTTCAAGGCTACGCATGACAAGGCTTCGCCAGTAGTCGATGGAATCGGCACAAATAATATGTCTGTAGATGAATGCGTAGAGTGATGGTTGTTCTTTGATATCTTCCGACGTGACAGCATCAATCAATTGGAACAGGAAATCGAAGTCTTTAGGGGCCAGCTCCAGGAATTTGACAAAGATACCCATAACTTGCTCTGAGGCTTGATCAGCCCCAAGACGCAAGTCAGGATGGATCGTATCCAACTTTCGTTTTCTATTCAATTCTTTGCCAACTCGCATCAGGGTCTGACGTAGTGAGTCTTGTTCAGAGAGCCAGGAGCTCGAATGTTCGCAGAGTGAATGAATGGTATGCATCGCATTGATGGAGGCAGCGTCTTTCTTTTCTGGGTCTTCGTGATCGAAGGAAACTTTCACCAAACCTTCAATGTTCGCAACGATGATTTCCCGTAGAGGCCCGCTTCGAGGCGCAGCAAGTATCTGAGCAAAGAATCGCCCATACTTCATGTCGGAGAGGCGGTCCGAGAAGAAGTCCCAAGCCTCCTTAGGATACCGGTTTATGTACTTCAGAAGGGGTTCCCGAAATGGGCTGAAATGAGTTCTTCGCAGTGACTTCTCGAGCTCCAGGACTCTTTCTATCAGGTCATTCATGAATACAGCAGCCGAGGATGGGAGCAGGTGGAAGATGTTGAGCGTGGCGAGGATGATCTTCATCTGCGGATTTTGCTCGATCAAGGAGAAAGACGACTTTTGAAGGACTGGCCCGTCAGCTATAACCGACATGTGAGCCAGAAGCCTTTCGCCAATTTCGGTCTTGAAATAATTTGTGAGCAATGCCAATAGTCTCGCAAGTCCGTCAAGGCCCGCAACACTAAGCTTCTTCGGATCCTGCAGGTTCATGAGAATAGGACGTAGACCATTCTGTAACAAATCTTTAGGAAGCTTATTGGTTTGTGAAAGAACGCCTTTCAGGCCCGCATTTGCAGCATCAATTACCTCAGGCGACGTGGAATAGAGGGATTTGAAAAAGATTGAGATAATACGACTCCGACTCGCAGTTTGCTGCTGCCCTGCAAATTCCGAGAAGCCTACAGCCAGAGAGAGAAGTTTGATACACGCCACTCGAAGGCTCACGATATTGTCAGCATTCTTGTACTCGGTCGGCTTCGCCGCAAGCGCCTCGTCTTCTACCTCGGACAATGCCATAGCCTCAATCAAGAGCCGGTTCAACATTTCATTGAACTCGATCAGATTACGCTGCAAGCTTAAGCAGTAAGTCATGGCGTCGAGATAGCCAACCTGGATTTCGAATGACAGAGCACGGAGAGGTTTCATGTAGATGGAAGTCAACAATCTGTCTTTGGCGGGATTGATCAGCTCGTGAACCTCAACCCTGATTACCTGAGCAATTGTCGTAAGCCCCTTGCGTGCTGCTTCACGAACGTTTTTGTTTGGGTGCATGAGTTCAGGAACGAAGAAAGCGCAGAGATTGGATATCATTTTGGTCGGAGCGTTCGAGTCCTTTGAAGGGGCCAGGTCCTCCTTGGAGATGGATTTGTTACATTTGCGAAGTAGAATCTCCATTGTTGTCGAAGCTTGAACGCGAGTGTTGGCGGGCAAGTCACTAGGCATATCTTTTATGATGTACATGAGCGCTCTGAGGAAGTCGATTTGTCGACCGATCAGCCACTCATCGCCAAGATCGAATTTCGTCGCAAGTAGGTGTATCCCAAGACCACCTCCAGCTTTCACATACCAGTCTTCTTCGTAACACTTGTGAGCAAAGACTTTGGCGAAGTACGAGAACAAAGGCAGCCGTTCAATCCTTCGTGAGGACCCTAGTATGATAACTGCGGCATTGTACACCATCCCGATCGAAGACTCTGCCGCATCGCGTAAGGCTGGCTTGTCTGACGACAGCTGTTCGGCAATGGCCTCTGCGAGTATACGACTGTCCAGGCATAGAACACCCTCTCCACCTTTGACTTCAAATTCTCTTCTGGACTGCTTCGCCTGCGCCAGCCCTTGTCCAACTTCAAGGATGGTGAAGTGCCGACAAACATCAGCAAGCAGAGCAGACGCAGTGTTCTCGAGATCTGGCAGGGTTGTCGCAACCATAAGTGCCTTCAGAAGGTTCTTCATAATCTCCTGTTGCGCGTCTTTCTTGGGTATCGACTTTTCACGATCGGGCATCTGCAGGATGTCTGGGCTGCCGTCATATTTGGCTTCTAGCAGATCAGTAGCTTGCAAACGGACGAGCTGGGCAAAATCTTCGGGCAGGCTATCGAAACCAATGTGCATCTTGAGCTGCGTGCTGACCAGTCTTAAAGCCTGTTGCTTGTAGTATGGGTCTGCTTTCTTCAGAAGCGGCGCTTTGGGCACTTCGGAAAGTTTTGCAATAGCAAGATCAATCCCAATGCTTGCTGGGAAGGCTCTGTCCTTACTTGAGCCCACAAGCCGAAGATCATAGCTGCATTGGTCGTCGGCGAATTGCTGGAACGTCAAAGCAGGAGGACCATTCAAAAACTTGCGATTGCGACCTCCGAGCTTTCCCAGTATTCGCATTGTTGTGTGGGCGTGGAAGTGGCTGTACGGGTTGGGCTTCAGATGATCCCACAGGCCCATCATGAGCTCATCAATCACCGGCGCCATGATAGGGTCAAGGTACTCTGCTGTAAGGTTGTCCACACAGAGTTCCAGTGTTCTGAGTCCTTGACCAATCAAGTCCGAGCCAGCTCGGAGAGCGACAACAAGGGGGCGCATGAGATAGCTCAAATGTGGTAGCAAGTTGCTCAATCGGGCCGGCACGGTGAGGCAAAGTTCAACGTACAAATCTCGTTCTTGGGGTTTTCGGGCAGCCATGAGCAGGTTGTTCAAGACCTGCAGTAACATCTCTAAGAGTGGCAGTATTTCTTTGTAGAGGAGCTCGAAACGCCCGCCACCAATGCTTCTGAACAGGGACCGCAGAAGATAGAAGTAATTCATTGGCTCTTCTGCCGATGTTGAAAGTTGAATAGATTGAGTGACAATCTTCGTGACATGAGGTAGGAGGACCTGCTCGTTCTGCTGGTTGAAAAGGGTGACTGCCATGAAAGAAAGCTTGAACATTCTCAACAGGATTGAGGATTTCTTGATATCAGAAGTGCCAACTTCGCCGATACGATCCATCAAGAATTGGAGGAGCATGCCTGCGAATGCTGGAGACGTGGCCTCGCTGGCCAAGAAGAATTGCGGAACGTGGAGAAGAGCGGGGTGCTCAAACATCATGTCATATAAGAGCGGTATCTCGGAATGGAAAATCTCATGAAAGGTAGCAGGATCAATACTGTGAAAGACCGTGGCAAAGGTCTCGAGAAGATCCTTTTCCTCTTTGCCACTCTGTACCCCGTAGTTGTTAGTCAGAAATTCAACTGGAGAGGAGTAATTCGTCTCAGCGAAGGGCTTCTCCAGACTGTAATATCGAAATACGTAAGCGCCTTCTCGGAACAATTTTTTTATGACCTCGACCTCCTCTGCATTGTAGCCGTATGACACCTCTTGCCAGTTCGCGGGTTCGTTTGCGGGATCTATTGCTGGGGCTTCAGGATTGCAGATCTTCAGCTGGTAGAACATTCCCTTCAGTCCGGTGAGAAGGTTCTTGAACAAGAATTTGTTGTCTTCGACTGGATTAGCGCCTCGGTCTTTTGGATTGGACATTCTGATGGGCGTTGCGGTGAAAATGTCAACCTCATCCCAATCCGGCGGCGAATTTGCGTCCGCAAGATGGTCTTCGGGAATAGCATCTATCGAAGTGGAGTCGCAACCCTTTGAAAGCTTTACAGAGTTCTTATATTGATGGTTCATGTCTGCAAATTTGTCGCCAATTGCGCTCAGGATCATGATAAGGAAATGTCGGGCATCCTTCCTGTCTGGTAAATTCGCTATGCTATCTGCCAAATTAAGGAGAAGCTTGGCGCTCATCGTTTGGAAACTTGTACCAGGAAAGGGATCGTGGAGGTTCCTCGAGAAGACATTGACTGTTTTCCGGATCTGGTCACGACTCAGTGATTCCCGAATGTGGTGGATAAGATCAGCAAGCAAGCTATAGGCAAGCGGCCGCATCGACTCGGAAACAGTGAGACCATCTCCAATCAATGTTCGTTCGTCAAGAAGATCATCAAGCTTCGACAAGAATATCTTCCGAAAGTTGAAGTTGATCGTGTGGCGAATCGCGACCAACAATTCCTTTCTTGTTGAAGACTTTTCACTAGGACAATCACGCAGGAGACGAATGACGATATCCGGGAGTATGGGCAGAAAGTCTGAGAGCTGCTGAGCGTAGACTCGAAGGAGGTACGCCAGAAAGCTCATCATCTTGACCTGTGCGGTGATCAGCTCTCCGAAAGCGGCCTTGTTCTTGATCTCTCTGCAGACTCCGGTGAAGATCTCGCCTCGATCCTTAGCTGCTTCGTGCGCTCGTGCTTGTGGGCCAGCTTCGAGCTTGAGGACATCCTTGATATAGGGTATGACCTTTTTGACATTCGCCGGAACACAATTGCGGTGGGCTTGAAACAGGGAGACCACAATAATGGGACATTCCGCGAAGACCTTGAACGATTTCATACCTGGCAGAAGTTGGCGAGCTGTCTGCGTATCAATGCCCAAGTCTGAAACGACGGAGGCGACCGGCGATCCTGGACGAGGGGATTGGAACGACTGCGGGTTACTTGGAGTAGTGCCAGTCGAGATGCCTTGTGCGGGTGTATCAAAGGTGTCCTTCACGAGCCGTTCCATTGCCTGGAACATCTCCAAGATCAGGTCCAAGAAGGCCTGAACCTTGGACGCAGTCGCTTCCGGCTGATGCCGCTCTAAGTCCATTATCGTTTTCATACATAGAATCGTGTTGTCCTCATTCTCCGTCCTGACCAAGTTCATCAACATTTCCACGATCTGGGCAGCGTATTGCTTGAGGGCCTCATTGTGGCTCATTGGCAGGCGATGGAAGATCTCCAATACACAATTGCGCAGCCTGTGTTCCAGCGAGGCGCTCATGAACGCTGGCTGACCTTCAAGCATCTTCATAAAAACCGGGACAAGTTTCTTGAGGAAAATGGGGTATGTAGCTCCGGAACATAGCAGGTCGATATTGTCTCTGAGCTCAGTTGCGAGATGGAATTTCTTCTGGAGATCTAGTATCATATCAGCGTCGTATTCCTGAAGAGCAAGCCGCAGATGTGGTCATCTACCCAGGTTCGGATCGCCCAGCCTCGCGGCGAATGCATCTATGTTTTTCTCCGCCATGATGTTTTATCTCCCCGACTCTGGGGCTCTGCTAGAAGGAAAAGGCCTCAAGAATTGAGCAGCGCCTTGAGCGCGTAGCCTCCAGGTCGTACAGCCCAGATTGTGCGTATTCATTTCAGTTGACCCTCATTGGCAGCGTATGGTCAAGCTAGATTCACGAAGCTAGGTGAGTTTCTTTCTGTGACAACAGGCTCACAGAGCATTCACTGGATGAGTGGATACCAAAGGACCCCATAAGTCGGCATGATAAGTGGTGGTGTTGGGGGAGATGGTGGGGGAGGGTCAAGGGCCGAAGAAAGTTGGTGAACTTCGGAAAGACTGGGGCATGGCTCTCCCAGAATCGGTTCGCGCTAGGAGCGGGACAGCGGGTAGCAATCGCCAAGGATAAGCTAGAGTATATTACACCAATAGTACGATGAAATTTAGCTGATGATTGGCTCTCAGGTGGAGCCTCGTCACTAGCTGTTGCAGTTCGGTACACCGTAGCGGCAGAACATGCCTTGTTGATTAGTCTTGCATTGTCCAACTTAAGCATGCTCCTACAGGGCCACTCTCGTTCTTGTGGGACCAATTGGAACTCCGATTCTAATGATCAACGTGCCATTATGCAGCCTTCATCAGCTGTATGCATAATCTACTATGGGAGACTGCGAAGATTGAACACAGATTATGTTTCATAGCCTCTACGCTGTTTGTTCTATGCTCCTCGCTCCATAAGTAAGGTCATCCGGGAATAGTCCCTTTACATGATAAAAGCGACCTCTTTATACTTATCCGGCACTCTCCCACGCCATGTTCCTCTCTAGTGTTGCCCAGCATCATAGACAAATTGCCCAAGGAACTAGGGGATTCAAGACAACGCACTTCGCCGCGGTGGGATCGAAGGACAATCATCCAGCCAAGTGACCCAAATATACAACGATGAGAACCCTCCTTCAGGTCATGCTCACAGATTTGGAGTAGACACGGTAGTAGAAATGATCCCACGTGCACAGGAAGACCTCCTGTAGCTGCTCAGACACTTTACCTGGAGGCGCCACTACCCTGTATTCGCGCCGGCCCCAAAGCCTGGCTTGAGAAGAGTGAAGAGAATGGTGTGTCGAACAAAGCAGATCAACGAATTGGCTACACAGATTTCCCAGCGCTATACATGGGCTGCTGGCCTATCGCCGTTTTCACGACTGTGATACATCAAAGCTGCCAGAACATTCGATGCTGCAATAGGCTTATTGTCTGGATGTAAGCTTTTCCTTCGTATCTTTGGGTAGAGCGAACGACCGTCTTGAAGCAAGCCCTTAGGTGACTATAACAACAGTGGAAAATATACATGCGATAGTCAGTCTTGAATATTAATCCAAAGCATGTAAAGCACGACGGGAGTAAGTAGAGCTCTGGCGCCCATGATGGGATAAGGCGTCGAGGGCGTCGAGGGCGTCGAGGGCGTCTGAGGTACCTTACATTGATGTTCAGATGCTTGGCATCCTACCCGTATTCTAATGATCGCTGGTGCAGGATGGAACAAGATGGGCTGCAGCCTCGCGAACCTGCTTCGCCTGGATCAACATCGTTCAGGCCGGTGAGCTCCGATAATGCCTCACAGAAATCTGGCAACTGTGCGAGTATCTAATATACCGTCGGGTTGCCCGAAAACCGAGCTTGTCCACTTCTTTGAGAGCAATAGAATCGTGCCAACGCCTTGCATGTCCCTATGTCCAAGCACCGCTGAGACCGACGCTTCACTGGTCGCAACCGTAACTTTTCAGTCGGATGCGGACGCTAAGAAAGCCCTGGATCTAAATGGGAGTTGCCTCCGCAGCTCCAATATCAGCATCGAAAGGGAATTCATGGGTCTCACGGTGCTTGCCGCGCCAGAAGATCCATCATTGGAGTATGCCATCGAAAGAGACTAATATGCAGGATCTGGCAGGCGCTAATACTTGGATCACTAGCATAATCGCTGTACACGGTCTGAATGGTCACGCTTTTGGCACTTGGGCTTGCCATGAAGAAGGTCAATCGAATTTCGAGGTCATGTGGCTTCGAGATTTCCTACCAAAACAAGTCAATAGAGCGCGCATCCAGACTTACGGATACAATTCGGCCGTGATGGGGCCAAGCACATCCGTTAGCAGTGTTAACAATTTCGCTTGTGACCTGCTGCACCGGGTTCTGGGGGATAGGATGAAGCATGGGGTTCGCAGATAGTTCTTTGCTTGTGAACCTGTACTAACAACTCTTTTCAGAATAGCTGCCGGCCTTTGCTTTTTATATGTCACTCTCTGGGTGGTATTGTCGTAAAGCAAGTATTGATATCATCATCGATGAGTACCGCTCGACATTAAATTATCATAGGCGCTTGTTTTCGCCCATACAGAGCCGAAACGCTATCCCGGGGTGGAGACAGTTACCCGATCGGTAATCTTTCTTGCGACACCTCATGGAGGTAGCAGAAGTGCGAACATTGGATCTTTATTATCAAATGTTGCCGCCCTAGCATTCCAACGACCCTCGAAACAGCTCTTGGAAACCCTCAAGCTTCAATCTCCAACTCTGTCTCGGCTTTCAGACGAATTTCGTGCCATAAGTCCTACTTTGAACATCGTCAACTTCTACGAGAGAAGGAAAACCCCAATCTTGAATGCCTTGGTACGTAAGATTGGATCAGTCGAGGTTTCGCCGGTCCTCACTGTGATTTCTAGATCGTAGATGAGGTTTCATCGAGGTTGGGAGTCAAGCACGAGGTGGCCATCCCAGTTGATGCCACACATCGCGATATTTGTAGATTCGATGCGTCTTCGAATGCACTCTACCTTCCTGTCTTGGCGCAGATTATACGCTGCTCTGACATCAGCTCTGACCAGATTGAGCATGAGACATCTGCCCGCGGAAATAGCACAACAACAGGTACGTCATCAATAATCTGCTTGAAGTGTCCTCACGTGATGTGTATAAGCAGCAACTACGAGTAGGGGTTCCACGGTATCAGTGGGACACTTTCTTGTGCCTATCTCGCCAAATCCACATTTTTATGGCCGAGGAAAGGAATTGGAAAGTATTGAAGACCATCTCACTGCCCAAGACCACCACGCCAGCCCAAGTCTTTCCATTGTCGCCGTGCATGGGCTAGGCGGAGTTGGGTAAGCCCTCGATATAATACAAACAGTCAGCTAGGCTAACGGGATGCCTTTGAAGCAAGACCCAGTTAGTGACTAAGTATGTTTATGAGAGGAAAGCGAGAAAACCGTGGGCTTCGATTTTCTGGGTCTCTGCGCGCAGCGACGAGGAGCTTGACTTCGGGTTTCAAGAAATTGCCGATAAGTTGGCACTGACACAAGACCTCAAAGGCCGGGTGCACCAGAGATTTCTGCACGAAAAGCTAGATACAGATTCAAATTCTCAACCCAGGACGATTGGTGAGGGCGTCGAGTTGGTGAAAGGTTGGATGCTGAGCCAGGGGCGTGGAGATTGGCTACTTGTCCTTGATAATTACGACGATATACGGGTGAACATTCAAAGATGTTTACCTACTGGAACCACCGGGAGCGTGCTGATCACCTCAAGGGATCGTAGGGTAGTTGGTTCCGTTGCCCAGTCTGGACTCGCCCTTTCAGCCATGGGCTTGATGGATGCAAAGAATCTTTTTCTTCGTATACAAAGTTGTAACGACAGCACTCCTGATGACTGTATACCCGCTCCAGAAAATGAAATCCTGGACGAGATTTTGCGGGAGTTACAGTGCTTTCCTCTCGCAATAGACCAAGCTGCATCCTTCATACGAGAGAACTCGCCAATGACTCTACGAGAATATCTAGGGTATCTCAAGCCACGGACAATCGACAGAGAACGTCTTATGAGGTTCAAAGAAGCCAATCCGAGATATCCCGAATCGGTAATGACAACCTGGGAAATATCACTTGAATTTCTGGAGCAGAGCCAGCCACGAGCTTCTTGGATACTCCAAGTCCTAGGATTCTTGGACCACTCTTACATAGCCGAAAAGCTGCTCACGAGAACATGGGAAGTCGGGTCCTGGATATTTGATCCGAACGTCGATGGCAGACGACTGCCGGCCAATCTAGAGCGCGACATGAGGTATTTGAACAACGATGTTGAATTCAGGGTCGCAATAGGTACCCTGACCTCTCTTTCACTCGTTCGGAGAAATCTCGCTGGGCCGGCTCTATACGTCCATCCTTTAGTGCATGAATGGATACGAGTTCGATTGAACGCAAACCCCGCACAGCAAGCAAGATTCGCAATTGCTGCTGCTACAATCTTGTATCAATCTTTTCCGTTAGAATCGGCTGCCTGGCTACCCGTACACTTTCCAACAATGTCAGCGGAAATCTATAGCAGAATCGATCAGGTTTCCCATCACCTAAGAAACGTTGTGGATAATCTCCGCGATTATCAGCTCCATACTGTCACGACTCCTTTAGAGTGTTTTACTCTTCTGGAAGCTATCTATGTGACTGGTCTCCCAAATCATTCAATATATGCTTTCGACCTCTCGTAGGAATTCTTGGTCGGACTGGACAGGGCGATCAGGGTTATCATACCCTACCTGACTCAAAGCCAACAATTACTAGCGATGTTTGTCCACAAGGTGGCTGCTTGGCTGCGTATAGACTCGAAACTTCGGAAAGATGTGAAAATTCCGAACCAGATCGCTGAATCTTTGGAGTCGCTAGTGCTCATGACACCGGTAGAAGATACCATGGCCATGTTATTCATGTTATTTGCCACCGTGGTCATTGACTGCAGCAAAAGTGTTACTGATAGTGTTAAGAACGATGAGGTACTCAGTGGAAAGGTGAAGCACCTCGAAAACCCACTGAGCCAACATACCAAAGTTGTTGCGGACGTACACGAACGAAAGGATCTGCATAGAAGGACTAGTCGCCGCCTACTGGACGGCGTCTTCAGACTTCTCGCCCCTTTTCAAAGGATGTCATGTCCTATGCGATGGATAGTGTTCATGGTCGAGCTTCGGCTACTGAATACATTATCACCAGCAGAATTTTCGACACGAGAGGATCTTCGCATAGACCTATTGCTCTCACCTGAAGCAATAGGCTATTTAGACTTTGATCACAGAGCCAACTATCTAAGTCAATTGACGCAACTATATTGGGAATGCCCTTGGCCTAAGGACTACGCAGCTATCAAGAGACTTCTCGCACTTGCGTGTTCCGAGGGTAAAGCTAGATTAGCACATGAGCAAGACGGACTGGAGGCACAGAGAGATGGAGATACCATAAGGCGCTGGTCGCGCAACGAGTATACCTCTGGCAGCTTCGGAAGATCTGGGGACGCTTTAAGGAAAGGGAATGCAACAATCGATCTTATCACTCCACTGAACTACTTCTGGACCATCGCCCTAAATGTTGCGGAAGCTGTCTCTGACCCTAATCGTTATTGGAGATCTGAAGGTGGTCTTCGAGGTGATCGCTTCAGGCTCGACCTTCTACAACGGAAATGGGCACTGAAATTGGTTTCCGGCACCAAGAAGCTCTACGAAAGGATCCTGGATGAGCAGGGTCGTGATCAATCTGGAACGGAAGCGGCATTCCTTCAACACTTCCAAGATCATGATGTAATACCAACTTTGATGATCATTCATATGAACTTGGGGGACTGGGCTCAAGTGGAAGCAGCCGTATGGGACGGTCTGCGCTGTGACAATGTTCTCGAATGCTGTACAAGGATGCATCCGCTACCGTGGGAGCATCGAAAGACTTCTGCTGAGGTTCCATCTGCTGTTCCAGTGGACCCGGAATTAGTAAGGCCTCGGGTAGTTCCACCATTTCCTCATTCGCTGGAGGCCTCGGAAGAAATCGAACATGGGCAACGAATGGATGCTTCTACTATGCGACCCACTTTGGGTGTCCATACAAAGATTACGCTCGAGTCGGAGAAAGCACTGACCCAATTGCAAGAGAGGCTGGAAGCAGTGGCATCTGAACGCATGGCATTGAATGAGACGTTTGTGGCACACCGTGGTAAGGGTCGTGTACTTCCAACTTTAGAGAAGTTGGGAATACCACTCTCTTGCGAGAACATCTACACTGCTAGAGTCCACGACATGCTCTACGTTTTCATCATGCTATGTCGGCAAAAGGACGCCATCCCCGAAGAGGAACAAAATGAGTTGGCGATGCAGTCAGAGTTCATCACATCAATGCCGCGACCTGCGTCACAGTGTCTCGGACGATTGGAATTAATCTATCGACTTGCGAAATCTTATCTCCTCAAAGTGCCTCGAACGGAAATAGGCCGGTCGGCACCGTATCGTATTTGGGCCGACAGTCAAGATGACTATTCCGACAGCTCGGATGGTGAGACATTCGAAGACTCGAAAATTCTCTCGCAAACGGAAGCGACGCGTGGAAGTGTGGACTTTGAGTGGGAATGGTGACTGAGGATACCTAAGGGGAAAGGATGGACACCCTCAAGCTACAACATACTGACGCGAGACCCTCAAGCTAACCACTAAAGCCGACCTTGGACACCTTTAGGCTTCACGGGACAGTCATCGCGCGCGCTTTGAAAACTCCATGTCGGCGTTTGCTTGTATTTACTTGTTGCCTTTTCATGTAGCCTCCTTTATAGCGGAGTCACTTTGTCCTGTCGAATTGTACTCATGAAAAATCCCCACTCACAGTAAATTCAATGCACAACCCTTGAGTCCACGCACTCTTCAAGCGCCAGGAAAAATCAATAGTCAAAGAGTATGAGGTGCCATGTAGCACTGGTATCTTGTCACGTCTTATCCGTGCTACAACATGACCTCGGCTTTGAGGCTGCCCCAAGCTGCAAAATTTAACCTTCTGATGATCAACCCTTGCCAAAGGAGCCTCTCCAAGGGAAGAAAAACAAGTACCTTTGTAACTTGCAAATTTGCAGGAATCAGCGTGTCTCACTTCTTTTGGGGAAAAGAATGCTCAGGACCCGGATGGTTCTTCATGGAAATAACGGAATTCAGTCAGTCTAATTCCTCATTCCAGACTGGACGACAGCGATGAGAACAACATAGTAGGAAGGTGGTCATTGATGACTTAAGCTCTTCATATGTGGTCTCGTGGCATTGAGTCTTGGCTAAACATAGCGTGGGCAAGATAAAGAGACGTGCAAATCGCAGGTCGTCCAGAAGGTAACACGAGTCTCAAGCCCAGTGGTAATGCCACCTATCCAGCATTCTTCTCATAACCTGTGCATCGTCGTAGATTATGCCTTGGCCGCAAATTCTCAAGTTCCATCTTCCAAAGATTCAGTTGAAGATATATTGGAAGCATCAATTTCCAACGGACGTCTCTTTTTGCCTCTTGCAGCTCCTGAGGCCATGGTCTGTGATACACAAGTCACTCGGCTGATCATACCCGCCCCATTTTGACGTTCGAGCCTCTTACTGTACAGGCTGGAAAGCCCTTCTTGATTGGGACTGGGAGACCGAGGCACTACTGACTTATCATGCGGGCTATGAGCAAGATGACTTCTAGGGCCGAGCGGTAATTCATGGGGACGTGTTCCTTTCCTTCTATTCCTTTAAACCGTGACTGAATACGCGGCGGACGCAAAGTGATTGGTGGTTTTCTCATGTTAGCTGGTGAAGTGCTGCTAGATGTCTAGATTTCCAAGGGATACTTTTTGACCTGATCTCAACTTCGTCCCAGAAGACCTTGCTAAGTCTTTAGGTATCTGGTGTTTCTCTTGTCAATCCTAGCACCAGAAGGGATCTCGTCGGAGCTGAATATACGATAAGTTAGGCTTTTGCTTGAGTTCCGCTTCAAGATGGAGCTTACCAGTAGCTCCATCTGGTGGGTTGTGGACCAGATCATCAAGGTTCTTCACCCTCGTAGCACACATGAGTGCAAGGTTCAAGGCACACTACGCAACAGAACAAGCGCTCACTCGATTCGTCCTTTTGGACGTTCTCGAAATATGTCGGATCGGATGGCTGTCCAAACACTAGTCCTTTGTGGCCGAATTCGATGCGTTTATGAGCACGGCGTCTATTCTGCAGGAGTATTGGTTGGGCTGAATCGGTCAAGAGTGCTGCGCCCAACGACGGAACTGTACTGATGCATGCTTCTGGAGATGCAAACTGAGAAGGTCGGAGCCTCCCAATGGGATCAAACATGCGTATGAACGATTGAGGGCGTGTAAGGCAAACCCTCCTCAGCACATCACAGCCATGACAGGAACATGGGATTATTTGCTCTGCGTGATATAGCTTGTCAAGCTAAGTTGCAGCATACTTCTTCGCCAATCGCTGCAACCACTGCTCCCTTGTCTCTCCCGCATCGTTGATTTGGTTCGGCAACGACCAATTCGAATGATCGCGCTCAATCCTCATGAACCTATGCCCACGACATATTCTCCGGTTCATACTCCCAGACTCATAATTCGCCATACACGACGAGCAGAGATCCGTCTCAGCGCAAAAGCGACACACGAAACGTACACCCTTGATGTTATTGTTGGGGTTGTCACATCCGTCACATATTACAGGGTGGATAAACCCAAACTTCGGGGACTCGTTCGTGATAGCCTGGTCGAAAGCGTAGAACGCTTCTTGGTCGTCATTGGCGAGGAGCAGACAATGGCCGAGCCAATTATCTCCAAGTATGGTGTTTTCCTCTGAACGGAGATCGGCAGATAGGTCGCGGATAGTGGTGCGCAAAATTGTTGTTGAGATTGTAGAATGTGTTGGCTTGACATTATTACAGAATTCCAACATAACTTCCAGCATTGGGAGATCTTGCAAAGCCCAGTCGAATGACGTCCGGCCCCTTCCATCATGAAGTAGCGGGTTCGCACCGCCAGCAAGTAATTGGCGCGCTACGTCTGTGTCGAAGAAATACACGGCGTGATGAAGAGCGGTCTCGCTTCTACCATTCTTCGTATTTGGATTGACCCCGTACTGCAAGTACAGCAGCGCAACTTCCTTGTCGCCTGTGCCGATGACGATGTGCAGCACCGTTTCCCCCAGGTCGGTCGCAACGTTGACGTCTGCACCAGCGCTGATGAGCACCTTAGTGAGAGCCATATCCCTGCTTAGTGCCGCACGATGTAGAATTGTCCATCCAAAGCGGTCTGCAGCATTGACGTCGGCTCCAGCGGCCAAGAGAATTTCGATTATCGGTAAACACTTCTCGGCCCAGAGGGCTGCGCTAAGTAAAGGGGTATGGCCAGAGTTATCTTTGAGTTCTGTCAACACTTGGTGCTTGAGAAGCAGCCTGGTGAGAGACCCTTGAGTCTGCGCAGCTATATGGAGGGCACTTCTGCCAATCTGGTCCTGAGCATTGAGATGTTCCGGCAACATATATTTTACAAGGTCTTCAACCACGAGATTGTATCTACCACGTAAAGCAAGATGCAAGGGCGTTCTCCCATAGCGATCTTGCAGCCCCAAGTCGTAAATGTTCATCTTGCTTATCAATGACATTGCAAGTTTCTCTCGCTTCATCTGGACCTGTGGTGGTCCCTCAGCTCTCCTGGAGACCCCGCCTCTCTGCATACCCACATTTAGTAGGACGTGCAAAGGAGTTTCTTTTCTTCTGTTCGTGATGCCAAGATGGTCTGGTTTCATGCGCGCAATGAGTAATTCCACGCATTGTTCCTCGGCATGATGGGCGGCCAAATGCAATGCAGTATTCCCATCGTTGGCCTGCAGCATAATCTGTTCCACTGTCATCATGGACAGAAGGATCTTGACTATGCCATGGTCTCCTTGCAACGAAGAGCAGGATATCGCGCTGTAGCCTGACTCGTCTCCAATGGCTAGATCCGCCGGATGCATGACCTTAGCCAACATATCAACGATTGTTTCGCACCTTGCTTGGACCGCCGCTTGCATCGCCGTTCGGCCCTGACCATCTTGTATAGCAAAATCTGCGGCTTTCATCCTCGGAACCAATATTTCTGCAACGGAAGCATTTGCATGATATGAAGCGCCATGCAAAACCGTCTTCCCTTCATTATCCTGTATGATGATAGCCTCTCTCCCCATTTGATCCAATAGTATTTTAGCTATACCATCGTGTCCTAGAAGTGTTGCAACATGAAGCGGAGTGAGACCGTCCTTGTCCTGGAGGAGCAGGTCCATTCCGCCAATGGCCACCAATTCCCTGACGACATCGGTCTGTCCAGCCCACGCAGCAAAATGGACGCATCCTTCGCGACTTCGACCTCGGCTTGACTGAAGACTGGCTGCTGGAGTCGCATGTAAATATTTCATAAAGCCAAAGGAGGCTGCAACAAAGCCAGGGAAAGGCGGCGAAGTAATAACACTGATTATATGATTTTTGTAGCGCTGGGCAACAACCGTACTGGTACTTGCCAACTGTGACAGGCTGGCATCAATTCTCATTGGTGGCTCCGCTGTTATGGATCTTAACATAGCTTCCGACCAGGCTACAAATTCTGGGGATACATTCAAGGGGTCCATGAAATGCGCAAACAACCTGCTCAACGGTTCGACTTCTTGATACTCTTTAGCACCAGCGCAATGGTAAGCCCAATAGAAGGAAGCATAAGAGGCGAACGTCCCAGGCGTAATCGCCCCCTCTAGCTCAACCGCTCTGGAAAACGTGCTCAAGATGTATGAAAGGCAGCGTTGCGCTAATTCGGCGTGCGCCTCAGTGGCTGTGAACAATCCTTGTTGGGGCGCCTTCTCTTGGTCTCGTAGAAGAAAGCCCACAACCGAAAGATGAGCCAGCCGACAACAACCAAATTCGTCGAGGACGATCAAATTACTGCAAATTTCAAGCACCATAGCACCATCGAGCTCTTCCTCGCAATGGCCTTTGCTGTCCATGGAGACCGCCGTTGCTATTTCATCCGGTGGCAGGTCTTCTATCGAAAACAGAACCCATTGCAAAGCTTTCACAGCGTATTGACGGTCAAGAGTGCCAGGTCTGGTGTTAAGCTCCATGATTTGTTTGTACAGGGTATCCGTCTCTGGCAGCGTTGAATCTCTTTCGAGTGCATTGAGCGCATTCTCAACGTCTTTCGACAGACGAAATCTGACCTTCGCACTGAAGAATACCAAGAGCTGAAGCTTAACCCATATAAACATACCCTGAGCACGCGTTGTTAATATTTGTACCAATCTTTCCTCCAGGTCTGGCCTCCTTGCGTCTAATAGACGGCGTTTCTGGCCCCATACTTCCCCTTGAACGTATGACTCGATGTCCCCAGAATTTCTGCCTTCGTCTATCTGGATCCTTTCACAATCTGGAAACTGGAACGGGATCTCAACATTCATACGGCTGGACAGGAAAATCTTCACACTCGAAGTTGACTTTGCACACAAATCTTGCAAAGCATCAAGGACTTCAGACGGCGCTGTGCATTCATCCAGTGCATCGATGATGACCGTATTACGCGGCCACGACGCCGACAGATCGGCCATCAATTCTATACATTCTCCTATTGTGGGCTCTCCTCCGCCAGAGACGCGGTCCCTTCCTCGCTCATTGAACATGGCTTTGATTGGTTCTGCGACAGAGGGGCTCCTAGAAGAGGTTGCCATTTGAGTGACTAAACAACGCAAGACGTCAATCGGCTCGGTTCTCCGGTTCTGCTTTTGTGAAATATAGAAATACACTACGTGCTGATCTGATTCAACCACAATACTGGGCGTGAGATGTTGCACAACCATAGCGACTGCACAGCTCTTACCAGTCCCCACAGTTCCACACAACCACAGGACCGACGGCTCATGAGACTGTAGCCATTGGTCCACGCGTGGTAACAGCCACTGCCCAGAGTGTTTATATTGAGTCCCTAAGGTAAGCAGAACCTGATCATGGTCGCTTCTGTACGGTATGTCACAAAACCATCGTAACGCCTTATTATCATCTTGTTGATTAGATTGGAGGCCACCAAGTATGATCTGCAATTGCGATGCTTGTTGACTTAGGGCTTCCCGTAGTGTGATGTGGCCTGATCTTTGGTCGCTCGAATCAAGTAGCCCTATCAATCGTTTGCAGCTCTCATCCTTGGTTTTAACATGCTGCAAGAGATTTGTCCAGTCATCGAGCAGTAGAGTAGATCTTACCACGCGCACGATGGTCTTTTTCGCAAAGTGGCAAGCAGCCGTAGCTTGCAATTTCAGAATGGTTGCATACAGCTCTGTCAAGGCTTCCTGAAATTCGTTTTCCAATGTCGCATTATCCCGCGTGAGGTAGACGCCCTCAATGGCGGCGTACTGGCCAAGCAGCTGGTTGATGTCTTCAACGGCGTCAAGAGCACCGTTGTTCTGTTTCGAATCATTCAATACTAGCTGCTCAAGATATTAGTGTGTCACCAGATATAGAGTCTGAAAAAGCGCGCGAGTCTCGTCTAAGCTCCGTCGTGAGGCTCAGAATGTAATATGCGGCACCCCTCTTAAGAAACAGCCGAACGAGATATGTCAGAGAAGAGACGTACAGTCAGGAGCAAATTGATCCCAGCCCACGGCAAACCAGCATGCACAGGGTCCACATTGGCAATGATAGAGCCAAACCCCTTGGCATATTCAGCAACTTTCGCAATACGCTGAAGTTGCTCTCGAATCTTCAACCTGTGGTTCACGAACTTGAAAGTCCATTGTCGGCTGAGCATTTCATCTCTTTTCTGGGCCACGACCACGGAAAGTCGTTCTTTGGGACCTGTCGACTCATCGTTACCGTCAATGATGATGGCTTCGAGCGACGCCAACAAATCTGGATTGGTGGTCCTCAAGAGTTCGTATGCCCGCGTCCAGAGATCATGTTTGGGATCCCTTAGATCTATATGAGGGGCCTTTAGCGACGGCAGATGCCCATTCTGTTTCGACTGGGTATCATCTTTGGTTGACTCGAACAGCGTAGACCCATCGCTAGATAATGAAGGACGTGAAGCTATACAAGCTACTGTAGCGCCATCAAGACTCTCGCGGCCGTTGGCGACCAATTGCCGGTGCCTCAGCATGAATGCGAGCTCTCGACCAACCTTGAGTGATGTACATTGGCTCGATTGGCATTATGTGCTGCACCTTCTTGACTCCTGAAATCAGCAAAGATTGCAGAAAATCTTCCAAATTCGAACTGAAAGTTGATTGATTTCTTCCTGACCACATGAGATGGCTAGGACCAAAGAGCTGCGAAGTATGATGGTAACATCCAGCAAGGACTGAATCCTACCATCAAAGGACACAGGTTCGCTCTGGATCAGCCGCATAGGCCACTCGATTTCACGCTAATATACATCGGTTTTAGTGCAATTGATAATGTAATCGCGAATATAACGGCGAGGAAGCAGGGCCAATCAAAGAGCATGTGCAAGATAATCAGGCCCTATTGATCGCACGTACAATCGTACATAGCAGGTGCCAACGGGCAACAGCGATGCATTATAAGTAGATGCTGCCAAGCTGGCGCAAGTTGGGAGCCAACGCTGCGTCCGCCACCCCCTTCCGCGCCAACGTCGGTTGATGATACGTTCGTGGCGCTCCACCTACTTACAGACGACGATTTACTTCAAGCATCCACGTCCAAGCTACCTCCTTTTACATAATACCGTGCTCGGCCAAACTTTGCAAGACTTCTCTGATCTACTCGCTTCCAGCGTGCTTCGATGAGTACGCAGCTTCCCCACAAAATGCCCAAAATAACCCTAAATAAGGTGGGGCAGCTGCGTCATCCAGCCAGAATTTCGTGGTAACCCGTACCCAATATGGAAGTGAATACGGAAAATTCGGGTGCGGGCACGGGGAATACGAACGGAAGGAAGACATGGCACTGGATGTACATAAACCACCTTTCTCACTCTCCTACGTACCTCAACTTCTCTCATCTCCTACTTTCCTCATCCTTCTCATCAGCCCTCCACCTATCGTTGTATTATATACGTTCTGCTTTCCTGAGTGACTGATCTGCTGAGTCTGGACACATTCGTTTGTTAGCCATGCTCACATCAACTGTCGTTGCCCTTGCAGGCTTGCTCTCGCTCGTTTATGCCCAAACCAAGGTACACCTTTACCCATGCCCTCTCAACCCAAATCTAGCAAAGACTGACAAACTTCTTGCAGGGCTTCAATTATGGGGCAACCAACACTGATAATTCTCCTACGACCCAGTCTCAGTACCAAGATCGCTTCACAACTGCTCAGAATCTAGTCGGTGCCAGCGGCTTTGCTAGTGCACGTCTCTACACCATGATCCAAGCCGGCACAACCAACACACCCACCGAGGCCATCCAGGCGGCCATAGATACCAAAACAACCCTGCTTTTAGGCTTGTGGGGCTCAGGAGGGCAGTCTGGCATCAACAACGAGCTAGCAGCTCTCTCCAGCGCTCTGAGCCAATACGGTTCTGCATTCACCAGCCTAATTGTTGGTATTTCAGTCGGTAGCGAAGATCTCTACAGAATCTCTCCTACAGGTGTAGAGAACATGTCAGGTGTCGGTACCGGTCCAGATGTCATTTCGAGCTACATCAGCCAAGTCCGATCTGCTATTGCCAACACAGGTGCAAGCAGCAAGCCCGTTGGTCACGTTGATACCTGGACCGCCTGGGTCAACAGCTCCAACGTCGCTGTCATCTCAGCGTCTGACTTCATCGGCATGGACGCGTACCCATACTTCCAGAACACCATGACGAACGCCATTGACAATGGTTATTCTTTGTTTTTCGCCGCTTACGATGCTACTGTCAGTGTTGCTGGAGGGAAGCAGGTTTGGGTCACCGAAACCGGATGGCCAGTTAGTGGCCCAACATCAAACCTCGCTGTGCCCAGTCTTCAAAACGCTCAGACGTACTGGGACGCGGTTGGCTGTGGCAGACTCTTCGGCCGGGTCAACACGTGGTGGTATACCCTTCAGGATGCTTTTCCAACAACGCCTAACCCCAGCTTCGGTATAGTCGGCTCCACTCTGAGCAATAACCCACTCTTTGACCTTAGCTGCTCCGGTGTATCATCGTCAACCTCCTCAAGTGCAATTGCCGGTGCTAACGTAGCCATCTCCTCTGCTGGCGCAGCCTCCGCTCAGGCTGGTGCCATTGGAGCCAGTCAAAAAATTGGCTCAGGCAGTGAAACAACAGGCGAGGCATCTAGCCCAGGTGCCACGGTTGCCCCTACAAAGTCCTCAACCAATCCTGTTGAATCTGCTTCTGGATCTGCTTCAGTTGTTCCCATTGAATCTGCCACGCCATCTGCTTCAGCTGCTCCCGTTGGTTCTCCATCTGTGACTGCCTCGGCGGTACAATCCGAGGGAACCGTGTTTAGCACGGCGGAAGTAACGTTCACAAGCTGTTCTGGTGGATGTCCCAAAGAGACCCAGGCTCAATCGACTGCCACTGCGGCTACCGCACCAACCACCCTCATAACGAAGACCTCCGTTCTGTCGGCCGCTTCTGAGGCCACTGCTACAGCTTCAAGTTGTCCAGCCAGCCTCTCGGGTACTTATGAATTCCCACATTTGATTGTACCGGTCGACAAGGCGCTGCCAAATACCGCGAGGGGGACTAGTTACAACGGCACCATCTCCTCCACGGTCTCATCAATCTTCAACTTTGACATTCCATCCTCCACCTCTGGCAAGACTTGCACACTCGTCTTCCTCCTTCCGACGCAGAGTGAGTTGACCACATCTGCCTTCGGCCTAACCGGCTCTGGAGGGTTTGATGTGGCAGAGCTCTCGAGCCCTGCGACTGAGAAGACGACTTACAACACTGTGCCATCCGTTGCCAAGGGATTGGGTGGGCCATCAAGCGTCACACCAGGTAATGAGTACGTCATTGCCTCGGGGTCTTGCGCGGCCGGTTCAAGAGTTGGGTATGAGGTCAGTGCAACTGGCAGCTTGAGCTTGGACTATTTCCAGGACTCCAACCCAGCCTCCATTGGATTCTACATCACGGTCTGCTAGAGCATTTGATGAATGATGACTGCATGGAACGGATACAAAGTATAGCTTCAACCTGATAGAGTGAAAAGCATTCTTGTATACTTAAACGATAATGTAATGCAATTCCGCAGACACCTGAAATTGACGTACATCCTATACGAGTGAGACATGTCGTGAATCAGACCTGACATAGTGACGATCGGGTGGTTGATAGTTACCGTCGAAAAGACAGTGTGAGAGATGGATCGCAAAGCCTCCACCAGGGACTGCACTGACGACCTTCTGGCGAGATGCTTGTACTTTGTAGCTCCTAGATTTAGACGTTGAATTACTTGTCTCTAGAACAGACCCCTGCTTAGACCGAACGATTATATCTCCCCTAAGGGGGTTTAGCGCGGTCCAGGCCGGGTACCTAACGTGGTAACACCTCGGGGTAACAGCGTTAGGGCTGAGTCCGGGGGGCTGCATCCGTGGGGCTGCTTCCCGGGCGCAACGCTGGGGTTCAGCCTCAGTAGCTGTTTCTGGGGAACAGCGCTGGGTTTGCACCCGGGGGCTGCTTCTAGAGAATAGCGTTAGGGTTGCGCCTGGGGGGCTGCTTCCGGGGCATAGCGTTGGGTTTGCGCCCGGATCCTTGAATAGTGCGCTCGGGGCGTTAGATACCTGGCAAGGTGACAGCCCGGTAGGGCTGATGAGTCATCCGCCCTGCCTAATTGGGAACTCACTTCTTCACTTCAGTCCTCACACTTCGCCAGCATTCATAATCTTGCCAACGTTTGATAGCTTTTCCAATATCCCTCTTTCAACGAATAATCCTTCGTCCGGCTCAAAATCTCTCGCCACTACCGGATCATCCAGCCTGCAACACATCCAGGAAACACGGGGCCTACTAATCCTTCGCCGTTTCTCGCAACATCATAAACCTTCAAAATGTCTGAACGTAAAGTTCTTTCGAAATACTACCCGCCCGATTTCGATCCTTCAAAAATCACTCGTACAAAAGGGCCCAAGGTGGTTGGTCCGAAAGTGCAGACGGTTCGACTAATGGCGGTACGTACATATGATCTTCCCCAGCCCTGAAGTAGGCAGTATTTCGAGCCTTGAGATATGCCTTGGTACTGACTTCGATTTCATAGCCGTTCGGAATGAAATGCATAACATGTGGCGAGTACATCTACAAAGGAAGGAAATTCAACGCCCGAAAAGAGACGACCGACGAGAAGTATCTGAACATCCCTATCTATCGGTTCTACATACGCTGTACTCGATGCTCCGGTAAGTCTAAACCCACCTCCATGACCGCTTCCAATAAAGCTAACAATTCAATCTTGGAGCTGAGATCACGTTCAAAACCGACCCGGCATCCATGGACTACACCTGCGAGCGCGGCGCCAAGCGCAACTTTGAAGTCTGGCGCAACACCGACCCCAACGCAAACAAGCTCGAAACCGAGGACGAGCGCCTCGACAGACTCGAAGCTGAGCGTGCGGAAGCTGGAGGCGCGATGGAAGAATTGGAAATGAAGGTCCACGATGCGAAGCGAGAGATGGAGATCGCAGACGCTCTTGACGAGATACGCACAAGGAACGCACGTATATCGAGGGCAGAGGGCAGGGAAGCGGAGGATGATGCGCTTGAAGCTGCAGATCGGAAGCGAAGGGAAATCGAGGATGAGAACAGAAGGGTTGAGGATGAGGATGCTGAGACGGCGAGGAGGGCATTCACAAGGGGGAGCGGTGGTATCGAAATCGACAAGGTGACTTCCACTCTTACGCCAGAGTCGATACGAGTAAACGGAGGGAGCAGTGCAACCTATGGCGATTTGATCGCTGCCCAGGCTGAGGATGGGATATTACCAGCCAGCAGGAGGGAAAGTTTCGGAAATATGGCACCGCCTCCGAAGCCTCAACCTGCGCCGGAGTTCAAGAGGACGAAGAAGCCGAAGAAAGACTTCTCCGCTGCTTTGGGCATCAGGAAGAAGCCTGCTCTAGTTTGAGTGCGGGACTTGGGCATCGGGATGGGAACGCGATTTAGGAAGGCGCTTGGGAAGGTATTCGGACGGGGATCGATGATAACGTATATTGACGGAAGCAAGCGAAGCAGGTGACGAAAGGAGGGTCTCTCGGCTTAGTTGGCGATTCGAGAGAAGCCAACGTAAGTTGCCAATGACGGGAAGCTGTGAAGAACAGTAGATTAGCGTGCCGTGTTGCAATTGGTGGATCGAATGGGATTAAATTATCTCGAGGCAGCGGATATTATCATGATCTTGGAGAGTCCACATCCTCAAAATTTTCCCAACTGCTATTAAATGAAGTAGCCAGACATGCCAGGTATTGGAAAATGGCATTGTATACAGCATTCACTTTCATCTTCGCGTAAGCGTACGCTCATACTACTGATGCGGCTCATGGCCGAAAGATATGTAGATACTATCAAAACATGAATTGAGCCCACGCCGTACCTGCTCTATAGTCAGTCGAACCCTGTCCCCCCCCCAAATCTTCGAAGAGAATTATATCGCCAGTAGCGCATTTGGTTTTTATTTCACGACTATGTAGTTCATTTTGACCCACCAGTATGCCCCAACAACCAGGTCAGCCAGCTCGAGGTACGTTGTCCAGCATGCCCTGTCTGGTGGTGGGTGGTGCGGGCATGGGTGCTCCGCCGTTTGCGCCGTTGCGTTCGAGACTTTGGCGGATCTGAGCCGCAGGATCTTCAAGCGCCTGGTGTGAGGAAATTGATCAGCTTCATGACTCGCAAGGACTCAGGATGGAGGGTTTGTCTTGCCTGAAGAGGACTGATTGTAGAGATAGAGCTCACTTGGAATTGCCCATCAGGCCCTCTTTGCCTTCTTCCATCTCTGGCCCCGCTGCTCTCGTCTTGTAGTCGCAGCGCATCTAGCCTTTTCTGACTATCCTGGGTAATAGGATCTTCGTCAATCCTTGTGGGCGGATTAAACTTCTGCCCTCTAAGATCTGTCAAGGGCGGGATGGCAGCGACCTCTCCGTTGCTCCGTTGCCTTGCCCAGTCGGCCACTGTTGCCCATCTCTCTGTACGATTCCGCAATGTCTGCGCGGCAGTGGCTTCATTTTCACGGTAATTCTCCGAACATTCGTCAAAAAGTGCAGGGTTGATTTCCATGAAGAGCTTCATAGCATTGTAGACCATACCATGTATTGTCCTACAACTGTCAGCTTAAGCTATCAAGGTCACACTATTTGACATACCTATTCCAATGGCCCTTCGAATTTTCGTAGAGCGGTTGGAACATTATTGGTAAAATGACCTCGACATTGTCGCTAATGAGGTTGCAGAAGTATTCATTATTCCAGAAGTAGAGTGCTCGTTCGGCAACCTGTTACAAATTTTATCAGCCTCTGGTCCTGTGGGTTGATCAGGGGACAAGAAGCAATACTGACCTGGAAATGCGGACTGGCGACCGACTTCGCCAATTGGTTGAAGAGCGGTTCTTGCACCTTTGCAAATTCACCAGGATCCATGACCTCAAAGATGTCTTCCACTTCATTGAGAAACATGACCTCTTTTGTGCTATTCACTTTGGGCCAATATCTTAACAAGCCAAGCACAACCTGAAAGCGTCAGCTTTACTTCCGCTGACGTGTAATCTGCAAGCTTACCTCTTCCGTCAAAGCTGCATCCTTTTCGAGGAATTGTACTATACAGTATGCCAATTGCGGATGGTACATGCTCAAACTCTTCACTTTATGTAAGGGTATCAAGACCCTTGTAAGGAACAATTTGTGCTCTTCTTTCAACGGAAGCGCGAAACCATTGATGATTGAGCCAAGGATTTCCAGTAGCTCTGCGATGCCGTTGAATCTCTCAGTCTCGTAGACGAACTGAAAGAAGACGTTGTTGATTGATCGCCTTATATAGGACCGAAGATTGAGGAATTTGCCATATATTCGATGAAGGGTAGTTTTTAAGAAATCTCGCTCTCGAGGATCTTCGGAGTCGAAAAGTTCGAGGAGCTGGAGCCAATTAGCGGTATAGCACAGACGAGCTTACAGATATACATACCTGAAGAACAAATTGGTGATCTATGAAGCCTTTCGCAATGTTCGTATTGAAATCTTGACTTTCGATGAAGCGGAGAAAGAATTCATAAACGACCTGGATATGCGGCCAAGCAACCTCGAGGACCGGCTCGTCTTCCTCGGGATCAAATGCCTCGCCTTGCGGGTTCATGGGGGGTGGTATGGGCCGAAAGAGATTTTTGCTGAACATATCCACTACTCTTGGGTACATTGGTTCCGTGATGACTTGGCGGTTGTTCGCCACGTAGTCTAGTAGCTCATGTAATGCCAAGCGCTTGATCTCTTTCGACTTCATATCTCCACTCGCATCGTTAAAATCAAAGATGATGTTACATTGGTCGATCTTTTGCATGAAGAGCTCTTGCCGCCGATTCGGAGGTACCTCATGAAATCCGGGAAGCTTATCAAGTTCCCGTTGTCGCTGATCTGAGATGTCAAACCTCGAAGAATGTTGTCTCTTTGGGGTTCGGATCCCTTCTGGAACGTCTTTCGGCGTCGAGGTCAGCCTGTCAAATGCTCCCGACTTTTGTCCCTGTCGTGGTGGTGCAAGGTCGCCTGGCATGGTCTCTGCAGCACCCGGAGGTGGGACGTGCTTAATTGAGAGGTTAGCAGTGATTGAAGATGGTTTGTGGGAAAGTGCGTAGACAAGGGAGCGGTCGCGGATTAGCCGCTACATGAAGCCTTGAGACGTACCGGCGCATTGCCTGAACTTGGACTTATCACCAGACCGGGTACCACACCATGACCTGCTCTTGTTGGCGTCCCTGGACCGCTCAATCCTCCATGAACAGATTGAGAAGGTACAAAAGGTCCGCCGGAAGGAGCTGCGTTGGGTGTGCCTTGAGGTGATGCATGAATTGCATTACTAGAGCTACCTCGGGTAATACCATTCTCTCCAGGAGGTAATGGCTTGTTTCTGGTATCATTCACGGCGGTGGTAGACGAGGTAGGGGTTCCCTGATTCGAAGAGCTTGGGGATTGTGTACTACCGGGTGCGACCAGCGTTGACGCCGTGCTTGGAGACGGCGATGAGGTGCCGGAAGTGCCGTCTTTCTTATTCTTTGACTTGCTGTTTGAGTCTCTGGCTCTTGAAAGCTGTTCACTCTGAGTAAGTCAGTCGTTCCGTGAACAGAGAAGCAGCAACGAGGGTTTGCTACGGGCAGTCGCTGGGGAAGGTGTGCGAGCCATACCACTCTCTGCTTGAAACCCTTCATCTTCGAGACCTGCATCAATGTATCGACCCCAAGTATCTGATGTCTCCAGGATAGCTCAACGGAATATTCTACTGTTTTTGGACTGACAGACCCACAGAGCTGACACTGATGCGTTGACAGGTAGAGGTGTGCTCGTGCTTGCAATGGAAAGAACGTGTATTGGCGTAGACACTTGATAGTTGGCTCGTTCACATAGACATTGCTCTGGCTCCGGAGAGATTGATGGTAGATTGGGGGAAGTCCGAAGCAGTGCTCGTGGCTTGAGCCTGACCTCGTGGGTTGCGGCTCACCATGCGGCTAGGCCCCAAACAGCAAGGACAGCGAAAGTACTAGGACTAGTTGGGGGTGCGAGAGTGCGAAAAGCTGATCATTGAATTGAGGTAACCTTCTTCTGTTGATTGTTGACAGTCATCGTCGCTCCATAACATGCGGCGTCTACAGCGGCCAAGCGAGAAGCAAGAGCAGGCTTCGGACTATTCCCAATCTAGCTGCGGGGCGCTACTAGCTCAATCAGTCACGTGTAAGCCGTGTCTGGTCTTGGCAAGACTTTCCTTCGAATCGTAACAGATGGCATATACGATTAGCCTTGATAAGAAATACTCAGATTGACCTTGAAAATCTAGTGGTGTCTGCCTAAAAACCACGGGGCGCGATACTGAGACGTTAGGTTCTCCATCCCAGGACACTAATTCCACTCTTCAAGGTCGACCTGTTCAATCACTCGTTTCAAGATCCATATTGGTATTTGATCTTAGACCGGCATCTAATGTCGATACTTCGGGATTTCGTCTACATTCCACATGGCCCATGTGGCAAGTGATAGAAGCCCTTTTAACGGGGTGAATGATTCGAACAAACATGATCAATGCACTTTCTTGGCTTCTTCCCCTCCTTCCTCTTACGCTCCATGGTACAAAGTTCCTCGCGAGTCCATCGTGAGCGTAGAGCATCCATTCATAATCTGCAACATTGAAAAGGGGGTAGCGTCCCTTGGAGGTTCCGGCAGGTTGCAGGAGGTCGGTTTACCATCGAGTCTCCTTGAGAGCATTTCTGATTCTCTTTCAGTTGATTCACGATACCGACGGTGCCACTGCGAGATTATACATTCGGCCCGGAGACCGAATGTCCAAACCACTGCTGTCTACCAATGTCAGCACCAACAATGTTTTATTAAAGATCACTGTGCCGAAGAGGACGGGCTTGAAGCGGCGGAAAGGATCGCAGGGTCCTTTTCATGAAGGGCTTGAAAAGACCATTGACTCGGCACCCGTGACAAAGCAGCCAAAGCTGGTGTGTATGACTAAAGATACCAGGTATTTGATCCGGTCAATGCGTGACAATCCAAAGACCTACCAAGTCCAGGCCGCTGGGACAATTGAGCGGACTCATCGATTCCGAGGTAATTCAATGACCAGGCGTAGAACGAATTACCCCAATGCTAATACGCACGAGGGATGCCGGACTTTGTTGTTTCGACTGCCAATATGCCTTTCATGAAAAAGATGCAGGAGCATATCCTGCCTTTCGACTGTTTGTATTCCCAATAATGTTCACGATCAACTGCTGAATACCATAGATGAGAAGATGAAAGCCTTTGCCTTTGACATGAGCAAGGGCCCGAAGACTAACACTGAGATCATACCGCCCCCAGCTATGACACGTTTCACCCTTCCCTTCAACTACTCGTAAGTCGCTTCTTATCAACATCCAGTCTCATGATCCATAGTGACAGTCTCAAAGTTACCGTCAGAATCCTCAAGTCAAGCAGGTAACGGACCCAGCCGGAAACGTCTCGCTAGTAAACCTGAAGGGGCAACCGAAGATCTTCGCACAATCCATTCCATACAATGGCCCGGTAGTTCCCCACGCTCCTTCCTCGCGACTGGATCCAATTGAATCCTTGGAGCCTGCATTGCAACAATTAATTGCCAGCGCGCGTCGTTTGATGAAGGAGAGACCAATCTTCACTCGAAGGGCATTCATCAACTGCTTGCCAGGCAACGATTGGGAGACGATAGGTCCAAATTCAGCCAGGCATATATTCCAGTATTGTGGTTATTCATTTTCCGCGGGACCATGGCGCGATGCTATCATCCGATACGGCGTAGACCCCCGCCAAGATGCTAGCTGCAGGGTCTATCAGACGATGATGTTCATGCTGGACAGCCAGCCGAAAGACAATCGGGCCAAGTGGACTCACTCTATGCAAGATCATCGTAAGACGGAACAAGTAGTGAGAAAAGAGAGCCATCTTTTCGATGGCGAGACTGTAAGCAAGGATGGGAAGATATGGCAGGTGTGCGATATAACGGAGCCTTTCCTGAAGGATATGCTTGCGACAACCGATATCCGGAAGGAGTGCCACGTGCGTCTTCAAAATCATCTCCTCAGCCTTGCAACATGCAAATGTTGACCTGTATCTAGGTCGAGACGGACGGCTGGTATCATAACGGCACATGGTCCAAAGCCCGACTAATAATGAAAGCTAAAATCACAGCTATCCTGACCGGCGTTCCTCAACAGCACGCCGCCTACGCAAAAGTCGCGCGAGAGATGCCCGACAATGTCATGCCGGGCGATAAAGTTTTAACAAGACTAGGCAAGGATGCTACGCAATATGAAATCCATTTGGCAAGCGCAATTCGATCGAAGTGTTCAAGCCATCGAGTACCTTGTATGGATGGGACGCCATTCCAGGAACGGGAATCTGACGAAGGTGGCGAGGATGGTGAGATTGCCATGGCAGATAGGTCTGGAGATGATCTCATGGATCCACGAATCACCGAAGCTGCTCTTGGAATCAACAGACTAGAGGGTGGTACCGCGCGGATTGAAGGCATGGTCGATGGGATGGATATCGATGATGCTCCGGAGGCATCGATGCAAGAGGTCCTGGATCACCAAATACTTCAAGGCGACTGACAGTATAAATCAGTACCGACAAATGATTTGACTCATAATTTGACGCTGGTCGGGTTTGGCCAATTGCTCATGACTGACTGTTACAACACTGAACTCTATAGCATTTACTCTTGTAGACCTTGATGGGTGGAACACCGGTTCTCTGACCATCGCTCCCCAATGCCAGTACTGTCCTCCTTCCCGTCTGTGTAAATATTTCTATGATTCAGCGTGCTTACAATTTCAATACTCCGTTGCATCTCAATTCTATCCCAAGGTTCGGCGTCGGCAGCGCAAGAGATGATCAAAAGACATCATACCTCGCCACAGAGGCTATGCGCTTGAATACCTTGTAAAGAAAGATTGGCTGTTGGGGTTTAAATCCCCAATAGGAGCGACTCTTGATATGTTCAAGCAGGTATGTGTACCCATTGAGCGACCATCAGTGTTCTTTAGCTCTTAATCAGGCTGCATCGAGGCCCAGTTGGTTGGCGCACGTATACATGAAATTCATCTGACCTAGGAATCTGGCAATTTTCGACACGTTAAAACGCAGTGATGCTGTCCCAGACTATGAGGTCGCAGGGGCCAAGAATTGGCTCCTGATTGCTGGAGCTCCTAATTTTGACGCCTCGGAAGGTGAAGCGACTTGGTACTTGAAAGACAGAGATCTTTCAAATGCAAAACCGCTGCGGAGACTATATGAATATACAGGAAACCTCGATTGCAGTCAACCGCGGAGAGCAAAATAATACTCGTACTGACCACATATGCGTCCCGAGGCTAAGGATTTAGAGCGGATTCTCCGCTGAGAGGCCAGATCCTGATTAATGGATTGGTGGCTTCTCCCGCCGCTACTAAGCGATCGGACTTACTTGTGGTCAGTACGAGTAGAACCAAAGGCCAGGGAGGCTGCGAGGACGGGTCGTGAAACTCTCAAGGCGGTCGCTATGTAGCTATTCCATAGAGATAGGTCCTCTAGGTCCGAAATATGCAATGTAATATTGGATCCCTCACGCCCTTAAACAGTAGGCACCGTCAATCTTGACGATGTTGATAGCACAGAGAATCTAGGATTGGACTCGCGTAAATAGAAGCCTAACCTAGATCATACTAGCTCGATTCGGCTCCCACACATTACACTTCACCTTTGCGAGACTCTGGTGACAACAGTCGAATCACGCTGAGATTCTGACAGCAACAGCAGCAATGGCGACTCGCCCGACAGTCACTATCGCCTCGCACGATGGCACTCCCAGTGGGTCGACGCACCCGCTGCCGGCAGTGTTCAAGGCCCCAATCCGACCAGACATCGTCCAGTAAGGGTTCCCTCAATCAGTAGCTCATACTTGAGTAGGGAATTGACGGCAGAGCAGGACAGTACACGCCGGTATGGCAAAGAACAAGAGACAGCCGTACGCCGTGAGCGAGAAAGCCGGGCATCAGACCTCTGCTGAATCCTGGGGGACTGGTTCGTGAATGCACTTTCAGCTACATTGCAGAGGGGCCATGGGCTGATATTGATCTCTGCACAGGTCGTGCTGTTGCCCGTATTCCTCGTGTCTCTGGTGGAGGAACACATCGTGCCGGTCAAGCCGCCTTTGGCAACATGTGTCGCTCTGGTCGTATGTTCGCGCCTACGAAGGTATGGAGGAAATGGCATCAGAAGATCAACCTTGGACAGAAGTAAGGTTACATGCGTGGGAAGAGGACGAGGTTCAGAATGCTGACCACTGTATAGGCGTTTCGCCACCACTTCTGCGCTCGCTGCATCCTCCGTCCCATCTCTCCTCTTAGCCCGTGGCCACCAAATCTCCACCGTCCCAGAAGTTCCTCTCGTCATTTCTTCTAAGGCATTCGAAGGTGCCGCTGTCGCCAAGACATCTGCTGCCCTCAAGCTACTTAAAGCAGTCGGTGCAGGCCCAGACGTTGACAAGGTCTACGGATCTCGCAAACTTCGTGCCGGGAAGGGAAAGCTTCGAGGTCGACGCCACCGCCAGCGACGCGGCCCATTGATCGTCTATAACCCAGACGAAGATGGCAAAGAGCTCGTCCGCGCTTTCCGCAACATCCCCGGCGTTGAAACTTCTTCCGTGTTCTCGCTCAACCTCCTGCAACTCGCACCCGGTGGTCATCTCGGCCGTTTCATCATATGGACTTCTTCTGCTTTCTCTGCGTTGGACGAGATCTACGGCTCTACAACTACCCCATCGGCATTGAAGAAAGACTTCCTACTTCCCTCAAACGTCGTCCACAACGCGGACATTGGTCGCCTAATCAATTCTTCCGAAGTACAGGCTGTCCTGCGTGGGCCCAAAGGCGGGCCTCTGACGAAGCGTGCTAGTGTGCAGAAGAAAAACCCATTGAAGAACAAGCAGGTCCTATTACGGTTGAACCCATATGCTAAAGCCTTCGCAGAGAAAAAGATGGGATCGGAGAAGCTGGACCAAGGAGAGCCCAAGCGGGCTGCTGAGTCGTTTGCGAATGTTTTAAACGAGGATTGAGATGTGTCCACAGCGTGCCTGGGAATGGTAGGACTATCAAGGCAGCTGATATCCTCTTAAAGCGGATATTGCCAGATGAAATTCAGTTAAGTCACAAAGCAGGCTTGCTCGAACATGACGCTTTGTGAATACTGTACTGTTGCAAATCGTCTCGAATGATATCAGAGGTGAAAGACGCCCACTGATGTAATCTTCCGAGCATTCTATAGGAACTAACCCTCTACCAAGGCAATTCCAGCTCTCTATATGCCAAAGCCTCCCAGCGTTCTCGATCCCCTTCCCCACAAACTCTTTCCACCACTGCCTCCCGCGACTCCACAGCCTTCTGCATCCGATCCATCTTCCCAGACGCGCCCAGTTATGCCTTTATATATCCTAGATTTTGCATCAGCACAACCACCTCGGCCTTCTCCTTCAACACAATCGCCCCACCCTTCCCAATACTGTTCAGGGCGGCTTTCAAATAGCGGTATGGCCAAGACCCTAGAGCTAATGTCGGATATGGGGCCCACTTGCGAGGACATAAGGCCAATGCGAGGGTGTTTGGATGGTATAAGGGGGGAAGGGGGGATTGCGTTGGCGAGGTGTGGCAGAGGAATCCACGCGTGGTGGTCGGGAGGCTGTCCTTTTCATGGGAGGCCATGGTACTTGTCGAGCTCATGGTTACGACTTTGGTCGTTGATGTGCACGGAGGGACTCTCAGATGGATGGGCACCGGCGATATCGAATTTTGGCGTGCCCTTCGAACAGATCCACTCCTCGTTTTGGGAATATGAATTGCATGCGGAGGTCGCGAAGCCCAGCTTCTTCATCTTCTCCTCATCGGTCAATCATACGAGAGCATGAATTTTCGTGGCCCTGATACCATGTGGAGGAGAATCCGGTGACTACTGTTGTGTAGACCGCTACATCCGGCTTAGCCTACCCCTCGCCGCTTGATTCCATCCCTCTCCGCTAGTATTATGGATATACCTCCGTATTCTGCTCTTCTTATAATCTGGTCAGTATTTTCATATTTATCAGGCCCCAACTAACCTCACATGGAACGATGGGGTATCGATAACCGCTAGCCCGTTGAAGAGCTCCTAACCCATTAATCACGACAAGCATCCCTAAAGTGTTCTAGGGCACGGCTAGATTAGATTAAGGTCTTGGCATAGTAGCTCAACTACAGCTCTCCTCAACCTCAATTGAAACCGAATAGGGCTCCTATCAAGATCAAGCGGCTACGCCAACCCAAACCGAGACTCAAGTATCCCATGTCCTGGCAACCTTGGCACTCGTCTCGGGTAGGCCTTAGCAGAAACCACTGAAACGAGTGCCTTGTCCAGGACAAGGGACCGTATATTTCTACGATTTAGCCAAAACAAGCAGACCCTACCTGAGAAATCTGTTCGTCGAATCAAACTGTGTGTCAATGATCGCGGAAGACGAGGGACTTGTATTTCGTCTCTCCAAAAAACCATCGTCTTCTGATTGTGTGGAAGTATTTCACTTTACGTGGTTTGCTCTGTGGTTTCTGCGTATCCACTTTTTACATAATCTAGATAGGTATGACACCAAATATCGCCCAAACTTCGTATGTACTAATATTGCTCAGGGATCGATATCTCCCTATACGCACTATGTTACAATACAACCAAAACCAAATCATTGCACAGAAAGCTACTGGATGATTGTCATGGTATAATTGGAATATCCCATCGTTTATTACCACTACCAAGCGCTGAAGGGCTACGTCTTGTTGAGCTTCCCACAACGCCATACTCACCCTCAAGCTGCCTCCACTCCATTCATGTCCTCTGCGAAAGGTGCCAGTGCCTCACACACCTGGCCCACCTGTTTCTCCACAATTGTGTGTTGTACTGATTCAATTCGGCGGATTATCGAGACACATCTCTAAAATCTCAACCACTTGCTCTGGCCCTCTGAGTGGCGTGGGATTAGTCTTGCACCAGCGGTCCTTCAAACTGCTCACAGCCAAGCCTGCAAACTGCTCTCTACCGACACCCACCTCGTTCAGATTCCTCGGCATGCCCAGCTCCTTGATTATTGCTGCTAAAACATCACCTAGATCCGCCGTTCCCATCTCCACGCCTATTTTTCCCAACACATCCACAACAGTGTCTTCGCTCCAGAGGATATCCAGGACACGCTGCTGCTGTCCCGCATTGACTGGTTTGTTATATTTACATACCGCGGGTAGTAGAATGCAACTTGTCTCTCCGTGCCCGACCCCCAGTGGACCCAGTTGATGTCCGATACCATGGCTGGCGCCCATGGGTACCATATTCAATGGCGCAGAAATTGCTTCCATAGCACCTAGCTGACAAGCCAGTCTAGCTTCCAGGTCCTTGGGGTGCTCCTTCATGGTCAGCAATCCAGGGACGAGTCGTCTAAGAGCTTTCTCGGCTATCACATCATCCTCGGCGCTTCCTTTGATGGAGCAAAGGCTCTCCACGCAGTGGTCTACAGCTCTGATGCCTGTGCTAAGCCACACTTGCAACGGTGTCGTAGTCGTGAGGCTGGGATCGAGAATGATGAGGCGAGGTCCCATAGAGAGTTCTTGGAATGAGTGTTTATGGTGCGTGGAATCATCTGTGGCGCCGGCTATCGGGGTATATTCTCCTGCTGATAGGGTGGATGGGATACAGATAATGGGGATTGTCGCAGGTAAGAGCGGAGAACGAAGGGTTGGACTGTCAAAGTACAACGTTTGGAGCTCTTTATAAGTGGTGGCATCATTGGCAAGAGCCTAAGGAAATAGTGAGCGGAGAAGGTATCGTAAGGATCAGTGAGATTGTGGGATATCGTCTCGTACTAACCAGAGCAACAACTTTAGCTGTATCGGTCAAGCTACCTCCCCCTAGAGTGACGAGACAGTTGACATTGATTTCTTTAGCTTCTTTGACTATCTTCAGAATATCCGAATAATATGTATGCGGTTTCACACCTCGCCGAATACCAACTACCGTGTCTTCACCCAATTTATCGTCCAGTGCAAAATGAAGACGTGGCAAGTCGTCTGTTCTACTGCTTAGGGAGGCCGATACTAGGATGTAGACGCGAGTTGCATGAAAGGTCTCCGCAACGTGCTTCGCGCAGGCTCTGTGATATGGAAGGCCGAAGGAGACGTGCGGAGAGGGGTGGGGGGACTTGCCCGGTGCAAAGGCCGAGAAGTAGGTCTCACCGTCCCAGTCAGAACCTTGCTCTTTCGACTTTCCGCTCCGGTTCCAGGTCTGAATCATGCTGGCGCTTCCGGTCTCGGGAGCAGGCACTCCTCCATTCGCTGTGCTGCTGTCATGGGGCGGGTTTGGCTCCAAACTGTCTTTCACAGCCGTGATTGTTTGCTCATGCATAGCAACCAGCCTTCCCACAGCATCGAGCGTTGATCCCGCCACTGCCATCGCTGCCACCGCCATCGAGTCTTTGGCAAGCGGTGCTGCTGACTGTTGTTCATCTTTATCGTTCGCTGTCTCCGCTACGAGTGGTTCACCGCCATTCTTCACCGCTTCATGGAACCTCACCTTACCATTTGTCGCCGGCAGCTGAACAGTGTTGTTTCCGTTTGGCAATGCCATATTTCTTCCTCCACTGCCACTCGAAGATGCCTTTAAGCTGGCGTCGTCAAACATATCGGCTGCAATTGCATCTTCATTGAGGCTCTCAAAGGCAGCGGTCTCGGCTTGGCCATCGGCTTCGGTGTTCGCCAGGCTCACAATATTATCGCCGCCAGCAAAAGCGTCGACAAAGCTACTGACCTCCATTCTCATGAACTCTTGCAACTCAGTCTCCGCCAAGACCACAATACTCTCCGCTTTCTCGTCGGTGAACCATGCCTTCACATTGGTCTTGAATTTGTGCTTCACAAACTCAGACGTGTCATTGCGCCACGGATGGCCAGTCGGGTACTCCACGAGCACTTCCTCCGTTTCCGTCCCATCAGCAAGTGTCAAGAGCAATGCATTCGCGCCGCTTCGTTTCTTCTCGTTGTGATAATCCAACGTGAATTGAGGATCTTCTACCATCTCGATTTTTGCGCGAAGGATCTCAACGCGCGGATCCGTCGCCCATGGCGAGTCATCTCCGTAATCTGCGGCGGATATCATGCTACCTTTGAGAATTACGACGGCGACCATATATTGCATACAGTGGTCGCGATCAGCTGCGTTATGAAGAGTTCCCTGCTTGTTGATAATAATCATGGCCGGTCTCTGGGTGCGAACGCGAATATGGCTTATCTTCTCTTCTATAGGCCAAACATCGCGAGGATTGCGAGCCCGTAGCTGTTGCGACAGAATCAGGGCTGCCTCGACCGCAGAAGCAGCATGACCTTCAGCTGCATGGATCTTGAAGAACGTGGTTTCCACTACCCAGTTCCCAAAAGGCTTTGGCAGCTCAAACTCTTTGCCTTTATTGACCACAGTGTAAAGCCCCCATTTCGGGTCTGAAAGGACAGTCGGTACACCCGGCTGCCCCTTTTTCGCCAGCAGTGCAAGATGTACAGCCCGCATACACGCATCGCCTGCGGCCCAGCCTTTCCGAGGACCTGCGTTGGGAGATTGTCGGTAGATCCGGAGGGGTCCAGCATCGACGAAGGCATGAGAAACTCCCGCCAATGTCTGCGATTTAGTGCATCCCAACAGGTGGCACGTTACTGCTGTAGAAGCGATACGGACAAGTATCGTGTGATCAAGACCCATTTTGTTGAAAGCGTTACGAATCTGGAAACAGCCTTGAATCTCATACGTTTTGATTATAGCAAGGAGCACAGTCTTCATTGTCAGTGGTGGCCACCCGTTAGTGTTGGCGGTACGACTGAGCCAATCTACAACGGCGAGTATAGCCCCAATATTATCTACAACCATCACATCAGCCTACCATATATCTATAATGAGAACAAACTGAGCTCAGCCTACCAGAAGGATGACCCCATTCCGCCCCAGGAAACGCATCATTGTGATCCAAGTAGCGAATCAAGCTACCAAGGTCGAAAGCTCCTTTGACAGGATCCAATTGGAACGAAGTACCTGGCAGCTTGAACCCTTCAGGCACCAGGCTTCCAGGCACAACAGGGCCAATGATGGCGCGAGCTTCGGGGCTCTCTCTCAAAGTTTCAAAGACGCATCCCAAGGCATCGAAGAGTGCAAGCTTCGCCCGCGCCCACGCCTTGGAAACTGGAGGGACTTCGTAGTGGAACACATATTCCGTGATATCGACGAGCACTTGGTCATACGGGAGCCGTGTACTGTCGTCCGCGGTCTCGATACTGGTTTTGGATGTAATCTCAGGCATGGTTTTGGAACAGCTGGACTGGACTCTCTGGGTCTTTCTTGACACTAATGCTAACGTTGAACAAATGTGGGGGTTTGTGAAGAGTTGTTTTTCTAAAAAGTAAGAAATGCAATTGGAATCCTGCGGGATTCGGGCAAGGCTACCATGGCAACGGTTGCTTCTCGGACGAGACTTAAGTGGAAGTGGAGTTTGCAGATCAGAAATGCATCAAGTCGTGTTTGTGAGCAGGTTCTAGAGTGCAATTAGGTTTACGCAGATGCACGGCCGGCGAAGTCCAACGCAGCATACGAGCTCGCAATAAGGGTAACTCTGCTCGAGGTATGCTAAGTTCCGCCGAACCCGAATGACTCTTTGGTGGCGTTCCAGACAACATCAATGTACACCGTGCATCTACTGACATAATGTGGAGATTCGCTAGTTTGGGCCGTGGTCATAGTGCAGTGGACATTTAAGTAGCTACATTCCCGCTTTATGCATTACAACCCCACGAAGCACACTTTCGGGCCCGGCTACCTTCTGCAGTTATCGCAACTGATCGACTTGGGGCCTATGGGGGTGTGGACCCACTTTGAAGGATAGGTCGATTGCTACTTGTCTAAAAGATAGTGGAAATAAACAGAACGGGACACTCTTCTGCAACCGTTACGCCAGCATTATCAATCTCCACAATTTCATGATCTACCTCGCATTTCTCAATTGGGATCCATACCTACGCATGCATCAGACATTCATTCCGGTGTAAACTTGTTGAGGGCGCCATAGCCGGGGTGGTTGGCCTGTAACAATCAATACAGATTAGACTTCACATCCCAACGGGAATAAGGACCCACTCACCCATAGCCTCGCGCCAATGTGCCATGACTCCCGGACATCTTGATACCATTGTGAGTGGTAGGATGATTTCGGCCGGAAAGCCCCTGGAGAAAAGGAGTGGTAGTCAGCCATCGCGTCAACAATTACAGGTGTCAAGGTGCGACCTACAATGCCATGTAGACGAAACTCCCGTATAAGTCAGCATTGGCTTTGAGCTGTCGAGAGGTGAAGTATTTGTCTTTAGATGCGATCCGGTCGATTTCCAAGGCCACTGCCAAGAAGCCGCCATCAGCTTTCTCATCGTAAAATTCCTCCAAAAGTCTGTGAACTGATCAGCCATATGCACCAAGTACGAGGCGTGGCATCATGAATTTACTCTCGAATGAAAACACTTCGTGGGTCAACAGTTTTGTAGATCCGGTGGCCGTAGCCAAACAGCCTGAATTTCTTAGCCTTGACATCTTCAATCAGCTTTGGTACGTTCTCAGGCCTTCCGACGTCCTGAATGGTCTTGAAAGCCGTCTCAATCGCGCCTCCGTGCAGCGGTCCATAGGCAGCCGCGATGGAAGCAATAGAGCTGGTAAAAGGGTCGGCGAGTGTCGACGCGACGTGCAAAAAAGCGGCGGTAGAATTTGTCAATTCATGATCGGCGTATAGAACCCAAAGTCGTTCAAGGCAGTCGACGTGCTTTGGATCCGGTTTGCCGGTGGCCTGGTTGACGAATCCCATCATATTGAGCATGTTCTCAATGAAAGAGCCATTGGGATCTGCGGGTGTGAGTTCGCGCTGTGTAAGGCGGCAGTATGCCATGGCAACCACAGTACCGAGGGCAGAGAGCACTCGGATGATCTGCTTATCCACCAAAGCCAAATCCCCTTGGTAGATGTTCTTGCCCATATGCGCCGGTATGACCGTAGCATCGGACCCAGCCCAGGCAGATAGGCCGGCTATGACCATAGTCACGAGGGGTGTTGTGGGACTGTAAGTCTATATCAGCTCTCGCATCACTGGCCTTGTTGGCTGTTGAACGGGGGCTTTTACGTACGGGAATGACCGAATGACATCGGATACCATTTGAGGGGGGGCCATTGCCGCAGCCAGCTCCTTCTTATACTTCTCGCGCTGGTTTTGCGAAGGTAGATGGCCCCAGATAAGCAGAAAAGTAACATCTTCGAAACGTTTTTTCCCCACTAGGTCAATAATGGAGATGTCCCTATAACGGATACTGCCCTCAATGCCGTCGACGTAAGTGACTTCGGAGGCCATGACGGCAGTGTTCTGAAATCCTTGATCGAACAAGCGGAGGCCCCCTTCGGACTTGTCAGCTGGATGGTGGTAGTCTTTTGGAGCCCTGATCTCCTTGAATCTGATTGCCTCAACAGCATTACGATGAATCGGTATGTCATATTGGCGACTTGTGCGAGAATCGGTGATGGTAAGGAATCCGGAAGGCTTTGGACCAGGAGGGGGGCCAGATGACAGAAGTGAAGGTAGTATCGAGGCCACTAGACTTTGCATG
>JAABUK010001373.1_pt1 | contig 46559 bp, 39 predicted proteins | sample 5559141 | NCBI WGS metagenome assembly JAABUK01 (sample SAMN10711869, study PRJNA513367) | rock metagenome | isolation source: Antarctica rocks | place: Antarctica: Victoria Land, Pudding Butte nord | collected 2016-01-03 | reverse complement strand
ACCTCCCGAATTACCTAAGCTGGCGGAGAACGATCGAAGCCCTCGGAGCCGCGTCCAATCCACCGGCGTGGCTTATGGGAGCAGCCGGACTGGGGCCATATCAACAGGCTTCGCAATAAGAGCGTAACCATAAGGATCGGCCCATGCGCCTCCGCACCCTCCTGCTCGCCGGCGCGACCCTGCTGGGCATGGCATCCGCCCCGATCGCCTCGCTTAGGGCCAAGACCCTCGTCTATTGCTCCGAAGGCTCGCCCGAGAACTTCAACCCGATGCTGAACACCACCGGCACGACGTTCGATGCCAATCATCCGGTCTATGGCCGCCTGATCGACTTCAAGCCCGGGGAGACCGGCATCCAGCCCGGCCTCGCCGAGCGCTGGGATGTCTCGCCCGACGGCAAAGTTTTCACCTTGCACCTGCGCCCAGGCGTGAAATGGCACAGCAACGCCATGTTCAAGCCGACGCGCGACTTCAACGCCGACGACGTGCTGTTCTCCTTCAACCGCCAGGGCAAGGACGACCACCCGTTCCATAAAGTCTCCGGCGGCGCTTACGACTACTACGGCGACATGGGCCTGCCCAAGCTGATCGCCTCCATCGAGAAGGTCGATCCCCTCACCGTCCGCTTCACGCTCACCGAGCCCTCGGCGCCCTTCCTGTCGGACCTCGCGATGGAGTTCGCCTCCATCCAGTCCGCCGAATACGGCGACGTGCTCATGAAGGCGGGCAAGCCCGAGCAGATCGATCAGGTGCCGATCGGCACCGGGCCGTTCAGCTTCGTCGCCTATCAGCGCGACGCCACTATCCGCTACCGCCGGTTCGACGATTTCTGGGGGCCGAAGGCGAAGCTCGACGCGCTCGTGTTCTCCATCAACAAGGACCCGGCCACCCGGCTGGCGAAGCTCCGCGCCAACGAGTGCCAGGTCTCGGCCTATCCATCGCCGGCGGACCTGCCGGGCATCCGCGCCGACGCCACGCTGAAGCTGATGGACCAGCCGGGCCTCAACATCGGCTACCTCGCGTTCAACACGCAGAAAAAGCCGTTCGACGACAAGCGCGTGCGGCAGGCGCTGAGTATGGCGCTGGACCAGAAGGCGATTCTGGACGCCGTGTTCCTTGGTGCCGGGCAGCCGGCCAAGAACCTGATCCCGCCCACGATGTGGTCGTACAACGACGCCGTGCAGCCCTGGCCGCTCGACCCCACGGCGGCCAAGAAGCTGCTGGCCGAGGCCGGCTATCCCGACGGCTTCGAGACCGATCTATGGGCCATGCCGGTGCAGCGCCCATACAACCCCGACGCCCGCCGCATCGCCGAGCTGATGCAGTCCGACCTCGCGAAAATCGGCGTCAAGGCGCGGATCGTCAGCTTCGAGTGGGGCGAGTATCGCAAGCGCGCCCAGGCCGGCGAGGACAGCATGGCCGAGCTTGGCTGGACCGGCGACAACGGCGACCCGGACAACTTCTTCACGCCCCTCGCCGGCTGTGCGGCCGCACGGATGGGCGGCGGCAACATCGCAAAGTGGTGCAACCAGGAGTTCGAGGCCCTGATCGACAAGGCGGTGACCCTCACCGACCACGCCGAGCGCGCGAAACTCTATGAACAGGCCCAGGTGATCAGGCGGGAGGAGCAGCCGTTCTACATGATCGCGCACTCCGTCGCCTTCCAGCCAATGCGCAAGGAGGTCATGGGATACGTCATGAGCCCGTTCAGCCGCCATATCTTCGACCAGGTGGACCTCCAGTAGCCCCGAAAACCCAGTGTTCCGCCTGCTGGCCCGGCGGCTGGCGCTGATCGTCCCGACCTTCATCGGCGTGACGCTGCTGGGCTTTCTGCTGATCCACTCGATCCCCGGCGACCCCGTGGAGGTCCGCGTCGGCGAGCGCGGCATCTCGCCCGAGCGCCTGGCCTATTTCCGGCACGAGCTCGGCCTGGACCAGCCGTTGTGGAAGCAGTTCCTGGACTACGAGGGCCAGCTCGTCCAAGGCGATCTGGGCCGGTCCGTCGTGACGCAGGAGAGCGTGTGGACCGAGTTCAAGACGTTCTTCCCCGCGACCCTCGAGCTCGGCATCTGCGCGCTGGTGTTCGCGATTGTGGTTGGCCTGCCGCTGGGTGTGATGGCGGCGGTGCGGCGCGGGTCGGCGCTGGATTACGGGCTGATCGGGCTGTCGGTCACCGGGGCATCGATGCCGATCTTCTGGTGGGGGCTGATGGCGGTGCTGATCTTCTCGGTCGCCCTCGGCTGGACGCCGGTCTCGGGGCGGATCGATGACCTGTTCTACATCGAGCCCTGGACGGGTTTCCTGCTGACCGATTCCTGGTTCAGAGACGATGCCGGCGCGTTCCGCTCGGCGGTGCGGCATTTGATCCTGCCGGCGATCGTGCTCGGCACCGTCCCGCTCGCCACCATCGCGCGCATGACGCGGTCGGCGATGCTGGAGGTGCTCGGCGAGGACTACGTGCGGACCGCCCGGGCCAAGGGCCTGGCGCCACGCCGCGTCGTCATTGTCCACGCGCTGCGCAACGCGCTGATCCCCGTTGTGACCGTGCTGGGCCTGCAGGTCGGGGCACTCCTGGGCGGCGCCATCCTGACCGAGACGGTGTTCGCATGGCCCGGCGTCGGCCATTGGCTGGTCGAGAGCGTGCAGCGCCGCGACTACAACGTGCTGCAGGGCGGCACGCTGCTGATTGCCGTGCTGGTGATGCTGGTGAACCTGGGCGTCGACGTGCTGTACGGCGTGCTGAACCCGAGGCTGCGGCATTGAGCGCCGCATCCGAGCCTGCGGCATTGAGCGCCACCGTCAGCACGCCTCGCGCCGGGCTGTTCCGCCGTCTGCTGGAGAACCCGGGCGCGGTCGCCGGGCTGGCGGTCATGGTCGTGCTGATCGCCGTCGCCGCCGCGGCCCCGGTGATCGCGCCGCACGGCCCCGCTGAGCAGTTCCGCGAAAGCTTCCTGACCCCGCCCTTCCAGCAGGCGGCCTTTCCGCTGGGCACGGACAGCCTGGGGCGCGACATCCTGACGCGGCTGATCTATGGCGCGCGGCTGTCGTTGCTGATCGGCGCGATCGTGGTGGCGCTGTCGCTTTCGGTCGGCACCCTGCTCGGCCTCATGGCGGCATTTGCCGGCGGCGTGCTGGACGTGGCGATCATGCGGCTAATGGACGTGCTGCTGGTGTTCCCCAGCCTGCTGCTGGCGATCGTCGTCGTGGCGATCCTCGGGCCGGGCCTGACCAACGCGATGCTGGCCGTGGCGGTGGTGCTGCTGCCGGGCTACGTCCGGCTGTCGCGGGCGGCGGCGCAGGGCGAGCTCACGCGGGAGTATGTGGTGGCGACCCGCAGCGCCGGGGCGGGGGTGCTGCGGCTGATGCTGCTGGTTGTACTGCCGAACTGCGCCGCGCCGCTGATCGTTCAGGCGACGCTCGGCTTCTCCGCCGCCATCCTCGACGCGGCCGCACTCGGCTTCCTCGGCCTCGGCGCGCAGCCGCCCACGCCGGAATGGGGCACGATGCTGGCCGACGCGCTGCAGTTCTATCAACGCGCCTGGTGGCTGCTGGCGTTCCCCGGCGTCGCCATCCTGGTCACCGTCATGGCGTTCAACCTGCTGGGCGATGGCCTGCGCGACGCGCTGGACCCGAAGCTGCGCCGATGACCGCGCTGCTGGACGTCCGCAACCTCATGGTCGATTTCGGATCCTTCCATGCGGTGGAGGGCGTCGACCTGACCGTGGCGGCCGGCGAGGTGCTGTGCGTGGTGGGCGAGTCCGGCTCGGGCAAGAGCGTGTCCATGCTGGCCGTCATGGGCCTGCTGCCGCGCACCGGGCGCATCGCGGCGGAGCGTGTGGCCTTCCGCGGCGCCGACCTGCTGCACGCGAGCGCCCGCGGCCGACGCCGCCTGATTGGGCGCGACATGGCGATGGTGTTCCAGGAACCCACCACGTCGCTGAATCCGTGCTACCCGATCGGCTGGCAGATCGCCGAGGCCCTGCGCGCTCACCACGCCGTGCCGCGCGCCGGAGTCCGGGACCGGGTAGTGGCGCTGCTGGCCCAGGTGGGCGTGCCCGCGCCAGAGCAGCGGATGCGCGCCTTCCCGCACCAGCTCTCCGGCGGGCTGAACCAGCGCGCCATGATCGCCATGGCCATCGCCTGCAACCCGGCGCTGCTGATTGCCGACGAGCCCACCACCGCGCTGGACGTGACGGTGCAGAAAGGCGTATTGGACCTGCTGGTCGGCCTGCAGCGCGAGCGCGGCATGGGCTTGGTGCTGATCACCCACGACATGGGCGTGGTGGCCGAGACGGCGCAACGGGTCCAGGTGATGTACGCCGGCCAGGTCATGGAGGAGCAGCCGGCCGCCCCGCTGTTCGCCCATCCGCGGCATCCCTACACCGCCGCCCTGCTGGACGCCTTGCCGGAGCGGGCCGAAGGCAAGCCCCGCCTGCCCACCATTCCCGGCGTCGTGCCCGGCGCCGACGACCGCCCGGCCGGGTGCCTGTTCGCGCCGCGCTGCCGCTTTCGCACCGCGCATTGCGACGCCGAGCGTCCCGCCCTCCGCATGGTCTTCGACGCCTGCGTCCGCTGCCACTATCCGCTGGACGATGCGGGCCAGCCCACCGGGCGCCCGGCATGACGGTGCTCGAGGCGGTCGAGGTCGTCCGGCACTATCCTGTGGGCCGCAAGGTGCTGCGTGCCGTGGACGGCGTGTCGTTTCAGCTCATGGCTGGCAGCACGCTCGCCGTCGTGGGCGAGTCTGGCTGCGGCAAATCGACGCTCGCCCGCCTGGCGGCGCTGATGGAGCCGCCGACCGCGGGCAGGATCGAGGTCGCCGGCCAACCCGCGGAAGGGCCGGCCCGGCGCACGTTGCAGCTACAGAACCAGATGGTGTTCCAGAACCCCTATGCCTCGCTGAATCCGCGGCGGACCATTGGCGAGGCGCTGATCGAGCCGCTGACCATCAACCGCCGCGGCGCCAGGGCAGAGCGCGCGGCGGACGCCCGGCAGATGCTCGACCGCGTGGGTTTGCGGCCGGAGGCGTTCGACCGCTATCCGCACCAGTTCTCCGGCGGGCAACGCCAGCGCGTCGCCATTGCCCGCGCCCTGATGCTGCGGCCCGCGGTGGTGACGGCGGACGAGCCCGTCTCGGCGCTCGATGTCTCGGTGCAGGCGCAAGTGCTGAACCTGATGCGGGACCTGCAGGACGAGCTGGGCATCGCCTACCTGTTCATCAGCCACGATATCTCCGTGGTCAGGCACATGGCGCAGGACGTACTGGTCATGTACGCCGGGCGCCCGGCAGAACAGGGTTCCCGGGATGCCGTACTGAACCGGCCGCGCCATCCCTATACGCAGTTGCTGCTCGCCTCGACCCCCTTCGTCGATGCTGCCCGCCGCGCGACCACGGTGGCGGTGCGCGGTGAACCGCCCTCCCCGGTCGATCCCATCCCGGGTTGCGCCTTCGTCAGCCGCTGCCCGCACGCAACGGAGCGCTGCCGGGTCGAGCGCCCGGCGTTGCGTCCGGTGGACGGCCGCCTCGTCGCCTGTCACTACGCGGAGCGAATGGCGGCCTAGCGGCTCACCCGCCACGGTGGATCGCTCGCCGCTTTTGCCCTACTGGTCGCAGCGCATGACAATCTTCACCGGCCTTTCCGCCTTTCCGATCACCCCTGCCGACGAGCACGGCCATGTTGACACCGATGCCCTGCGACGGCTGCTCAAGCGTCTGACGGACGCCAAGGTCAACTCGGTTGGTCTGTTGGGCAGCACCGGGTCGTATCCCTACTTGACCCGCTTGGAACGACGCCGGGCCATCGAGGCTGCTGTGGACGAGATCGGAGGCAAGACGCCGATCCTGGTCGGAATCGGCGCGCTGCGGACCGACGAGGCCGTGCAGTTCGGCCAGGATGCGAAGGCGGCGGGAGCCGATGCCGTCCTGCTGGCTCCCGTCTCCTATACGCCACTGACCGAGGCTGAAGTGTTCGAGCATTTCGAGATGGTGGCGAAGGCTGTGGACCTGCCACTGTGCGTCTACAACAATCCCGGCACGACCCATTTCACGTTCAGCCCGGACCTGATTGCGCGTCTGAGCCATGTGCCGAACATCACCGCCGTGAAGAACCCCGCGCCCGACGCCAGTGCTATCCCCGGCAGCCTACGCGAGTTGCGCGCCAAGGCGTCCCAAGGATTCTCGCTCGGCTACAGTGTGGACTCGAATGCGACCGAGGCCATGCTCGCAGGAGGGGATGCCTGGTATAGCGTCGTGGGCGGACTATTCCCGGGTCCCTGCAGGCAAATCCTCTCGGCCGTCCGGGCCGCGGACCCATCGGAGGCACGGCGGCTGAATGCGCGTCTCAAGCCGCTTTGGGATTTGTTCACCGAGTTCAGCAGTCTCCGCGTCATGTATGCGGCCGTGAACCTTCTCGGCATTTGCTGCGCCTCGCCACCCCGTCCCGTTCTTCCTTTGCCCGAAGTAGCACAACGGCGTATCGGCCACACGCTCGAAGCGCTCAAACTCACTTGACGCGCCTTGGCTAGGCGCTGAGGAGCCAGCCGGTACCGCGCAAGGTGGATGACCGGATGGTTGCGTGCCACTACGCAGGAGAACTCGTGGCTACACCGTCGTGAGGTGCAATTTCTCGCGCGCAGCATCCGCCAAAAAGCGCGAGCGGTTGTCGATTACACGGTCGATCGCCTGCAAAATGTCTTCCGGTACCGAGATGTTGACTCGGATTGACCGCGGCTGACGTGTTGGAACATCGATCAAGACCGCCACTGTATTGGCGTAATGCGGATTAGCCAGGATTTCATCGAGCCCGGATGGCTCAGAGACCGGGGCGCCGTGTTCCCCGTTTTGGCAATCGTCTCACATACGCGCCTAGTCAGCGGAGATGCCGACCTGTCGGTTCTGAAAGCGTCGGCGCCCATCGAAGTCCTATCCGTTGCTGAGTTGCATAAGCTGGTTTCAGGGTAAGCCGGTCAAGCCGCAGCCCCCACCTGCATCTCGCCCAAATACGCATGCCGGATATCCTCGTTCCGGCGCAGCTCCTCGGCCGTCCCGGACAGCACCACCACACCAGTCTGCAGCACATACGCCCGGTGCGCGATCTGCAGCGCCATGGCGGCGTTCTGCTCCACCATGAAGATCGTCGTGCCCTGGCGGTTGATGGTCTGGATGATGTCGAACACCTGCTCGACATACAACGGCGATAGGCCCATCGAGGGCTCGTCCATGCAGATCAGCCGCGGGCGGCCCATCAGCGCGCGGCCGATCGCCACCATCTGCTGCTCCCCGCCCGACAACGTGCCGGCAAGCTGGTTGCGGCGCTCCTTTATGCGGGGGAACAGCCCATACACCCGCTCCACATCCTCGTTGAACACCGCGCCACGCGGCTGGGTGTAGGCGCCCATCTCCAGGTTCTCGAACACCGTCATGCGCGGGAACAGCCGCCGCGCCTCCAGCACTGGGGCGATGCCGCGCCGCACCCGGGCGCTGGTGGACAGCCGCTCGATCGGCTTGCCCTCGAACAGCACCGACCCGGTGGTCGGCCGCACCACGCCCATGATGGTCTTCATGGTCGTCGACTTGCCGCAGGCGTTGCCGCCCAATAGGGAAACAATCTCGCCGGCTGCGATCGTGTAATTCACGTCCTTTAACACGTGCAGGTCGCCGTAATGCGTGTTCACGTCGCGGAATTGGAGCAAGGGGGTGAGGTCACGCGACACGATCGGCCTCCATGACCGCAGCCCGGGCGGCGCGGCCCAAGTACGCCGTCAGCACCTGCTCGTTGCGCCGCACCTCCTCTGGCCGTCCCTCCGCGATCTTCACCCCATGATCCAGCACCACCACCGTATCCGCCAAGGTCGTCACGACGTCGAGCTTGTGCTCGATAATCAGGATCGTCAGCCCCATCGCGTGCAGCGACTTGATCTGTTCGGCAAGTTCCAGCGTCTCGGCCGGGTTCATCCCCGCGGTCGGCTCGTCCAGCAGCAGGATGTGCGGCCGGGACGCCAGCGCACGGGCGATCTCTACCCGGCGGCGGTTGGCGTAGGACAGCCCGCTCACCGTCTGCCCGACGCGGGGCGCTAGCCGGTTGCCGAACATCGCGATCAGATCGAGCACGGAGGCCTGCGCCGTTCGCTCCTCCGCGCGGTTGCCGGGGGTGTGCAGCACGGACGCCACGGCACCGCTGCGGAGGCGCGCATGCCGCCCAACCATCACGTTCTCCAGCACCGTCAGGTTCGGGAACAGCCGGATGTTCTGGAACGTGCGCGCCACCCCGCGCGCCAATACCTCATGCGGCGCCAGGCCCAGCAGCTCCTTGTCGCGAAACAGGATCGAGCCGGAATAGGAAGGCACCAACCCGGTGATCGCGTTGAACAGGGTCGACTTGCCGGACCCGTTGGGACCGATCACCGCCACCACGCCGCCCGCGGGCACGCTGATGTCGATGTTATCCAGTGCAACGAGGCCGCCGAACCTCACAGTGACGCCGCGAATCTCCAGCGCGCCCTCCTCCGGCGCCCAGCGCGGGATGCGGTCCAGGTGCATGAAGCCGCCGCGGGTGATCTCGGCATGCTGGGCCGCAAAGTTGAGCGGCGGCGTCTTGCGCGTGGCGGGGATCAGCCCCTCGCGCCGGTACAGCATCATGCCAATCAGGATCAGCCCGAAGAAAAGCTGCGTCCACTGCACCAGGTCGATGCCGGTCAGGACACGGCTGCCCACCAGCTCCCCAAGGTCATGCAGCCATCCCGTGAGCTGCGGCAAGAACCAGGTTTGCATCAGCTGCAACAGTACGGCGCCCACCACCACGCCCCACACGCTGCCCATGCCGCCCAGCACGACCATGACCAGCAGCATGGAGGAGACGGAGAAGTTGAACATCTCCGGCGTCGCCGTCTGCAGCTTGGCGACGAAGAACACCCCCGTCATGCCGGCGAACGCCGCGCCGATGGCGAAGGCCAGCAGCTTGAAGCGGACCGGGTTGACGCCCATCGCATTGGCCGCGGTCTCGTCCTCCCGGATCGCCATCCACGCCCGGCCGACCCGGCTATCGCGCAGCCGGGTGGACAGGAAGATCAACAATGCGACGAGGCCGAGGCCGACATAGTAGTACGGTGCGGAATCCACGCCAAAACTTTGGCCGAACAGGCGCGGCGCCTGTATCCCGTTCAACCCGGCGGCGCCGTTGGTTACGCCATCCATGTTGCGCGCCACGATCGGCACGATCTCGCCGAAGCCCAGCGTCACAATGGCCAAATAGTCGCCCCGCAATCGCAAGGTCGGCGCCCCGAAACAGACGCCGAACGCTGCGCTGACCAGGGCAGCCGTGGGCAGCGCCAGCCAGAACGATAGGGTGAAATGGACGAGATCGGGACCGCCCTGGTTCATCTTCTCGACCAGGCCCAGAAACGCCAGTGGCGCCCAGGCCTCGCTCCAGGCCGGCATGACCTGGAAACTGGTGAAGATGCCGTAATAATAGGCACCGATGGCGAAGAACGCGGCATAGCCGAGGTCGAGCAGCCCCGCAAACCCCACAACCACATTGAGCCCGAGCGCCAGCGTCGCATAGGACATCGCGTTGGCCACGCTGTCGATCGTGGCATCGTCGTCATACACCAGCGGAAACAGCAGCAACGCCAGGCTAAGCGCGATCAGCGCCAGCGCCCGGCGCCGCTCCAGCGGAATGCCGAGCAGCGGACGGGAAACATAGGCGAGTGCGGCCGAGACCATGAGCCGTGCCCTTTCAGGATTTATTGGGGGCCAGCCGGCCCATCAGCCCAGCTGGCCGGACGATCAGCACCAGCACCAGCAGGCCGAAGATGATGACATCGGTCCAGGCGGTTCCAACGGTCTGGCCGCTCACCGCCTCGATCAGCCCGATCACCACGCCACCCAGCATGGCGCCCGGCACATTGCCGATGCCCCCCAGCACCGCCGCGGTGAAGGCGCGCAATCCCGCGGCAAAGCCGATGTCGACCTTGGCGTAGTTGTAATACAGCCCGAAGATCATGCCGCATGCGCCGGCCAGCGCCGAGCCGAGAAAGAACGCGGTCATCACCACGCGGTCCACCTCGACCCCCATCATCCGCGCGGCCTCCGGGTCCTGGGCGGTCGCGCGCATCGCCTTGCCCATCCGGGTGTACTGCACGAAGTAGGTGAGCCCGGCCATCAGCGCCAAGGCGATCACCCAGATCAGAATTTCCCGTAGCCGCAGCACGGCCCCGCCGATGTGGTAAGCGATCGGCGGCAGTGGATTGGGAAAGTTCTTCGCGTCCGACCCGAGCGTCAGCAGCACGACGTTGAACAGGACGTAGGACACCCCGATCGTGGTGATCATTGCCGCCGGGCCCTTTACACCCCGCAGTGGCCGCAGCAGGAACCGCTCGATCCCCACTCCGATCCCGCCGCACACCACCATCGAGACGGTCAGTCCCACCAGCAACGTGCCAACCAGTGGCAGCCCGGTCAGCACGGTCTCCTGACCGACCAGCCCGAGCGCCTGCAACGTGAGCATGGCAACCATGGCGCCGACCATGAACAGGTTGAAATGCGCGAAGTTGATCAGCTCCGCAATGCCGTAGACCAGGGTGAACCCGAGCGCCAGGAGCGAGTACATCGCCCCCAGGCTCAGTCCGTTGATCACCTGCTGCAGCAGCAGGTCGGCGGATGTCATGGCTTACACGATCGGCGCGACGCCGACGTACTTGTACTGCGCATTCGGGTCATCCAGCGGCTTGGCGGCGTCCTTGCGGATTTGGAACACGCTGATGATCTTGTTGCGGAGGTCGCCGTTCTCGTCGAATTCGATAGGGCCGAGCATGCTGTCCGGCAGCTTCACTTGCTGGATAGCGTCGCGCACCGCATCCCGGGTCACGGGCTTGCCGGTGGCGGCGACCTTCTTCACTGCCTGGATGATCACCTCTGCGCCGGTGTAGCAGGTGATGGTGTAGTCGTCCGGGCGCTGCTTGAACCGGGCAAAGTAGCGGTCGCTGAACTTGGCCGCCTTCGGGTCCTCGGTCACGTGCGGCGAGGCGACGGTGGCGTACCAGCCCTCGACCGCCGGGAACCCGGCGCCATTCAGCAGATCCACGGTCTGCATGCCGTCGCCGCCTGCCTTGATGACGTCCGGGATGATCTCATAGGCCTGCTTGGCCAGCTTCACCCCCGCCTGGGCAACCCCGCCGTAGTACAGGGCCTGCGGGTTCAGCGACTTGATCTTGGTCAGGATCGGCGCGTAGTCGGCGGCCTTTGGGTCCAGCCGGTCGCGCCCGAGCACCTTGATGCCCCGCTTCTCCGCCTGCGCCTGGAACGCGTCGGCCAGGCCCACACCGTAGGCGCCGGAGTCGTCCAAGATGAAAATCGTTTTCACCTTCAACGTGTCGGCCATGTAGTTGGCCATGTTCGGCCCCTGGAAGGCGTCGGTCGCCACCGTCCGGAAGTAGATGGCCTTGCCCGCCGGCCGGTATTGCTGTGCAAATTTCGGGTCGGTCAGGTCGGGGTTGGTCGAGCTCGGCGTGATGATCGCGAGGTTGCCCTGGCTCAGGATGGGCGCCATCGCCTTGCCCGCGCCCGACATTTGCGGACCCAATGCCGCGACATAGGCCTTATCGGACACCATGGTCCGCGCGTTGGTCGCGGCCTGCGCCGGGTCGTATTGGCCGGCAGTGGCCGTGGCGTCGTCGAGCTTCACGAGTTGGAACGTGTATCCCGTCACGGTCTTGGCGGCGTTTGCTTCCTCAAAGGCGATGACGGCCCCGTTGCCGATCCGGGTCGCATTTTCGCCGTCGGCTCCGGTGAAAGACAGGTTTACGCCGACTTTGATCACCTTGTCGGCGGCGGTTGCGTTATGTGAACCGACCGTGACGGCGGCAGCGATACCGGCCGCGGTCTTGATGGCCATACGACGTGAAATCATCTTGTTTAGCTCCCTTGCTGGGACGTGCCTCGCGAATGCCGCCAACGGCGCCGTTTGTACTAGGCCACGATATGCAAGGTGAGTGCCAGAAATTTTATCTGGGTAGCGCCGTCAATTCACGGCCGGCTCACACCAACAGTTAGGCAGAATGGCTTTCGGTATGGGCCTCCGTTCGCACGGATGCTCGCAGTCCGGAACGTCGCCGATCGATGCCGGCTCGATCTGCCGCTGCTTCATCGCGTCCGGCGCATTGGAGCTTTTCTCCAGACCTTTGATTGTGGTTAGGAAACTGGGCGCATCAGCCTATGGAAGGGTTGTGTCGGTGGCGAAGATGAAGTTCTGGGTACCACTACCCTCATGCCCCGGCAACGCCGGGCCATCCACGCCGAATATCTTGGCCGCCATGCCGCGATACGTCGAGACGCTGTCGGAGTAGCGGGTATAATCGGCCATTGACGGGTCCCTCCTGCATTGGACCGCATCCGCCGGCCGCGATGCATCGGTTCCGCCATGGCTGGCATCGGGGCAACGGCGGTAAGCGACTGCCGTAGCCGCTCGCTGGCGTAATCCTCGGCCGCCTTGCCCATGGGCACCCCGGCGCCGGTGCCGAAGAACTCGTGCGTCACGCCGGGATAGAAAGCACGAGCGGCGTAACAGCGGCAAAACTGGTGGAGCGGATTGTTTGACGCATTACAATCCTTGCTGGGTGATATATTCACCCTGCAGAACACTAGACGTTATTTTCAGATGCGCGTGTCGCCCGCTTGTGATGCAGCGTTCGATTTTGCTTGCCGCGAACTCGACGGAACCTGTTTTATTGCCGGATAAAGGCGAGCAGGTCCTGATTGAGCCGATCCTTTTCGGTGAAAAACAGCGCATGCGGGGCGCCTGGGTAAACCTTCAGCTCCGCCCCTGGGATCATCGCAGCCACGATCCGGCCCGACTTGTCCAGCGGCACGGTCGCGTCGCCATCGCCGTGGATAACGAGGGTCGGCACCCGGAACGCCGCCATGTCACGGCGGAAATCCGTCTCCGAGAAGGCGCGCACGCAGTCGATCGTCGCCTTGGGCGAACCAAGCAACGCCATCATCGACGCCCATTGCAGGATTTCGGAGGTGACGTTGAAGTTCAGCAACCCGGCGCCGAAGAATTGCTTGCCGAATGTTGCCAGGAAGCTCGGCCGATCCTTCTCCAAGCCCTCGACCATTTGGTCAAAGGCGCCGCGGGGAACGCCGTCCGGGTTGTCGGGAGCCTGCACCAGGTACGGCGTTACCGCGGAGATCAGCACGGCCTTCGCCACGCGCGCCGCGCCATGGCGGCCCATGTAGCGCGCAACCTCGCCGCCGCCCATGGAGAACCCAACCAGCGTCACATCCTGCAGATCCAGCTTGTCGAGCAAGGCCTTGAGGTCATCGGCCAGCGTATCGTAGTCGTAGCCGTTCCAGGGCTGGCCGGACCGCCCAAAGCCGCGGCGGTCATAGGCAATGACGCGCAGCCCCTGCGAGGCGAGGACGACGGACTGGTACTCCCACATGTCGGAATCGAGCGGCCAGCCATGGATCAGCACGACCGGGCGGCCGCTGCCCCAATCGTTGTAGAACAGCGTCGTCTTATCGGCCGTCTCAATAAATGGCATATCGCTCTCCCGATTGGCGGTGCGAACGTCAGGTTTTCCAGAAGGTTGCCGCCCGGTGCCGCCATTGTTTGCCGGCTGTCCTGCGATACAGTGGGTCGGCGGCTACGGGCAGGGCGGGAAAGAATATGGACAAGGGTCTGCGCAAGGGTCTCACGAGCTACGGCGACGCCGGGTTCTCGCTGTTCCTGCGCAAGGCGTTCATCAAGGCCATGGGCTATTCCGACGACGCCCTCGAACGGCCGATCGTCGGGATCACCAATACGCAGAGCGACTACAATCCCTGCCATGGCAATGCTGGGGTATTGATCGAGGCGGCGAAGCGCGGCGTCATGCTGGCCGGCGCCATGCCGATGGTGTTCCCGACCATCTCGATCCACGAGAGCTTCGCGCACCCGACCTCGATGTTCCTGCGCAACTTGATGGCGATGGACACCGAGGAGATGATCCGCGCCCAGCCGATGGACGCGGTCATCGTGATCGGCGGCTGCGACAAGACCCTGCCGGCGCAGATCATGGCGGCCACCAGCGTGGACCTGCCGACGGTGGTCATCCCGGTCGGCCCCATGGTCGTCGGCCATCACAAGGGCGAGGTGCTCGGCGCCTGCACGGATTGCCGCCGGCTGTGGAGCGCCCATCGCGCCGGCGGGATCGACGCCGCGGAGATCGAGGTCATCGAGGGCCGGCTCGCCCCCTCGGTCGGCACCTGCATGGTGATGGGCACGGCGAGCACGATGGCCTGCGTCACCGAGGCGCTTGGGTTGTCACTGCCGATGAGCGCCACCATCCCGGCGCCGCACGCCGAGCGGGTGCGCCTCGCCGAGGCGAGCGGGCGCCGTGCCGCCGAGATGGCCGTCTCCGGCGGACCCCGCCCGAGCGAGCTGCTGACCCCGGCGGCGTTCCGCAATGCGCAGGTGGTGCTGCAGGCCATCGGCGGTTCGACCAACGGCCTGATCCACCTCACCGCCATGGCGAACCGGACGGCGCACCGGATCGACCTGGACGGTTTCGACGCGCTCGGGCGCGACGTGCCGGTCCTCGTGGACCTGAAGCCGTCGGGGGACCACTACATGGAGCATTTCCACCATGCCGGGGGCATGCCGAAGCTGCTGGCGGAGTTGGGCGACCATGTCGATCTGGACGCGCGGACCGTCGCCGGTGGGACTCTCCGCGATGTCGTGGCGGCGGCGGAGCAAGTGCCGGGGCAGACCGTCATCCGGTCGAAGCACGACCCGATCAAGCCGGCCGGCGCGATGGCGGTGCTGCGCGGCAACCTGGCGCCGCGCGGGGCCGTGATCAAGCACTCGGCCGCAACGCCGCATCTGCTGCAGCATACCGGCCGCGCGGTCGTGTTCGACTCGATTCCCGATATGGCAGAGCGGATCGACGACCCAGCGCTCGATGTCGGGCCGGACGACGTGCTGGTGCTGCGCAACGCGGGTCCGAAAGGCGCGCCGGGCATGCCGGAGGCGGGCTACCTGCCGATTCCGAAAAAGCTCGGCCGCCAGGGGGTAAAGGACATGGTGCGCATCTCGGACGCCCGCATGAGCGGGACCGCCTTCGGCACCATCGTGCTGCATATCAGCCCGGAGTCGGCCGTCGGCGGTCCACTGGCCCTGGTGCGCTCAGGCGACCAGATACGGCTCGATGTCGCCGGGCGCCGGATCGACCTGCTGGTGGACGATGCCGAACTGGCCCGGCGGCAGGCCCTGCTCGCCCCGCCTGCCCGGCCAGACTGGGCGCGCCGCGGTTACGCCCACCTGTTCTACGACACCGTATTGCAGGCGGACGAGGGTTGCGACTTCAGCTTCATGGGCCTTGACGCTACGCCGCGTGCTCCCTGACGCCGGCCAGGATGAGCCAGCCGATCCCGTAGGCGAGCAGCAAGGCGACGAATACGCTGGCTACGATGACGTAGCTGCGCGGATAGAGCGCGTACTGCGGCATGTTGGGCTCGACTACGCGAACGACGAACAGCTGCTGGCGCAGCGCCTGCAGCTTGGCGCCCTCATACGCGGACTGGGCGGCATTGTAGTTCGTGCTGGCGAACTCCCGCCGTAGCGCCAGACCCTCGTAGTCGGCCAGCGAGGGGGCCAGCGCGCTCGATGCCCCGGTCAGCTTACGCGACTCGGCGAGGACCTGGCTCTCCAGCGCGTGCACCCGGTTGCCGAGCGCCACCGCCTGCGGGCTGTCGGAACGGACGGCCGCGCCCATGGCGAACTGCTGGGCCCGGGCCTGCGCGAGCTGCCCCTGCATCGTCGCAACGAGGTTCAGCTGCGCCGTGCTGGTCTTCTCCGGATTGATGTCCTGCTGCTTCAGACGGAACTCCGTCACCGCCTTCTGCGCCTGGGTGACGCGATCCTCGGCGGCGTAGACTTCCTCCTGCGCGACATGGAGCGTATCGCTTATGGCGCGCTTGTTGAATTCGTTGACCCGTTGCTCGCCCAGCTCCAGCAGCCTCTCGGCGATGGCGTGCGCGTCCCCGGGTCGGAACGCCAGCACGCGCAACCGCGTGATCCCGGTATCCTGCGAATGGGTAATGGTGACCTGGCTGCGGTAGTAGCGCAGCAGCGTCTCGGCACTCGGATCGGGCCACCACAGGCGGAACAGCGGATCGGCCTCGGGCCGGCGGAACATGTCAACCAGGCCGAGCTTGGCCTGCAACGCCGAGACCGCGTCATGGCTGTCGAGGTAGTCGCCGATGCTGTAGGCCTCCGCCTGCGCCGTGTTCAGGCCGGTGGTCAGGCCGAGGAACTGCCCGATGCCGCCGCCCGCTGCCTGCGTCCCCTGCGGCCCGCGCACGACGAACCGCGCCTCCGACACATACTGGTCCGCGGCAAAGCCGAACATGTAGGTGCCGACAACCAGCGTCGGCAGGATGACGAACAGCGCGATCCAGCGGCGGCGCCAGAGCGCGGTTGCGATGCCCCGCCGGCGCACCGGCCGCCGGGAGATCTGTTCGGGTAGCCCGGTGATCAATCCGTCCATTTAGCCGCCTTTGTGCAAACACTGGGCCAACGAGGCAAGATGCGCCTGTCTCAATCGCCTAAACTCATACACAGCCTATCGCACCAGGTCACTCATACAAAGCGCCCAATCTCAAGCCGAGCATGCAGCAGTATCACGCGAACACCAGTGTTCGTTCAACTATCCCTGGCAACTATCCCTGGCGCTCCCGGCCAAAGTCCGCGATCGGAACCCCGGGCGGAGTCGCCAGCACGTTGCGATAAAGCGCAGCCAGCCGCTCGGCGTAGCGCGCCTGCTCGAAAACGCGCGCCTGTTGCAGCCCTGCCCCGGCCAGCCGCGCCCGCAGCTCCGGGTCGGTGTCCAATTGCCGCAGCGCTCCCGCCAGGGCTCCGACGTCATAAGGGTCGACCAGGACCGCCGCGTCGCCCGCCACCTCGGGAAGGCTGCTGGCGATGGAGGTCAGCACCGGCGTGCCAAGCTGCATCGCCTCCAGCACGGGCAGCCCGAAGCCCTCATAAAGCGACGGGAACAGCACGGCGCGCGCGCCACGCACCATCGTTCCCAGCCAGGCCGCCGGCAGGTACTCCAGCATACGCACCCGCTCCCCGACCCGGGTGGGCCGTCCGTCGGTGCCGACGATCAGCCGAAGCTCGCCCTCGGCCTTCCAGGACCGGCCGCCCACGATCACCAGCGGCGACTGCACCCCGCTCGCCAGATAGGCCTGGATCATCCGCCCGACGTTCTTCTTGGGCTCGATCGCGCCGAAAAACAGGAAGTAGCCTTTATACGGCAGGTCGAACAGCCGGGCGAGCCAGCCGGCCACGTCCTCCTCCCCGGCGATCTGCTCCGGCAGGCCGGCCGTCTGGAAGGTGTTGGTCACCCGCTCCGGCCGCGCCGGGAACAGCGACAGGATATCGCGCCGCGACGCCTCGGAGACGGTGCAGATATGATCCCCCCACCGCAGGCAGCCGCGGATCAGGCGCAGGTAGGATCGCTTGTTGTCGAGCGTCGTATAGGGCAGCCGCAAGGGCACCAGATCGTGCAGCGTGTAAACATTGCGGGCGCCCTCCAGCAGGATCGGCAGCGGATAGGTCCAGTGCATGACCTGCGGCGGATCGGCCACCCGCACGCGCAGGAAGCGCTTGGTGCGGCGGAAATGGCGGGAGGCGACGTCGAACAACTCCGGCACATTCAGGACGCGGTCGTGATGCGGCATGCGCGCGGCGAAGGCGTTGGCGATGACGCGGCCCGTCACCGGCACCTCCGAGGCATCCAGGCCGAGCGTCGTGCCTGCAACCTCCCGCAGCCAGCGTGGCGACATCGGCCACGGCGCCTTGCGGCCGCCCTCGCGGTCCAGGCTGTCGAAAAAGATGACCTCCTGCAGCAGCGCGGGGGTACGGGGGCCGATCGGCATGCCGAACAGCACGTCCACCGGGCACCCCAGCCCGCCCAAGGTGCGGCTCAGCATGCGGCCATATGTCGCGACTCCGGTGCCGCGTGGCATGGCCATGTTGAACCCGTCGAGTCCGATCCGGGGGGCGACGCGAGTGTTGGGGTCGTCGAGCAATGGCGTCTCCTCGCCGCCGGGTCAGCGGCTAATCCGGGCGGGCGCCTGGTCCAGCACAGCGCCATACAACGCGGCGAGCCTCGCTGCATAGGCTGCGGGCGCGAACGTCCGGGCGCGCACCCGGCCGGCGACCGACAGCGTGGCGCGCAACACAGCGTCCCGGTCCAGGGCGGCGATCCCGGCCGCGATGTCGCGGACATCCAACGGATCGACCAGCAACGCCGCCCCTCCCGCGACTTCCTGCGGCGCGCCGGTGTTGCTGGTGAGCGCGGGGGTGCCGAGGGCCATGGCCTCGACCGCCGGAAGCCCGAACCCCTCGGCCAGCGAGGGCGCCAGCACGGCCGCCGCCCCGCGTATCAGGCCAAGCAGCGCGTCGCGTTCGGTCCAGTCGATGCGCACCACATGCGGGCGCCCCGCCGCGGACCGCGCGGCCGTTCCCGCGGCGACCAGCAGGCCGGCGGCGTCGGCCAACTCCGACACGGCCCCCCATCCATCCGGCCCGGCAAGCACCAGCGCGCGGGTGGAGCCGCTGGCGCGATAGGCCTGCAGCAGCCGCGCCACGTTCTTACGCCGCTCAACGGTGCCCACGTGCAGGAAATAGTCGCCAGTCCGCAGCCCGGCGGCACCGGTCGCGGCCTCGGCCGACGCACGCGCCTGCGCCGCATCCTGCTCGGGCAGGTCCACCGCGAGATACGTGTTGGTCACGCGGTCCGGCGGCCAGTCCAGCGTGGCGATGATCTCCCGCCGCGACGCCTCGCTGATGGTGACGAGGTGCGCCGCCTCGTGCCGCAGGCGGTGCAGCATGCGGCGGGCACGGGCCTGGCAGACGGGCGTCAGCGTGGGATGCAGCAACGGGATGAGGTCCAGCACCGAGTAGAGGTTAGGCACGCCCGCGAAGTGCAGCGGCAGCGGATAGCTCCAGTGCATAAGCGTCGGCGGCGCCGGGCCACGCAGGCGCAGGTAGCGGCCGTGGATGTCGAAATGCACCTGGGCCCGGCGGAACACGTCGGCGGCGATCCGTTCCCCATCCCTCGGCGTGGTCGTCGTCACCGGCCAGGGTGCGAGCGCGGCGGCCCAGCGCCAGGCGCGGCCCCGCGCGGTGAACGGCGGCGTGGCCGGCGCGTCCACCAGCGCCTCGGCCGTGAAACCCGCATGGGGCAGGTTGTGGCGCAGCGCCTGCGCATAGCTGGCCGCCCCGGTCCCGCGCGCCCAGCGGACCCGGCGCTGATCGACGCAGACGACCGGCAAATCCCGGGCTGGCGTTCCTGTGGCCTCGTCCGGTGCTTGCATCCGGCGCAACTCCTGCATAAGCCTTGGCCGTGCGGCACCCTCCGTCGCGCGGCATGCGCCTGACGCGGAGTATCGTCAGGGGCCTAGGAACAACGGATGATCGAGGGCGAGCGGGTCTCCAAGACCTATCACACGCGCGGTGGCCTGCGGCAGATCCTGCACGGCCAGGACTTCGTGATCGACCGTGGCCAGAGCATCGGCATACTGGGCCCCAACGGCGCCGGCAAGTCGACGCTGATGCGCTTGATCGCCGGGGTGGAGTATCCAACCAGCGGCAGCATCCGCCGCAACATGTCCGTGTCCTGGCCGATCGGGTTTGGCGGCGCCTTCCAGGGGAGCCTGACTGGCGCGGACAACACCCGGTTCATCGCACGCATCTATGGCCAGCCCGTCCAGGATGTCATCGCCTTCGTCGAGGATTTTGCCGAACTCGGCCAGTACATGACCATGCCGGTAAAGACCTATTCCTCCGGCATGCGGGCCCGGCTGGCGTTCGGCGTGTCGCTGGCGGTCAACTTCGATTGCTACCTGGTCGATGAGATCACCGCCGTGGGCGACGCCCGCTTTCGCCGACGCTGCCACGACGCGCTAGAAGCCCGGCGGCGGGAGGGAGCACTGGTCATGGCCTCGCACGAACCCGGCACGCTGCGGGAGTATTGCACCTCCGGCTGGGTGCTGCGCAACGCCGCCATCGAAAAGCACCCGACGCTGGACGACGCCATTGCCGCTTATCAGGGCATGGTGGCGGCCTGATCGCGCTCGCTGCGCCGTCGCTTTTCCGCAACACATGGTTGCTTCCCTGCAACAGGCACCGCTGCAGCTATGGCCTCCCCGCGCCGCCGCCAGTATGGTCACGGACCCGGCGTGGCCGGTCGGTTCTTCTCGGGTCAATCGTTCATGTCCGCACCACGGTTCCTCCTCGCGTGCCTGCTCATGACCGGCTGCAGCGCTTTGCCTGCCAGCGGACCGACGGAGCGCCAGGTTCTGTCGGCCGAGAACGGCGGCAACAATTCGGTCGGCTTCCGCATCGTCGACGTTTCCCCGTCGGTGGTCAATCTGCTGCAGCAGTCCCACCGTCCGACATTCAGCACGATGGATAATGGCGGCGCCGCCCCGCGCGTGGACGCGATCGGCCCCGGCGACACGCTCAACATCTCGATCTTCGAGGTCGGCAACGGCATCTTCAGCGGCGGCGCGACCGTGGCGCCGGCGCCCGGGGAGTCGTCGGGCGGGAGCAACGGTGCTTCCGGCATGCGGCTTCCGCCCGTGCAGGTGGACAGCCGCGGCTATATCGGCTTGCCCTATGTCGGCCGCATCCGCGCCGCCGGGCGCACGCCGTCCGAGCTGGCCGAGGCGATCCGTGGGAGCCTACGCACCCTTTCCCAAGATCCGCAGGTGCTGGTCAGCCAGGGGGAGACGATCTCCAACGCAGTGTTCGTGCAGGGCGACGTGAAGAACCCGGGCCGCCGGTCGCTGACGCTCAACCACGAACGGCTGCTGGACGCCGTGGCGCTGAGCGGTGGCAGCACCTTCCCATCATCGGATACGCGGATCGAGCTGGTCCGGGCCGGGCGGAAGACCGAGGTGCCGTTGCGCCAGGTGGAAACCAACTCAGAGGAGAACGTCACGTTGCGGCCGGGCGACCGGGTGCGCCTCGTGCATCAGGCGCGCAGCTTCACGGTGTTCGGTGCCAGCGGCAAGGTGACCGAGATACCCTTCGAGGCGGCGGATTTGAGCCTCGCCGAGGGCGTCGCGCGCTCTGGCGGCCCACAGAACGAACGCGCCGACCCGAATGCGGTGTTCCTGTTCCGCTTCGAGCCAGCCTCGATCGCGCGCAACCTTGGCGTCGCAGCACCCGCCAACGTACAACCCGGCGCGCCCCGGCCGGTGGTCTATCGCTTGGATATGATGGACCCGAGCAGCTATTTTCTGTCGCAACGCTTCGCGATGGAGAATAAGGATCTGATTTATATCGCCAACGCCCGGACGGACCGGTTGAGCAAGGCGGTGGGGATCATCTACAACCTGGCATTCCCGCTGATTGTCGGACGGCAATTGGTGAACTAAGCGGGTCCGGCGTTCCAAACGTGTGGAGTTGTCTTTCCAACGGCTTCTAAGGGTTTCCGACCATTGCAAAAACCGTCATTGCAGGCATCGCAAATGCCGAAACTGCGCCGTATCCTGATCGACTGCTCATTTGTGGATTTCGCACGGCAGCCGACCGGTATTCCACGCGTGGTCCTCAAATATATCGAGATCGGCTACGCCTGGGGCGAGCGCCATGGGATCGAGGTCGTGCCCGTGGTGCCGACCGATGACGGCCTGTATATCTATCGGCCGGTGCCCGGGCGCGGCGCTCCTTTGAGCCTGCTGACCGCGGCGCACGCCCCCGCGCTGCCCATGGCACCCGCTAGCGGCACGGAGGCCGCGGCTGTTGCTGAGCTAAAGGCCGTAACCGAAGACCTCCGCAACGTGCTCAGAGGTTTGCTCGCCGTGATGGGATCGCTCGGGACGCCGACGCCAGGGACCGGAGGTGGCGAAACCCCAAGGATTGCTCCCGGTGCGAGCAGCTCGCTGGACCCGGACGCGGTGCCCGAAGGGCTGCTGACGCGCACGACGCGGTTGGAGTGCGGGCCGGGCGACCTGATGTTCTGTCCGGCCTATTGGCATGACGTGGACCCGGTGCTGTATCGGGGATACTCGGCAGCTGGCGCGAAGCTGGTAATCCTCGTGCACGATATCCTGCCGATCACCTTCGCACGCTTCTACAACGCGCCTTGGTGCTATGATTTCAAGCGCAACGTCACTGCGGCCTTCGGCTTTGCGGACGCATTCTGCACCGTGTCCGACTACACGCGGCATGGGCTCGCCGAGTTCGGCCTGCGGGAGCGCCTGCGCGATGTGCCGATGATGACCACCTACAACGGTTTCGAGCACCTGGTCTCGGAACGCGCGCTGGACCGGTTGGCAGGCCCGCGCCAATTGCCCGACAGCCCGGCGATGGACGTCGTGCAGGGGCTGGAGCGCTACTATGTGATGGTGGGCTCGATCGAGCCGAAGAAGGGCCATCGCCCGGTCATCCAGTGCTTCGAGGAGATGTGGCATGCCGGCCTCGGGAGCGACCTGGTGATCATTGGCCGAAAGGGCTGGCTGGAAGACGACGCAGTGCGCGCCATCGAGGGGTCTCCGTTCTATCAAACCAAGCTCTTCTGGTTCTCAGGGCTCGATGACTTCGAGTTGGGGCGGATCTACGCCGGTGCACGCGCCCTGGTGTTCGCCTCGGCGGGCGAGGGCTTCGGCATTCCGATGATCGAGGCAGCGACCTATGGCACGCCAGTGGTCGCCTATGACACGCCGATCGTGCAAGAGATCCTGGGCGGAGCGGCGCGCACCTTTGCCGACGCGCCGGGCTTTATCGAGCGGATCGTCGAGATGGAGCAGGACGGGCCGTTCGCCGCTGCCTCTGCGGCCGGGCGGGCAGTGGCGTGGCCGTCCTGGGAGGATTACACCCCGCGGGTGTTCGATGCCCTGCGCGCTTTTATCGAAAACGAGGCCCCGCTGCCCGAGCGGCTGTCCCGATCCCAAAGCATTCCGGCGATGCCGGGCCGGGCGGCTTGACGCCATGGTGACCGGACCTGCGGCAGGGACCACGATTCGGAAGGGGATCGCGGCGGCGACCTTCCCGCCACCGGAGTTGCGCGTGTTCGGCGCGACGTTCGATGGGCCGCATGAGATGCAGCGAACCGTTGGGACCGTGCGATTCGAGGCGCGGGCAAAGCTGGACGGCATCGCCACACCCGAGGTGCTGCAATTGGTGGCGCATAGGGGCCTGCGCGTCGGCTATCGGCTGCACATGGGCAGTTCGGATTCGGCGGTCATACAGGCCGGTCACGCCGTGGTCGCAACCATGGATGACGCCGCCTTGCGCTGCCGTTTCGTGCTGTCCACTGCCGCATTCGGCGCGCAGCCGCTGCGGTTGCTGCACGTCGGCTTCCTTTATGAGGGTGTCGGCCGTTTCGAGGACTGGGGGCGCCCCGGCGGCTGGCTGGCCGTCGGCAGCAGCCCGGCCGACTCTTTCAAGCACTACTTTGAAACCTTCAACGCGGACCGTCCGTGATGTTCAAAGCCGCCGACCGTCGTCACGCCCGGCTGGGAGACGCGGCCCGTGATGGGCGGCGCTGGGCCGAGGCGCGCGTCCACTACGAACGCGCCGTGGCGGAAAATCCCGCTCTGGACCACATCTGGGTACAGCTCGGCCACGTCCAGAAGGAGTTGAGCGACCTGCGCGGGGCGGAGGCAGCCTATAGGCGGGCCCTGGCCCTAAAGCCGGGCGTGCCCGATACCCATTTGCAGCTCGGCCATCTGATGAAGGTGGCGGGACGGCAAGAGGACGCGGTGAAGGCCTACGCGGACGCCGCGCTGCTGGACCCCAGCCTCGATGATGCCGGCAAAGAACTCGCAGCACTGGGCTACTCGCCTGCAGGAACGCGCTTGTTCGACGTGGTTTTCGACGTTCCGCAAGGCATGCGGCGAGTGGCCGGGGCCGTGCGGTTCGAAGTCATGGCGGCGCTGGAGGGCATCACAGCTCCCGAACTGCTGCAGCTCGTGGCGCATAAAGGGCTGCGCGTCGGCTACCGGCTGCACGGCGGTTGCTCGGTGTCGCCGGTCGCGCATTCCGGCCAGGCCGCAATCGAGGTGGTGGACGAGGCCACCCTGCTCTGCCGCTTCGTGGTGCCCAACGTCGCATTCGGCGAGCAGCCGCTGCGGCTGCTGCACGTCGGTTTGCTCTATGAGGGTGCCGGCAGCTCCGGAGGTTGGGACCGCCCTGGCGCCTGGATGGCTATCGGAACCAGCCAAACGGACTTGGCCAGCCACTACCTCGCTCTCGCAGCCGGGCGGGGAGGCAAGACGCCTGTAACGGCTTGATGGCGTGACGCGGCGTCGGCGTGGGCCGCCGTTGGCCCTGATCGACCTTACCGACCTGCTGCATCACCACATGCGAAGCAAGACGCCTAGTGGCATTCAGCGCGTGCAGGGCGAGGTAACGGCCCGCTTGCTGGACAGGCCCCGGACGGCGATGTCCACCCGCTTGGTCTGCCACGTTGCGGACCCGCCGGGTTGGGTAGAGGTGCCGCGGCGACTGTTCGATGCGCTTATGGCCGCGTCGGGCTCGGGGGGTGGCCGGGACGTAGCCTGGCAACTGCTCCGGGCCGAAATCCATGCCCTGCTGACCACGGCGCGAGCGTCGCCGCCTGATGGCGCCGTGCTCCTGAACCTGGGGTCGTCCTGGTGGCTGCCAAATTATCTGCTCGCCGTTCGCGAGGCGCGGGAGAAGAGCGGCCTGCGGTATCTGCCGTTCGTGCACGACTGCATCCCGCTCCTCCGGCCGGACCTTTGTGCGCTCGGGCTTCCGGCGCAGTTTTTAGGTTGGCTGGCTGGCGCCGGCCTGGCGGCGGACGGCATGATTGCGTCCACCGCGGCTACGGCTGGGCAAATCCAGGCCGCGCTGGCCGACATGGCGATTACGCCGCCGCCCGTGAGCATCGTGCCGCTGGACGCACGGCCCCGGCTGGCCGAGACGACGGACGGCCCGCACGACCATCCCGCCATGCCCAACCGCCCCTATGTCCTGTTCGTGTCCACCCTGGAGCGGCGCAAGGACCATGCCCTCGCCTTCCGGGCCTGGTTGGACCTCGCCGGGAAGCATTCGGTGGAGGCCGTCCCGCAGCTGGTCTGCGTGGGAAACCCGGGCTGGCGCAACGAGGCTGCCTACGGTCTCTATGCCGGCGACCCCCGGCTTGCCGGGCTGGTGAGCTTCGTCTCCGATATCGACGACGCCGGCATCAAGGCATTGTATGCGCGCTGCCTTTGTACCCTGTATCCCAGCCTGCTGGAGGGTTGGGGCCTCCCGGTCACCGAGTCGCTCAGCTTCGGCAAGATTCCGATCGTCGCCCGCACAACGGGCTCGATGGAGGCGGCGGGCGTGTTCGGGGAGTTTTTCGCGCCGGGCTCGTTGGCGCATCTGGTTGCCGCGGTCGAGCGTGTATGCTTCGACGTTCCATACCGCATTGCTGCCGAGGCCCGTATCGCGGAAGGCTTCCGGCCACGGAGCTGGCAGGCGGTGGCCGACGCCTTTAGCGACGAGATCGCCGCAACGGCGGCACGGCCGTGCCAGCCAGCATCGCACCGCATCGCTGGCCTCGACCGCTACTTCGCTTTCAGCAGCAACCGGCTGCTGCGCCCTAGCACTGAGGTGCCGATGGGCGAGCACTTGCGGTCTGGGTCCGGCTGGCTGAGTCCGGAACCGTGGGGGTGTCCGACCCGGCCGGGAACGGCCGAGTTCGTGATGCCGATCCCAGCGAGTAGGCCCGCGTCGCTCGCGGTATGCCTACGCAATGGCGGGACTGTGGCCATTTCGGTCACGGTTTCCACCGCGGGCGGTTCGGCGTCCCATGTGCTGCGGCCCGGGCAGACGCAATGGGCCGGATTGGCGCTGAACGCTGGCGCAAGTCCTGGAGGGGACGGCCCGGTCACGATCCACAGTGATTCCGACGGTGCTCCGGGCCATTCGGATCGCGGCGTGGGCGTGGTCGGCGCCATGGCGCAAGCTGGCCGGAACGTGGGCGACTGCATCCGCTGTGCTGCTGCTACGCAGCAAGCCCGGCACCTCGATGCATCGAGCCCGGGCGGTCGAGCACTGACTATGCTGCCTTAACCCGGGCTGGCGAGTGTCTGCAATGTCGGGCTAAAAAGGTTCGGTCCCATGACTTGGCCGAAGATTTACCATTAAAGAGGTTCGAAATAGATGGCAGCTAACGTCCAAAGTATCCAAGCGTCGATGCTGGATACTCTCCGGCTGATATCGCCCGTAGCGGCGCTTAATCTGAAGAAGCTAAGGGTCGGCGGGTCTGGTGACGGGGGTTACGTCATGCTGGACGATCTGGACCGGGTTGGCATCTGTTATTCACTCGGGGTCGGGCCGGATGTATCCTGGGACCTGGAGATGGCGCAGCATGGCGCGCTTATCTACCAGTATGACCACACGGTTGAGCATGCACCATCGTCGCATCCGAATTTCAAGCATTCCCGCATCGGAATCACGCACGACGACTCGTTGAGCCCGGATTTGAAAAGGTTGGATACCTTGATACGGGAGAATGGCCACGCCGACCGTGACGACATGATCCTGAAGATCGATATCGAGGGCCATGAGTGGGACTCGCTTACTGCTCTCCATACGTCAGTTTTTGCTCAGTTCAGACAGATCCTGATCGAGTTCCATGGCATGCGATTGCTCAATATCGAGTCATTCAAGCAACGCGCGCATTCTCTGTTCTCGAAATTACGGGATCACCATGAAGTCGTTCACGCGCATGGCAACAACTTTGCTGGCATGCCGGTCGTGGAGGGTATTCCCATCGCGGACTGCATCGAGCTGAGCTATGCCAACCGCAAATACTATAGCTTTCTTCCGTCCGTGGAGATTTTTCCGGGTCCACTCGATACGGCAAACAACAGCAACATCCCGGATTTGTATCTTGGAGCCTTCAAGTTTTAGCGCATGCAAGATGACTCTGCAGGGTTGAAGCAACGATGGTAGAGGGACGGGCGATCCCCACTCGATATGCCCTACTCAATGTGCATCGTTGCGCGAGTGACCCGCAGGGCAAGAAGGCCGAGGAACGTCAGGCTTGCGCACCATGCCAATACGTATAACGGGCTGGCATAGGCGCTGTCATATTGGCCGAACTGCCCCTCCCGGATGATCTCCCAGATATGGACCATCGGAGTCCACGATAGATAGGTGCGATAGGGTTCGGGCACCCAGACCAGCAGGAAGAACGCGCCGGAGAGCGGCAGTGATACGTAGGTCGCGGGATGCACCAGCCGGCCGACGATCGTCGATGACTCGCTGCCGGCGCACACAAGCAGCGAAATACCGAGCGCGAACCACAGCAGCAGCGCCATGCCAAAAACGATCAGCAGCGGACGTTGCGGCAGAGTCCCAAAACCGAGAGCGGCCGAGGCTCCCAGCAACACCAGCAAGGCGACCAGGACGGACGCGAATTCTAGCAGCGCACGTGCCACCAGCATGTCGGTGAGCGTCACCATCCGATGGTAGAGCAAGGTGCGATTGGACTCGATCGTGCTCTCCGCCCGAAGCACGACCGCCCGGAACATGACGAACGGCGTATAACCCGTCAGGGCGAACGGCACCGGCTCCATGCCGTAGCCGATATGCCCCCCGCCGCTGCTGGCATGCAGGAGGGTGACGGCGAGCGCTAGCATCATAGGCTCCGCGATCATCCAGAGATAGCCGATGTTATCTCGGCCGAACCGGGTGTGCATCTCCCGCAGTATCAGCGCACCGATCACATCGAGCTGCACCGACCACTTCGACCGTGGACCGCCGGGTAGTCCTAAGGCATTCAGCATGGCCGTGCCCTATCGAAGGACGGACGGGAGGGCAAGAAGATACGCATCATGGCCTTGTCAAGCAGCCTCTTGGCGCATCATCAGGGAGTCGCTGAACTCGACCGCCGTCCGCACGTGCTCGCTCCAACGGGCGCCGCGCCAGGCCGCCATCCGCTGGACCTGTGCGGACCGGCGCTCGCTGGCCTCCAGGGCATAGGCCGCCACTGCATCCATCCATCCAACCCCGTCCAATGGGTCGAAGTACTCCGGCACGTCGCCTCCCACCTCCCGCAACGCGGGCAGGTCGCTGCAGATTGCGGGCACGCTGCCGGCCAAAGCCTCGGCGAGCGGCAAGCCATAACCTTCCGCAAAACTCGGGAACAGCAGGGCGCGGGCGCCGCGCAGCAAGACGCCGATCTCCTGGTCGCTGAGGCCCGTGCGTTCGGTGACGAGGTCCCGGATTCCCGGACAGCGCTCCAGCATGTCCTCGATGTTCTCGTGTTCCCAGCCGCGCCGTCCGATGATGACCAGCTGTGGCGCCGACCCGCCCTGCTCCTGGGCGAACCGCCGCCAGATATTCAGCAATAACAGATGGTTCTTACGCGGCTCGATCGTGCCGAGACAAACAAAATAGGGTCGCCCGGAGGCCACCCGGGTCTCGCCCGGCAACGCGCGGACGCCAAGCGGCGCCACGAGGACTGGCGGCGTGCGGCCCGCCTCGGTCAAATAGGGCGCGAGACTTGCCGCGGTCGCGTGGGAGTTCACGATGATGGCCTCCGAAAGGGCGGCGGCCGTGCGGATGCGCTGCAGGTGAATCTCGGCGTGCAGCGGCCGGGCGTATTCGGGGAACTCGATCGGGATCAGGTCGTGCACGAAAGTAATCAGCCGGGCGCGTGCCGGAGCGATCGCGCGCTCCAGCCGCTCCCGCCGGTGCAGGTGACGGTGGGACAACAGCAAGTAGAACGGGCGGGGGCCGGCCGGACGCAGGGGTGGACGCCGGGCCGGGCGCAGCAACGCCTGAATCCAAATCATCCGCGCGGCGGCGCTGACTTCCGCGGCGGACGCGCCGTCGCCGTCCCAATGCGCGCCGATCATCGCGACGAAACGCCGGGTCGGGGCCATCGGCAGCGTGCGCAGGCGGTCCAGCCTGTCAATGGCGACGAACTGCAGCCGGTCCGGCGCTTGCAGCATGAGCTGCTCGGCATAGGCATGCTCCACCCGGTCGATGCCGGTCGGCGCTCCACGGCTCGCCCGGCCCAGCAGGCGCGATAGATCGAGCATGAGCGGCGCCATTATGGCCGGACCCGCTCGATCTGTGCAGGACGGGCCCGGCGCCCCGTCAAGCCGGCCTCCGCGGTCTGCAACAACAGGCCGGGCAGCTCGTGGGCGGCGATGTCGTGCGCCTCGCCGAACGCATGGTCCGCCCGCCACATCACATAGTCGGTTTCCCGGCTGCTATGGCCGAGGTGGCGGAACAGCTTGGGAAAGCTCGGCAGATGGTCGCCGAACGCGGCGAAGGTCCCGTCCCGCCACTCGCGCCGCATCAGGTCGGTCATGGCCCCCAGGGCAATGTCCGTCTCGGCCAGCCCGGCGAGAAAGCTGGCGAACGCCTCCGCCCGCGGCAGGTCGGGCAAGCTGCCCAAGGCGGGGCGCTGCCAAGGGCTGTGGTTGCCCATGGTAATGGCGAAGACGAAGGTGCGCGGACCGTTCTCGGCCAGCACACGCTCGATCTCCCGGATTACCGTGAGGTCCGACATATAGACCGGGCCGCGGTCATAGCTTGCGAAGGCGCCGATATCGAGGAACTGGTCGAAGCCCAAGTTCGGAATGACCCGGCGGCGGCCATAGAAGCTCCCCGCGAACGGGTGGATGCAGACCGTGCGATAGCCGGCAGCACGCAGGCGCCAGGCGATGCTATCGATCGGCACATGGGCATAGGCGGCATAGGGGTTGAAGCGGTCCAGGCCCAGCACCGATTCGGGCAGCCCGGTCAGCGCGGCGAACTCGGTACGCACCGTGTTGGCCCCATAGGCCGGCGCCGCCATGCGGCCATGCCGGATCGACCCCGCAACGCACCGGTCGTAATTCGGCAGGAGGTTGGCCGGCACGAAGTCCCCCAGGCGACGGGCGTCGAAGAAGGACTCGAGCTGCAGCAGGACCACGGGACCCGCAGGATCGACGCTGGCCGGCAGGCTGTCGGACCGGCCCGGCGACCGGTTCCGCCGCCGGGCGGCGCGCTCCCACCGGGCGGTCGCCGAATGGACGATCACGCTCGCCATCGGGCCGAAGGCGGCCGCGTCGGTTTCGGGCACGCCAGAAATCTCCGGCACATCAGGACGCGCCAGCACGCGGCGCACCGTCCGGCTCGGCGATAGCAAGCCGAGGGCGCCGACAAGGCTGGCTGCGGCGACCAGGCCGGGCCAAAACGGCTGCCAGAGTGGCGGCTCCAGGCTGCCCAGCACGGCGAACCCGCACAGCGTAGCCGCGACAGCGACGAGCAGCACGGGCAGGGTCACGAACTCCGCATACAAGCTGGGATAGAAGAAAATGGACCCCAGCACCCCGTCGGTGAACACCAGCGGCTCGCTGGACGCTGCGCGTTTGGCGCGATTGCCCCGGGCCAATCCGAACGTCATGGCCGCGACGATGACCGCCGCAAGCACCGGCCGGGCCGTCAGGCAGACCAGGATCGACCAGACCACCGCCACCGGCAATGCATCGAGCAGCAACAGCATGCGGTCCGTGGTCAGAAGCCGTGCCTGGGCGAGATAGCGCAGGCGAAGCCAGCCCCAGCCCGCAACGAGGGCGGCGCAACCGAGTTGCAGAGGTATCATGGAGCCCTCGGTTTTCAGCACGATCACGTCGGGATCGCTGTGCCCTGCAGTGGCTGGGCACAGCGCACTTGATCCGTCGCCACCTGCATCGCGTGCCCGGGCGCGGAAGCCTCCAGCCGCGCCACGGCGTTGCGGACCAGCGACTGGATTCCCTGCTCGCTGAAGAAGCTGCCAACCAGCAGGCAGCGGTCCGCCAAGACCTGACGGAAGGCCGCAAAGAGCGCGGGGTCGGGCGCAGTCGGCGCCACCCAGAACCCATCCAGCGGACCCTGATGCGTCAATCCCGCAATGTCGTAGATCGCGGTGCCGAGCGTCACCACCGGCACTCCCGCGGCCAGCGCCAGCGTGCCGGTGGTGCTGTTCACAGTGACCACGCCGAGGGTGCGGGCGATCAGCTCATCGATACTGCCGGTTTCGAGATAGACCACCCGGTCGGCGATCCCTGCCTCCGCCGCCAAGCGGTCGACCACGCGGTGCCAGGCGACCAGCCCGTCATCGAGCGGGTGTTCCTTCACGACCAGCATCGTGTCCGGCGGCGCATGGCGCGCGAAGGATTCGAGAATTTTGGCGATAACGGGCGTCATGCTGCCAAACTGCGAATGCAGCCGAATCTGCGTGTCGCAGTTGAGCTGCAGCGGCAGCAGGAAAAAGCGGCTTTGCGGCGTGATGCGCTGGGCCGCCGCCGCTGTGCGCCGCCGGGTCAGCGGCCGGTTCGCCATCTTGCGCGACCAGCCGGCATACTCGACCAGGCGGTGCCGCGGGCGATGGGTCTGGTAATGCGGGTAGAACGGGCTGAGCGCGATGGCGGCCGCATTGTAGACCAGGTCGTCCCACGCCCGCTTGCGGAAGCTGGAGGGCACGCTCGGGGTCGGCCCGAGCGGCGGCAGACTTGCGCTCGCCTCCCGATACCAGTCTGGGTTGCGCGGCAGGGACGAGTGGCCGTTCACGCCGTCGCGCTCGAACGTCACCCAATGCGGCCGGAGGTAGCCCTCCTCGCACACGTGCACCGTAAGCTGCAGACTGCGGGCGAGCTGGATGGCTTGGCGGTGCAGCGGGCGGCAATCCCCGAACAGGATGATGTCCGTCACCTTGCGGGAAACCAGGACCTCGGTCAGGAAATCGGGCCAGTCTGCCGCCCGGCTGCGGAAATCGAGTGCGCCGCCCAATGGCCAGAACAGCCGGTCGCCGGCGTTGAAATTGACCCGGCTGACGACGTGGCCGCGGTCCCGCAAGGCCAGGCCGAGGCGCGAGAAGAACTGGCTGGCCATGCCTTGCAGGAACAGGAAGCTGCGATTGCTGCCGGGGGAAAATCCAGTGTTCATAATGCAAGTCCCGCCATTCGCCGTGCCAGCCCGCGACGCAGGGCGCCCTGCCCGCGCCGCAGTCCGACCAGTGTGCCCGTGCGCCAATCCCCCGCCTTGTCCAGCCGCTCGATAAGCTGCTCCGGCCCGCAGGGCAGCCGGGTCACTGGGTCGAGGTAGTGCGGGTAGAGGATCAGCGTCGCCGCAACCAGCTCCTCAAGCGTGAGCTGGCGACCGCGGCCGGCTGGCGGATGGATGTCGGTCGTCAGGCCCCAGCCCGCATAGAATGGCCGGCCATAGGTGGTCACCGGTCGAAGGCGGAGCAGCGCCTCGAACCCGGTGAGGGACGTGACGGTGTGCACCTCGTGGACCTCCCCGATTAGGCTGTCCATCGCGACGTCACGCACCACGAGGTCCGCGCTCCGCAGCACCTCCGCGTCGGGAACGGCGCCCCGGCGGTGGCCAGCCTCCACATCCGGATGCGGCTTGTAGATGACGAAGGCGTCGGGATTGCGCCGCCGGACCTCGGTGAGCAGCGGCAGGCCTGGCGCGATTCCGGCGCCGCCCGCCCTCACCGAGAGGTCGTCGGCGACCTGCCCAGGCACCAGGATGCGCTGCCGTCCCGCCGGAAAGGCGACCGCCGGCCGCGTCCCGCCCAGGTTGTATTTCGTGATGCCGCGAGCGACCAGGACATCGATTAACCGGCGCGCCCGGCTCAGCAGCTCCGGTGTGAAGATCTGGCCGGTCAACAGGACCTCGAGATCGCTGGGCTGCCGCGCATCGTAGTAGATGCCGCGGCCATCCATGATGATCGAAGCCGGCGGAATGAAATCAGCGCCGAGCCCGCGTGACCGGATGAAGCCGTCCTCGACCCGGAACACGGGAACTCCGGCGGCAGCGGCAGCGGCGTCCAGCCCCTCCGGTGCCCGCGAGGGCCAAACCGCGATGCCGCCTTGCGCCTGGGCGGCCAGGGCCACGGCCTGGCTGGCGCTGCGGGCAAACCGGGCCTTGCCCCCGGCGAACTCGGCCATCCGCCGCCGTTTCCAGAACGAGATGCCGACGAAGCATCCGATGCGCGGGACCCGCGCCTGCAGCCGGCGCCATTCGAGGACGCGGTCCAGGAAGGCCTCGCAGGCAATCGGCCTGCCGTCCAACGGGTCCAGGTAGCGGGTGCCGAGCACGAGGAACGCGGCGGCGAGCAGCCCTGGCGCGCAGTCGGCCGCACGAACGCCGCAGTCGAAAACAGGGCGACCCGCCATGCGGGCGAGCACGGCGATGTCGTGGTGCAACGGGGCATGGACCTCGTCGGCCGCGTCCACCACGGCCCAGGGCGACGTATCGTCCAGCAGGAGAAGGGCGGCACCGGCCTGTCGCGCCGCCCGCGCGAGCCGGCTGCCCTGCTTGCGCGCCAGGACGGTTAACTTGGCGGCAGCATGCGCCTGCAACAGGCGGCGCAACGACGCGATGTCCCGGCCAGCGTTGTCGCCTTCGACCAGGACCTTGCCGCCTGCCAGGGCCTGTTCGGCCAGTTCTGGCAGCATGTAGGCGGGTCCGCCCAGCCGGTCGGCCATGACCATTGCCGCAACCTCATTGCCCCGTGCGGCTGCCAGTCCTGCGTCGCTACCGGTAATAAGCCGCTCACCTAGACCGGCACACCGCACCCCGCCCTTCCACGAAAGCGGGATCGTCGAGCTGGCCCAGGGACCAGGCCCCAGCCTCGGCGGCCGAAGCAGCCCGGTCCGGAATGCCAAACCTGACGCATGCGTGGGTATGCGGTCCACTTCGGCAGCGATGAGGGCGGTTCGGTCGGCTCCAAGCCTCAAATCGGGCCAAGCAGAGGAAAGTCGGATCGCGAGCCGGCCCGCGGCACGGAGCGCGAGGGAAGGTTGAATTGTTTCAAAGGTGGGCAATAGGTCGCGAAAAACGGTGCGGAGGTCGATCTGAACGGTATACCCATTCCCCTCGAAACGCTGCTGGTGCGCGCTAGCCGCCATCCGCATGCACCTCCGCCCTGGCCTGTCTCGCGGTTTCAGCATACCCGGTCGCTAACCAAGGGCAACGTCCGCTGACCGGCAAACGGACACCAAACTCATCCTGTGTTTTTCAAGTCACATCGTGATAAATTGATTTGCCACAGCTCTAAATAGCTTGCAGGAGCAGCTTCCTTTGTAACATGCGGGCGTTGGCGCCTACATCGTCGCGCCGAGGACCCATGGTGCGAACTCCGCACCGCCAGCGTCAAACATCTCGCTTTTGGTCCGCTCGCCGCTCGCCGTCCGGATCATCATCTCGAAAATCCGCTGGCCACAGTCCTGCACCGTCTCGTCCCCGTCCAGGATCGTGCCGCAGTTGACGTCCATATCGTCCTCCATGCGCTGGAACATCGGCGTATTGGTCGCGAGCTTGATGGACGGCGAGGGTTTGCAGCCGAACACGCTGCCGCGCCCGGTGGTGAAGCACACCAGGTTCGCCCCGCCCGCCACCTGGCCCGTCGCCGCCACGGGGTCGTAGCCCGGCGTGTCCATGAACACGAAGCCGCGCGCGGTCACCGGCTCTGCGTAGCGCACCACGTCCACCAGATTGGTGCTGCCGGCCTTGGACATGGCGCCTAGCGACTTCTCCAAGATGGTCGTGAGGCCGCCGGCCTTGTTGCCGGGGCTTGGGTTCGCGTTCATCTCGGCACCCTCACGCGCCGTGTAGTCCTCCCACCAGCGCATCAGGCCGACCAGCTTCTCTCCCACGTCCTGGCTGACGGCGCGCCGGGTCAGCAAGTGCTCGGCGCCGTAGGTTTCCGGGGTTTCCGAAAGAATGACCGTGCCGCCGTGGCGCACCAGCAGGTCGCTTGCCGCACCCAGCGCCGGGTTGGCGGAAACGCCGGAATAGCCGTCGGAGCCGCCACATTGCAGGGCAACGATCAGCTCGCTTATTGGAACGGGCTCGCGGTGGACCTCATTGCTCTCGGCCAGCACCTCGTGCACGAAGGCAACGGCGGCCTCGACCGTCTTGCGGGTGCCGCCCATGGTTTGGATGTCCATGTTGCGGACGCGGCCGGCCAGACGCTGTTCTTCAAGCAGCCCGGCGATCTGGTTCACCTCGCAGCCGAGGCCGAGCACCACGACATGGCTGAAATTCACGTGCCGCGCATAGCCGGCGAGCGTGCGGCGCAGTAGGCGCAGCGGTTCCCCGTCCGTCATGCCGCAGCCGGTCTTGTGCGTCAGCGCCACGACGCCATCGACGTTCGGATAGGCGGCGAGCGGGTCTTGCCCGGTGAACGGGTTGCGCTTGAACACGTCCGCCACCAGCCCGGCCACATGCGCGCTGCAGTTCACCGAGGTCAGGATGCCGATGTAGTTCCGCGTGGCGACCCGGCCGTCCGGGCGGCGGATGCCGGCGAACGTCAGCCGCTCGTTCGCCATCGCCGTGGGCTGGGCATCCTGGGTGTAGGCATAGTCCTTGGCGAAATCTCCCATGCCGCAGTTGTGCACGTGCACATGGGCGCCGGCGGCGATGGGCTGGGTGGCAAAACCGATGATTTGGCCGTAGCGGTGGATCGCCTCCCCCTGCGCCAGTGGACGCACCGCGACCTTGTGTCCGGCGGGGATGCGTTCGATGGCGGCCACACCCGGCGCCACTAGGGCGCCGGGCAGCAGAGTGGCGCGGGCGATCACGACGCCGTCGTCGGGATGCAATCGGATGACGGTTGGAAGCATTCTATAAATTCCGATCAGTCGGTACGGCTCCCGCTTCCCCCCCGGAAGCGGGCTTTAGCCTTTCCGCGTGGCCTGCACCGCGGCCCTGGCGGCGCCGAGTAGCAGGCCGCTATCGTTGCCGAGCGTCACCAGGCTGAACCCCATCGCGATCATCCGGGCGGCGTAGGCCGGGGTCAGGCAGTGAATGCAGGCGCGGAGCCCGCGCTTCTCCGTCTCGGCCACCACGCGTTCGTAGATCGCCATGATCTGCGGCTCCTCCCGGTCCAGGATCGGCGGCAGGCCCATGGAGAAGCCGAGATCGCTGGGCCCGATATAGACGGCATCGATGCCGGGCACGTCGAGGATGGCCTCCAGGTTGTCCACGGCCTCCTGTGTCTCGACCATCGGGATGCACAGGATCTCGGTGTTGGCGGTGGCCTGGTAGCTGGTTCCAACGCCGTAGATGCTGGCGCGGATCGGGCCGTTGCTGCGCTTGCCCTGGGGTGGGTAGCGGCAATAGGAGACGAAGGCCTCGGCCTCGGCCCGGGTGTTGATCATCGGGCAGATCACGCCATAGGCCCCGGCGTCCAGCACCTTGCCGACGATGCCGGGTTCGTTCCATGGCACGCGGACCATGGGCAGCACGGGGTGGACCTGCATGGCCTGGAAGCAGGCGACCATCGAGAGATAGTCCTGCACGCCATGCTGCAGATCGACGGTGACGCTGTCCCAGCCGGCCTGCGCCATAACCTCGGCCGAGAAGCCGCTGGGGATGGCGAGCCAGCCGTTGACGACCGCTTTGCCGTCCTGCCACGCCTGCTTCACTTTGTTTGCCATTCGGCATTTCCCCGCGGTTGATAGGCTGTCCAAGCTAGGCTCCGGCCTGAATAGCGTCAATTCGCGAGCCTGATGGCGGCATTTGTTTGCACGCCGGCGTCTTGGGCCAGGGTGTCGCGCCGGCCGCGGATGCGCTAGGCTGCGCATGAAAGGATACCGTCATGGCCCGCCCCGTCGACGCCGTGATCGCCCAGGCCCGCGACTTCCTCGGCGACCGCATCACAACCAACGCCGCGCTGTGCGAGCAGCACAGCCATGGCGAGGACACCCATCCCCGCACCCTGCCCGACGCCGTCGCGTTCGTGGAACAGGGCGAGGAGGCCGCGCGCGTGCTGGCGCTGTGCCATCAGCACGGCGTCCCCGTGGTACCGTTCGGCAGCGGCACCAGCCTTGAGGGCCACGTGACCCCGGTCCGCGGCGGCATCAGCCTCGACCTGTCGCGCATGACCCGCGTGCTGCAGGTGAACGCGGCCGACATGGACTGCCGGATCGAGGCCGGCGTCACCCGGCAGCAGCTGAACGAGCACCTGCGCGACCAGGGCCTGTTCTTCCCCGTGGACCCCGGCAGCGAGTGCAGCATCGGCGGCATGTGCGCCACCCGCGCCTCGGGCACCGCCGCCGTCCGCTACGGCACCATCCGGGAGAACGTGCTGGGCCTGCAGGTCGCCCTGGCCGATGGCCGCCTGATCGAGACCGGCGGCCGCGTGCGCAAGTCCGCCACCGGCTATGACCTCACCCACCTTATGCTAGGGTCGGAGGGGACGCTCGGGGTGATTACCGAGATCCAGCTCCGCCTGCACGGCATCCCCGAGGCGATGAGCGCCGCGATCTGCCAGTTCGACGACCTGGCCAGCGCGGTCGACAGCGTGATCGCCATCCTGCAGGCCGGCATCCCGATCGCGCGCATCGAGCTGCTGGACGACGTGCAGATGGCCGCCTGCATCGCGTTCTCGAAGTTGGACGGCTACACCGCGCGCACGACCCTGTTGCTGGAGTTCCACGGCACTCCCATGGGCGTCGCGGAGCAGGGGGAGCTGGCCGAGGAGATCGCCGCAGGATTTGGCGCCAGCGGCTTCCAATGGGCGACGGACAGCACCGAGCGCAACCGGCTGTGGAAGGCGCGGCACGACGCCTACTGGGCCGCATTGGCGCTGAGGCCGGGCTATCGCGGGATTGCGACGGACGCCATCGTGCCGATCTCGCGGCTGACGGAGCTGATTGTGGGTGCGAAGCAGGATATCGCGGCCTCCGGCCTGGTGGCGCCGATCGTGGGCCATGTTGGCGACGGCAACTTCCATACCGTGATCCTGGTGCCGCCGGGCGAGGATGGGCTGGCGCAGGCCTGGGACTTGGACAAGCGCATCGTGGCGCGGGCGCTGGCGCTCGGCGGCTCGTGCAGCGGGGAGCATGGCGTCGGCATGGGCAAGCGCGAGTTCCTGGAAACGGAGCACGGAATCGAGACGCTGGCGGTGATGCGCCAGATCAAGACGGCGCTCGACCCGCGCGGGATCATGAACCCGGGGAAAATCTTCCTGAACTGATGGCACCCCGACTTATGGCGCCCCGACTTATGACAAATGACCCGGCGTCGTTGGAAAAACGCCCGGGCGACAAGCCCAGTGTCCATCGCACCGCATCGGTCCGCGCCAGCAGCTTCGGCTGCTGGTGCGAGGTCGGCGCCCGCACCAAGGTCGCCGAGAGCAGTTTTGGCGACTACTCCTATGTCGTGAACGACAGCGACATCATCTACTCGACCCTCGGCAAGTTCTGCTCGATTGCGGCTCACACGCGGATCAACCCGGGCAACCATCCGCTCGACCGGGTGATGCTGAACCATGCGGGCTACCGCAGCAGCGCCTATGGTCTAGGCCCCGATGATCCCGACTTCTTCGAATGGCGTCGCGCCAGCCCGGTGATCCTGGGGCACGACGTTTGGATCGGCCATGGGGCCGTGGTGCTGCCGGGGGTGACGATCGGCACGGGGGCGGCGGTCGGCGCCGGCTCGATCGTCACGAAGGACGTGCCGCCCTTTGCGGTTGTAGTTGGCAATCCTGGCAGGGTGCTGCGCTACCGGTTCGCGGACGCGGTGATCGCCGATTTGCTGCGGATCGCCTGGTGGGATTGGCCGCATGCGCGGATCGGCACGGCAATGCAGGACTTTCGCACGTTGGGGGCCGAGGCGTTCTGCACGCAGTATGGCTGACATGACGACCCTACAAACAACGAACTACGCCCCGTCTCCGGCCACATCGCGGAAATACACCTCCACCGGCCCCATCAACTTCATCGTCATCGGCGCACCGGTCCGGTCCACTGCCTTGCCCACCGCGAGCCGGACCCAGCCCTCGCTGACGCAATACTCGTCCACGTTCGTCTTCTCCACGCTCTTGAACCGCACGCCCACACCACGCTCCAACAGGGCCGCGTCGTAGAACGGGCTTTTCGGATGGGACGCCAGGCGGTCGGGTGGGGTGTCAGTCATCGGTCTCGGTCCTTTGTCGCAGGGGCCGACTCGGGCGGTGCCAACGCGGCTTCTTCCGCTTCTATCTCCTGCCGGGCCCGTTCCCAATACTCCAGATCGCCTCCTTCGGGGCGACCCGCCTGCTCCCATAGTTGGTAGGCCCGTATCCGGATCGGCTCCAATATGTCGTCGCGCGCCATGGCCACTCTCCGCTTTCAGGCCAAAGCGCATGGCGGCTGCGAGGGTTCAACCCGCCGACGCCTCCGACAGCACTATCCGTACCGCCATGTCGGCATAGTCCAGCCTTCGCAGCGCGCCGCCCTCCCTGAACCACACCGCCTGATTGTTCAGCAGGGCGAACATCGAGAGCGCCAGCGGCGTCGTGCGCTCGGGAGGCAATTGCGGGACGGCAGCCTGCAGGGTGGTGACGAAGGCGTGCAGCATCCAGCGCTGCATCATGCGGGCATCACCTTGCCGGGCTTTGGGCAGGATCTGTGCATGGGCCATCACCGTCCGGTGCTCGGGCGTCGCCTTGGCGATGACGGCCGCATAGCCCCGGGCCATCGCATACAGGCGGTCGAGCGGCGGCATGTCGTCGGGCGCATCGTCCTCGATCCGCTTCAACAAACGGTTCAAGTGTCCGGCCACGACCTCCCAAAGCAGGGTCGTGCGGCTCTCGAAATAGTACTGTACCGCCCGCGAGTTCAGCCCGGCGTCGCGGCAGATGCTCGGGATGGTCGCGGCCCCAAGCCGGCCGTCCATCAGCAACAGCGCCGCACTCCGGCGAAGCCGCTCCTTCTTGGTTTCGTGGTCCTCGGAATGCCGTCCCATGCTGTCCTCCCGCAAAGGCGGACATCATAGGATTTCAGTCCGTCCCGTCTCAAGCGCTTTCGGGCCAGCCGATCTCCGCCATGATCTCCGCATTATGCTGCCCGACCGTTGGCAGGTCATGGCGGAGCGGCAGGCGTTCGCCGTCCAGGGCAAGCGGCAGCGCCGGGAGCTTAATCGCCCGGCCGTCCGGGAGCGTAAGCGGCACCAAGCCTCCGGAGTTGTTCAGATGTGGGTCGTCGAACAAGTCCGCAGGCCGGGCGATGGGCGCAAAGGGCAGGCCCAGCGCCTCGCACCGCGTCATCAGCGCGGCCGCGGTCATGGCGCCGAACTTCGCTGCAATCAGCGGCAACGTGCGATCCCGGCCGGCGACGCGCTGGGCCTGGGTCGCCAGCGCCGGGTCGGCCGCGAGCTCCGGCAGGTCGAACTCGCGGCACATCAGCCGCCATTGGGTATCCGTCACCACGCCCACGAACACCTGGCCGCCATCGGCCGTGTCGAAGATGTCGTAGACCGGCCAGGCCGGGCGGCGCACGCCCATGGGCGGGGGCGCCGTGCCGGTGATCGCAGCCTGCGCCATGTGCTGGGCGACCAGCAGCACGTTGTTCTCGAACAGCCCGGCCTGCACGTGCTTGCCCAATCCGGTGCGGTGCCGCTCCTCGAAGGCCGCCAGCACCCCCAGGGCAGCGAAGGTGCCCCCCATGAGGTCGTTCACCGACGACCCGGCCCGCATCGGCCGGCCCGGCAAACCTGTCATATAGGCAAGCCCGCCCATCATCTGCACGACCTCGTCCAGCGCCGTGCGGTGGGCGTAGGGTCCGGGCAGGAACCCCTTGCAGCTGCAATAGATCAGCCGCGGATTCTCCGCCCGGAGCGCGTCGTAGGACAGGCCGAGGGCATCGAGCGCACCGGGCCTGAAATTCTCGACCAGGACATCCGCGCCGGCCAGCAGACAGCGGACCAGCGCGATACCGTCCGCGGATTTCAGGTCCACCGACAGGCTACGCTTGTTGCGGTTCAGCATTGCGAAGAACCCGGCTCCGGCGTTCTGCAGCCGCCTTGTGTTGTCCCCGGCGGGCTTGTCGCCGTCCGCCGCAGGCTCGACCTTGATCACGTCCGCGCCGAGGTCGGCGAGCGCCAGCCCGCAGGCGGGGCCCATGACCATATGGGTGAACTCGATGACCCGCAGGCCGGCGAGCGGCGCCCGCTTTGAAGGTGCCCGCTTTGAAGGCGATGGGGTCAAGCAGCGGCCCGGAATGTCCGCGGGATGCCGGCGCGGGCGACGGCGCCGTGAGTGGCCTCGTCCGGCAGGCCCTCGTGCAGTATGGCGCGGGCGGCGACCAGGCGTTCGAGGTCGATGCCGGTGGAGAACCCCATGCTTTCCAGCATGAACACCAGGTCCTCGGTCACGATATTGCCGCTCGCACCGGGGGCGAAGGGGCAGCCGCCTAGGCCGGCGAGTGCGGCGTCGAAGCTGCGGATGCCCTCGTCCAGCCCGGCCAGCGCGTTGGCCAGGCCCAGGCCCATGGTGTCGTGCAGATGCAGCCCGTCCAGCCTGTCGCCGATCGCCGCGCGCACGGCGCGGACCACGCTGCGGATTTGCGCCGGATGGGCGTAGCCGACGGTGTCCGCGAGCGCCACCATGTCCGCGCCGGCCTCCACGAGCGCCGCCGCCACGGCGACGACTGCGCCCTCCGGCACTACGCCGTCGATCGAGCAGCCAAAGGCGGTGCTGCACGCGGCCTCGACCTCGATCGGCACGCGCTCGGCACGGACCCACTCCACGATGCGCCTGACCTCGGCGACCTGCTCCATGGTGCCGCGGTTGGTGTTGGCGCGGCTGTGGCCCTCGCTGACCGACACGGGAATGCTGATGCGTTGCGCCCCGGCGGCTGCGGCAAGCTGCGCGCCCTTCAGGTTGGGCGTCAGGGCGATGATCACGGCTGGCAGGCCGCGGGTCGCTGCGACGACCTCCCCGGTATCCGACATCTGCGGGATGAGCCGGGGCGGCACGAAGCTGCCCACCTCGATCTCCGGAACGCCGGCGGCGGCGATCGCCTCGATCCAGCGGATCTTTGTCGGTGTGGGCATTCGACCGTGCGCCATCTGTAAACCGTCGCGTGGACCTACTTCGCAGACCGTGACATGCTCTGTCATGCTTGTTCTCCAGGTAGCCAGGGTGGGACGGCGGTGTCGCGCGTGCAACCCTCGTGCGGTTGTGCTGCAATGGCGAAGGCCCAACTACGCCAAGCCTACGCCTATTATACCGCGAAAGTGACAACGATGCTTTACCGCTTCGTACCCCTGCTGACGCCTATGCTTGCAGCCTTTGCCGTCCCTGCCCTGGCGCAGCCGGGCCCGGCAGGCCCACCCGCCGTCGGCGTGGCGCAAGCCCAGAAACGGCCGGTGATCGAGATCAGCGAGTTCGTCGGCCGCATCCAGGCCGTCAGCCGCGTGGACCTGGTTGCCCGGGTGACCGCCTTCATCGAGGAACGCCACTTTACCGAGGGTGCCGAGGTCCACACCGGCGACCTGCTATACCGGCTGGAACGTGCGCCGTTCGAGGCGCAGGTGGCGCAGCAGGCGGCCGCGGTCGCAACGGCAACCGCGGTGCTGGCGGGCGGCAACCTGGTGCTGGGCCGGGCCGAGGCGCTGCTTAACGGGCCAGCGGGCCAGCGCAGCCTGGTGGATGACGCGCGCGCCACTCAGCGGAGCCAGGCGGCGCAGTTGATCGGCGCGCAGGCCCAGTTGCGGCTCGCGCAGGTCAACCTCGATTATACCGAGATCAAGGCGCCGATCGACGGCAAGATCAGCCGCACTACGGTCACTGAGGGCAACGTGGTGAGCCCGAGCTCCGGTACCTTGGCGACGATCGTGAGCCAGGATCCGATGTATGTGCTGTTCCCGATCTCGGTCCGCGCGGCACTGGACCTACGGGACCGTTATGCCGACAAGGGCGGGTTCAGCGCCGTGACGATCAAAGTGACGCTGCCGAACGCCGAGGTATACGACCAGGCTGGCCAGCTCGACTACGTCGACCCGACGGTTGCGCCCAATACGGATACGCTGACGCTGCGGGGACGCATGCCGAACCCGGTGCGGCCCGGCTCGAAGGCCGGCCAGCCCGGCGACCGGGAATTGTCGGATGGAATGTTCGTGACCGTGAAGCTGGAGGGTGTCCAGCCGGTGGAGCAAATCGCGGTTCCGCGCGTCAGCGTGCTGTCGGATCAGCAAGGGAGCTATGTCTGGGTGGTGGGCAGCGACAACAAAGTCGCGCAGCGGCGGATTCAATTGGGCCAGAGTACTCCGGATACCGCGGTGATCTCGGCAGGGTTGAAGGAGGGTGAGACCGTGGTGGTTGATGGCGTGCAGCGTGTGCGGCCGGGTATCGTGGTGAGCCCAGGCCCAGCCAGCCCCGGCCCCTCGGTGGCCGCGCAAGCGCCGCGGACCTAGCGCCATGATCTCCGGCGTCTTCGTCGACCGGCCGCGCCTTGCGATCGTCATCGCGATTATCATGGTCATCGCCGGGCTGATCGCGATGACCGTGATCCCGGTCAGCCAGTTTCCGGACATCGTGCCGCCCCAGGTGCAGGTCACGACCCGGTATCCCGGCGCCTCGGCCGCGGTTGTGGAGGCAACCGTGGCGCAGCCGCTGGAGGCGCAGGTCAACGGCGCCGATCGGATGCTGTATATGAAATCCAACTCCGGCAATGACGGCAGCTATGGGCTGACGATCTCCTTCGCGCTGGGGTCCAATCCGGACATCAACACCGTCAACGTCAACAACCGCGTGCAGGCAGCGCTGTCCCGCCTGCCGGCCGAGGTGCAGCGCAACGGCGTGACGGTCCAGAAGCGGTCCTCGGCCATCCTGGAGTTCTTGGCATTCTCCAGCCAGGGGGCGAAGCAGGACCCGCTGTTCATTTCAAATTACGTGACGATCAACGTGCTCGACCGGCTGTCGCGCGTCAGCGGCGTGGGGTCGGCCTCGCTGTTCGGGGCGCTCGACTACTCCATGCGCATCTGGTTCGATACCAACCGGCTCATCAGCCTCAATTTGGCGCCAAGCGACATCATCCTGGCGATCCAGCAGCAGAACGTGCAGGCGCCGGTCGGCCGGGTGGGCGCCCGGCCGACCAGCGACGACACGCAGTTCCAGATCAACCTGCAAACCAAGGGCCGGCTCACGACTCCCGAGGAGTTCGGAAACATCGTGGTCCGCGCGCAACCCGACGGCTCCGTACTGCGGGTTCGCGACGTGGCGCGGGTCGACCTCGGCGCCGCGTCGCGGGACAGCGAAAGCCTGCTCAACGGCAACCCGGCGGTCACGCTCGGAGTCTATTTGGCTCCCGGCGCCAACGCGGTGAGCACGGCATCGAGGGTGCAGGCGGCGCTGGACGATCTATCCAAACGGTATCCCGAGGGCCTGCAATCGCAGGTGTTCTACAACAGCTCCACCTTCGTGTCCGACACGATCAGCGAGGTCAAGAAGACCTTGATCGAGGCCTTCGTGCTGGTCGTGATCGTGGTCTTCCTGTTCCTGGGCAATATTCGCGCGACCATCATTCCGACGATCGCGGTGCCGGTCAGCCTGGTGGGCACGTTCGCGGTGCTGCTGGCGCTTGGATATTCGGCCAACACGGTATCTTTGCTGGCGCTGGTGCTCGCGATCGGCATCGTGGTGGACGATGCCATCGTCGTGGTGGAGAACGTCGAGCGCGTTCTGGAGGAGGAGCCGGACCTCTCGCCCAAGGATGCGACAAAGAAGGCTATGGCGCAGATCACCGCGCCGATCATCGCCATTACCCTCGTCCTGCTGTCGGTGTTCGTGCCGATTGCGTTTATCCCGGGCATCTCCGGCACGCTGTTCCGGCAATTTGCCGTGACCATCAGCGTGGCGATGCTGATTTCGGCGATCAATGCGCTGACGCTGTCCCCGGCGCTGTGCGGGGTGTTCCTGCGGCATGGCGGGCCGAAGCGCGGCATCATGGGGCGGATTGGGCGGGGCATCGACTGGGTGCGCGATGGCTATGCCGGGGTCGTGGCCCGGCTGCTGCGGGTGGGCGTGATCGCGGTACTGCTGGTGCTGCTGTGCGGCGGCGGGATCTATGCGCTGGGTCTGCGCACGCCGACCGGATTCCTGCCGGACGAAGACCAAGGCGCGTTCTTCGTCGCGGTGCAGCTGCCCAATGGCGCCAGTGTGACCCGCACCCGCGGCGTGGTGGAACGGGTCCAAGCGGTGGTGAAGGGCATCCCGCAGATCCAGAACGTGCTGGCGATTGTCGGCTTCTCACTGCTGGACAGCAGCAACCAATCGAACGCGGCCTTCTTGGTGCTGCGCCTGGCACCGTTCGCCGACCGGACGGCGGCGGCCGACAAGGTGCAGACGCTGATCGGCCGGGTGTTCGGCGGCGTGCAGCAGATTCGGTCGGCGACGATCTTCCCGTTTAACCTGCCGCCGATCATCGGCCTGTCGACTGGCGGCGGCTTCGAATACCAGCTGCAAAACCTGGAGGGCCGCCAGCCCGCCGAGATGGGCAACGTGTTGAACGGCCTGCTTGCGGCGGCGAACCAGGACCCGAAGCTTGCCCGCGTGTTCAGCACCTTCAGCCCGACGACGCCCAACATCTATCTAGATATCGACCGCGACAAGGCACAGGCCCTAGGGCTGGCCATCAGCGACGTGTTTACCGCGCTGCAGGCGACCCTGGGCGGCATCTACATCAACGATTTCAACCTGTATGGCCGTACGTGGCAGGTGAACATCCAGGGTGAGGCCGCGGACCGGACGGACATCCCGGCAATTTGGCGCATCTATATCCGCAACAAGACCGGCACCATGGTGCCTTTGCGGTCGATCGCGGATGCGCGGATCGAGCTAGGGCCGCAGACCATCAGCCGCTACAACAACTACCGCTCGATCACCGTGAACGGCACGCCAAAGGCTGGGGTCTCCTCCGGCGATGCGCTGGCGGCCATGGAGCAGATCAGCGAGAAGACGTTGCCGGCCGGGTATTCCTACGAATGGACCGGGACGGCGTTCCAGGAGAAGACCGCGTCGGGACAGACGGCCCAGATCCTCGCGCTGGCCATCCTGTTCGCCTACCTGTTCCTGGTGGCACTGTATGAAAGCTGGGTGATTCCGATACCCGTGCTGCTGTCCGTGAGCGTCGGCATCCTGGGATCGTTCGTGGGCTTGGTGGTGACCGGGCTGGCGCTCGACCTTTATGCGCAGATCGGGCTGGTCGTGCTGATCGCGCTCGCGGCGAAGAACGGCATCCTGATCGTCGAGTTTGCCAAGGATCAGCGGGAACAGGGCAAGCCGATTGCCGAGGCGGCGCGGCTGGGCGCGAAAACCCGGTTCCGTGCGGTGATGATGACATCGATCGCGTTCATCCTCGGCCTGGTGCCGCTGGTGACGGCGAACGGCGCGGCGCAGATCAGCCGCCGTGCGGTAGGGACGCCGGTGTTCGCGGGAATGATTGCAGCCAGCACGCTTGGGATTTTCCTGATCCCGATGCTCTATGTCACCTTCCAGACCATGCGGGAGCGGACAAAGGCCCGTTTCGGCAAAAAGTCCGGCAAGGAGTTGGAACGCGTGCACTAGGTCCCTTGGCCTTTCGCCTCGCGACCGCACCTACTGGGGTCAAGAGCATCGCCATGCCGGCACACCGGGGAAGGTTTGGAAGGCGATTTACATCGCGCGGGCGGCTTAGGGCCTGAGCCAAAACAATCGAGTCGAGATTGTGGGTAGGAATCGGTTTGCGGATCGTATCAGCCTGGCAGGGTAATGGACACTGCCGCCATCAAAGCCCGCTTCGAAGCGCTGCTCCT
>JAABUK010001372.1_pt1 | contig 46562 bp, 65 predicted proteins | sample 5559141 | NCBI WGS metagenome assembly JAABUK01 (sample SAMN10711869, study PRJNA513367) | rock metagenome | isolation source: Antarctica rocks | place: Antarctica: Victoria Land, Pudding Butte nord | collected 2016-01-03 | reverse complement strand
CTGGCAGGACTGCTCTGCCAGCGCAGATCACCAGTGCGTGCGAGAAGCGTTCGACTCCTCGACGGAGAACGGCCAATATATTGGCAAGAGCAGACAGACAAAGTATGGACAGCAGCGTAGAGTTCCCAACCAAGCCAGAGAAACAGGTACGCCCTGCTCGCTTATCAGATTTTGGCCGTTGGCTTGTGCTACTACCTTGTGAGGTAGCGTTGTGCAGCTTAAGCTTATAGCTCACTTGCAGATCCTAACACTGCCAACAATACTGACACTGATGCGTGTGGCATCCATCCCTGTCCTGATAGGAGGTAAGTTGTTGGTAGGGAACACTTACAGGACTCTCAACACACGACTGCTGAGCCTACCATAGTGACTGAGCAGGGCATCTGTGTCTTGCAGTCTGGTTCAGCAATCTATCATCAGCTTCCATAATATGCTCTGGTGTCTTCATAGTGGCGTGCCTGACTGACTACCTTGATGGCTACCTGGCAAGACGCATGGTACAAACAATTCAACTCTGGAATAAGTCTACCAGCAAATATGTTGATGTGGCGTATTGATTGATTGATTGATTTGAACCTGTGTTCCAGCCTTTGCTCTCGCATTAGCCAGGTGACACATGGCTTCATGTAATGCATGATATTGTTGTCATGTAGGGGACAACATCTGCGTTTGGGGCATTTCTGGACCCAGTGGCTGACAAGTTGATGGTGGCAACAGTGCTCATTCTCCTAGCGACAGAGCCCCTCAAAGGAGGGCCATGGGCGGGCAACACCTGGTTGCTCCCCAGTCTGTCATCAGGTGCAGTGCCACCCAGAGTCTTTGTGGTGTGCAGACATATACCAGCAACAAGCTGTCTTAGTTTGCATTCAGCTCAGCTGGGCGACCTGCAAAGCCGTATATCAATTGATGTTGCTCAGATTGATCAACCTGGCGACATGTTGCAAGCATTGGTGTATTTACATCTACAGGAGTCTGTCAGTTGAAGCGTGCCGTGTGTGGGACTGAGAACAAGCATTGGCTAAATGCTGCATGCAAGTTGGGCAACTCTGGCAGTGCATGATGAAGTATGCCTTTGCATCTACACATTGACACCTCTTTGTGCTTGCAGCCATCATAGGGCGTGAGATCACCATGTCAGCTTTAAGAGAATGGGCAGCTAGCTGCAGTCAGGAGGCTCATCAAGCTGTAGCAGTCAGCAGCTGGGGCAAATGGAAAACAGCCACTCAGGTGAGCATCATGCATGTGCTTTCCATATGGGAAGCAAGCACAAGTTGAGTGCAACATGATGTACCGTACATAAGCCCAATGTATGAAAGTCACCAGGTTCTGCTAAGTGTTGCACCCTGACATTACATCTTTGGGTCCAATCTATCAAGGAAGCTTTGCACAGTGCCACTACATTATAAGGGAGGAAGGCTATTGCTTCAGAAATCTCTGCAATGCATCCTTTGCTTCTGTTGCTGGCAGCTGCTGCTGCTGGTAACACCTCATTGCTGTGCCCCTGCTGTGTATGCTGTGCTTGCAAGGCCAATGCAGGTATTGCTCCCGATGATCGGAGATTATCTTTGTTGAAATGCTCGTGTTTGCTGCAGATGACTGCAATTTCATTGCTGCTTGCGACGTCTGGGAACATCAGCAACCAAGCACTACAGGCAGCAGCTGCTTTGGGGGCGCCCCTGTTGTGTGTGGCCACCTTCTTGACCCTGTGGTCCCTGGCTGACTACATGCGTGGGGTGTGGCCCTATATGTGAATCTTCAGCATGACAGCTAAGGGCTGCAAAGAGTGCACAGCAGCATGAAGATATCCAGAGCAAGTGTACTTGGACTGCAGCCAGTACTTTGTCCACATGAGAGGCAGAATTGAGTGTTTCAGCTCTAGAAATAACCTGTGCCCTAAAGTATGGTTGAATTGAGTGTTCAGCATTTCATTGACAGAACTTGTGTGTCAGCACTGCACATTTGTGTTGTCTGCAGTCAATGTTAGAACCCGCCTGATTTAGCAGTGTGTGTATGCTATTCTTCTGGGTGCGAAAGCTGTATCATATAGGTTGCGTATTGTTAGCTGGCCCCATTGCGACCCAATTTGTTACGTTGGCGCAACAATGAGTTCACACTCAGTTCAGTCGAGCAGGTTGCTTCAAACTTGTAGCTGTAACATCTCACCATGATTTGCGCTTTTTGCACATGTAGTCAAATCAAACGCTAAAATGGTATCCTTGATAGATTGGATCTCAGATACACTTGTCCAAGGATGCACCAATTGAAATGCTTAAATGGTATCTTGAAAGAAGGCAAGCTCTCAGGTTACAAGTCAGAAGCATTGTGGACATTCAATTTGCTACGCCCAGGCAGAAAATGAGCATCTGCTGAATTGCTGATGGGTGCCACGACCTTTCCACTGGCAGCAGCCTACCAGACATAGCCTAAGCTAGCAAAGCAGCATGTTCACATCAGCATGTCAGATGGCCTACAGTAAAAAGTGCTACCTGAGTTCAAAATCCTCAACATTGGTGACGACATTCGTTATTCCTAGCCGCTATACATGAAGCTTATGCTCTGACAAGCACATCCTTCAATGTCAGCTCTCAGCTATATACACATCATCTCAGGTGCTAGCAATTTGCACACACCAAGTTTATACTGCTGTAAGCTGACTGACTGAAAGACATGGGCTATGATAGACAGTCCTCACTCATTCTCACCGTCTATACCACACATATTTTGTAAGCATACAAAGCACACACTCTTGGGCTCCTAGCGCTCAGCGCAGTGAGACTTATTCAACTTGCAATCCCAATCTTAGACATGCAAAGCAGATGTTTAAGGGTAAAAAAGGGCCACAACAGTTCTTGTCTTGAAATTACCCTGCAGCCAATTACTCTCCCCTTGATATTAACCCCCGAGGTAAGCTTTTCCAATCTTCTCAACCACTGCAACTGTATCTGCATCACCCTATATCTGGCATGCTTGTCAGCATCCCACTGAGTGAAGTAAACTTCTGCATCTCTGTTTTACAATCAGGCAGGCAGTTCTTAGTCTGACGCATGTCACATGCATCACGCATGAGGTGACATCGCCACTTCAGCATCCAGCAAAAACTCATTTCCCGCTGTTTCATCGTTGTCAAACAGATCATCTCCACCAATCTGGACAATTTTAAGGGGTGAATTACATTCTGCCAAGTCTGCTTGAGCTAGTAACTGAGACGCTGACAAATCGGCTAGCAAATCTGCAAGCACACAAGCACACCTGTCAGAATGGCCACGCCTGCATTGCACGCCCAACAGCATGTACATGCACCACGCTACCTACATTCTGAGTTCCCAGACAACATAGCATTGACACAGGTCATTCCAGAAGTTTTGTGAGGTTTCAACGTTTCATCACATGTTGGGCGCTGACTAGAAAAGTATCTTTAGATGTTGACAATGAGTCATGTGTGACCGACCTTGGTGATGACCCCCATTGCAGGGGCCCATGCCATTGGCACCTCTGTTCTCCCCAGGGTGGGAAGGGGGCCCATCATAGGGCGCCTGACCTATAGAGTTGCTGCTGTGGTGAGCAAAGTGCATGGCAGAGTTCTGTTGCTGCAGGTGAGCAGCAGCCATCTGATCACCATAATCACCCCTGCCTTCAATGTGACTCTGATCTTGACTCATCCAGCCTTGACCTGCATAGCATTACATGACGTGACTTGTCTCAGGCCAGATTGCAGACTTTGAATCCCAAGAGTGGACAACACATGTCCTGCCTGTGCATTGCAAGCAGGTAGGCAAGGCAGATGTGATGCAGACTGTGTTGTCTGCAAGGCTAACAGCGTCTTATGGCGGAATGAGCTTGGCATACAAAATACGGCAACAATGACCGTCTGAATAGTCACCTGGCAGCAGCAAGTTGCTGGTGGATGCAGAACGGCCCATGTGATGGCCCTGCTGCCACTGCATGCCCATGTGGTTCACTGAGGCACTCCTGGGAATGCCCTGGCCCTGCCCCTGCCCTGGCATCTGCTGGCGCAGCTGCTGCTGCTGTTGCTGATGCTGCAGCTGTTGTTCTAGGTCATGCATACGTTGCTGATGCATTTGCAGCTGCTGCTGCTGCTGCTGCTCTTGCTGCTGCTCCTGCTGTTGCTGTTGCAGCTGCTGCATCTCGTAAGGTGACAACCCATGTGATTGCATGGGAGGCAACATATGACCCCGCTGCTGATGCAGAGGGGGAGATGTCTGTCCATGCTGTTGATGCTGCAACTGAGGTTGATGATAAGTCTGAGGGCTGTTGGGAGGCTGGAAGCAGGGCTGACTCAGCATGTAGTTCATTGGCGCCTGAGAGGAGTTGTTGACATCATTGGAAGAATGCGTATATGCTTGGTCAGACATTGGCATGTCAACCTGCAGCGAAACAGCAAGAAGTGCTTGTGAAAGCTTTTTGCAGTGCAGGTACCCTGTTTCAAAGTTTTCAAACCAGAGAGAGCTTGAAACTGCAGCGTCCTGACAGCATGATGCATGAACAGTATGAAAAGGGGGTATAAGGTGCAGCACTTAAGCTGTTGGGTCAAGACATGCACAAAGAACAATCTGACTAAAAGTCCAGTAACAGAAGCTACGCCAACACAGGATACGCACGGACAACCCATACCTGCATGTCACTAACTTCTTGCTGTTTGATGCCCAACACTTGGCGGCTATCAGGAGCCCACTGACCAAACTGGGGGCTGCTTGGGGGTCCCAGGTTAGGGTCACTATGCATGCGAGCATCCAATACAAACTGTGGTGGAGCACCACTGTTTTGCTGATCCAGCTGCATGTAGGGCGCAGAGGGAACTCGGCTCATCCCAAAGTAGCTCGCTTGAGTCTCAGGTATGAAGTGAGTCTCTGAGCCCACTCTCACCATCATGTTGTTGCCCTGCTGCTGCTGCTGCTGTTGGGGCTGATTCTGGGTCTGAAGGGGGGGCGGCGTGAAGGGTGAGTGCAAAGTTTGAGGAGACCCCAGCTTGAATGAGTTGCAGCTCAAGTCCTGGTAAGACATGCTGGTGCGTAGCTTCTGAGGGCTCATTGGGCCAGCTGGCAGATATTGCTGGTGGAAATTGTGGCGGGAAACACTTGAGGGAGGCGCCGCAGTATGATGCACTGAAGTGCCAGTGAGTGCTGACATGGCAGACTGATGACTGATGTCGGCTTCAGACAGTGTGCGTGACATGGACATATTCTTTTGCTGCTGCAGCATGGGAGGTTGCATGCTGGGCTGCTGAGGAATGAACCTGCTGTGCCCGCTCTGCATGCTTTGCATGGCGGGAGTTCCCTCCAACTGATATACCCTTTGAGCATTTTGTGGCGGGAAAGGCGTCGACAATGGCTGGCATAACCAGGCTGGTGTGTTCCCTCCACGCGGTGGCGCCATGGGATTCACTCCCGCCGCAATCGCATGAGAAGAAGATGTGCGGGAGAGGCTTCCAGGGGAGCCAGCTGGGGGCGGGGCCGCCCCTAAGTTGGCAACTGCTGCTGACTGTGCAGCATGAGTCACATCTGAGAAGCCCCTGGGACTGAAGCTGGCCCCAGGTGGGTGCTCAAGCTTGATACCCACAGGGAAGCCATGCAGGGGTTGCCCCCCCTGGTTGTGGGGGTAGCTCTGGGCTAGCGGGGTCTCAGCGACAGCTTCATGTGCAGGTGCCAGGGGAGGTAATGAGCGAGTGGAGCTAGGTGAGTTCTGGCTGCTTCCAACCCTCTCCCTGCTGTACCATCACAAATGCTGCTAAGCGCAAATCATCAATCAGTTGGTCAGTCAATGACAGCACTGTTACTGCACATGCACCAGGCAAACAAAACACAACATGTGCTTACCTGGCACAAGTATTGTGAGCTCTTGAGATACGAAATTCATCACAATGCTGCAGTGATCACTAGTTCATAGCAGCAACAATCTCAAATCAAGACCATGCAGTCAAGACCGTCAAGTCAAAGTGTGATACAGAAGAAGTGTAGAGAAAGGACTCACTTGTTCTGAGCACGCTCAATGAGGCGAGCAGCTTTGGCGAGCTTGGTGCTGGCTTGCCCGGGGCGTTCCTTGAAGTTGACATAGCTTTTGGCCTCTTTGGGCTTCAGACGCCACACAGCACCATCATAGGCTCTCGCTGCTTCTTCTTCACTGTCAAACAGCTCCCTGTATGCCCACTTGCGGTTCACCATCACTTTAGCTTCCCACTTGCCCTTCTTTTTGCTGACGCCTCTGAACCTGCGAGCATCAGAGTGGAACAACATGAGAGGAATGTCGTCAGAACAAGGCTGACAAGCCTGTTTAGGCAGCATTCATACAGGCAGCAGCGACCTACCACAGCTGCACTCTCTGTTGTGGTAATCTTTAATATTTTCGGTTTTTGAAATTTTCAAAGGCATGCTGGGCCCAGCAGATAGCAGATAGGCGCAGCATAATGCACAGCCAACATGAAGTTGAGAGTGCATCACAAATGTCACAGCATAGTCAGAGAGCAAGTACCTGCTGCATAGAAGGTAGCGGTGCACTGTCAATGGACATAAGGAGCAGCCAAGAGGGGACATACCTAGCTCATCATGAGCTGGACAGCATTGTTACTGTTTTTAATATCATAAAGAGGGGAGCCAGCGTGGCAAAGGGACGCAGGAGAAGGATGCAAGAGGGGGAAGAGCAAGAAGGAAGGAAGGCTGACTTGGATGACTTGTCCATCCAGGGCTCTTTGCAGATCCTCCCGGTCCAGCCCTGAATACTCCCTAGTGTCCTGCCCTTGGTACTCTCCAGGGGGAAAGTTGGTCTGAGCTGCCTCTCCATGCAAACTGATACTCACTCTGTCATACACCCTTGCTGCCTCTTCTTCTGTCTCGTAGTATCCCAGGTGTGTGACCTTGCCGTGAACCAGGATGCGAGCTTGCCATTGGTTCTTGCGGTTGCTGGAGCCAACACCCATGTATCGGCTTGTGCGCTGCCGGCTGCTGAAACGCCGTCTGGGCACCTGCAGCATCAATCAGCAGTGTTTTCCCCCACAAACTAATATGGCATTTGGAACAAAGAAAGACAATTTCGTGACCTTTTCTTTTATAAATGTAGTACTATTTACTGATTGATGCGTCTGTTCATCCATTCACTGATTCACTTGTTTGTTCATATATCCACCATTTACACATGTTCCACCAGGGTCATTCATGCGCAGCCCCCTACACAAGGTCATGTTTTGTCTATCAGCGTACCAACAATAATATGTCTGGATGCTTTCTGCACAGGTGTCAGTATTAGTACCATGGAAATGTCATGCTCTGCAGCTGCGTTTGGCTGTGGTGCATGGCAGGATTAAAATCTGGCGTCCTCTGCAATGATTGGCAAAGCACATGTGAAGCAGGCAAACAGACGCTCATGTCGCACAGGGGCAGAAATTCTGCTGAATCAGAGGCTGAGCAAGACCACCATAGTTTGTTTTCAAACTCTGCTGAGAAGCTTTTCATTGAAGCCTGCTGAGTAGCTTGTCTGAGTGTCCAATATCATTTGAACAATGAGAGTAGCAAGCGGCTAGACATAATCTGACCATTTGCCCTGCAGCAAGCTCAGGTTGACTGTCGCACACCACATACACCTGTGCTTTCAAGCCAGGATGTCTGCTGAGTCACAACTGGCTCCGCACCCCAGACTGTAAGGTATGTAGTGAATCAGTGTCGAGTCAATACAGGAAATGTGTTGGTTGCACTGACCTTGGCACGCTCATTCTTGAGAGTGGTCTTGACCTCTTCCCTGGTTTTGCCAATTAGCTGTGGCACAATCTCCTCATCATAGTCTCCCAGAGGGAAGTTGGTGGTTATGCTGCAGTTGTCACGCCCAAGGAGCCCGATTGCAGCCCGGTCATAGGCCCTGGCAGCATTCTCCTCTGTGTCATAGTACCCCACAGACACACCAGACTTGCCCAGTGTGGCCACCTGAGCACCAGTTGTAGTGTTCAGGCAGATATGTTTATGCAGAGCTGCATGTGAGTCAGTAGGATTTGCATGCATGTAGATCAATGCTGTGAGTACCAGCATTTTGAGTAGCGGGTGCAGGCTGTGCCTGATGTGTCCTCTGCAATTTGTGCATGAACACAAGAGGCAGTAGAAAGGCATTGCATGCATGACAGTGAGATGAATTGAAGTGCTGCAGTGTGTACACCACCTACATGCACAGTCGCATCTGCAAGCGTGACATCATACACCCTTGAGTATTGCAGGTGTTCCACTGACCTTGATCTGCACGCGCCATTTCCGCTTCTTCTTGTCATAGCTCACACCTCTATACCTCGACTTGTTCAGGCCACCAGTCCCCAATCTGTAGTCTGTCCCAGCCTGCTGTTGACTACTGGAAGCATCCTGAGAGTCATGCCCGCCTTGGAACGGAGCATTACCTTGCACGGGATACTGCGGCGTGATTGGTTGCAGATGTAGAGGCCCTTCCACAGAGCCATCTGGGAACGCCCTCAAGTCTGTTGAGCTTGCATTAGCAGCTGTGCTGGCTGAAGGGCTTGAGCAGCTGCTGGTGGTTGGGCTGGTGCCACTGTACTGGTTTGTGTCTGAAGGAGAGATGGACTGGTTGGATGTCTGCTCCATGATCATTGGCAACTGATGCTGACCAGATTGTTGTCGATGATGATGATGATGGTGAGATTGCTGCTGCTGCTGCTGCTGCTGCAGAACCACCCGCTGCTGCTGCTGCGGGTGGTGCTGCTGGTTCTGTAGCTGTTGCTGTTGATTTCCCAGTGGGAGAGGGGGCTGAGCCTGAACAGAAGGTGCCTCAAAGGGCGAGCGAGGCCCCGGCTGATTGGCTGACATGTGAGGTTCCGAAATGGGTTTGCCTTGTAGCAGTGGTGTGGTGTGGATATATGCGACACCATCAGAGCTGCCCCAGTGTGTGTGCTGAGAGTGGGATGCTGAGCCCATCATGCTGAGGAGCACTATGGTGAAGACTGTAGGGCGATGACTCGTTCGTTCCAAACACTGACTACTTGCTGATTATCAGCTACTCAACATTGCTGTGCATTCATTGGTTTTGCGCCTCTGTGTGTCACACTCTGTCTGGCTGCAGCTGTGTTCGCGCTGGCTGAGTTGCATGCACTAACCACGAGCTCTGTGTCCTGAGTACGCTGCGTGCACCTGTAGCCAGCATACATATTGATCAGAGACGCCAATGCCGCTTTGTCTCTGCTTGCTTGCTGAGTTTGCGTGTCTGACAACTGAGCACAAATTGAGGGAGTAGAGCCTAAAAGGTGCAGAGCACTATTGCTGTATTGACGCCTGCATGCTGTGCCTGACTGACAGACATGTGTGTCAAAACCATCTGCTAAGCCTTGCAAATGCAACGTCAACTCTGCAGCAGGAACTGGTAAATCCGACAATACACCCCGACCAGAAACAGGTAGTAGACATATTAAGACTGATGCTGGACACCCCAATGACACAACGCTGCAGCTAGCCGACGGAATCACGACGAGGTGAATGCTTTCAAGAATTCCACTCTAGTAAACTCAAGTCATCCGCATGGCACTCGTGCTGACAGTGATACAGCTGCTCTGCTGACGTTCCTATGGTTGTCAAACGTCAACTACAATTGCAGTCGCATTACAGCCTTGTGCGACGCACGCTGATGCAGAGCAAGATTTTCCAGAGATTGAATGCCTTGATGGCAATCAATATCAATGCTTATGCAAGGGGCGATACACACTGATGAGCCATGCGTAAGCTAAGTCATGGCCTGACGAGATCTGAGACCGCGGCAGCGGCTGCGTACGAGCCAAATCAATGCGCCGGTTCGCACCTGGTACAGGTCACACAGCACGCCCACACTCACAGGTGGCATCGCTGTGCAAGCTGCCACTGTCGTTTATCTTCCTGAACGGATGCTATAAACAACGATCCTCCGACAAAAATCTGCCCGGGGAAGCTTCGCTCTTCTGCGCAGATGATGCGATCGCGATGAGGTAAACAAAGGTGCACACCAAGGCGGACAATATGGCGTTTGCAACAAAGGTAGCAGTTTGGCCTAAGCTACTGGGCCGCTGGCAGGTTGCGTTTGTGACGGTTAAAGCCACCGTAATGGGCATGTTTCCTTGGTCGTTACCTAGTGACACTGCGTGGTGTAAAACGTGGAACGGCCAAGAAGCCGGCTGGGCCGACAATGTTTTGCTATCACATGGGCCCTGCCACCGCTGCACACCTGGGGTTTTGCAAGGCTGGGGCCACAGAATGCAGTGCCCGTGATGCTCGTGACACCCGCAGACCGACATGGTCTGATGCTTATGTCATTGCGATAAGATACTCAAAAACTCAGCATGTCGGGAATGCATGCAATGTTGGCAGACAAAACTGTTGGTGCCAGTTTTACAATACCGCTTTTAGATCATAAACGGGAAGTTTGCCATGCATAAGGCAGCCTGGCAAGCTCGGGAAATGTCGTACCTGCAATAATACAGTATCAGCACTGTGGAAGTCATCACATGGAATGCTCGCTATTTAACAACGCAAGCATGCCTCGGTCTTACGACCAGTTAATACTGAGGTTGCTGAACCCTGTCGCATGCATTGAATCATGTCACTTTCCCAGACTTGTATTGTCAGTGCTAGCGCAATGAGGCACTTGCTTGTGATAATAAGCAAGGGTATTTATGTTGTACGACATACACAGTGTAATACTGCTCCTGTTGACTACATTTGCATCCAAACTCTGTCGCTAGTCTTGTCTGCCTGACTATACAGTGATATGTTGGACTCAGTCTCTATCTAGCAAGCATGTCTGCATGATGTCGTCAGTTGCAGTTAAAGATTGCACAAGACCATATACTATGTGCAGACTGCTCATGTGTCTTTTGCCTGTATCTGTGTGCCAAGTCTATAAATCTCACAGCCTGTTATGCCCACAGTACAATTGCTACGGTGTGTTATTTGCAATTGCCGCATAGGTGGTGCATGACTGTGGTTGATCAGACCACCATGTTGTCCTTCCTATGTGATTTTTGATGCAGCACAAATCGCAAGTTGGTGTCTGGCCTGCAACATACCACTTGGCGCTTGTGACAGATCGGCAGGTAATACAAAGGGCTGGACTGCAGGATCAGTCAGGATGGCAGATGCTGGCAGAGGCCCTGCTATGTGCTGACAAAGCAACACATGGCTGATGAAGAGTTTGCACTGCCTAGGAGATTGCTGAGCCTTCATTGATTTTGAGGGCATGAAGCGTCACAAGACTGTTGCAGAGACACAAGCAACACTGTAGATGCTGCAGCTGTAGCCAAGGCACCTAGCAAGGTATGATGTTAGTTGTTTTGGCAGCCAACAACAGCTTGCACGGATACCAGGCACTATGCAGTTTTATGATGTGTCAGCATTGCAGCCCCCACAGACTGCATGCGTTGACCCAGCACCCATGAGTGTTTCCTGATGCAACCAGCAACAAAGTGAACTGTCTGCAGAAATTGGGGCAGCAATGCAGAGAGTGGTGCTGCTACAGTTGCTGTTGTAGGCGCCGCTGCTGCTGCAGAAAAGATCTTTGGAGCAATTGCAGCAGCAATCAGTGACAGTTGGAATCGCTGACATTCGCAGCATCAGCAGCTGTTAGGGTTTAGGGTCTGAATCCTAAAGATCTGGCCAGTCAGGGAATGGGTGAGCCAACAGCAAGCCTTGTCCTCAGGGCTCATAAAAGCAAAGACTTGTAGAAATGTGCTTTCAGACATGTGTAGTGCGTTGCTCTTCCAGAAACCGTGCATATTCGTTTTACCATTCAAGTTGCACTAGAAGAGGCCATTCCGCAACTCCTGGATAGCAAGCATGCTTGGGACTTTGTAGGGGGAGGAAGGGTGGCCACATAGAGGGCATCACCCACGCTTCCCAAACAATGAAATGATAGATACTGGTCTGTAATTGTGAATGGTGCAGAGTGGCAATGGACCGTGTCTCTATCTCCACATGACACTGTTGACCCAATGGTCACATGCAGCCTAGTTTGCAGCAGGTAGACGTGACAGTCTGCAATCAACTGCCTGATGACATGTACATGCTGGCTGTGACTGCTGCGCTGCCATGAGAAAGTACCATACTAGTATTGCATGAAGCATTACAGTGACCGATGCCAGGTATCAAGTAGAGTTTGTAAATATTGAATGATTGCGTGGGCATGCCAGCACAGGGGAGACCGTCCATTGAAAAGAGAATGCACAATGACATGGAAAACCAAGTTACTATAATTCTGAATTTTTCACCCTTCAGGGTCATGTTTGGATGTCACTGAATTGGTCCACTAGCATACATCAAAATCCAGCCAAGCAAGCAACCAAAACAAGCGCTTTGAGCATAAAAATGTTTCTGCTTGATGGCATCTGCAAAGACTGTGTACTGCACTAGCCCAAAACCCAACTCGTCAAGTTTGCCTCACAGCGGTTATTCTTGCATGTCACTTCTGACCATTCAGGGCAAACGCGTGCTCCACTCCTCTAGCCTTAAAAGTTTCACGTGAAGCAAAGGCAGGATCCTCTGTACCCTTGACAGATCTGGCCATGCTGACAGCCTTGAACTCCATAGTGACATCATTGCACCTGCAACAAGAAACACGAGTCGTACAGAGGCTGTCAAAAAACACCAGGTAAATAAATGATACTAGTAATAATCATCATGACCATGCTTTCCTCATGATGAGCTAGGTCCGTGCAGAACCAGATTGATTGGCCCAAATTATCAGCTGTCTGTCAGCTTCTTATCTCAATCTGCAGCTGCTACAAAAGTCCAGCAGTCACAGTACCATGATGCAAACTCCTCCAATCACAGTGCACAGCATCATGAATGCTATGCACTGCAGTTTACCTTCATTCCATCATCTGTGTCCGCATGCCAATGCACACATCCATGCTGTGCCATGCAGATACTGTTAGGAAGGTCAACTTCTCTGCAAAACCTGCCTGCTGTCAGCTGGACTGCCAAAGCACGACTGCGACAGCTTGTAGCAGCATCCTTACTTGGGACAGCGAGTCTTGGGCAGGCGCACAGCTACGGTGGTGAACCTGTTGTTGCAGTGGCAGCATTGCCACCAACGCTTGGTGGCAGTCACCTTCTGCACCTCATGCTGCCGGCACTCAGGGTTCCTGCGCTCTGTGGTGCTTGCACAACTCTTGCAGTGGTATGCAGTCACATTCAACCTGCATGGGCACACCAGCTGTGATGTACAAAGCCATGCGACCCTGATCACATCATGCATGATCCTGCAATGCAGCAGCAAGCTCATGGTTCATGTACATCAGCTTTGCAAAAAGCTAGGGCGCTAGGCTCAACCCCAGCAAGGTGGATGTATTGCAGCAGAACAACAGCAGGGAGCAGCACAGCATCACGCCATTAGCCAGGCTGATTCGCACACCCTGACTAACCCCTATGCTATGAGCAAGTCAATGTGGGAGTGAACAAGGATGGGCTGCAGCATGGCTATGAGTGCTTGCTGGTGTAAACAACGTTTGGCTGCAGAAGTGTGACGGGAGGGAACTGACTTGGTGATTGCTTCCATGCGCTGCTGCATGTCATCCTTCTTCTCCAGTGCTGTCAGAACACGTGTCAGCCGCTCGTGATCCTCATCATCCACCAACTCCTTGTACCTGATGCATTTCATTGCAGCAGGTTTTGCAATGTACATGAGCATGTGAGACATAACTGAGAATGCTATGTCAACTTGACAGAGATCAAACTTGGAAAACATGACTAGGGGTGCAGCGGGGCACCTGATGCCCCCCCCCTTCCACCCTTACAGAATGCATGCCACCAACTGAATGCATCAGGCACAATTGTAGTCACCAGAAAAAGGGTGTGATACTTGTGCCAAAAGCTTCGGTAATCCAAGCAGTACACGCCATTGATGACGTTCAAATTCATATGACGCGTTGGTTTGTTGCCAGCTAGCCATAGGCTGAACATCTGATACAAGCTCAATGCTTTATCTGCAGGATCTGCACAAAGTTCAGGTGGTTCAGTGGACTGCAAAGAGGCATGTGCAGTATGTCAGGATAACACAGGTCCTATGTTAGGCTTGCACAATGCAGCAGACACTGCATGTTCACCTGGTGTCAGTGCGCTCTATGTTTTGGCTGGCTGCAATGGATCCAAACGCTGCAGCAAAACCTGCACCATAGTCATCAATATTTCCCATCACATTGGGCAAGTACATAGTAGCAACATGGCACCTCCAGCAGAGTGAGATGATTCCACACTTGCTGCTTTACTCAATCCTGATACCAGTACAGGCAACAAAGCACGCAAAGCGGGCATCCAGCAGCTGGCTCTGAACACATTCCGGGCTTCAAGGACCGTACACTATGCATTGCAGCAGATGGCATGCTTCCATTTCAAGCAAGGCAGCGGAAAGCTCTCACCAGAAACACCAGCAGGCGGCTGAGGCAGGGCTACTGTCCCACTTCTACCACCACTGCTGCTGCTGCCACTCTGCCCCCTGCTCAACCCCAGCTTAGCCAGCACCCTTGCCTGGGGGTTGTCCTGCTTTTTAGCCCCCCCTGACTGTGGACCTGCTCTACCCTGAAACGCCTTGCTTGCTGCTGCACCACTCCCAGATGTACCAGCTTGCTTTGCTTGTACTGGCTGGCTACCATAAGGCGTCTGTCTGTGTGCTGGTGTCGCCGCAGGGTCTGCAGGGCGACTTGCTGGAGCTGAGATGGATGGGGGGGCTGGAGTCTGGGGGCGGGACTGGAAGGGGCGGTTGGGGTCTGGAGCTTGCAAACCACCTGACACAGCATGGACTTAGTCATGCATGGTGCAACACTGCTGGGCATCTGAGATGCCATGAGTGCATGGACACGCTGTCTTGCATCTGTGTTCTTGATGGTCGGACTCAAGCCTGTATCTGTTGAGTGAGCTGCATGCTGTCACCTTTGGCTTGCCTGGGCAGCCCCGTATGATACTTGGCTTCTCATTAAATTGGCGCCGAAAGACGTAGTCTTTTCGTTTCTTTTCTTCTTCTCACCTTTGGCTTGGATGACTGCCAAGGCATGCTGAAGGGCAGGATCAGAAGCCTCACTGCCCCAGTCCACCTCATCCTCCTGCAGGGTCAGCATCCCCTGGGGGGCCTGACCAGGGGTCACCCTCCTGTGCCCTTCTGCTCTTGCATCTTGACTCACAGCCTTGCTTGCTTGCTGCTGCCTAGCAACATGGCGAGGGCCTGGCTCTCTTGCCACTGCACACAGTAGACATCAAGCTGCTCATCTTCATGCAGAGTCCCTGCTGTGCCTTGTCGCTAAGCAGTATTGGAAACTATGCAAACAGGGAATGAAAGCTTGCGTTGTCACCTGCTACCCCTCCTGACTGTTGAGATAGGCTTTGGCCAACACCCTGTGTATCATTACTGCTAGACCTGTGCTGTCTGTCCTGGTGATGCTGGGAAGAAGAAGCAGCTTGCTGGTCAGCAGTCTGAGGGGGGTCCTGGCGCAGCCGCTTGGGTTTGGGGGGGTTGGTGGGGGCCATGGGTCCGTACTGGGGAGCTGCAGTAGCTGGGGGGAGACGATTGGGGAGGGAGCCTGGAGCAGGCACCATGGCAGCTAGCAGCCTGCATGGCCATGTGACTTGAGCAGGCGCTGTACAAAGCTGTTGTCCCTCAGCGCACATGTGAGGCACATTTTGGGCCAAGATGAATGGGCAGCAGCTCGCGCCCTAGCAGCCGGCTGAACTTGCTCTTGCACGCATGACTGTGCTTCATCACTAGCTGCAGAACAGTCTGTGTAAACAGTGAGTGTGACAATCAACCATCCCATACGGCTGTTTCAAGCAAAGATGCATAGGCCACCTAAGTGGTCAGCTTTGTTTGTGCTGCATGACCTTGCATGAAGCAGGTGGCCAATTTATGCAGTCACATTTCAGGGTCTGAACCAGTTCTGCAGTCACAATTTGGGTTTGAGGCCAACCTGGAGACTCCAGGAATGTTCCTACGGGCCTTGTCTGCGGTTTGCTGCAGCTGGTTCTGAGAGCGGGGCTTCAAGGTGGGGGGCTGGCTGTACAGGATGTCCCCTCCCTCCCCCATCTTGGGCCTCCCAGAGCTGCCTGAATCTCAGGGCATGATGTTGCTGTACGTGACAAGTGTTGCAATGTGCAATTGCAGCACATTTGCGCTGAACAGTGCACATTGCTGAATGATGATGGTGATGCCATCGAATGATGCCTAATGGTGTACATGGCACGCCTACTGCACTTTCATCAGCACAAGATTGCTGCTATTCACCATATAACACTGTGCTGACACCAAGCTAAGAAGCCAACACACAAAAGTGGCACATGCCATAGCCAGTTTGATGCATTGAGGCATCTCCTGACGCAGCAGTACTTGTGTGAAGCACACAACCTGAGCACCATCAGCTGTTGTGAGGCACAGACTCAGCAGGCTTCTGCATGCCATTGCTATGTGTATTTGACTGAGTGCTGCAATGCAGTACAATGAAGCTGCGTGTAACGTGGTGGAGAACAGATGATTGATGCAGGAGAAGGGGCTGACCCAAGCGGGCGCCATTGGCATGGTGAAAGGCTCGGTGCAACTGGCTGTCCTTGCACTCGCTGCGCTTGGTGCGGATCTTGTTGTACTCCCCTTGGACATGGTAGTCACAGAAGGGGCATGCATTGATGTTCACAGCGTTCTTGCAGGAAGTGCCATCCTGCATGGCATGACGCCTGTCAGACCATGCCTGCAACTGCTGACGAAATTTGCACTTTCGCACAGCAGCATGCAAGATAGACAGGTTTGTGTAAGCAGATCAGCATTCTGCAGGACTGAGAGCTGTAGAGCAGTTGGTAGCAAGGATGAAGTGGAATTGCCGACGATCACGCAAGAGAGTAGAGCTGCAGCTTGGCCAAAAGCCTTACCTTCTTTTTTGCTCTACAAAAGCCCATGTCAACTGAAGTGCCCAGCTTGACCACCTGTTGCTCTGAATCCACACTCAGTGAGAACTTACTGTCAGCAACACGCGCCTGCACATCCCAAAACGACTTCACAGCCAGCAGTCACTGTGCCTCCTATGTATGATAAAGCATACAACATAAACCGGCAGGGTAGCCTATTGGCAGACAATCTGGCTTGATCATCATGCCAATGGATGTAATGCTCCATCACATGTTTCTGCTGCAGACTCGCAGACATCAATGCACATTGCTGTTAAAGCCATACTCAAAAGCATTCAGAACCATTCCTTTGCACACACGGCACGTCTTTGAGAGTCAGTCTAATATAGTCAGAGCAAACTTGTAGATCTGCTACACAGCAGATACACAACTTTGCTCTGACCCAAGCACAACAGGTCAGCATACCTCAGGGCCAAAGACTGCAATGATGCTTCCCTCTGTCTCCTTCCACAGGCCGGTCTGAGCCTTGCCAAACAGGAAGAGGCTGACGTTGGTGCCCTGTAGATCAGACAGGCGCCAGATGCTGTAGGCCCGGCCTGATGCAGACTCCTTGGTGCCCTTCTCTGTCAGCACTGCTATTGTGGCCCACTTGTCATCAGAGCCCGTTTTGCTCCTGCACAGCAATGCAGAATGATGTGTGCACAGCTCAGTAAGCACGGGTGCGGCTGCTCAGTGACCATCAAACGCTGCTTTGCCCCTGCATACCACTTTTGAACACTATTTTTTGCATTGAACAGACTTTACTTGGGGACTGTGCGTCTGTCAGCTTTGCCATACATGCTGGTTTGTCACCATTTGTCCATTTATTGGGTCATTCGTTCCTTCCTCTACCTGTTTATTCATCCAACATGTGTCTTGCTTCCCTAGGGTCAGGTTTTACAGCCCTGAGTAGCTTACTGTGTGATGTCCTGTTTTGTCCTGTTTTGGCAATCAACATGCAAGTACAACCTTGTGTTAATATGGTCTGTATCAGACTGGAAATGTCCACGCCAATCAGCGGAGCTGGACACGGGATCAGAACTGTGTTTGAGGTCAGATGTGCTGGGCTGCCTACTGCACTTTTCTGTAGTGATGTTTTTTGTCTGCAGTGGTATGATTGACCATTTGCAGTCAGAAGCGCTTTTTCTGGCAAGCCAGCAGTGCAGCCTTCTTTACTACGCAAGGTGAATTGCAGCGATACAGGTTCATGACCTACATAAGGCTGCTGCTCATGTCTGTGACGCTGTAGTTCTGCAATGACTGTGTTGCAGTTCTGGGGTAAGCGTAAAAGGTGTGGTTTGCTGTTACACATCTATCATGTGCAATGACGATTGGATGCAAAGCAGCAGAGCACAGAGTGTCCTTGTAACATGCTGAATTGCAGCATGCGTACAGACCTTCACTCAAATTTTGACTTACCTTGCCTGGGACAGTTTCTGAAAATGTACATGAGACAGCCTCTCCTTCAAAACAATGCTGGGTAAGCATGGGTTCTTCAACTGCATGTACCAGACATGCACAATTGCATATAAACATATCAGTGTAAACATGTTGTATTCGCCTAGCTGAGACAGGTGGTCACAGAAATGTGACTCACACGTAGTCCGGAAAATTTCTCAATGGCGCCAGATTTTGACTGGGGAAGTGTGGTTGCTGCATTGTTGCTGCTTCTGTCTGTAGCAGCTGTGCTTGCTGGACGGAAAGCTGCATGTGTGCATGCATGAAGGTTGGTCATATGCCAAGTCATGGCTAGGTGTCAACAAAGATGCAGTTGCGCGCAGACTTGCCTTCAGCAAGTGGCCTTGCTGGTATAGTTCTGGCTCGCTTGTTCGGGGGTGCATTTTCCCTGTGTGCAGTTTGGACAGAAGATTCCAGTGGCTCTGCAGGCCGCGCTTTGAATTCGGGTGAAGCGCTGATGGCGTCGTCGTCATCTGCCATCTCGAGCAGTGACTGCATCAGGTCCAAATCGTCGTCGGCCATGCTTCTTGGCAGTGACGGCGGACGTTATAGCTGCGAGCAGTCCGTAAGCAGGTCACAATGCTCGTTCACTCCTTTACTGCGCCAGCGCGGCGTTGATCTAAGTCAACCTGCAAATCAATGCATGCAATTTGGTCAAACAGCAAAATTTGAATGCTGTTCAAGCCTGCAGGAAGCCATTAGGTCAAGAGCACAGTTTCACGGTGAAAAGGCCACAAACAGTTGCCACCTGCCTAAGAACCGACGTTTCATCACTCAGGTGGACATATGTGTACGATGGCGTTTTAACTTCAGGAAGCTCCTTCAGCTCCCGCAGGCACGTCTCGAGCTCAAGCCGGCATGTCTTTCAGAGATACGTCAGATAGCGGCCGCTTTGGGGGAACCAGAGAGGCTGCATTTGTCTGGTGACCGGTCGATTGCAGCTGGTGGGGTTGCTTTGCTGGGAAAACAACTTCTGACTCGCACCGGGCAAACACTGCTCAATATCCTACAGATGCTACAGTAGCATGAACACCCAGTCCTAATCATACCTTACAAGCTCTGCAGCACAATTCACAGACCAGGATGGGGAATGACACCATAGGTACTGACTGCTAGTATTGTGTGTTGTCGGACTGAAATATTTAGCCTGCAGAACACCTCTTTGGCCTCTTCTCCCATAGCCTGATGCTGGGCAACTCGTCTAGTGCAAAAAATCGCTGCTGTGGGGTTGCAACAGGAACTTCAAGCAATGCAGCTGACATCCCTGCTTATCTGCTTGCAGAGCTTGCAGGCGCCCTGCCTGCACAAGCAGATTCCACCAGTCTTGCCTCTGATGAGCAAACAGGCCACCTGGTGAGCAGCTGCCAACTAAGATGCATCTTTTTTCTTGCAGCCCTGTACACGCTGACATCACCAGCAACAATGATTGCAGCATGCACTCCACAGCACATATCAGCAGAGGTCAGTGCATGCCTCATCTTGCCAGCCAGCCTGCTGTTTGCAGGATGAGAAGCACCTGTCACGCATCACACCAAGATTGAAGACGAGGTACAAGCTGCACCCTAGTGGGCAACCAGAGAACATGTCAGCAGGTGTCAACATGACTCTGCTGGCATATGCTGGCCCATATAAGGCCATAGGCCAAAGCATCAGGTGAGAGAACTGGACTGCGTCAGCACCCAAAGCATAACCCTTCATCCACCAACAAGCAGCAGAGAAGTCTGATGCATCAAAGCTCAAAAGAGGTTGCAAGCTGACCGTGCATGTTGCTGTGTGACATGGCCCAGGTGAGCTTGGGTTGTGTTTGAATAGTCACATGCTGAAGCAGACAGGACACCACATAGCAGGGTGCATAATCAGCAAGGCATTTTTCCAGCTGCAATGTATGATGTGCAGGGAGCCTCTGCAATCAGCTCAAACAGCTTTAAAGATGACAGCAGAAATTGCTGCTGAGCAGGTACACCCCTTTACCACCTTCCGCACTTGCATCTGCATGTCAAGATGCTGCTTCAGTGCATGCATGCACCTCAGACTATGCATGTACGCTTGTAAAGCACATGCACAACTCAAGTACTGATTGAAAACAGCTTGTGCCCAAGCAATGCACCTATCACAAATTGTCTTCTCAAAGTGTTTTGACAAGTGCTAAAGCACCAACAGCAGCACTACCTGAAATACCTTCTTGCCTGGTTGACTTTGAGCATGCATGAGGCGTGCAAAAGCGCCCTTGATTGGTTTCTGCCCAAAAGTGAAAGCTGCATGCCTGGGGAGACAGGTGCGAGTGCAGCGAGCAGCAGCTGCGTTGGCACAGCGTAAAGCCACTGCAAGGGCAGCTGCAGAGGAGGCACAGCAGTCAGGGCAGGGCCTGAAGGGCCCCAAGCACAAGCAGGGCCCCTCCTCATCCTTCATGTCCATGAGCAGAGATCAGGTCAGCTTGCAGTCCATGCTGTGCTGCTGACATGGCCACTTTGTTATGAAGGGTGTGCATCATTCAGCCAGGCTTTGCAATGGTCCAGCATGATGACACATTGTTGAAAGGGATGACTTGACTGATGAGTTTTGCAGCATTTACAAGCTGACACATCACAGATGCAGCCAGAGAAAGGCCTACTGTGCCTTGCCTGCATTCCACTCAGCATACTAACTCTTAAGACAACACACTCCGGATCTTGATATGATTAACACAAGTCCAACTGCTTGACTGTTGACCCTATGGTCATGATGTGCAGAGGCAGCGGCCGGCGAGTGCGTTGGCAAGCAGCAGCAGCAAGCTGGGACCTGGGTGGTACCATGTGCGGCACACTGCCACTGAGAAGCAGCCCCATGCTGTGCATCTGAAGCCACATGCCAGGCCTGCCTCAGCCTCAGGCAAGCCTAGTGCTGCTCGCTCAGGGCGTGCTGAGGCCGCGAGGTGAGTCAGCCTGCTCACAGCTCATGTTACACCTGTGCTTTCAAGCCAGAATGTGATGAGTCACAAGTGGCTGCACACACCAGACTGTAGGGTGTAAAATGAATGTTGGTTTTAATGTTGGTCAGCTCAACAGCATCGCATGTGCTTCATACGAGTGCTTAGGGCGTTGTGGATTAGGATGAAAGGTGTAGCTAGCATGGGTACTTGGCAAACACAAGATGGCAGGAGCGTGCATGAATGCAGTGCCTTGCGCCGTTCAGCTGTGACTCAACAGAGTGCTCTGCTATGCAGCAGTGCAGTCTCAATGATGCCATCACATGGGACATGCTACCAAGCACAGATCTTGTGACTGAACACCTCGCTTACCCTGTGTATCTCAGCTTGTGCCAAAGTGACTATCAAGCAGCTCTTGGACTGCAGCCCCCACAACAGGGCTGAATCGAAAGCTCTGTATACACATGGTGCTGCGTCAATGCAAGCAGTGATGTGCCTGCTTGACAACATCAGTTGTGGCTGACTGTATGTCCTGGCCCTGTCAGGCAGACAAGCAGCAAGTCCTCGGCACGTACAACTAATGGAGCAGGTGATATCAGTTATGGACCGCCGCAGCTGGTCCTGCCAACAAAAGGCAGCCGCCTGTCAGCTGAGCCCAGCACTCCAGGCAAAAACTGGCTGCGCACCAGCCCAGACTCCCCGTCAGCTGGAAAGGGCTTCGCACGGACATCCACAAACATCTCCCCAGACATGCTGCAGCAGACACTGGGGCGAACTACTACTGTCACAGCACCAGACTTCCTGCGACAGACTCTTGGACGCACGAACACCAGCATGGGTGCAGACTTCCTGCGACAGACACTGGGACGCACGAACACCCACACAGGTCCAGAGTTGCTGCAACAGACGCTTGGACGCACGAACACAAACATGGGGTCTGCGTTCTTTGGGAGGACACTGGGGCGGGCTACTACTGGGATGGGGTCCATGGCCTTTGCAAACACCATGGGAAGAACTGGCATGGGAGATTTTGGCATGACTATGCCTCCTGTTCCACCTCTATTGATTGATCCTCTGGTGACAGCCATGATGCAGAAGGGCAGTGCAGATGTGCCTGTCTCACAGCCTCGCTCCACTTCTCCAGCCTTTCTGGTGAGCCTTTGGGTGGCTTGCTGTGTGCTGTGCTGTGCTGTGCTGTGCTGTGCTGTGCTGTGCTGTGCTGTGCTGTGCTGTGCTGTGCTGTGCTGTGCTGTGCCGTGCTGGGCCGTGCTGGGCCGTGCTGGGCCGTGCTGGGCCGTGCTGTGCTGTGCTGTGCTGGGCCGTGCTGTGCTGTGCAGTGCTGTGCTGTGCAGTGCTGTGCTGTGCTGGTGTTCCTTAGTGTTGCTGATTGGAGTCTATGTCATAGCATATTGCATAGAGACAGACAGAAAAGAGTGAGCCTCCATCGTGGCTGCAAATCACTGTCTGCAGAGCCCAGGAAGGGGAGGAGTGGCTAAGCAGGGAGTCACAAGCAGCAGGCATGCTGGTGCAGCAGCCCCTGCAGCAGCCCCTGCAGCTGGTGCCACCATTGCTGCTGATTCAGCAGTGAGGAGGCGCTGCACAAGCCCTGTTGCCTTTCATTTACAGACTAGGCGGCCTCAGGGCAGTGGTGAAGGGCAGGGCAAGGCCCATCTAGCCCCTGGCATGTATTTCAAGGACTTGGAGACCCCTGGTATGCCTTTCATAGCCGAGATCTGATGGCACTCACGGCTAGTGACAGCACTGAGCAGCAAAGCACATCAAACGTCCAGGCCAATTGTCAACTGACTGTAACTCGGTCAGCAGTTTTGCTCAGAATGTGATGTGATGGGTTTGGTCTTATTGGCTGTAATGACTGCAAAAGAGCTCCTGCCTTTGTGTCAATCAACATCCTACATGGTGAAGTCCACACAAGGGCCATCATGGTTTCTTCAGCACATATTATGATCAGTCAGTCGCATCATGCTACAATGCACGCAACCATTATGCAACCAAACAGCCATGTTGTGCTTGAGTGCACAACAATCAGAAGGTGGTGACAGTCATAGTGACCATGGCAGATCACCAACAGCCATTGAAATGTGCTGCCACTCGTATGCAGAGGAGCACATGCGGGCAGGGCACCCACAATCGCTGCAGAATCTGGACTTTGGCAAGCACACCCCTCGGGCCCCGTTGGCCAGGGCCCAACAGGAGGAAGAAGCTCAGAACACAGATCAGCTGGCTCCAGTAAGTCGCGACCGACAGAGTCAGCAGCTGCCAGCCAGATCTCAGTCTGCTGTGGGCCATTCCTCTCGCCCTAGGTAAACTGCCATGCTCAGCTTTCTTCAGGCAACAATTGTGTGCTGTCACCAAACTGCGCTTGAGACGTGTTCTGCTGAGGCAGGGAATTAACCTTGTGCTATGTTACCACACAGTCCTTTGCCGTTAGTTGGTCTAAACGCCAACTTACTTTGGAACAGACTAATGGTACTCACAAGAAGGCTCAGGCTCACACTTTCGCTCATGCTCGCACTGCACTCACTCCCACACTCAAATTTGAGTTCACCTTCAAACTCATGCTGTCATTCATGCTGACACTCAACACCGGTGATGCATGCTGCAGACTTGTCCCGCACGTCCCTAGCTCATCATGAGCTGGAAAGCGATTTCATTTTTGTTTTAATTGTCATTATGATTGTTATTATCATCATTACTATTATTCTTATTCTTGTTCTTGTTCTTATTCTTGTCATAATCACTATCATTATTATGATCTCATTATTAACCTTTTTGTTGATATTATGCTGCAGACGCCTGAAGAGGCCCATGTCTGCCTGGGCAGAGATGCCAACAGGCGGCAGCCCCTGCATTGCAAGGCCCCGCCCTGCCAGTGCCCTGCCCTTTGCATCCAGAGCAGGCACTAGTAGCATAGCAGCTGATGATGATGGGGACCCCCCTCATCTGTTCTGGACGCCCCCCAAGGCATGGATGCTAGCCCTTATGGACAAGGGACAGCCATTGCGCAAGAAGGCTCACTCGGTCGCAGGTAAGCACTTCATGTTTGTGAGACGTCCTGTGCATCAAGCAAGATGGTTGCAACTGAGTGTCTAACAGCAATCTGATTTGGTCACCTGAGACATGATAGCTTGACAGGTATATCTGATCTAGCAACACATGTGCTGCTAGGTATGCATACTTGCTGAGTGCCAACCTCATAAATCCCCAAGTATGTTTCATGTGCTGTTAGCTTCACAGGCTTATAGGGGAAAGCACACAATGCGTCTGCTGTGCCAAGGCAGTGTTGCGATGTATGCACTAGCAACCAGCCCACAAAGCAAAAGCATGTCAAGCAGGGGATCTTTGACAATGATCATGCACCCATCATATTCATACATGCATATTCAGACGTTTTTGTGGAAGTTGATGAACTGACATACAACGCCGGTCTCAACATATGGAGCTGCCACCAAGTATGGTTTTACGGAAGACAGAACAAGCATGTCATGAGTGAGCACACGTTTCATGCAGGAGCTGAAAACCAAAGCTGGGAGCAATGGGCGGCAGCACAGGCAGATGTACACTCCTTAGACAGCTTCTGCTTCTCAGTACCACCTACCAGGCCTGCTTCAGCGCAGTCCCCCTACAGCCCAGGCCGCCGGGGGGTCACCCACATCCGCCCCAGCTCTGCAGCCCCTCACACCCCCCAGGCCCGCCCCCGTACACCCCAGCTGTGGTCTCGGCTGACTGACTCCCAGCAGGATGTGCCTGATCACAAGGGATGTGCTGGCAGCACTCAGCCAGGTGCAGCAGCTGATGCAGATTGTGCTGCTGCAACCACTGCTTCGTTGCATAGCATTGATGAAGAGCTTGGTGCTTTGAGCAATGCAGCAGGTGAACAGACTGCTCAGAGTAAGCTTGTGACAAGACGCAGCAAGTCTGCACTTGGTGCCAGGCCAAACAGCGCTGCAGCAAGAAAGCGTCAGACCAAAACGGCACCTGGTGCTGCTGATGACTCGTCAACAGGACAGACAGAAGCTTCTGCTGCAGCTGCCAAGCCGGCTGCAGCCACCAGGGCAAGGCCCTTCAGCGCACAGCCCCAGGCGAAGTCTCCCGGAAGCTTCTTGAGGAACGCACGGCCTCAGTCAGCTGCTGCAGCCAATGTTGGTAATCATGCCAGGCCCAGGTCACCCGCTGCAGGGCTGAACAACTTCAATGAGCCAAAACAAGAGAGTGGCTGGGTTGATTTCAGAGCACAGACCAGGATGGCCAAGAGGGTGAGTGCCCATCCCCCCCTAGAGGCTCTCCTCCAGGCCTACTTGCCTGTTCCCAGGGCCTGACCTTCAGCCCCGCCCCCTTAAACCCCCTCCGCCTGCTCTTGCGCCCTCCCTCCCCCTCTTGTACAGTTTTCAGGCTCAGCTGTAGATCCTTGCAACTGGACAGCACACTTCTAACAACAGACTACACAGCCATATGTCTAGAGTCTGTGGCATCTTGAGTCTTTCCATACCTGCTCTGCAAGACACAAGACAGGGAGATTTGCCACTACAGGTACATGGAGGGGCAATTTCTGCTGTCACAAGGATGGAGGCCCTCCACAGCATGCGGCCCTTGACTCAGACTCAAGGGTCCTTTGAGTTGACTGGACCCTCCCCCCTATCCCCTTATCAGACAGCAAAATACAACCCCCATGACGAAGTCAGGTCTCACAGGCTGCGTCCACCCTCTTGGGCTTTGCCCCCCAACAGGTCAGATACTGTGCCCCCCGGACCCCCACACCTCCCTTCCCACCATCGTGCATGCATGACAAGGGCATGTGTCACAAGCTAGCAACACATCATGCTGTTGTGCATGTCATTTGCCGTGTGCAGCAACACTTGCTGTTGATCTGCGGATTGGCAGGGTAATGTGAGGCTGAATTTTGTGTGGGTTGCGTTGTCCTGAGGTTGCGAGCAATTGCTGCTCTGATTGATCCAATGATCAATTTGCACATTAAGCCAGCTTGCATTGTAGTATAGCATGCAAGCTGTCTTGGCAGTCTTGGTTTGTATGGGGTCTTGACACATGCTATTGTACTAACGTCAATGCTGTGCCAATTCTGACAATATACACAAAGACAGCAGCCTGAATGCAAATGCGTGTTACTGTTGTAATTGCATGATGCAGATCAGTGCCAAAGTGGCGTGGGACTGTGCATCGAGCTGGTGCAGCCCAGGTTCAGCAGGGCAGGAACAGGAATGGGTGGCAGCAAGAATGGCAGAAATGGGTTCAAGTAGCTGCATCGAGTCTGCATCAACGCCCAGCCTGATGAGGTCTGCATGTCATTGAGTCAGTCAATTAGTAAATTCATTGTCTTCCCATCATGTCAGGTATATGCGCATATATGCACAGTGGAAGCAGATGCTGTCTTCAGTTCTGGTTGTACCACCAGATTGTCCTGTGTACGGATCTTGCTCTGCTGCGTGAATTGGGATAGTAAGACTTCATTTTGTGAATTTCTACCTGTGAATGTTTGCATTGTTCCCCGACTCCCCTTTCTGTTTCTTGGTACTGTTATCAGTCACTAGCTTGTAGGTGAAGTGTGCAGGGAGCAAGTTGCAGGTCGTATGTGTAGATAGTATTGCATTGTATGATGTGGCAGGACTGAGCAGGAACGAAGTATAGAGCATCGTTAGCAGGAAAGACTTGCTTGTGTCCAAATGATCTTTGTAATTATCTTATAGCCATGTGTAGCTTGCTGTGACGCTTTGCCAGGTACAACAAATGTGTACCTCTTGAAAGCTTCATATAGTATGCATGCAGCCCTGACACAAGCACAGAATCCTCCTGAATGTCATTTACCACTGTCAAGCTGAAAGCTGTTGGGGTGCAGCTGCACCCAATTGATACATCCTAGCTACACTAGCTCTGGACACAACAGGGGCAATGTATACCACTCACACAAAACTTTTGACATGGCATTTGTTCATAGCATCTGCCTACAGCACCATTTCACTAAAAATGTTAAATGTAGAGCATCTCTTGCATAAATTAAATTGGTAACTGTTGTACAACTCTGATCAGCAACAAAAACGCTGATCATCTTCTGGCTACATTTTTCCATAATCTTTCCCAAACAAATCCCGCAGAAACTCTTGCAGCTTTGGCAGATAAAGAGTGCAAAACTCCAGATTCTGATGACCAAACCCAGAAGCCCACAGCGGCGGATATGGGTTCTTTGCAGCTTTGTGCAAAGCCTTGCCGTGCTCAAAGGGCACGACTTCGTCCTTGTCACCCTGCATTGTCAGCAGACCTCAAGTTGCCCCTGATGGCAGAACAGACCTTCCTTGACTGGCATGCCAGTATTGGATGCGTGAAGGTCACATGTCAATAATGCGTGAAGGTCACATGTCAATGATGCGTGAAGGTCATATGTCAATGATGCGTGAAGGTCATATGTCAATGATGCGTGAAGGTCATATGTCAATGATGCGTCTGGAGCTGATGCCAAGGGATCAACAATAAGCATGGCAGTACAGGGGCTCACATGCATGATGAGAGTCTTGGCCTCTACTTTTGGAAGAAGAGTTATGTTTGGGAAAATGTCCATCCAGCCTGGCCAGCGATTCATGCTGGGGCTCAGCACTCGCATACCTACAGACACAATGCACTGCATACAACCCAGGGCCTTTGCAATGCCGTCCTCATGCATCCCAATATAGTATGAGTATCTCCAGCAATCATACAGAACATGATAGCACATCTTGACCAAACACAAACATTATCTAATTCCCGTGAGGACTTTTGCTGTTGCCGTACTGATAAAGCCTTGAGTGGAACTGCGTATGGCGAGCAGCAAATGCATACCTGACATCAAAGGGCTATGCAGCACAATGCCCTTGAGACCCTTTTCTGATGCACCAAGATCACAGGTAGGTCCACTGCCCACAGACTGCCCATATACCACTATGTCTTGAGGCCTCTTGCCCTTGACTTGCAGCAAGAACTGGTAGCAGGCGTTGATGTCTGCAATAGTATTGCTGACAGAAGGTGTGCCAGTGCTGCAGCCATAGCCTGAGTAATCATATCCCAGCACATTGATGCGCAGCTCTTTTGACAACTCCCTGCATTGTCAAGATTTTCATCTTCATTATTGGCATAACGAGCACAGCCTTGTGGCTGGTTGACATGAGCCTGAGGTGCTGGCAGACCATCTGTGAAAGATAGGCTATCAGATGCAGTGATGCGACTGTGAATGAAATAACTGCATTTGCATCATTGACAGTGTACTATTGCGTACCGGTAGAATGGTAGCATCTGGCCCAGATCAACTGCATTGCCATGGCTGAACAGCATGGTAGGGACAACACTTTGGTATGGAACCCATGCAACAACAATTGTAGTGTTGCCTCCACCACCTCTGTGAGGTTTAGTTTTGATATGCAGAACTTCGCAGTTGAGCACCTTGCGAATATCTCTGCATATATTCAAATGTGTTACTGGCACATCCCAGCTTCTGCTGGCATCTGAAGCAAAGTTCTGGTATAAGCAGAGGCATTCACGTACGGGAACATAGGGGAGATATACAGCTCATCCGGGCGATCATCATGGCCTTTGACCTGCAGTGTAATTGATTTGAAGCGCTGCCGAGCCAACAGCAGCATTCAAGAGCAGGACGTGGAAGTCACAATATGCATGAGTGCGAAAAGCTCTGGTACCTCGTACGAAGGAGGCGAGGGTGGAAAGAAGGCCAATCTGGCGCTGACACTGTCGATCACACCACGCAGAAGACCCATGGGTCTTATTGCTTTGTGACAGTGAAAATTGTGACGATCACTGCTGCAACGTACGGCAACATTTGAGCAGCGCAAGATGTTCTGTTGCATGCATGTCTTCTAGCTTACATGTATGACAGGACAGAGCTTCAGGACATGTGAACGAGCAAAGTGCGAAAGATCAGACGCCGCCTGTCCGCCTGTAGCATGCAGTTCGATTCTGACAAACGTTGACCATGTACATGTTGTGCATTCAGAGACACGCATTAATCTTCTTTAAGCAGCTGTGTGACTAACTGGCTTGAGCTGCAGCGTGTTGGCGGCCTCCAGCTGTTGCAATAGGCCAGACAGTATGTGAGCCGACCAGCGGGATAAGTGCCACGATATGCATCGATCTGCAATGCCGAGGCAATATGATGATTGTGGCAATTCACGTTCTGACTGAAGCTGACCGCAGTCAGCATAGCTGTCAGCAGCGACATGGTCCCACCGAGTCCACTATCGTTATCGACCGACTCAGCTCAGACAGTCTCAGCAGGCTATGCCAAGCACTCGAGGCCCATGGTGTTTTGCCTCCTGCACCAGGCAACCTTAGCACAGCTGGCAAAAACACTTACTTGCTGGACGGCTTGCAGCAGCAGCACCCCAAAGCCCACAAGTTGATCCAGGATACTTCAAATGGACCGCAAATGGACGTCCAAGTGTTCACAGTGAACGAGCTGAAGGCCTTAGCAAGGCAGCTTCAGGCTCCTTTCAGAAGCTCAGACAGGAAGCAGACAATAGCTGATAGCATTATCAGCAACCTGACAGGTGTGCAGCCTGTCACGAAACAATTGCTTTGACAAAATCTTTAGGAACAAGAAACAGTATATGTTCAAGTCGCTGCCCTGTTATTTGTGTCAAGGTCTGACTTCCGGGTCGTTTTGCATTTCTGGCGTTCTCATGGTTTGCATACCTGCTGCAGCCCTGCAATGTTGAAAAGCACAAGTCACCCAGCCTGCTGTGCACAGTGCTGCCAGCCCAGCCCTGTATGCCTCAGACAGGCAGTCAAGCATCATTGGCAGAAGTCACCTCAGTACCAGCCAACAGCATGTGCTGCCAGCAAGCAACATCCATTCGGCTAGTCAGCACAGCGCAATGTACACCACAAATGCAAGTACCGTAGTCATTTTAATGTTAGTCGGATTTTATATAGGGTCGCGACTTTTTCAGGCCGTCATTACTATCTGTATTTACGGTTTGTAACGTCAATCGCACTGTGTATGGGCATGTGATGACGGTCGGGCAAGAAACAATTATTTATTTGATCGACCAACATTAAAATGACTACGGTACTTCGTCTGCTTGTGCCAATAGCTCTAGGCAAAGCGTGTACACCACTGTGAGCTCAGCAGTGGTTTGATACATTGGCGCTGCCTAGCTGCGGACCTCACTTCATCACCTATGTGTGTCTTGCACATGTTGAACAATCCATTACGCATGATACCAGCGCTTGGCATGTGCTCAAAAGGCATGGCAGGCATTTTCCAGAGCAACATATGCTGCTCAGCCTTACAGTGTTACTTTGTTCGATGTGAATTGTGATGCAGAAAACATCACAGCTGCGAGACTTAGGCATGAGGCAACAAGTGCAGCAGCCAGAGTAGTGGCAGCTACCAGTCCCGCAGAGGCAGACAGCCATGCTGCAGAGTCAGACAGCAATGTACAGTCAGACAGCGCTGCTAAGTCAAGTCTATCAACGCTTGACAGCAGAGCAGCCCATACCTCTGCCAGTGACCAGAAGCGAGGACGGCAAGTCAGACTTGCTGCAGCCAGCAAGCTGAGAGCACAGAAACAAAGACGGCAGGTCAGACGTGATAAAGACAGCGCTCAGAACGCACTCACGAAGACCGTGAGAATGATGGTCGTGCCTATACTAAACCATGCGGTGGCATCCTCTTGTATCAGTCTGTGCAAGGGCCAATTAGTGTAGCTGTGACGAAGCAATAGATATTCCGTCAAGTATGTATTAGGCCTGCATGCAGTCAGCTTAGTACTATAATCATCATACATAGCAGCCATCAGGCTGATGTCGTACAGTCTTTGCCTGTTGGTAACTATAATTAATGCAGTTGGTGATTATAAGTAATGCAGGTTGAGTTGACTTATTAGATTGGTAATTATCAGTAAGAAAGTGAGTAATTATAAGTAATGCAGGTGGTGTTGACTTATTAGATTGGTAATTGCAACTGCTTCAATTGGGAGTAGCTGGCTGTGTGAGCTTTGCCATAAGTAGGCTTGGCTAGACCGTTCTTGACAACAAGACGCGAACACCTATCAGGACAAAAGCACTTCTGTTGCTGCTGTCAACCACCTTGTAACTATATTTATTAAACTGTAGTCGTTTTCTTTTCTTTTGCTGCTCACTACCATGACAGTAGACTGTGGGTGGCTTTGTCACATGGTGATCTGCATTCGTGAGTTAGAAGCCCGTGAATGCTGAACTGTCATGCCTTTAGTGAACATCTTGATGTTCTTTTGTCAGACGTTGCCTCATATTAGTCAGTTTAGGCACTTGCTTTGGTGGCATATGGATGTACAATCTTTGCTTTGTAGCTTGTGATGCTTCTGCTATGTATCAAGACTCCTCACTTCATGGCCGGCATTGACTACTAGTAAAAGATGTTTTTGGGTTGTCCAGTAAGCAACTTTGTGCAAAGGCGCACAGCAAAATTTGTTGCAAGAGCACGGGGCTGAGAAGCACAAACCAGATCTACAGAGCGTGATTATCATAGCATGACTAACATAGCATACGGTAGACCGTCTGAAGTTGCAATCCTGACCAGCAGACAAAAGCTGCACTGCACATATTCTCGGTACTGAGTTTCGAATGTCAGCCTACGAGCGCTGACCCAAACAACTGCCATGGGCTTTGTGATGCTGCAAACTGGCTGGAACAGATTCTCCAGCTTACGGCCAGCAAGATTGTGATTCATTCATGAAGCACCAAAAGATAGGATACTTATTGGCAACAATAACCAGCATTCATGTGGTCATGTTCAAGAAGCGTTGCATTTGCACCTAGGCATGCAACTGGCTGCCGGCCAATGCTGCCTCCATCTCTGCACGCCTTGTCAAGCATGCTTTCTTCATTGTCAGATTCTGGCATGTGTGGCAGTGGCCACAGCGCTGAGATGCACTTATCTTTTGGAAGGGCTGAAGCCGCTTTCTTGGCTTAGTTTTGCCTGCTGGCCTTGATTGTTTCAACCTCTCTTCAGGGGCACTCCCAAGGAGCTGCTTCATCTTGGGATGAGCAGTGAGCTGATGCTGGGCCTGTGATACAACCATCTGCCCCTGTAATGCAGCTGAGACATGCACAGGTGATGCTCCAGGTGTCTGGTTGCTAGTGCTGATTGGGAGCATCAGCTTGGTAGGTGCTACTGGACTGCTGCCAGGTGCTACTGAATGGGTCTTGCTAGAGGGTGGCTTTGGCTCATGCTGGCCTATGGCAAAATAGGGGGCTGCAGTTGTTTGCATGCCAGAAGGCACTTTTGCCTTCTTGTGAATGGGCACGTCAGCTTTGTCATGGCTTGCGCGTTTTGGCTTTGGGACTTGTGCTGAATGGGGCAACAGCCATGCTGGCAGCGCACTTGGCATTCCTGCATTCAAGTCACAGCCCGGCTCAGTGTCAGTTCAAACCAGTCACTTGAATTGTTGAAATATTTGAATCATTAAAATTGTTAAATTTAGTTAAAATCAGTTAGAAATTGTTAAAATCAATTAAAATTGGTTGAAACTAGTAAAATTGGTTAAAGTTAGTAAAAAAAATAAAATGTTAGAATCAGTTGAAGTTAGTTAAAATTGCCATTTGAGGAGAAAGCAAGATGACTACAACACCATTTAGGCAGGTTGGAAGCCAAATTCAGAGTTGCCCTTGATTGACTGCTTCAAAGCCAGAATGGCGAGGAATGGAAGCAGATTGTATGGAAACCAATCAGTTGTTTGGGTAGCTTTCAAACCATGCTATCGTGTCATAGTCTTTCCCATAATCTTTGTATATTCGTTTGTTACTCAAAGTATTCCTCTGATGGTACATAAGCTTCTCTGACAGTCGAACCTTCTTGTGATGCTGTTCTTGACTTTGTTCACTGGCAGGAGTGTGCAGATTTCTGTTGCCGCCAAGGTGGTCAATGGAAACTTCTAAAGCAACACATCTTTTTGAAGCTTGTCGTACGCCGCACACAAACTGTTGTTGCTTGCAATTAATACGTCAGATCTATTTGCAAAGCGCACAGGATACAGACGGTGTCACAAGGTATCACATGGTATTGCAAGGTATTGCATGGTAACACAAGGTATCACATGGTGTCACAAGGTATCACATGGTGTCACAGGGTATCACAGGGTATTACATGGTATCACATTGTATCACAAGGTATTGCATGATATCACAAGGTATTGCATGGTGTCACAGGGTATCACAAGGTATTATCAGGTATTGCATGGTATCACAAGGTATCACATGGTACCACAAGGTATCACAAGATATCACGTGATGTCACAAGGTATCACATGGTACCAAACACTTACCCGCAGCCTTGCTACACACCGCAAACATATGATGAAGTAAACACTGTTTACTTGTTCACAGTCAAAGTTTGGGGCGCTGACATCAACTTGTTCTCTGCAGGGCCCTCAGCGTCCTGATTATCTAGGGCAGCATGAGCTTGAGGACGTATGGTACCTGTACTGCTGTTGTAGGCTCTGACGCAGATGCAGGCCTGGTTGAACAGATAGGCCACCTCCCCCTGCCTCATGCCCCTGCAGATGGAGGCTGCCTGTACCCCACTGTACACCCTCCGCCTCCTCCACCCCTTCATGCTAGCTTCTGGTACCTGCATACAAACATGCATCTCCACAGCTGATGAGCGTTCAGGATCTCTGTGCAGTGCAAAGGCCTGGGGTCATGTCTGCCTTCTGCTGTTGCTATGTGCCCAAGGCTGGTTTTGCTTGGCGTCCAAGACTGGTGGGCAAGACAGAGACAGAAGTAGAGACAAAGGCAGAGATAGAGACAGAGGCATAAGCAGAGGCATAAGCAGAGACAGAGGCACAGACAGAGGCAGGGACAGAGACTGTCTGTCTCTGTCTCTACCTCTGTCTGTGCCTCTGTCTGTGCCTCTGTCTCTGTCTGTGCCTCTGTCTGTGCCTCTGTCTCTGCCTCTATCTCTGCCTCTGTCTCTATGCCTCTGCCTCTCTGAGAGACAGACAGGGACAATCAGGTCGCAAGTGACGCTGGCATGGTAGTAATGACCTTGCATGAGCCAGAGCAAGGCACAGTAAGCAGCACACTGGCTGCCCATTGGGCCATCTGGAATTTCCATAGTCGCCTCAATGGGCAGTCACTTTCTCCAGATGAAACTGTATCCAGATGAACTGTTCCCAGATGAAACTGTATCCAAAGGAAACTGCACCTGCAGTGGGTGTGTGATGGTGGCTTGGTCCAGGAACACCTCGTTGACTTGGAAGAAAGTTCCGTTGAGAGGGAACTGGTTCTTCATTGCTTTCCTACAGGGGACTAGCAGAGCCACATATGCCAGGCCATCTTTTGCAGATGGACCAGGACTGCAGGCTCTGCCCACGCTTTCTGTGCCCCTGCTCTGCTGCTCATGGCTGCCGTGATTTGAATCAGGAACACCTGCTATGCCTGCTGTGCTTGCTATACCTGCTGTGAAATCCAAGCCAGCTGAGCAGGTGCCTACGCCTGCTGGACTGCCAAATGTACCTGTCAGCATTGAGCTGCCAAACCCAGCAACGCCCAGAACTGGCGTGCTGGTTTCACAATCAGAGCCTCCTGCTCTGCATGCTGGGCCTGCTAAGGTGCCCTGTTCAAACACCTGAGGTTGCCAACGCACACAAGCATCTGCAGCTGGACTCGCAGCCTGGTCAGCAGCAGCAGCAGCAGCGGGATGACTGATGCCAGGGGCCCTTCCGCTCATGGCCATAGGGCTAGCCCTTGGTGGCTGGAAAGGCAGAGCCAAGAAAGGTATGTTGCAAGGCACGCGCAGTGCGGTGGCCTGCAGGTGCAGTGGCAACAGGTGCAGGCAGCTCTGGGGAATCTCAAAGGCTTGCAGCAGCACGCGGTTGTGATGGGTGTCTGCTGCTTGCTCAGCTGCCGGCTGGCTGCCTGGGGCCTGGGCTTGCTGCTGGGTGTGGCGCTGAAGGATGCTGTAGGCGTGTTGCAGAGCTGCAAACGCCTGCATGTCATTCATTCATGGTCAAGACGCTGTTTCCTGTTGATGTATGGTGCATGCAGCTCTGCTGAATCACAAATCCTGTGATTGCTGACAGCGTGCTCTAAATCACTACTTTTGGTTCTTTCCCAACAATCTCTGGTCAGATAAGCAGCAACTTCTTGGTTCTGGAGCCAACAGGACTGAGTACAAGATGAGCAACACTCATCTGTTGAGCTTACACTACACAGCTTCTGCTCAGCATTGTTTCTGCACAGGTATTCAAGCTTGACTGATCAGGAAGTGCGCTTCCATGCCCTCTATGTCCCTGCTTGGTACATGGATGACATCAGAACATGCATGGAATCACACTGTGTTCCTCAGGCTTTGCCAGGTGTGATCCCTTACTTCTTCAGCACTGGCCAAGCTGCACTTGTCAGGATGCACAAGCATGGATAGCTCCCGCATGCGCCTTCTGATGTCACCTGGGGATTGTCCACAAAGCCCTGCCCCGGCATGCAGTCCCAGGGCCTCAGCAGCAGCCTTCAGCAGCCTGAAAGAAAAGAAAAGAAAATATTACGCTTTTCAGCGTTCATAACGGGAGCCTCTTAAGGTGGCAGCCCAGAGCTTTCAGCAGCCTGCACAGACTTCATCACTCTTGAGCCCAAGTGTATGCTTTCAAGTTAAGTATGCCTCTTAAGGTGCTTGTTTTGTGTCTTGAAGGTGGCAAGACCACATCTGGGATCTGTATGATACTGGACTAACTTGATTATGACAAGGTGACTTGATGCTGATCATAGGCTGTGTCTGCGGCCTTGATTGGGAGCACAGGTAGATCCTTGCAGAACAGCCTGATGGAACAAAATGCAAATCAGATGCAAAAGGGTGCAAGGACTGTCAATCAGCCTGCAGCAGTTACTCACCGGACCACATGCTCGCACTGCCTTATTCCAACAACCAGTATGCACACAGCAACAAAACATGCGTCATACGTTTGGCTATGTGATGCTGTATGCCTGGACAGGTTGTACATAAGTTTGGCACATGTTGACTTGTGTCAAACAAAAATTCTTTCTGTCATCCCTTTATTCCTCCTTGGTTTTATGAACAAAAGACAGACGCGACCAAAAATGGGACTGTGAGAAAGGTCAAACCTGTCTGGATGCTCCAAAGCAGAGCCCTCTGTCTGTGCCTGATGCATGGCCCTGCCAGCTGTCAGCAGCATCTCAACCACATCTTCCACTGACTGTGCAGCTGAAGCACATCCTGCACAACTGCTTGTGCTAGGGCTGTCCACTGTTGCAGTGGACAACCCAGCCTCAACATCCTCAGCAGCATCAGCACTGACAGGCTGCTTTGGCTGCGCAGGCTGTTCGAATTTTGCACTAGCCTGCTCAGCATGCACAGCAGCAACAGGTGCTGTTGGCTGAGCTGTGTTCATGGGGGTGCAACCCACAGGAGTGAGGGGGGACTCCAGCAGTGGTGCAGCTACTGGCTTGGTAGGCGTGGCTGGAGCCAAGTCTTCTATGTCAGTATGCACAGCATGTGCATCAGGAGCACACTCAACAGGACTGCTGTGCTGCCCTGGCTCCTGCAGATGGCATTCTATACCTGAGCAAAGGCTGACATTCATGCGTGCAGGGGCGCATCAAACTCAGGGGTCAACCTTTGATGCCAATGCCCAAAACTGTGCTGATGCCACATGTAGCAAGTGGCAAAACTGCATGCAAGCGTAGATTGGAGAAGAAAGATGACACGGATGGAGTCAATGTAATGAGAAGCCCAGTAATACACCAAACTGTGTATGCAAGCATACCTTTGTCCCAGCAGGACTCATGAAGCAGGATTGTACTTGGCTTGATGCAGTAGCACTGTGCCTTGCTGAATCAAATAAATTGTGGCCTGTTGAATGCATCGGACTCTGTGCTGAAGAGTACATTCTAGCACTCAGCACTCAGCACTCAGTCTGTGTTGAATGTGCAGCCTACCTGACGCTGCACAGAAGAGGGCTTCATTGCCTGTGGCTGGAGCCTCTTGCCATTGTTCAGCGCATACTCACAGCTGGCTTGCAGCGGACAGGCTCCACAGTTAGGGCTCACCTTGCTACAAAACACCTGCAGATACAAGCCAAGTCTCCTGAATAGCCAATGTGAAACACAAAAGCACCGGAAAACCACACCTACACATTACAAGGCAGCCAGAGTTGTATCTAGCAGCTAGGCACAGCCCTTATAGAGTGACAGTAACGTTGAATAACAGAGCTTTGAGTGACCTCACTCACTCAAGTTGCTCAGGTTATGACCAAGATATGCAGGATGACACACATTGCATCCAGGCCCAAATGTGGCATGACTATAGACAGCAATGAACAGGGCAACACCACCTGCAAATGCGTTTGCTACTGATAGCCAAGGGGAGGTGGGCTGCCTGGACAAGCTGCTCTGTTCGTGCGTGCGTGCGTGCATGCATACGTGCGCGTGTGTATGTGTGTGTCGATGCTCACAGCAAGTGCATACTCTAATTGCACACCATATGCACGAACAAAATGCGCATGCACAAGAAAGGTGCTCGGACAGCTCAACGGAGTTGCTGCTGTGAGAGGGGACAGACCAACCTTGCCCAGCGTGATCATCTGGTAATGCAGCTCGTATAGGGTGGCAATATCAAAGGATGCCAAGCGTGAGTGTAGATACTTGTGGACTTCTGTCTCTGGAGCGTATTGGTCCGCCTGCAGCATCAATAGCGTTGACACCTGCCATGCTCTGTTACGCTTTGCAGAGAACTTTGCATTGCCTCCAGGGTTCGGACCCTTCAACACAGTCGATGGCAAATTGCAGAGCAGGTTGACAATGCACAGCTGCTTCATACAATTTGTTGTCAATCCCCTTGTTGCTGTCTTCATCTCAATGTCAATTCAAACAGAACAGAGCTTTGCAACCAGTTTCACTGTAAATTTCTGCATCTGGATCCTAACTGATGATCAGAGTCTGCATGGCCATCACAATGCATGCACCGACTGCAATCTAATTTAATGCCCAAATCAACAGCCAGACTGTGTCAGCAAGCAGCAACTCCAGAAGGCTGCAACCAGAGTGGCATGATCAGCACTCTGTGACAAGCCATGAAGCATTGTGCCTGGTGTAGAAGGGCTCAGTGCGCATTAGAGCCAAAACTGGCAACGCCCATCAGACTCATACTTCCATTCATGCAATCATCCAAACGTTCGATCATTCTCTCACTCACTCACTCACTCACTCACTCACTCACTCACTCACTCACTCATCTTCCCCTGGGTTCAAGATACCCACATTCCTGAGTAGCTCCCTGCGTGAGGGCCTGTTTTGGCAATCAGCAAAACCAAGAGCAAACTGTACCTCTATGCCTAGCTCAGAGTCCAGGGGGATCCACCCCAGGCGGCTGCAAATGCGGCCCACATTCACATCCACTGGGAACTCTTGCATGCGTAAGCACAGTAGCATGATGCACGCCACACTCTTGCGCCCCAGGCCTACACCACACAGTTTGAGTTTGCTGCAGGCCAAAAACCATTTTGCCACGTACTACACCAGCATTTGATCAGAGCAATCACAGCATGTCCTTGGCCTGCCATTGATCCGTAAAGTAGGGCAGTTTTGTGCGTGATGCAATGTCATTCCTGCTGAGCATGTAGAGCCCGCCTGCCATCATGCTATGTACAGCACAAAGAAGAGTGTTACAGCACATTCAAGAACACTTCTGGCAGCCCACATTACAGTATCTCAGCGCCAGACTACAATGAAAGATGAAACTTGAGTGCATTCAGCATCAGGTCTCCAAAGCACATGGCCAGCACCGCCCACAAAGGCAGGCAACCTGTATCTCCTTCATAAGCTCTCATACTACCATTCTTTGATGCAGGTTTTGACACCAGAATTCATGATGAGGCATACCTTCCACGCTCATGAGGAATGCTGAGGCGACTTGAGGTGTTGCACTGCGCAACCACTCAAGGCTTAGCTCCACCTGCTGTGATGCATCGCCTGCTGTTGCAGCATTGACAGCTGCCTCATCAGCAGCAGCCCGGCATACAGTTGAGCCCTCAACAGCAGCACCGGCAGCAGTAGCAACAGCAGCTGGAGCAGCAGCAGCAGCAGCATCACTGTGCTCCTGAGTCACCTCTACAGCTGATGTGTGCATGGGACATGCCTGACTAACCCCATGCACTGGGGTCAAACTGGCCGGACACAAGCCACATGCATCAGGTTCTCCATGCGCTCTGTCACATGGGCTCTGAAGTGACTCCACTGTCGGGGAAGCGCCAGTCATGATGTCTATGCTGTCGAGGTCGAGGGGGTCTGTGCACAAGTGAGCTCTGTCCTGCAGGTGGGCATGGCAAGGACAGGGGGCTGCTTGACTGGCAGGCTGGTGAGTCAGGCCCATTGGTTGATCATCAACTGGAGGCTGTGCTGTCTCTGATTGGGGACGGCTGTTGGCAGTGACCACTTGATGGGGCTGCATGCTGACCACTCCTTGTTGTGCTGCCAAAGCAGTACTATGTAGCCGGTTCAAGAAGGCCTGTACAAGCAGGAGTCAGCTTGAGGGTTCACCCCTGACCGGCTGGGTCTTCCCAAACAGCTCATCATGAGCTGGAAAGTGTTTTTATTATTATTATTACTATAATTATTGTTATTACTATCATTAGTATTACTACTATTATGGTCAACAGCGCATTCAGTTCCAGGCATGTTGCACGGACTGCCGACTCAGGGAGTTGGTTAGGCAAAAAGTACTGGCACGACCGCACAGCTGTGCACATTGGATGCGATAGATTGGCCATCACCTGAATGCTATCTGCCAAGCGATTATGCATGCCTCGGCACTGAATGGCTTCAGCTACCTGCACCAAAAGTTTGGTGAATGGCAAGCCCATGGAGACATATGCATATCAAAAGCAACAGCAGTTTGTGATCAAGTGCATAGCATGCTGGTATGCACAACATGCTGGAATGCGTCCTTGAAACACAGACGTGCAAGGAGTGAGGGTGCCAATCAGCACAAGGAGCGCAGTTCCTGGAGATGATAGGCATGCCGTGACAAAAACCTTGACGCTACAAAGTCTGAGGGATGCTTAATGCAGGAAGCCTGTGTGGCAAGCTGGAGTGAAGAAGTATGACCTGTGATGCAGGAGCTCTCCTGACAGCCTCCCAGTCGACAGCATCACTAATGTCTACACCATCAGTCACCACCAGCTGCCTTTCCCTTACACCCAGGTCATCACAGTTTGCCAGACCCTTGTCCCCATGCACCGCTGCTGTGTGATCAGCATTGTGGCTGCTTGCCATGCAGTTACTGTCAGTGTTCCCATGAACCGGCAGCTCAGGTGGGAGTGGTGCAGCTGCGGGTGCATTGTGCTCGGGGTTTAGGCTGGGGTTCAGGGCGGGGGGTCTGACTGGGAATCTGGCTGCCAGTGTCATGTAGGCTTTGCTAGAAAGCTGGTCAGCGACGTTCTGTGTGAGGAAGGTGCCGATGACTGAGTCCAGCACTGACCCGCCCCAAGGCTTGCTGTAGGCGCGATCTCCTAGGACACACCTGCATGCACTACCTCTGCAGTTGCTGGGGACCAGACAAAGAAAAGAAAAGAAAAGACTACGCCTTTTGGCGTCAATTTCATGAGAAGCCCAGTGCTATACCGGGCTGCCCGGGGATTGAGAGGTATTAAGGTCGTTTTAGCCCGCCCCATTGTTCCTCCTATTGCCTCTAGCTCAGACAAGACAGGTACAAAGCAAGCACACCACCAGTTAAGTGAGGAATGGCCCGCGAAAAGTTGATGCGCAAGTGCCATGCTTGCTGAGGGTTTCACAACACAACCAGCACAACTGACACAGGTAACATGTCCTTTGGCTGCTCATGTCCTTTGACAGCATGCAAGCCTTGAGTGAGCCAAATGTGGTAACACACGGTTCAGTTCCATGAGTGATGCAGAAGTGCATCGGCTGTGAGGTCGCTCTGATGTGCGCAGCAGAGACTAAGCTGACACATGGCTTGAACTTCTGCTGCTGAAGATGAATATGGCATCGTCATTTCAGATGACCCAATGAGGTTCAGATGACCCAATGAGCAATCACCACACATGCATACATTGCTGCAAGCATTCTGACAAAATCCTGGCACGCATGTTCAGTTGGCATTGCTAGCTGATGACCAGCAATCAGCAGAGCCAGCAACTGACTCTCAGCACGGCTGGCAAAAAAAATGTTATGAATATTGATGGTCGGAATGTCAGTCCATTGTCTCCTATTTGTCCTGCATCACAATCTGTCTGTGACATGTCATGGTAATCACCTGGCTTGGTGTGTAAACTGGGCAATGCGCTCTGCCCACTGCAGACTTTCATTTACGCCGTATGGTATGAGGGTCAAGCTACCCTCCTTCAAGATGCGGGCTCGCCTCACTGCAGCAGCACAAGCTGTTGCTCAGCACCGCCCTTTCGGTTGACAGTTGCTGCCTATAGTATGGTGTATGCTAGATTCATGCCAAGCCTGTTGCTCAGCAACGACACAGCAAGACTGTTAATTAGACATATACCTGCACCGTTGTCGCGTGGCATACAGTCTGAACACTCAAGGTGAGATTGTTGTATCAGAGCAGAATGCAAGTGGTACGCAAACCAGACGGCATGCATCTGGAGAAGGGACACAACCATGCTGCATTACGCTTGCAAGTTGTGGTTACTATCAGCAAGGTGTGACAGGTCCAGTGTTTCCTGTACCTTTTTTCTTCTTGAGCACCGTGGTGCTAGGTTCAGCTGCTTCAGGTGGCAGAGGACCAAGCTGTACAGCATGCTGTTCTGCAGGAGCTGGCACTATGGAGTGGTCAGATGTCCATACAGACAGCTGCTGGCTTTGACTTTCCCATTGCATCTCATGCACTGAGGGTGCAAACTGAGAGAACAGCTGTGGTGGAAGGTTTGCCTGCCAATGCGGCTGTTGCTGTGACCAGTCACTCAAAGTCTGTCTGTAGTGTGAAGAAGCGCTGCTCCAGTCAGCAGCTGGGGTGTCAGAAGATGCATACACATGCTGTGGAGATGCTGCTGGCGCAGATGATGGCGGTGAAGAGGCAGCACCAATTGGGAAGGTGGCATTGTCCAAGCTCCAGATAGGCAGGCCAGGCGCCAGTCTGCACCTCAATGCCATGTCATAGACAGGCAATGTAGTCTCTTCAGGCCCTGAAGGTGCTGTTGGAAAGGCCTGGTAGGTTGTAGCTGGGGAAAGCACACGAGCAGTGCAAGGGGTAGGGGTGAATGGAACAGGGGTAGGGGTGGGTGGGGCAGGGCTGTCATCTAAGCTCCAAAACGGCAAGTTGGGAGGCAGTCTGCGGCTGATGGGCATGTCAAAGACAGGCAAGCCAAGCGTGCCATCATCAGGAAATGAGGACATATAGGCTCCATGTACTATATTTTGGGTGGGGGCAGGAGCAGGTATGGTCAGGAGAGCAGCATCTTTGCTGAGTGCCAGTTCAGACAAAGCAGTAGGCAGGCTACAGGCTACAGGTTTGTGCATGGCAGGCTGGATGTCCATGTCATTGGTTATTGGTGATGCATGACAGTCTGCACCATCTGTAGCGGCAGTGGCAGTAGCATCAGGGCTGTGCTGCTGAGCAGACCCAGAGCTACTGATGCTGGCAGGTGATTGGTCATACGATTGGAGTTGCACACCATTTGATGGCGTGTTTGAGGCTGAGTGAACAGACCTTGTTGCATGCTGGGTTGCTGCGCTGCTATGGGCAGGTTCAAGTGCATGGCCAGCAAGCTTGTTCCAGCTGTTGCTTGTGACAGGACCACCAAAACTGTCAAGGATTGCTGCCAGTGCTGCCGCATACTCAGCTGCAGCTGTTGCAGAGCCTATGTGAGATGAATGCTCTTGCATGCACCATGATTGGCATGAGATGTCTAAGCACTTCGAAGACTTCTGTGCCTCTGCAACAAACAAGCCATTTGAGCACTGTACTCAGCCCAAACATGCAGGCGGAGCTATTTTGGCTGATGAAGTTGTTTTCAGGTGATGCAAGTCAGGCTTACAGCCAAAAGTGGGGCTTGCCTGGTGATGCAAACCACCGCACAGCCGCAGCATGGCCAGGCAAACCAGGCAAAGGTGCCAGGTAATCCGCTGCTGTACGCCCCAATCCGACCTGTTCGTACTGCCTGACTTCTGGCTTCCAGGGCTGATGAGCTGGGACTGGATTTGGTATGCCTACCGGGTGTAGCCACATACTCCGACGGATGACATCATCACCTAGCTCTTTGGTGCTAGCATGCCCGTCCACACGAAAGTCTGAGATAGCTGACGACTTGATATAGTTCTGTGTGCGAGGATCCCGACTACCCATCAAAGCTTTTTGCAGCTATTTCTACTGTTCGCGGTGGCCGAGCAGCGCTTGACGGGATCGGCGATCACTGCAACCAGCCAGCCGTCATACAGACGTGCTGCTCTTTTCAGTGTGCAAAAGCAGATCACATGTCATCCCTAAATTTACAATGTCGTCGTCGGTCGACGGTCGCTTAAGGGTGCAGATGTTTTGTAAGACTTCGCAGACGTACAACGCACGTGCAAACTTTGGGTCTATCCAGCTGGGCCAAAGGTATGCTTGTTTCCATAGCCGAAGCTGTGCCACCTTGAACTCGCTCCCTCAGCACGGCCCCTGAGCGAAATCCCCGTGCTTGGCTCTGACCTGTCTCTGGTGCTCTACGTGAGCAGCCATGCAGCTGAATGCGGTACCTTGCAACTGTCGCCAGGTCTTTGGTGGCGCCAGAAGTCAGAGCTCACACTGCAGAACAAAGATTAAGCAATCAAGACACCCAGCCTTTATCCAGCGCACCAAACGGCAAAGGTTTGCGTACGCTGTCCTGCTGGACTTGCTTGTGTTTGACCACAAACCTAACACAGCTCTGCCGGTGCAGGGTAAAAGCTGTGGAAAATGATACTGATCTCACAGAAGAAGAGCTAGAAGAAAAGATGGAGCAGTTCATGCGCAGCCAAGCAGACAGAGAAAGTGGTAAGCTGCCTGTACTCCTGTGCCCTCAGGCCTCAATTTGCTATGTCACGGCCTGACGCTGGCACAAACTGGGATGCTCCAGTCATACAGACACACATGTCTACAGGTGCTGTGGCAAGCCCAGAGCTTCTGCCTGACAAAGTGATTGGTGACGACCAAGTGTCAGAGCAGGTATTTCCATTGGAGCTTCCTGGATTGAAAAGAGTGACTGCCCATCTGCCTGCCCTTCAGGCACCAAGGCAATAAGGATATTGTGGCTGTGCTGTTTCTGATAAGCATGCAATGCTCGCAGCAAGCCAAGAAGCTGTGCCGGGACATCATGAAAGCTGTAAATCAGCTGCAAGAGAAGCGTGACATGTCCATAAATGAATGCAAGCTGACAATTGCTATTGAAGACCCGCGAAGCAGAGAGCGGCGGGAGGCCATGGGCATTGAGGTCAGGCCTTTGGGGCGTTGCTGTGTGATGATACAATTATGACACGCATGTCTGTCCTATACATCCTGCTAAGCTGTTGGGAATGTTGAGCTGTTGAGCTGCAGCAACACCTTCCATGCTGGGTGTTTCATCATCACTGGGTCAGATGTGCACTGACATATTGCTTTCCCTTCTACAGCATCAAGATATGTGGCTGACTGACTGTTGTGCCTGCAACACTACTACAAACTGGTCCTGCCAAGAGTTCTGTTGTCGTGTGTTTGTGAGTATGCCAGAGCTGCAGTAAGCTCTGCTTCTGGCATCAGAGTGCATGGCTGGCTACACACATTCTACCAGCATGTTGCATGTTCTGTAGTGGTATAGTCATGAATGTGGCATGCGGCAGGAAAATGCTGGTGGTGTTTCACGGGACGAGATGGCGGCAGCTTTGATGGAGGTCGTAGATGGGCGTTTACCCAAGGACAGAATTGCCCTGAGAGAGCTGTATAATGAGATCCTGGGCTGGCCTTGGCTAGAAGCTGACGAAGACCAAACAGAGGGCACTGGCGAGGCTGTTGCAAACTATGAGGGCATTACACCCACAGGTGCACCATCCAACGGTCTATGCAGGAGGAGAATTGCGAGAACAGTGCTATGCATGTCTGCACTTTTCATGATGCAATTGATTGCATGTTTCAGCCCTGGTCACTCAATCGTTGTGATCAAAAGGCGCGAGCAACAATATCACATTCTGTCTCCAGTATTGCACTCAGGGTTAGCATGCTGACAAGGCAAGTGGTGCATTGCAGGCATCACACAGAAACCAGAAACGGGGTCAGCTGGTTGGAGAGGGGACCAGCCCAGACCACCTGTGGGCCGTGATAAGACTGAGAAGCCTCAGGGAATAGCTGACCTGTTGCCTGACTGGGTTGGATATGGCTTCCTCTATGGACTCTCAGGCTTGCCTGTCATCATTGGAGTGTTGGTTGTTGCTGTGCTTTTCTTCAATTCGCTCAAGTAGATCAAGCTGATGACAGCGGCTGTAACGATATGTCCTGTTACAGTCCAGACCAAGGCAAAAGCAGTTTAGCAAGCCAAAACATGCAGTCTACTGCTGGGGGTGCATGATCACGGCTGGTGTGAACAGCAGCTTCAGTAACTGTCAGCATGTCTGTGACCCTCAAATTTGCAGATTCAAAACTGCAGACCTGCACACAAAGATTTCTCATCTTTAACACATACCATCAGCCTCACCATTACTAGGTTGCTGTCAGTTGATTGTTATGTGCATGAGTGTTTTGACATGTGTGTTTTGATCACACATTTGGTGTCACAGACAGGCTTGCCAGCTGGCGCATGAAAATCCCTGTTTTCCCGGGACAGGGTCAGCCCCAGATAGGTTTGTAATGGCTCAGCGTTCATCCGGTGACCAACTGCGCTACGCATTATTGACCAGACAAGTCAAAGCGCATGTGCAGCGGCTCATTGCAAAGTGATCGTCTGAGTACAGGTGCGTCATTAGAAGGCCAATATGTCGTCGACGGCAGATACTGCCCTCGGATACATGAAAGCTTGGGGAAATAAAGCCAAGCAGTATGCCCTCAACCTCACGGATATCGAGATCAAAGTTGAGCAGGCTACCAACAATGATCCCTGGGGTCCACACGGCACCGTCATGGGCGGTAAGTCTTAGGTTTGCTATTGTCCATCAGTTCTGCTAAACTGCTGCTTATCTGGGAGAAAGCATATTCAGCTGTCTTTGCTCCTGTGCACGTGTAACTTGTCCATCAAGCCTTCCTGCACCCGCTGCAGAGATTGCAAAGGCTTCATATGATATTGACAACTACAAGCAAATCATGGGGGTAGTTGCACGACGCCTGCAAGACACAGAGGAAGACTGGCGTCATGTCTACA
>JAABUK010001371.1_pt1 | contig 46647 bp, 39 predicted proteins | sample 5559141 | NCBI WGS metagenome assembly JAABUK01 (sample SAMN10711869, study PRJNA513367) | rock metagenome | isolation source: Antarctica rocks | place: Antarctica: Victoria Land, Pudding Butte nord | collected 2016-01-03 | reverse complement strand
GACGCCACGATTACTCGTGACGCCGCTGGTTGGCTTCATGGCGAACGAGCAATTCCCATGATCAGCACCTCTCAACTGACAAGATCCACCAGGCTTGGCCTGGCGCACCGGAACGAAGCCACTTCATCACCCTTCGACTGGTCCCGGGGCGGCCCGAGGATTACCCTGGGACCGGGCCCGACCATGACCCCTTGCGGAGCGAATCGGCGATGCGACTCGGCGTCTTTGGCGGCACGTTCGACCCGATCCACCTGGGTCACCTGATCCTGGCCGAGGCCTGCCGGGAGGCGATCGGGCTGGATCGGGTCTGGTTCGTGGTGGCCGGCTCCCCGCCGCACAAGCCGGGCGGGCGGACCTCGGCGGCCCACCGGCTGGAGATGGCCCGGCTCGCGGTGGCCGGCCATCCGGCGTTCGAGGTCTCCGAGATCGAGACCGACCGCCCGGGGCCGCATTACAGCGTCGAGACCCTGGAGGCCGTCCGCCTCGCCCGGCCCGACGACGACCTGTCGTTCCTGATCGGCGGCGACAGCCTGGTCGACCTCCCCCAATGGCGAGGCCCCGGACGGATCATGCAACTGGCGTCACTGGTGGTGGCCAACCGCCCGGGTTTCGAGCCGGCCGTCCCCGACACCCCGGCCGACGCCCGGCCGATCCGCCATGTGACCATCCCGCCGATCGGGATCGCCTCGCACCGGCTCCGCCAGCTCCTCCGCGAGGGGCGGTCCGTCCGCTACCAGGTCCCCCGGGCCGTCCAGGCGTACATCGACGCCCACGGCCTCTACCGACCCGGGCCGGCCGAGTGAACCTTGATCCATCGGCCGGGGGCGTCCCCCCCGGATCCCAGGCCCCCAAGCGACCTACAGCCATGCGCGTCCTGTCCGGAATCCAGCCCTCGGGCGCCCTGCATATCGGCAATTACTTCGGGGCGATCCGCCAGTACATCGACCTCCAGCGCGGCAACGACGCGTTCTACTTCGTGGCCGATTACCACGCCCTGACCAGCGTCCGGGACGCGGCCCGGCTCCGGGGGTACGTCTTCGACGTGATCGCCGACCTGCTGGCGCTGGGGCTCGACCCCGAGGCCGCCACGCTGTTCGTCCAGTCGGACGTCCCCGAGACGACCGAGCTGGCCTGGCTCCTGACCAGCGTCACGCCCATGGGATGGCTCGAAAAGTGCGTCAGCTACAAGGACAAGGTCCAGCAGGGTCTGCCGGCCGAGCATGGCCTGTTCGCCTACCCGGTCCTCCAGGCGGCCGACATCCTCCTTTACGACGCCGACGTCGTCCCGGTGGGCCAGGATCAGAAGCAGCACCTGGAGGTCACCCGCGACATCGCCGAGCGGTTCAATAACACCTATGGCGAGACGTTCCGCCTGCCCCGGCCGCACATCCTCGACGCCGTCGCGGTGGTCCCGGGGGTCGACGGGCGGAAGATGTCCAAGAGCTACGACAACACGATCGAGATCTTCGACGACCCGAAGGCGATCCTCAAGAAGTGCAAGAAGATCGTCACCGACAGCACGCCGGTCGAGGCCCCCAAGGACCCGGATACCGACAACCTGTTCCGGCTCTTCGCCCTCTGCGCCCCGCCGGACGAGGTGGCCGAGGTCGACGCCCGATACCGGGCCGGCGGGATCGGCTACGGCGAGGTGAAGACGCGGCTGGCCGAGCACATCGTCCGCCGATTCGCCGGGCCCCGCGAGCGCCGGGCCGAGCTGGTGGCCGACCCCGGCCGGGTGGCCGAGGTCCGCCGGGCCGCCGCCGATCGGGCCCGGAAGGCGGCCCGGGCCGTCCTGGACCGGGCCCGGGCCGCCTGCGGGCTGGGATGAACCGCCGGCCGGGTGTCCGAGGGGTGGGGGATCGAGGTCAGGAAGGGGCAACTCGTGGCGGTTGACCGGAGGCGGATGCGTGGGCGGAGGCGGGGAGGTCCCCGGCGGGACGTCCGCGCCCGCTCCCGGCCGATCATCGGCGGGTCACTCGTCCCGGCCGTGGACCTGGGCGGGGGGATAGGTCGCCTCGACGGCGGTGAACCGCTCCAGGATCTTGTAGGTGTGGCTCGACCCCCTGGGGACGACCCAGGAGTCGCCCGGTTCGAGGGTCACCATCTGGCCTTCGAGGTGCAGCTCGGCCCGGCCGGAGATGACGTAGCCGACGGTCTCGTAGTCCCGACGGCCGGGGGGCTTGTCGCCGTGGATGGTCTCGCCCTCCCAGAGCCGCATCGAGACGTTCTTGCCCGAGGCGAGGTGGCGCTGGCCCATCTCGCCCTTGGGCGAATGCGCCGAGCTGACCTTGATGATCGTGGTGTCTGCCATGGGATCGGGTCCTCATCGGTGAAGGTGCCCGGCCCCCGGGGGGGGCGCGGGCCTGCGGGCGGGAGGCGCTTTCCGGGGCGATCCGGGGCAAATCCCGTGCCCCCGCCGATCGGCCCGGTTGTCCGATCGGGATTGACCGGGGCGGGCCCGGGGCCTATCCTGCGACGCCCCGGGGCCCGGGTCCCGTCCCATCCCGCGCCCGCCCGATCCGGCTCAATTCGCCCGCCCGATCGTGTCGATGAAAGTCGAGGGGGGCGGGGATCGGCCCGGTCCGGGCCCGGTTTCACCCCAGGGAGGGGGCCGCATGCGGGGTCGGGCCGTCATCGCCGGATGCTGCCTCGCCCTGGGCATGGCCTCGGGGTGCGCCGGGATCCGGCTCCGCCGCGATCGGGCGGCCGCCTCGCCCGCGGCCGCCTCGGAACGGGAGGGGCTGAGCCGGGAGGCCACCTCGGCGATGGACCGGGGCGACCTGGTCCGGGCCCGCGCCGACCTGGAACGGCTGGTCACGCTGTCGCCCCGGTCGGCGGAGATGAACGACCGGCTCGGCCGGGTCAAGCAGCTCCAGGACGACCTGGCCGGCGCCGAGGCGTCGTACCGCCGGGCCCTGGGCCTCGACCCCCACGACGTCGGGGCCCTGGTCGGCCTGGGCCAGATCGACGCCCGGCTGGGCCGCGCCCCGGAGGCCCTGGGGCGGTTCGAGATGGCCATCGAGGTCGAACCGCACAAGGCCGACGCCCACCGGGCCCGGGGGCAGATCCTCGAGGTCCTGGGCCGGCCCGGCGACGCCCTGGCCGCCTACCTCCGGTCGCTCGAACTCGACCCCGCCTCGGCGCCGGCGATGGTCCGGGTCGCCGCGCTCCAGCTAGCCATGGGCAAGCCGGACCAGGCCCTGGTCCGGCTCGACCAGGCCTCGGAGCTGGTCCCCGACGACCCCGAGGTCCGGTTCCAACGCGGCCTGACCCAGCTCGCCCTGAATCGCCCGAAGCCGGCGATCGTCGACCTGTCGATCGCCTCCGGCCGCCTGGCCGACCGCCCCGACGTCCTGATCGCCCTGGCCCGGGCCCTCGAAGCCGACCGCCAGACCGATCAGGCCCGCCAGGTCGTCGACCGGGTCCTCCGGCTCCAGCCCGACTCGCCCGTCGCCCGCGAGCTGTCGGACCGCCTCCGGAGGTGATCGGCGCGGCGGATCCCCGCCCCGGGCGACCGATGATGCAGGACCGATGGCAGATGGTTGATGGGCCCGTCCCCGGGCCGATCGCGTCGATTGAGAAGCTATCCGGGAACAATTCCCGGTCGGGGCAATGGATTATGCCATATCGGTGATGGTTGATAAGTGCAAGACGCCCGGCGAATTCCGGAGTCCACGGTTCGGATCCGAGACCATTTATCAGCCATAAACCATTTGCCATTCCTCGTTTTCAATCCGGATAGCCTCCGAGACCCGCAGCGCGACAGGCCGGAAAATATCGCAAAATCTTGCACTTGTAAGATTTATGAATGATTGTCATCTCGATGAACAACAATTTTAAATATGAAATCCTGGATATCGCATCGGAAATCCCCCCGCCGGATCGCGCCCGCCCTCTTATGGGGCGTCGTCCGGCCCCTCGTCGGGCGCATCGTACCCTTCGGGCAGGGCCTCCAGGTAAGTTCCGACGAGGGCCTGGGGCGTCGGGGGCGGCCCGCCTCGCTCGCGGCGGTAGAGGCGGTCGGCGAGGTGGACGACCAGCCTCGCCTGGCGGATCCGCTCGCGATCGATCAGGGGGGCGTACCGGACCTGGTGCCGGAGGTCCCATCGGGCCAGGAGCGACGAGTCGAGCCACTTCGCCAGCTCGCCGGGCGGCAGGGCCCTCGACGCGGGCGGGGCGGTGGGGTCGGCCTCGTAGATCGGCGGGTCGACCTGGGCCAGCCGGGCCCGGCGGGAGGGCGGCCGGTCGACCTGGGCCAGCCAGTTGGCCGTCATCAGTCGGGCCACCCGGAGGCTCCGCTCCCGGTCGTTCGCGGCGAGCAGCCGGGCCGCCTGGATCGGCCGCTTGGCGGCGTCGGCGACCGGGAGGTCCTGGCACCAGTCGCCCGGATCGCCGGGCTGCCTCGACGTGAGCAGGTCCTCGACCAGGTCGGGGTCGTCCATCGTGTGGATGAAGACCAGGTATTCCCACTTGATCGCGTCGGATCGAGGGGCCGTCAGGGCGTCGATGGCGATCACCTCGGCGAGGGCCTGGCGAAGCAGGGGGGCGTCGACCCTCGGGTCGTCGGCCCACCGGGTCAGCGCCCCGGCGCCGACTTTGTGCATGGCGGCTCCGACCAACCGCTCGTACAGGAGGCCGTGCCGGCCGCTGTGCCGGCTCGACCGGAGGACCGCGCGATACCAGCCCCAGGCCCCGGCCATGTCGCCCTCGGCCTGGAGCCTCGATCCCTCCAGCGCCCCCATCCGGACGAACAGAAAGAACTTCTGCGTCACGGGCAGGAGGGTGTGCAGGCTCAGGCCCTCGGGGTGGTCGTATCGGGCATCGGGCCGATCGCTCCCCGACCGCCAGAGGTCGAGCGCCGCCCGGCCGTCGGCCAGGAAATCGCGCCAGGCCTGGTCGGCCTCGGACCACTCGCCCGGGAAGTGGATCCAGACCAGGCCCCGCTTCTGCCTCCGGGACGCGCTGACCACGCCTTCGAGCATCGACGCGGCATCGCGGTACACGACGAAGGCGTTGCGATCGTCGGGGATCCGGACGGCCTCGAATGCCTCGACGTCGAACGGGTCGCCGACGTCGGGCAACCCCCAGAGCTGGGTGGCCCACCACGCCCAGAGCCCCGCCGCGACCAGAAGGACGGCGACGCCCGCCGACGCCCGGGGATGACTCCGGGCCGCCCGAAGCGGGGACGTCGCCCGGCCGATCGCCCGCCCCATCCCGGCCGATCGCTCGCCCATGATCCCCCCTCCCGCCGACAACAACCCGGCAACCGACGGACCCCGAGCCTATCGCCCGACGGCCCGGGTGTCAATGACAAACGTCGGAGGAGCCGGCCGGATCTCGGGAGGGCCCCTGTCTCCCGGGCGATCGGCGGGATAAGCTGGGCGGCGTGCGCCGGGGGCGATGGGGGCGATCCCCGGGGCCCGGCGCGGGGAGACGACGACGATGCGACTGGTGACGGTGCGGACCGAGCAGGGCCCGAGGGCTTGCGGGGAGTTCGAGGGGAGTTACGTCGACCTGAACCACGCCGACCCGTCGCTCCCGGCGACCGTCCGGGGGCTCCTGGCGATGGGGCCGGAGGGGGTCGGGCGGATGGCGGCGGCCCTCCCCCTGGGGGCCTGGAAGCACGACCCGGCGCGGGCGGTCCTGCTGGCGCCGGTGCCCGACCCGGGCAAGATCATCTGCCTGGGGCTGAACTACCGCGACCACGCCGCCGAGAGCGGGATGGAGGCCCCGTCGGAGCCGATCCTGTTCAGCAAATATGCGACGGCGTTGATCGGCCACGGCGCGGCGATCGTCCTGCCGACGTCGTCCGAGGAGGTCGACTACGAGGCCGAGCTGGTGGTGGTGGTGGGCCGGGGGGGGCGCGACATCCCGATCGATCGGGCGATGGGTCACGTCGGCGGCTACACGGCGGGCAACGACGTGTCGGCCCGGGACTGGCAGCTCAGGAAGCCGGGCAAGCAGTGGATGGCCGGCAAGACGTTCGACACCTTCGCGCCGACCGGCCCGGCGGTGGTCACCGCCGACGAGGTCCCCGACCCGCAGGCGCTGGCGATCCGGGCCCGGGTCAACGGCCTGACGATGCAGGATTCGACCACGGCCCAGCTGATCTTCCCGGTCGACTTCGTGGTCTCCTACCTGTCGCGGATCTTCACGCTGGAGCCGGGCGACCTGATCTTCACCGGGACGCCGCCCGGGGTGGGGATGGCCCGGACGCCCCCGGCCTGGCTCCGGCCCGGCGACGTCGTCGAGGTGGAGATCGGCGGCGTGGGGACGCTCCGGAACCCGGTCGTCGCCGGGTGATCCGCCGGGCCCGGCCGGCCTCCCTGCCCCCGGCAGGAAAACCCGCGGACTTGAGGTTTACTCCGGCGGCGATCTGGATTATTGTCCCGCCGGTTCGCTTCCGTCGCCCGATCGGATCGAGGCGGGTCCCATCCCGACCGCGACGCCGACGGGCCGGCGGCGGAAGTTCGGCACGCCCCGTGAGGGTTCCGGGGCGAGGAAAGGATTCCCAAGTCGAATCGAGCAGGATCGCCGCCGCGTCAATCATCCCGGTTGGTCCCCACTTGCGACATCCGACGCATTCCGACGACTCGCGGGGTCGGGGCAAGTCCATGCCCGGCCGTCGCGGACAAGCGGGCCCCCGCGGCCCGTCGTCGTCCCCGGGTGGCCCGGTTCCCCTCGAAGGCTTCGGGATAGCTTGGGCACCACACAGTTTCAGGAGTCCGGAATCGATGCGCAAGACATTCAGCAAGTTCATTCTGGGGACGTCGACCCTGGCCTGCCTGGCCCTGGCCGGCGCGGATGCCATGGCGGACGCGATCAAGTCCGAGCCGGTCAAGGATGCGGTCGACCAGGCGCTGGCGATCAACCAGTCCTACGTCACCTCGGGGTCGATCCTCGCCAAGGGGATCTCCAACACCGACGGGACCATGGGGACCAACGTCATCTCCTTCACCCCGGTGGTCGCCGGGGCGAGCGGGGCCACGTACACGACGCCTTCGGCGATCAGCCTGGGCAACTTCGAGGTCAACATGGAGATCCTCAAGACCCTGGCGCCGGGCCAGGAGATCGATTACAAGGGGACCCCGTTCTCGATCACCTACACCCCGAAGTCGATCGCCGGGGCCGATTACCCCAAGGGCGGCTCGCCGGTCACGGTCAGCGGCGTCCTGGACGGGTCGATCACCAGTAATCAGGTGAACATCGCCGCAGTGTTCGATAAGGAGAGCAAGAAGCCGCTCCCCTTCTCGCTGACCGGCGGCAAGTATGAGAGCTTCCTGAACATCCTCGACAGCCCGCTCCACCTGGTCGCCCCCACCACCGGCGCGACCTCGGTCCAGGCGTACGTGAGCAGCAAACTGGACCCGAACCTGCCCCCGCTCGGCGACACCAGCAACGCCGTCCCCGAGCCGACGACGCTCGCCCTCCTGGCGACCTCGCTGGTCGGCCTGGGCCTCCGCCAGCGGCTCCGCGCCCGCAAGGCGGCCTGATCACCCGCCGATGTCGGCCCGCCCCCGCGGCCGGTCCGCCCGTCGATCGCGACCGGGCGGCCGCCACCGGCGGCGGGCCCGGCACCCCGGCACTCCCCCCCGACTCGGAACGGACTCCACCCACACCACCCGCAAGCGACGACGTCGGGGCCGAGCCGCCCCCGTCGCCCCGATCTCCGGAGATCACCATCCATGTGGCGAACGACGCACCGACTCGCGACCTCGGCCCTGACCGCCGCCCTGGCCCTCGCCGCCTACCCCGCGACCCCGGCCGATGCCGGGTCCATGGTCGGCGGCGGCGGCCCCTCGGCCGATCCCACCACCGTGGCCGATCCCACCACCACGGTCGGGCCCGCGGTCGGGTTCAATGACTACACGACCGACGGCTCGATCGCCGGCATGGCCGGGCCCCAGGCGATCTCGTTCGCCGCCATGCCCGACCCCACCCGGATGACCAACCCCGGGACGTTCGACCTCGGCAAGTTCAGCGTCGGCCCCCTGGCCTCGACCCTGACCGACACCAACACCCCCTTCAACATCGACCTCCGGGTCCCCACCGCATCCGGCGGCACCCCGTATGACTACCAGATCGCGGGCGTCCTCAACGGGATGATCGGCGACCGGACGTCCACCATGGTGGCGACCGTCAACTCGATCACGGGCGTGGGATCCAACCCGCCGTTCGACCCCCACGACCTCTTCGTCCCCCCGCAGGGGCTGTCGGCCCCGGACGGGTCGACCCCCGGTTCGACCACGCTCAGGGCGGTGGTGATGAACCCCGACGGCTTCCCCCGGCCCGCCCCGGCGCCGGAGCCCACCTCGGTGGCGGCATTCGCCGCGGCCCTGGCCGGCTGGGCGATGCGCCGCCGGATCCTCCGCGCCAAGAAGGCCTGACCCGGATCCCGGGGCGGAGGCGCGGGATCGCGGATCCGGCCTCCAGCCCCCCGATCCCGGGCCCGACGAGGGCGGCCCACGCCGCCCCGGCCGAACCGCCCGCCGCCGGATGATCGGGGCTCCCCAAGGTCGGGCCGAGCCCCGTCGCCCGCCTCCCCTCACATCACAAGGAAGTGGCCATGCGTGGATTCAACTCCCTCGCGACCGCTCGCGCGCCCGGGCTGGCCCTCGCCCTGGCGATCGGCTGGGCGCCGGCGATCGCCTCGGCCGCCCGGTCCCCGGCCCCGCCCTTCGCCTACAACACCTCGGGGTCCGTCGACGTCCGGTCCGCCCCGGGCTCGGTGGTCGGGCCGGCCGTGCTCCAGTACGAGGGGGTCGGCGGGGCGACGTTCGCCCCCAGCTCGGGCCAGACGTTCGACCTCGGCCGGTTCGTCCCCCTCCCCGGGGCCGGGGCCGACGGCCAGACGACCACCTTCACCGACACCCCGTTCGAGGTCCAGGTCCGGGCCCCCGAGCTCGACCGGACGACCAGGGTCCCGGTGCTGGACCGCCTCTTCCCGTCGTTCGGCCGCCGGCTCGGCCTCAAGACGCAGACCGAGAACAGCCTCCTGATCCGGGGCGACCTCAACGGCAAGGTCGGGCCCGACGGCAAGGCCGACCTGGCCGAGACCGTCACCTCGATCCGGCCGGGGGGCCACGACCTCCAGACCCAGGACCACGTCACCCATTACACCTTCCCGATCCGGTTGGCCGACCTGAAGCTCCCCGCGTCCTGGAAGATGGCGGTCATGACCGCCCCCGGCCGGCGCCCCCCCGCCGCCGAGATCCTTGTCTCCGACCCGACGCCCACGCCCGAGCCCTCGACGATCGTCATCTTCGCCGCGGCCCTGGGCGGCCTCGCCCTGTCCCGGCGCCGTCGCCCGCGCTGATCGGCCGGACGCCGACGGGATCTCGGAGGGCCGACCGGCGACGACCGGAGGCCCTTCGCCCGCGCGCGGGCCCCGAGATCCGGCTTCCTCAGCCCCGGCCCGAGACGTCCCTCGATCGGGCGGCGGGCCTGCCGACCCCGCGGGGTCCGGCCGCCTCCCCCTGGTCGTCGGGCCTGGGCCCGACCGGGGCCGGGGCCGCCATCGGGGCCTCGGGGGCGATCCCCAGGAGCGGCTTGATCGTCCGGGCGAGCCGGGGATGGCGGAGCGAGAGGAGGCGGAGCGAGCAGGCGGCCCGGCCCCGGGCCATGGCCAGCTCCGATCGGATCGCCTCGGCGACCCCCCGGCGGCCGGGCCCCGGGCGGTCGGGCTCATAGCCGTTGGCCGAGAGCCAGGCGTTGCAGAGCCGGGCCAGGACGGCCCGCTGGGCGGGCGTCGCCCGGTCGCCCCAGTCGCCGACCCGCCCTTCCCTCATGTGGTTCCAGTGCAGGAGCGTCCGACGGTCGTGCGCCAGAGCGATCGAGGGATCGTCCAGGTCGACCCCGCCCCGGCGGAGCCGGTCGCCCAGCTCCATCGCCCGCTTCCGGTTGGCCTGGAACGAGTACTCGGCCGCGACCTCGGCCGCCTCGCCCGGGGCCAGGGCCAGGCCGAGGTGCGCCGCCAGCTCCCCGACCCCGGCGGCCGGGTCGGCGATCAGGCGGTCGTATCGCTGCGCGATCGACCGCGGCCGGGCCGCCCAGAACCGGTCGTTGGCCAGGACCTGGTGGACCATCCCCCGCGCGACCAGGGCCTCGAAGTCGACCTTCCGCTTGTGCATCAGCGAGAAGACGACGTCCCGGACGTCGCGATGGGCGTAGACGGCGAACGCCCGCCCCTCGTCCAGCGCCCGGGCGAACCGGCCGTGCTCCTCGTGCGACTTCAGGACCTTCCAGGTCCCGTCGTCGCCCTCGCGGCGGTCCAGCTCGTCGAATTGCTCGCCGGTGAGATAGCCGAGCCGGCGCCCTCCCCGGTGGCGTTCGATGAGGTGGGCGATCACCTCGTATTGCCAGGTCGAGCACGCCCGATACATCCCGACGCAGAAGACGTACATCCCGCCACCTCCGGGTTCCATCCCGATCCGGGCCCCCGCCTCGCGCCCGGGCCGCGATCGTCGCGGGGCGGCCCAGGCTAGACGTGCCGCCGCGGGGTGTCAACCCGACCTGTCGCGGTTCGGACTCGGCTCATCCGACCCGCTGGCGGGCCGGCCCGGGCGAGCCGATCTGGTCGGCGGGCGGGGCCTCGGCGATCCGGTCGTGGCCGTGTTGCTGGGCGCGGGTCAGGGCCGTGGAGCAGGCGGCGCGGAGGGAGACGAGGTCCTGGGCGTGGTCGGGATAGGCGGCCACGCCGATCGAGGCGGTCAGGGCCGGCATGGTCGTCGAGGCGGCGCCGGCCCGGGCGATCGCCGCTCGGACGGCCTCGGCGACCCTCAGCGCATTCTCGACCGAGGCGTTGGGCAGGAGGACGGCCACCCGGCCGTCCTCGAGCCGGACGACGACGTCGCTGGTCCGGACGGTCCCCCGGATCGCCCGGGCGATCCGGTCGACGGCCGACTCGGCGATCTCGTCGCCGAGGAGCTCGCGGAGGGCGGCCAGGCGGTCGACGGCCGCCTCGATGATCGACAGCGGCTCGCGCCTCCGACGGGCCTGCGCCAGGGCGAACGACAGGAAGGCGCCCAGGATCGTCGAGCCGGCCGGGCCCTGGTCCGGGTCGGCCGGCGGGCCGGGGGGGGCGGGGGTCGGCCGGCCCAGGCCCCGTTCGGCGGAGCCGGCGATGGCGCAGAGCGTGTTCAGCCGGCGGACGACCCGGGCGGGCCATCGCCCGCGGCCGGGGGCGGTCAGGCGGAGCGTCCCGAAGGGGGTGTCGCCGATCCGGATCGCCAGGTCGAGCGTCGAGGGGCCCATCCCCCCCCGCCTGGCCCGGGCCAGCACGCCGGACGCGATCGGCCCCCGGGGCGGCGAGGGGGCCTGGCCCGACGGCCCGGCCGGGGCGTTGGGCGGCCAGCAGGCGAGCCGCCGGGGGGGCCGCCCGCCTTGATCGAGCATCAGCTCGGCGCGGTCGGCCCCGGAGGCCATCGCCGCGATCCGGACCAGCGCCACCCGGACTTCCTCCGGCTCGCGGGCCAGCGCGGCGAGGTCGGCGAACTGGGCGACGACCGGGTCGCCCCGGCCCGGGATCATCGCGGCGGCCAGGTCGCGGAGCCAGTCGACGGCCCGACGGCCCCGGGGCGCCTCCCCCCGTCGCCCCGTGAAGGCGGGCCGGACGGCGAGCGAGGCCAGGCGTGGTTCCATCAGGTCGGGCATGGTTCGGTCCTGATCCTGGTCCGGGTGGGGCGATCGGCCGGCGCGGGCCTCCCTGGGATCAGCCTAGGTCATCTTTTACAAAGGGGGCGGGATGGCCTTGCGGGAATCCCGCCCAACCGGCAGGATGCCGCCGCGCCGACCGTCCGCCCGCGATGCCCGCCTCCCTCGCGCTGCGACCCGACCCGAAGCGGCCCGGCCCGTCCCATCCCGATCGCCCGAGCCGATGCCCGGCGGGCGCCCCCGAGGCGAGGCATGTCCCATGCGTGTCAGGCTCCTGGTCGCCGGTCTTGCGTCGCTCCTGGCGTGCGGGTCGTCGGGCTGCTCGACCCTGCGCGGCGCCCGGCCCCTGGCCGAGAACCCGATGGTCGTCCCCTCGGCCGACTTCGAGGCCGTCTGGAAGGCGTCGGTCGTCGCCGTCGACGAGTACTTCGACATCTCCACCGAGGACCGGGTCCAGCGCAAGATCGTCACCCAGCCCAAGAGCGGGGCGACCCTCCTGGAGCCCTGGGAGGGCGACTCGGTCGGGTTCCACGAGCGGTTCGAGTGCACCCTCCAGTCGATCCGGCGGTTCGCGATCATCACCGTCCAGCCGGCCCCGACCGGCGAGGGTTGGGCGGTCAAGGTGATGGTCTACAAGGAGCTGGAGGACCTCCTCCAGCCCGACCGCCAGCCGATCGGCCGGGCGGTCTTCAACAACCAGTTCCCGCTCAACCGGACCCGCGAGGTCGTCGGCCCGGTCCAGGCCCCCGCGTACTGGATCCCCCGCGGGCGGGATCCCAAGCTGGAGCAGGCGATCCTGGCCCAGATCCGGGAGTCGCTGTTCCTCTGACGGCGACCCGGCCCGTCGGGGGACGGGCCGGGCGCGCACGGGGGACGTCCGCCCCCGTGTCGGGGGGCCCGGTGGTCGGGCTTGCGGTCCGTCGTCGCCCGATCGCGGGGCGTCCGGCCCCGGAGGCAAGGTCGTCCGAGCCGGTCGCGGCTCAGTAGGCGTTGAACGTCCACCAGACGCCCGAGGCGGCGATCCCGATCCAGGAGATCGACGGGTCGAGCAGGGCGGCCTGGTGGGGGGGCGAGGCCATCCACATCGACGCGACGGTCGACATATCGCCCCCCATCCCGGAATTCTGGCGGCGGGCCGGGCCCATCACGTGGTGGCCCAGGCCCCGGGCGTTCTGCTGGCCGTTGTTGGCGGCCGCCCAGCCCGCCAGGCTCGGGTCGAAGCCGACCGGGCCCAGGCCGGACTGCGCCCGGACGCCGTTGAGCCAGGCGGTGAACCCGTAGGGGTCGGCCGCCTGGTAGGCCGGCTGGTAGGCGGCCGGCTGCGGGGCCTCGGCCTGCGGATACTCGGCCTGCGGATACTCGGCCGGCCTGTAAGAGAATCGCCGGACCTCCTCGACCTGGGGCGGAGCCGGGCGGAAATCGGCCGGCTCCAGGGTCACCGGGATGGGGGGCGGGGGCGGGGCGTCGACCGAGGGCGGGGGGGGAGGGGCGACCTCGTCCGACCGGGCCGACGGCACGCCGATCAGGGCGACGGCCAGGGCCAGGGCCGGGACGGGATTCGCGATGCGGGATCGATGGGTCAACGCACGGACTCCGAGGCAAGAGGACGCGAGTGCGGCACGCTCCACGCGGCCGCGATCCGTTGTCGCGAGGCCCTTCCTCGTGCATCGTCCGTGATCGATCACCAGGGGGGGCGCCTCGCAACGCCCGCGTTCCCTTGCCAAGATGGGATCAAACTTCCAGGAATGCAACACCTTTTTGCGAATACCCGGCGGTTGTTTCCGTTTTGGAGACTTTTTGTTGCGTTAATTTAAACTCCACTTTGTCCGCCATACAAGGCACCCTCGCATTTTTCTGTCACTGCCATGACGGATCCCGGATCGGTCACGTCTCGACCGGATCGACCTGACATGCTGCGTCACCCCGGGAACGCCGGTCCATCGCACCTCCCTTTCCCCCGGGGGGCGAGGGGCCATCGGATCGCCGATGACGGCGATCCGGGATCCTCTCGCGGATCGGGCCGAGGGCCCGGGGCGCGGCCTACCAGCCGAGCCCGGTCCGGCCGAGTTCGCCGCGGAGGGCGTCGAGGTCCCAGACCTTGACGGTCTTCTCGTCGGCCCCGGCGAGCCGGGCGCCCCGGGCGTCGAAGGCGAGCAGTCGGACGGAGCCGCGGTGGCCGGGGAGCCGGACCAGGGGGAGGGGCCGGTCGGCGATCGCCCAGAGGCGGATCTGCTCGCGGGACCCGACGGCCAGGGTCCCGCCGTCGGGCGAGAAGGCCAGCGCCTCGACCGGGCCGGAGTCGCCGGCCGGGGGCGTGAGCGGCTCGCCGATGACCTTGCCGGCGGCGTCGACCAGCACGACGGCCCCGGACCGCTCGCCGAGGGCGAGGGTCTTGCCGTCGGGGCTGAGCGCCAGGATGTTGGCCGGATGGGGCCGGCGGGCGGTCCAGGGGGCCGTGCCGGGCCCGGCGATGCCGATCGATCGGGAGGCCACCTGGTTGCCCCGGTCGGCCAGGTAGTAGAGCCGATCGCCGGCCGGGTCGAGGGCGGCGGCGGCCCCCCGGCCGTAGCCCTGGATGGACTCGGGCAGGTCGAGTCGCGCCAGGGATCCGGGGGCGGCGGCCCTCCAGACCAGGAGCTCGTTGGGCCGCCCCATGCCCGCCATCCGGCCCAGGACCAGGGCCCGGCCGTCGGGGCTCCGGGCGGCGATCCAGGAGGGAGGCCGGGGGGGCGGTGCGTCGCCGGGGGGGCGGGGGGGCGGGGCTTCGCCCTTGCGGTCGGGCCTCGGCCCCCGGGGGGTGGCGGGCAGGTCGACGGCGGCGACGGGCTCGGTCGCCGGGGGCCGATACCATCGGAGGCCCTCGGGTTCGAGGGCGAATAGCCGGCCCCGGTCGTCGAAGCCGACGGAGCCCGGCCGGACCTGGGGCCAGGCCTGGACCGAGATCGGGCCTCGGCCCGGCCCGGCCCAGAGGCGGAGCGCGGTGGTCCCCTGGTTGTCGCGCGACGCGATCGCCAGGAGGTCGCCCGGGCCGAACGCCATCGAGACCGGGAAGTCGCCCGAGTCGGGGAGCACGCCCTGCGCCGTCGGCTCGACCACCGCCCAGGTGGCGATCGAGGACGGCTGGGCGGCGGCGAGCATCCGGCCGTCGGCCGAGAAGGCGAGGTCGCCGACCTCCTCGTGGGTCGGCAGGGCCGCGATCAGCGCGTGCGCGGCCCAGTCCCAGAGCTCGACGCCGCCGCCCATCCCGGCGGCGGCCAGGATCGAGCCGTCCCGGGGGCTGAACCTCAGCAGGGTGACGAAGCTCTGGTGCAGGCCCAGGCCGGTCAGGGGCCGGGGTTTGGGCGAGGTCAGGTCCCACAGGGCGATCTCGCCGCCGATGCCGGCGACGGCAAGCTGGCCGGCGGGCCCCAGCGCCAGGGCCGTCATGTTGCCGGGGACGTCGATCGGGGGGAGCGGGCGGCCGTCGCCGTCCCAGATCGCGACCTCGGCCTCGTGGGCCCGGCCGGCGGCGACCCGGGACCCGTCGGGGGCGATGGCGACCATCAGCCAGGACCGATCGCGGGCCGGGGCGTCGAGCCGGGAGGGGGGGAGCGCCAGCGTGGCCCGGGGGGCGTCGGGATGGTCGCGGTCCCAGAGGCAGACCCGGGGCTCCTCGGGCTCGCCCCGGGGCCCGGGGCCCGGGGGGGCGGCCGGGGGTCGGGCCGGCTGGGGCCGGTCGACGGTCACCAGGCGCCGCCCGTCGGCCGAGGCCAGGACCGAGGTGACGTGATATCCCTTCATCGCCAGCTCGTCGACGGGCGTGTCGGGCGCCGCGACGTCGAAGAAGCGGACGCCCGCGCCGTCGGGCCGGATCACGGCGACCTGGTCGCCGGCGGCGGCGATCCGATCCGCCTGCCGGGCCCGCCCGCCCCGGCCCCGGCCGGTCGGCCGGCTCCGAGGCGGGGCGACGGGCATCCGCGAGGCGTCGACCCGCTCGCGGCCGGCGACGTCCCAGACTTCCAGCTCGCCGTTGTCCGAGAGCGAGGCGATCCGCCTGCCGTTGGGGCCGAAGGCCGGGCCGTGTCGCGGGCCGCCGGGCGTCTCGATCGGCGGCCGGGCCTCGACGTCCCGGATCGACAGGAAGGCCAGCGCCTGGTCGCGGAGCCGGACCCGGAGGGCCGGGTCGGAGGACATCGCCGCGGCCCGCCGGAGCAGCTCCAGGCCGATCGACCGGCGGTCGGCGGCGGCCGAGAGCCGGACGTTGGTCGCTTGCTTCTCCAGCCCTTCGAGGATCTCGGCGCGGAGCTTGCGGTCGGCCTCCTGGAGCTGGTCATTGGCCCGCTCGGTCCGCGACCGCGCCGCCTGGGCGACCGCGGCGGCCTCGTCGGCCCGGTCGCGCGCGTCGACGACCCGGACGTAGGCGACGGTCGCCGTGGTCAGGACCAGCGAGGCGGCGGCGGCCGAGACCGACGTGACGCCCGGGTGGCGGCGGGCGAACCGCCAGGCCCGCCCGACCGGGCCGATCCGGCGGGCCCGGACCGGCTCGTGGGCCAGGAACCGGGCCAGGTCCTCGGCCAGGGCGTCGGCGGTGGGGTAGCGGTCGTCGGGCCGCTTGGCCAGCGCCTTCAAAAGGATCGTCTCCAGGTCGAGCGGCACCCGGGGGTCGAACCGGCGGGGCCGGGGCGGGTCCAGGGTGCTGATCTGGGTGATCAGCTCGGCGGCCGACTGGCCGTCGAACGGCGGCCGGAGCGTGACCAGCTCGTAAAGCGTCGCCCCCAGGCTGTACACGTCGGCCCGGCCGTCGATGGCGCCGGTCCGGGCCTGCTCGGGGCTCATGTACCGGGGGGTCCCCAGCAGGCTGTCGACCTGCGTCTGGCTCGGGTCGGCCAGGCGACGGGCCAGGCCGAAGTCGGCGACCCAGACCATCCCCCGGGCGTCGATCAGCAGGTTCGAGGGCTTGATGTCGCGGTGGATCACCCCGCGCTGGTGGGCGTGCGCCAGCGCCTCGGCGGCCTGCCGGCCGGCATCGGCAACCCACCGATAGTAGGCCGATCCGCGGGGCGGGAGGAACGCCGGGGGGTCGTCCACCGGCTCGCCCCGCCGGCCGGGCCCGGGGCCGGGGCCGGCCCCGGCCCACGACATCGTCGCGTCGCCGAGCCCGGAGAGCGACCGGGCGACGTCGGGCCTGGGCCTGGGCTTGGACCCGGCCGGCGGGGCCTGGCCCGGCCGGGGCGACGCCGATCCGTGGGTCGACCCGGCGGCGACGGTCCGGCCGCGGCGGAGGAGGCGGAGGACCCGGTCCAGCCCGCTCCCCTCGATCCGCTGCATCGCGTAATAGCAGAGCCCGCCGACCTGGCCGACGTCGAAGACCGGGACGATGTGCGTGTGGTGCAGCCCGGCCGCCGTCTTGGCCTCGTTGAGGAACCGACGCCGCCCCGACGAGTCGGGCGCCGCCTGCGAGCCCAGGACCTTCAGGGCGACCGGCCGGTCGAGCCCGACGTGGACCGCCTCGTAGACGATCCCCATCCCGCCCCGGCCCAGCTCGCGGACGATCCGGTAGCCGGCCACCCGCCGGCCTTCCTCCAGCCGGTTCCCCGGGCCCCCCGGGTCGCCGACCAGCCCCCGGACCATCGCCAGGCCCCCCAGCGCCGCGACCAGGTCCTCGCCCAGGTCGGGATGACCGGCCGCGAACGCCTCGGGGTCGGGCGCCTGACCGCCCTCGACCAGCTCCAGGTATTCCTCGATCGCCTCGCCCAGCCGCTCGTCGCGGTCGACCGGGACGGGCTCGGATTCGGGCTCGGATTCGGCGCGTTGGATCATCGATGGATCCCCGGGGCGGTCAGCGGTCAGCCAATGCAAAAATCCTGATTCGATCGCCCGCCCGTCGAACGACGACCTGCCCACGGCCCGCCGGTTGAGGGCTACCCGCGCGGCCCGTCCAGGGTCCGCTTCAGGCTCTTGAGGCCGCGGGCCCAGATCCCCCGGATGCTCTTGCGGCTGACACCGATCCGGTCGCCGATCCCTTCGAAGGAGAGGCCCTCGGCGTGGTAGAGCCAGAGGACCTCGGCCTCGGACTCGGGCAGGGCGGCCAGGGCGTCGGCGAGCAGGACGATCAGCTCGCGGCGGCTGGCGGCCTCGCTCGGGCTGGTCTGGCTGAGGGCGAGCATGTCCAGGAGCTTGCCGCCGTGGCTCCCCTCGCCGCCCGGGAGGTTCCACGCCGCGTCGAGCGGGACGTCGGGCCCGCCGCCCGACCGCTTGGCCCGGCTGTGATAGCGGCCGAGGTCGGCCAGCTTCTGCCCGACCAGGCGGCGGAGCCAGCCCACCAGCGCCGCCTCGTTCTGGCCGGTGAACTGGGGGAACTGGCGGACGACCTCGACCAGCGCCTCCTGCACGACGTCGGACAGCTCGACCCGCTCGCGGAGCTTGGGCCCCAGCCCGGTCCGGACGACCATCCGCATGTAATTGCGGTACAGGTTGCAAAGCTCGCCGAGGGCCTCGACCTGACCGGCCCGGGCCTTCGCGATCAGTTCCATCGGTCCTCCGCCCATCGCCGAAGCGCCTCCCACCGGCCCCGGCCGAGGCTCGATCAACCCGACAGGGGAAATCAGCGTCAATCCCGACGATCCGGGCCCGATCCCATGATCCGCTCGCCGGAACCCCCCGGCAAGGGACGAATCGGGGGGCCTCGGGGCGCGGGGGGCCGATTGCGTCGGGCGTCCCGGGCGATTAGCCTGGTCGTCGGGCCGGGCGATCGCCGGCCCCCTCCGCGACCGGACCGATCGGGGACCGACGATGACCTGGCTCTATGCGGCGACGGCGCTGCTCTCGGGCGCCGCGCTGGCGGTGCAGGTGGGGCTGAACAACGGGCTCCGCGGGCGGATGGGCCACCCGGTCCCGGCGGCCTTCACCTCGTTCGCGACGGGGACGATGGCCCTGCTCGCCTTCGGCCTGGCCGTCCGCCCGCCCTGGCCCCGGGCGTCGAGCCTGGCGCGGGGACCCTGGTGGATCTGGCTGGGCGGGGCCGTCGGGGCCGCCTACATCATGGCCGCCGTCGCCTTCTCCGGGCGACTCGGGGCCGCGGGGTGGGTCGGCGCGGTGGTCGCCGGCCAGATCCTCACGTCCGTCATGCTCGACCACTTCGGCCTGGTCGGCTTCGACGTCCATCCGGTCGGGACCTGGCGGGCGGTCGGGGTGGTCCTGCTCCTGGCGGGGGCGGCGATCGTCCTCCGGACCTGAGCCGGCCGAAACGGGCTTCCGGGGGCGAAATCGTGGGGAGGGCGTCGTGGGAGGCGGTATCATCGGGGTATCGACCGACACCCCGCTCGGTGAGGGCGGAACCCCGGGGGACATCCATGCGTAACGGCTTGCGGATCATCGCCGTCATCCTGGTCGGGATCGCCTCGGGAGGATGCTCCGGCGGTCACAGTTTCGGCGTGTCGACCCTCGTCGCGGGCGGCACGGATAAGGACGGCGTCGACTGCACCTACTCGGTCAATGAGCTAAGCCTCGATGGTCGCGTTTACCTGATCCTGGCCGTCGACGGCCCGGTGGGCAGCAGCGCGTCCGCCGGCCCGCCGGCCCGAGGGCAGTTGCTCCGGCCCGACGGGCGGAAGCTCGACTGGTCCTGTTCGACGGCCGATGGCCGGGCCGGGGCGGTGACCATCGACAACCGGGCGTTCGACCTGGCCCGGGGCGGCGTCTTCCTGATCCCGGCGAAGGGGAGCCCGGCCGGGGTCGAGCAGGTGGCGGTCGACATGGCGAGGTTCCGGGGCGGCGATGTGGTCGAGGAGCTCCGGGGCCTGGGCCGGGGAGAGCCGCGGCTGGCCGCCTTCTTCGCGCGGGCGGTCGGGGGCAAATAGGCGATCGGCGCGATGGGATCGGCCGACCCGTCCCGCCGCCCGGAGGCCATCCGGGATCGAAGGATGGGAGATGGGCGATGGGTCACGCCCCGTGGTTGCTCGGAATGAGATGCGTGTGCCCGGGGTTGCCAGTTCCAGGAAAGGTCTCCGGATGGTCCCTCAGCGGCGCTCGGTGGTCTCGGACTTGATCGCGGCGGCGTCGCGGGGGACGACGGGCCAGGCCAGGATCCGGAGGCCGCCGGGGATCAGGACGCGGGGGATGACGGCGAGGTCGTCGCCGACGATCGGGGGGAGGACGGGCCGGCCGTCGGACCAGTAGCCGAGGTGGCGGAACGCCTCGCCCTTGCCGGTCGCCTCGTCGAGGGTCTTGCCGGCGAAGGCGGCTTCCAGGGTCAGGTCGGCCATCCGCCAGAATCCCGCGGTGTCGAAGGCGTTGACCTCGGCCCGCGCCATCTGGGCGCCGGCCAAAAGGCCGTCGCCGGTGTTGAACCGGGCGTGGCCGCCGGTGGGGGCCAGGTGATCGGCCCGGAACTGGGGGTGGCCGCGGAGGTCGCTCCGGTAGAGGACGAACTTCTTGCGGTCGCGGGGGATGGCGGTGGTCGCCGCGAAGATCTCGCGGGCCCGCTGGTCGCCGACGACCAGGTCCTTCTCGCCGGCGACGACGACCAGCAGGGTCGAGGCGGGGACGTCGGCCAGGTCGGGCTTGCGCGACTGGAGGACCTCGCCGGGGAAGACCGCCAGGACCGCCCGGGGCGCCGGCAGGTCGGCCTCGGCGGCCACCGCCGCCATCTGCACCGCCAGGTTGCCGCCGGCCGAGTGGCCGATGATCGCGAACTTCGACCGGTCGGGCCGGACGTGCGCCGGCGAGCTCGACAGGACGTCCAGCGCGTCGCGGACGGCGATCAGGGCGTTGGGCAGGAAGTTGGCCGGGGCCGTCGCCCAGTCGCGCTGATACCTCGGCGCGATCACGATCCGCCCCTTGCGGACCAGGTGCTCGATCCAGGCGCCATAGACGCCGGGGTTGACCGCGAACCAGCCGTGATTGAAGACGATCACCGGCGCCATGGCGGGGCTGGGGTCGGCCGGCTCGAACAGCCAGTACGACCGGGGCCCCTCGCCCAGCTCGACCCGCCGGACCGATTTATGCGGATATTCGGGGGGCGGCTCGCCGGCCATCGCGGGGGGGGCCACGGAGGCGATGATGACGGCGACGGCGACGGCGACGGCGACGGCGACGGGGAAAGCGGCCGGGGCCGCGACCCTCCGGGTGCGCGTCCCGACGGTCCGGGCGGGGCGAAGCATGGCGTCCTTGCCTCGATGATAGACCGGCGGCGGCCCGGGCGGCGAAAGCCGGCCGTGGCCCCCGCCGGGGTCCGATCCGATCGGTCAGTTCCTGGGCGTGCCGGTCGGGCGTCCCGCGACCGACTTCGGGCGCGAGGAGGAGGCGGCGGCGGGCTTCCGGTCCGGCGCCGACGGCTTGACGGCGCGGGACGGCGGGGGCGGATAGACGGTCTCCAGGAACGGCGACGACCAGATCCCGTGCCGGTCGTTGCCGGGGAAGTAGACCGCCTGGTCCAGGCGGATGCTGGTCAGCGAGGTGAAGCCGAGCACGCAGAGCGGGAACTGGTTGATGTTCTCCATGTCGGACAGGATGACCGGCTCGGAGAGCGCCAGGCCGGAGTTGCGGAACGCCTTCTCGGCCATCTCGACGCAATACAGCCCGCGGTCGTCGGACGACAGCTCGTAGTCGAAGGGGACCTGCTTCTGATGGACCGTGTGCAGGTACTCGACCACCTTGGGGATCTTCCCCCGGTACTCGGGCCGGAGCCGCTTGACCCCGAACGCGCCGGTGTTGTCCAGGATCCAGATCCGGAACGGCTGGCGGCGGACGCCGGCCTTGGTGGTGTCGTAGACCACCGGCTCGCCGTCCTCGACGACCACGGTCCCGGTGTGCGAGTACTCGCTCCCGCTGACATTGGCCACGAACCGGCTGAACGGGAACCAGCCCCTGAGGATCCGGGCGTCGCCGCGCCGGAAGACGATGTCGCCGGTCTTGAGGACCTTGCGGCTCCACTGGTCCCATTGCTTCATCAACGGCGTGTCGGGGATCGCCGGCAGGGCGCCCGACTTGCGCGCGGCCGTGGCGGCCGGGCCCCACGCGTTCCCCTGCCATCCGGCCGGGGTGAGGAGCTCGGTCGCCTCCTTGCCCGCGTCATTGCCGCCGTAGATCACCGTCAACAGCCAGAGCACGACCCTCATGGAGATGATCCTTGGGTAGGAGTCGGGGACATCCCGGGGGGGCCGAACTCGCGCGGCCGGGGACGACCCGATGGGATGGTGACTTCCGGGCGAAGGGCGACGCCACGGCGTCGCCCTGCTCCGAGATCGCGGGGATGCTGACTTTCGGAGGGATCATCGCCGCGCCGGTCCCGGTCGGCCGCTCGCAACCGGACCAGGGGCCGGGGTCGCCCGCGCGGTGTGATCGCTCCATTATATCCCCCCGAATCGTCCCATCGCCACTTCTTCTGCCGGATTTCCGGGATTCGCACAAGAGTAAAGTCCGCGCAATCGCCGCAGGATCCCGCCGGTTCGCGACTTGGAGTGACGCCACGGTCGCGAGGACTTTGCCATTTTTCCGGATTTGGTCCAGTTCGCGGGTCGACCGGCCGATCCAAGTCTGATAGGTAGGAACACAATCAGGGCGAAAGGGGCCCGACGGCCCGGCGCCGCACGCAAGGACGCGGGCGGGGTGCGGGACCGGCCGGTGCCCGGGGGCATGACGAGCCGTATGCGCACAGGAAGGCGCGACACCACGCTGGCCTCCGGGCTCGCCCTGCTGGCGGCCCTCGTCGGGGCAGCGCCGACCGAGCCCCGACCGGCGCCGGCCGGTCCGGCGATCCGGATGACCGTCGAGGTCGACTGGTCGATGCCGCCCCCGCCGCCCGGGGGCGGGCGGGCCCCGGGCCCGAATCCGGCGGCCGAGCTGTCGATCAACGCGGGGCGGGTCGTCGAGGTCGCGGCCTGCCCGCCCGGGCCGGGCCCGGACGCCCGGATCCGCCCGGACGGGTCGTGGTCGCTCCCCCCGGGCGCGAAGGGCCGGGTCCGGGCCCGGGTCGAGGCCCCGATGGGCGCCGAGCTGGCGGTCCGGGTGGCCGGCCAGTCGGTCCGGGTCCCGCTGGCCTCGCTCCTGGAGGGCCCGCAGCGGACGGCCCCGCCGTCGGCCGTCGAGGTCGGGGTCGAGCGGCTGGCCTGGGACCCGATCCGGGCCGACCTGGGCGGCGAGGGGTTCGACGGGACGGCGGAGCCCGGGGCACCGATCCCGCTGGCGGTCGCCTTCAACGTCCTGACGCCCGAGGCGACCGAGGTGATCCTCCGGGGCTCGGCCGAGCTGAGGCCCGCCCGGGGGGGCGACCCGGTCTGGCGGCAGGAGTGGCAGGAACAGGTCGCCACCGACGTCCTCGCCCCCCCCCGCCATGAGCTGACCCTGGCGGCGCCGGGGCCGGAAGGGTCGTATGTCCTGGAGGTGAAGACGTCGTGGGAGCCGATGGACGGCCCGGCGGGGACCCGGCTGGGTCGCTGGGTCCGCCGGCGTCGGAACCCGTCGCAGACCACCTCGGCGGCCCGGCGGATGACGTTGGCGGTGGTGGCGCCCCGGCCCCCCGCCCCGCCCCCCTCGAAGGCGGACGGCGGCGGGTTGGAGGTCGACTCGATCGACCTGGCCCGGCCGCTGGGACATCGCCCGTCGGCCTCGGGCCGGTCGCCGATGGAGGGGCCCGGGCGGTCGTGGGCCGTCCCCGAGCCGGCGATGGCCGAGCCCTCGCCCCGAGACCGGCTCCGGAGCTGGATCAACCGGGGCGGTGCCGAGCTGTCGACCCTGGCGCCGGCCGACCCGGCCGGGCTGTCGTGGTCGGCGGTCGGGCTCCGGGTGGCGCACCCCGATCGGCCGCACCGGCTCACGCTGACGGTCACGGGCGGGCACCCCGCCGCGCTGGTCGTGGCGATGGTGGCCGGGGGTGGGTCCGGCGGCCGGGGCCGGGTGGTCCTGGACGCCTGCGTGTCGGGCCCGCCGATCCTGGACGGGGGGCCTCCCGCCACCTTCTCGTGGCCGGTCTGGCCCGACTCCGAGGCGCCGGTCCTGGTCCTGGTCAACCGCCACCCGTCGTCGCCGGTGCAGGTCGGCCCGATCGTGCTGGCCGAGCTGGTCGACCTCCCCCCGGCCCCGATCGCCCGGGGCGCCGACCGGTCGGTGGGCCTCCACCTGGCCGGGATCCGCTCGCTGGATCGATTCGGGGGCGGCGTGGACGAGTCGGGGCAGGGCGACCCGATGGCCCAGGCGCGGAACCTGGCGGCCTACCTGGCCCACTGCGGGGCCTCGACGGTGGTCCTGCCCGACGGCCTGGCCGACCGGCCCCGGCGGCGGGCCCTGGCCGGCCAGGCCGACGAGGACCCGGCCGGCCCGGACCGGCTCGACCTGATCCTCCGGGTCCTGGCCCGTCGGGGGTGTACGGCCTGGGTCGAGGTCGCCTTCGACGGCCCCCTGCCCGGCCTCCCGGCGGCGGATTCGCCCGAGGCGGCGGCCCTGGGGATGGCCCGGCTCGACCGCCGGGGCGTCGCCGACGGCCCGAACTACCAGCCGATCCACCCCAGGGTCCGCGAGGCGATGGCCCGGAGGGTGGCCGAGGCGGTCGGGCCCCGCAAGGCCCGGCCCAACCTCTCCGGGGTCCTGGTCCGGCTGGGGCCGGGCTCGACGCTCCCGGGGGGGCCCGACTCGGGGCTGGACGACGTGACGTTCGCCCGGTTCGTCGCCTCGGCGTTCGAGCCGGGGTTCGCGGCCCGGGTCCCGGGCCAGGCCCCGGCCGACCCCGGCCGGTTCGAGGCCCGGGCGCGGTTCGTCGAGGGGTCGGGCCGGCTCCCCTGGCTCGCCTGGCGGTCGCGCGAGGTCGCCGCCGTCTACTCCGGGATCGCCGAGGCCGCCCGCCGCGCCGCCCCGGGCGCGAGCCTGGCCGTCTCCACCCCCGGGCTCGACCCCGGACCGGCCGGCGACGAGGCCCGTCGGGTCGACCTGGCCGGGCTCGGGCCCGACCTGGCCTGGCGCGGGGTGGGCCTGGACCTGGCCGACTGGCCGGCCGCCGAGGGCTCGCCGATCGTCCTCCGGGGCGCCTCCCTGTCGACCGACGACCTGGGCCACGACCTGGCCACCAGCCCCGAGCTGGACGACCGGGTCGCCTCCCGGCCGGACCGGGGGTCGCTCCTGGGCGTCGAGGCGACTCCCGCCGACCCGGCCCGGCCGGCCGGCCCCCGGCTCTCGGCCTGCCCGATCCCCGAGGGCCCCTCGGGCGACGAGCCGATGGGCCACGCCCTGGCCGCCCTCGACGCCCGCCGGGTGATCCTGGGATCGTCGAGCGTCGCCGGCCAGGAGGACCGGGTCCGGCGATTCGCCCGGGCCTTCACCTCGATCCCGGCCTCCCCGGGCGGCGCCCCGGAGCCCCGGCCCGCCTCGGGGGTGGTGGCCCGGCCGATCCGATCCGGGGGCGCCACCTACCTGGCCCTGGCCAACGACACCCCGTACCCGATCCTCCTGGAGGCCACGCTCCAGGCCCCGACCGACGCGCCGGTGGACGACCTGGGCCGGGGGATCCGGCTCGACCCGGATCGGGCCTCGGGCGTGACCCGGGTGGTCCTCGACCTGCCGCCCTTCGGCGTGGCGGCGGCCCGGGTCGGCTCGCCCGACGCCCGGCTCGCCTCGGTGACGCCCCACCCCGGCAAGGCGGTACTGGACGGGATGCAGGCGCATTACGACGACCTGACCTTGTCGCTCCGGCGGCTGGACCGGCCCGGCGACGGCGGGCCGGCGGCCTCGGCGCGGACCGGCCCGGCCAACCCGGGCTTCGAGCCCGACGCCGTCCGGCTCGCCGCGGCCCGCCCGACGCCCGGGGTCCCGGGCTGGGAGCCCGCCGTCGAGGGGGGATCGGCCGCGGAGGTCGACCGCGACCGGCCGCACTCGGGCCGGGGGAGCCTCCGGCTCGACGCCCGGGCGGGCCCGGCGGCCGTGGTCAGCGACCCGTTCCGCCCCGACGCCCGGTCGGCCCTGGCCATCCACGCCTGGCTCCGCGCCGACCGGCCCGACGCCCGGGTCCGGGTCCGGATCGATGGGATGTCGGCCGGCCGGCCGTATGCCCGACAGCTCGACGTCCCGGCCCGGCCGGATTGGACCGAGACGGCGATCCACGCGACCCAGTTCCCCGAGATTGGCCTCGACTCGGCCCGGCTCCGGTTCGAGCTGCTCGGGCCCGGCCGGCTCTGGGTCGACGACGTCTCGGTGGCCGGCGACGCGCTGAGCGAGTCGGAGCGGCTCAACGCCCGTCGCGACCTGATGGCCGCCCTGTCGGCCTACCGCGACAAGCGATACGCCGACTTCGCCCGGCTGGCCGGCTCGCACTGGGCCCGGAACGTCACCGGGGCCCCCGCCCCCGCCCTGGCGGGCGACCGGTCGGGGCTGATCCGGACCGGCGACGCGTCATCCGCCCTTCCTCCCGGCCTCCGGCTGCGGTAAGATCGCGCCGGGACGCGGGACGGGTCGGAGCCCGGGGATCGCCGGGGTCCATCACGGAGGAGGTATCGGGTGTTCGTCGCCTGCAACACGCTCTGCTTCTCCAGGGAGCCGCTGGAGAAGGCCATCCGGCACATCGCCGACCTGGAGTTCCGCAAGATCGACCTGGCGATCGTCGAGGGGGGAGGGCACCTCCGCCCCTCCGAGGTCGCCGACGGGGTCGACGCCGCCCTCGGACGGCTCCGGGACGCGCCGAGCATGACGCCCTCGGCCTACGGGGTCGACTTCGGCGACGCCGAAGGGCCCGCCCTCCGCCGCCGGTTCGAGGCGATCTGCCGCCTGGCCAAGATGCAGACCGTCGCCGTGATCACGATCCCCGCCGCGCCGATCGGGTCGCCGTTCGACGACGAGGTCCGGCGGCTCACCGCCCTGTCGAATTACGCCACGCGCGAGGGCCTGGTCCTGGCCCTGATGACCGACTCCCGGACCCTGACCGCCGACCCCTCCGCCGCCGCGGCGCTCTGCCGGGAGGTCCCGGGCCTGGGGCTGACGCTCGACCCCAGCCACTACATCCAGGGCCCCCTGGCCGGCGGCAACTACGACGAGGTCTTCCCCTTCGTCCAGAACGTCCTGCTCCGCGACACCGGCCGCAAGCCCGGCGAGTTCCAGGTCCGGGTCGGCCAGGGCGAGATCGAGTACGGCCGGATCGTCAACCTCCTCGAACGCCACGGCTACAACCGGTCGCTGACCGTCTCGATCCTCGACTCGCTGGACAGCCCGTTCGACGTCGAGGTCGAGGTCCGCAAGCTCAAGCTCCTGCTCGAAAGCCAGATCTGAGAGATCTGAGAGCCGGTGCGGACCCCGTCCCTCGGATCACGCCCTCCGGGGGGCGAAGATCAGCGCATAGAGGATCACCCCGCCGATCACGATGAAGAGGAGCGGCAGCCCCCACTTGTCCCATAATCTCTGCATGGCTCACCCGGCCTTCCGCGGCGGTGCCGCATCGATCGGAAATCGGCCCCGAGGCGTACGGCGCCGTATGCCGATCGTAGCAGAGGTCACCTCAAATACGTTCAAAATTCTTTATTTTTTGAAATGGGACACGGCGGCGCGATTCAGTTGCGGCGAGCCCCGGTGCCGTCATCCCCGGCAGCATCCCGCTTCGGGATCGCTCGTTCGACCGTGAGCGTGGCGAAGTCGTTCCCCACGAGCAGGTTCCGAACCTCCTTGAGGCGGACCAGGTAGGCTCGCCCCTTGACACCGAACCGGACGGTGTCCCCCGGCGAGACGGATACCGAATCCACCAGGGTCTTTCCCTCCTCGGTGACGACCGACAGGAGCACCTGACCTCCCGTGATGTCTCCGAGCCGGACCAGGACCTTGCCATCGAAGCCCGGGACCGCCTCCTCCCGCCTCTGGATGATGGTCATCTCCGCCGGGTCTTCGAGGATCGTGGCCGGGTCGGGCGACGGCCTCACCGACGGATGGCCGTCACCCCGGGCCGGATTCCCTTCGTCGTGCCACTTCCCCTTCTCGGACTTGCTCCAGCACTGCCCGGTGATGGTGTCCACGACGAAGATCCGCGACTCCATATTGGGGAGCAGGCCGGTGCAGATCTGGTAGCGGCCCACCGGACCTCCGGCCGCCGGCGGAGTCGCCTGGGGCTCGCTCGCTTGAGCTGCGACGCCGATCGCCACGGAAGCGACGAGGACCATGATCTTCCCGTCCATCGCATACCCTCCGGTTGGGGCCGCCCGACGCTCATGGCAGAAGCTACCGCCCGAAGACCCGTAGCCATCCTTCCTGAGTGTACGGACGGCCGTCGGAGAAGCCAGCGCCAGGTTCCTTATTTGATTGGCTGACGATCAACGCATCGAGATCTCACGGATGCCCCTCGGAGGCCCGGGCGGCGGCGGGGTCGGGGGCCCAGTTGGCCTCGGCGCGGAGGAGGGCGGACACTCCGTGGGCGCGGGCGAGGGGGTCGGCGTCGGCGGATCGGCGGAACAGGTGGACGGGGATCCGGTGGCGGAGGGCCATCCGAAGGATCTCCTGGGTCGCGTTGATGGAGCGGCAGGCCCCCTGGCAGTAGGGGCAGGTCGCGACCGGGGCCCCGAACCGGTAGCCGCACGACCCGCAACGGGCCCCGGCGAGGTCGCGGCGGGAGCCGATGACGACCTGGGTGGCCCGGCCCTGCTGGAGGGCGTCGAGGACGTCGGTCGGGCCGTCGGCGACGTGGTAATGCTCCTTCCATCGGCCTTCCAGCTCGCCCAGGACCTGCGCGTCGCGGTCGAGGTGCCACCGCTCCATCACCCGGGCGACCTCGGCGGCGACGTCGTCGTTGGTGCCGGTCCTCGCGTGGGATGAGTGCTCGACGACGGCGGATTGCAGGTCCTTGGGGAGCAGTCGGGCGAGCGGGCCGGTGATCGGGGCCTGGCCCATCAGGATCAGCCCGGCGAACCGGCCGGTGTGCCAGTGCTCGGCGATCAGGGCGGCGACCTCCTGGAGGAACCTGTCCTCGTCGGTCCCGTGGAGCCGCTCGTGCTGGGTCCTGGCGAACCGCTTCTTGTAGGTGAACCGCGGCTTGTCGCGCTGGATGTCGTCGCCGGCGTCCTCGCGCTCGTAATGGCTGACGCCCTGGACGGCCCCGGCGTGGGCCTCGAAGAGGTGGAGGCGGTCGGAGCAGGCGCGGGCGATCAGGTAGACCGGCTCGCCGTACCAGCGTTCCAGCAGGGGGAGGACGAACGGCCCCTCGTCGACGACGATCTGGTTCTCGACCGGGAAGTGGAGCGGGACGCTCTGCAGGAGCCCATGGGCGACGTCGGAGAAGACGGCCAGGCCCCGGATCTCGGGATCGTCCTGCCGGGCGACCTCGCGGCGGATGGCTTCGAGGTCGGCGTCGAGCTGGTGGCGGGCCTCGCCCCCGGCCAGGACCCGGGCGGCGGCCTTGCCCTGGTTGCGGAGGTGCAGCTCGACGTGGTTCGAGAAGCCGTCCTTGACCGTCATGTCGGCATAGGCGCTGACGACATATCCGCGGCGGTCGGGCGCATCCAGCAGGGTCTCGATTTCCTGGCGGGTCAGGGTCATCATCGCGTCGGGTCTCCCTCGATAATCGGCCGACGACGCCCGGACCGCCCTCGATGGCCGGTCGCGGCGTCGCCGCCTAGGATGACTCTCATGGCAAGAACGATGCCGCCCCGGGACCGCAGCCGATGACACCGACCCGCCCCGAGATCGCCGACGCCGACCGGGTCGCCCTCACCCGGCGACCGCCCGGCCGGCCGGTGATGCGGCAGGATTGGGACCACCTCCTGTTCCTCCACTGGGAGGTCCCGGCCGAGGCGATCCGCCGCCTCCTGCCGCCCGCCCTGGACGTCGACCTGTTCGAGGGCCGGGCCTATGTGGGGCTGGTCCCGTTCTCGATGAAGAACGTCCGGCCGGCCGGGTTGCCGGCCGTCCGCGGCTTATCGAACTTCCACGAGACGAACGTCCGGACGTACGTCCACTTCCAGGGCCGCGAGCCCGGCGTCTGGTTCTTCAGCCTGGATGCCGCCAACGCGGTCGGGGCGGCGCTGGGGCGATTGTGGTTCGGCCTGCCGTACTTCTTCGCCCGGATGGGCCTGGACGTGGCCGGGTCGGGCGACGCCCTCCGGATGTCGTCCGAGTCGAGGCGGATCTACCCGGGCCCCCGGCCCGCGACCGCCCGGATCGAGGCCGAGGTCCGGGCCCCGGTCGAGCCGGCCGGGGTCGGCACGCTCGAATTCTTCCTGGCTGAGCGTTACCTGCTCTACTCGGCGGGGCGGGACGGGGGGTTGTCGCGGGGGAGGGTCCACCACGCCCCTTACCCGCTCCGGGTCGCCGAAGTCAGCTCGCTGGACGAGTCGCTGATGGCCGCGGCGGGGATCGCCCGGCCCGACTCGCCGCCGATGGCCCATTACGCCCGGGGCGTGAGCGTGGAGGTCTTCGGCCTGGAGCGCGTCGGGTGACGGGCCGGGTCAGGACAGCCGGATGTCGAACGAAGTCCGGCCGCCGTGGGCCGCGGCCTTGGTGATCGAGATCGTGCCCGACCCGTTGACCATGCCCAGGATCGGGCCGCTCCCGTCGACGACGGCGTACGGGGACGCGGCCGAGGGGCCGGCGGCCGGGAGCGGGCCCTCGGTGAGCAGGGAGACCGCGCCACGCCCGGTCAGCAGGACCACGACATAACCCGGGGCGGCCGGCACCGTCACCAGCTCGGCCTTCGCCCGGCCGATCCCGGCCAGATTCCCCGAGCCGCCGGCCGCGAAGAACGCCGGCAGATCCGGGCCGTGGCCGCGGGGGGCGTGGAATTGACGGCCCGTGACGTGGAACGTCCCCGACAAGGCGACCGGGGACGCCGGCCGGATGGCGTGGGTCACCTCGGCATGGACCATGGACGACAGCAGGAGCATCGGCTCCAGCGACTCCAGATGGGGTCGCCTGCGCGTGGACATCTTCATGGGGGGATCCTTCCCGAAAAATGGAGGGCGAGACGTCGAGGACGCGAGGGGACGGGGGCGGTCGACCGGATCATCCCCGGTGCGACCGGCCCCGTTCGGCCCTCGGTAACGCCCGACGGGGGCGGTTCAGGCGGTGAACCTCAGGTCGGCCTTGACCTTGGTCCCGTTGATCTGCGTGAGCGAGACATGGATGGTCCCCGACCCGAACGCCGAGGCGTGGGATCCGCTGCCACCCTGGATGGTGTAGGTGATCGTCCCCGAGTTGCTCCCGAAGACGGAACCATTATTCGCGACGAGGTTGATCCGGCCCCCCCTGGTCGAGAGCGTTGCGGTGCTCGTGGGGGCGAGCAGGCTCGTATTGAGGTTGAACGACGCATTGCCGACCTTGCCGAGGTTGCCCGAACCGGCGATCGTCAGGGTGTCGCCCGTGAGGTTCCCCTTGGCGTGGATCGTCCCCCTCAGGGTTACCTGGCTCGAAACGACCACGGGGGGCCTGGAGGTGTGGGCTTCGGCGTGCACGAAGGTCGAGAGCAGCATCATCGATTCGAGCGATTCCACTTCCGGACGCCTGCGCGTGGACTTCTTCACGGTCGTGTTCCTTGGGTGGAGCCCGGATGGGATCGGGCTATGGGGGATCCGGGGGGATTATCCGGACGGTTTGGAGTCCATGACATCCTCCATCATCGGCGTCCCGGTCCGCAAGGGTCCAGGCGACCGGGCCCCGATTCGGGCCCCTCGTGGGGTTCGGGGGGATCGTGGCGGATGATCCGGCCGGCCTCGGGTCATCGGTCGCCGAGGAGCCGCCCGAGGCCGCGCCGGCGGGGTCTCGAACCGTCCGGGTCATCGGGGCGACCCCCTTCCGCCCTCGGCCTCCGATGCGACGGGTTGACGATGTTGACGTGGAGCAGGAACGCGACCTGGTCGCGCGACTCGAAGCGGTAGTAGCCGCCCCCGGCCTGGATGAAGAAGTGCTTGCCCGGCTTGTAGGTCAGGAACGGGAAGGCGAGGTATTCGCCGGCCTTGCCCGACCGGAAGAACAGGTCGTTCTCGATGCCGATCGAGAATTTCTCGCCCAGTTCGTAGAACAGGTCGACGATCAGCGTCGGCCGCCAGGAGCCGAAGGCCCGGTCCCCCTCCCCGGCGGCCGATGGCCCGGCGAGCCGGAGGGCCGACGGGGCGTGCGGCCCGAGGTTGAACCCGCCGATCAGCGCCCGGTTGGCGCCGACGAAGACCAGGCTGCTGAACCGCGACTCCTCGTCGGGCTTCCAGCCGATCGTGTAGACGGCCGTCCCGCCGACGAAGCCGCTCCTGGTGTAGATGTCGGGCGAGACCTGGTAGCCGTGGGCCCAGTTCCGCCGCCGGCCGACGCCGAGGGTCCGCTGATAGAAGGGGGTGAGGATCTCCAGCTTCCCGTTGAAATAAGACAGGTCGAGCTCGACCGACCGCCAGTCGGCGAAGGTGTATTCGTACTCGATCACCTGGAGGGTCGGGGCGTTTTGGCTGCCTGAGACGAGCAGGTAATTCAGCTCGTTGGCATATTTGAGGTCGCCCAGCGGCCGGGCGAGGTCGAAGAAGACCGGCTCGCCGATCTCGGGGGCGCGAGGCCGATCCGACCGATCGCCGGTGTCGAGGCCTGCGGCCCGATCGAAGAGATGCTGGAGCCGGGCGGGGTCGACCCGCCGGAGGATCGGGTCGAGCCGCCCCGGCCGATCCGCCGCGTCCTCCCCCCGGTCGGGCCGGCCCGAAGGTTCTCCGGCCCCTGCGCCCGGATCGGGGCGGCCGATCCGGGCCGGGTCCGGCATCCCCTCCGGCGTGCGGAAGTCCCGGGCGTCGAGCCGGGTCGCGACGACGAGGGCCAGGAGGGCGACCGCGACCGGCCGGATCGGGCGGGCTCGGGGGTGGTTCGTCATCCGGGGCTTCAATGATCGGGGAATGATGCGGAAGGGTCGACGGGGCACATCGATTCTATCGGCCTTGTCGGCCGTCCTGTTGAGGGCATCCCTCCTCATCAGACGGGCGGCGTCGGGCGGCTCGTCCGCCCGAGCGGCCCGACGCCCTCGGCCTCACGCCTCGGATCCCTTCGGAGGCTCCGCGAACCACGGGTAGATCGCGGGGAGGACCAGGGCGGTCAGGAGGGTGGAGGTGACCAGGCCGCCGATGACCACGGTGGCCAGGGGCCGCTGGATCTCGGCGCCGGGGGTGGTGGCCAGGGCCATCGGGATGAAGCCGAAGCCGGCGACCAGGGCGGTCATCAGGATCGGGCGGAGCCGCAGGAGGGCGGCCTCCCGGGCGGCGGCGTGGGGCTCGACCCCCTCGACGTGGAGATGCTCCACCGAGCTGACCCAGACCAGGCCGTTGAGCACGGCGACGCCGAACAGCGCGATGAAGCCGACGCCCGCCGAGATCGAGAACGGCAGGCCCCGCGCCGCCAGCGCGAAGATCCCGCCGGTGGCCGCCATCGGCACGGCCAGGTAGATCAGGGCCGCCAGCCGGAGCGAGCCGAACGTCCCGTAGAGCAGCAGGAAGATCAGCAACAGCGCGATCGGGACCACGATCAGGAGCCGCCTGGTGGCCGTCTGGAGGTGTTCGAACTGGCCCCCCCAGCGGATCAGATAGCCGGGCGGGAGTTCGACGTCCCGGGCGATCGCCGCCCGGGCCTCGGCGACGAAGCCGGCGATGTCCCGGCCCCGGACGTTGACGCCGACCACGGCCCGGCGCTGGACGTTCTCGCGCTCGATCTCGTTGGGGCCCTCCTCGAAGGCGATCTCGGCGAGGTCGCGGATCGGGATCGGGTTGCCCCTCGGGTCGGCGACCTTGATCTGGCCGATCCGCTCGGGGTCGTTCCGCCACGACTCGGGCAGCCGGACCTGGATGGCGAACCGCCTCTGGCCCTCGAAGACCGTCCCCACCGTGGTCCCGCCCAGCGCCGCGACCTGGTCGAGGACGTCGCTGGCCCTGATCCCGTATCGCGCCAGCTGGTCGCGGCGGACCGAGACCCGGAGCATCGGCAGCCGCCCGGCGCTGGGCGACTTGATGTCCTGGGCCTTGTCGATCTTCGAGAGGACCTTCTCGACCTCGCCCGCCAGCCGGCGGAGGGTCTCCAGGTCGGGGCCGGCGATCAGGGCGGCGACGTCGCTCTTGACGCCGGCGACCAGCTCGTTGACCCGCATCTCGATCGGCTGGCTGAAGCCGAACTTCACCCCCGGGACGTTCTCCGAGAGCGCCTTGTCCATCGCCTCGATCAGCTCGTCGCGGGTCCGGCCGGTGGTCCACTCCTTCTGCGGGTGGAGCATCGTCCAGACGTCGGTCTGATGGACGCCCATCACGTCGTTGGCGATCTCGGGCCGGCCGGTCTTGCTGTAGGCCAGGCGGACCTCCGGGAACTTCCCGAGGATCTCCTCGATCTGCGTCGAGGTCGCCACGGCGCCCTCCAGCGACGCCGAGGGGATCCGGACGGCCTCGACCACGATGTCGCCCTCGTTGAGCCGGGGCATGAACTCGCCGCCCAGGTTCCAGGCCACCGGGATGCTCAACCCGACCAGCGCCAGCGCCAGGGCCGCCGCGAGGATCGGCCGGCGGATCACCGCGTCGATCATCGGGGTATACACCCGCTTGACCGCCCGGACCAGCCAGACCTCCTCCTCCTTGACCTTCGAGCCCAGCGCCAGCGAGGCCAGGACCGGCATCAGGGTGAGCGACAGGATCATCGAGCCGGCCAGGGCGAAGATCACGGTCAGGGCCATCGGCCGGAACAGCTTCCCCTCGGTCCCCTGCAGGGCCAGCATCGGCAGGTAGACGATGGCGATGATCAGCTCGCCGAACATGGTCGGCTTGCGGACCTCGACGGCCGCGTCGCGGATGATGTCGAGCTTGGGACGGGTCCCGCCCTCGTGGGCCATCCGCCGGACGCAGTTCTCCATCATGATCACGCTGGAGTCGACGATCAGGCCGAAGTCGATGGCGCCCAGGCTCATCAGGCTGGCGGTCACGCCGGTGGCGAGCATGATGTTCGCCGCCACCAGCATCGACAGCGGGATCGCCAGGGCCACGATCAGCCCCCCCCGGATGTTCCCCAGGAGCAGCAGGAGCACCGCCACCACCAGCGCCCCGCCCTCGGCCAGGTTGTGCAGGACGGTGGAGAGGGTCTGGCCGATCAGGTGGGTCCGGTCGTAGAGCGGCTCGATCGTCACGCCCATCGGCCTGAGGCTCTCCCCGAGCCTGGCCACCTCGTCCTTGACCCGGTTGACCACCTGCCGCGAGTTCTCGCCGATCAGCATCATCACGATCCCCAGGACGATCTCCCCCTCGCCGTCGCGGGTGACCAGCCCGGCCCGGATCATCGGCGCGGTGTGGACCCGGCCGATGTCGGCGATCGTCACCGGGACGCCGTCGCGCTCGTCGACGACGATCGCCGCGATGTCGGCGATGTCGTGCGCCTGGCTCTCGCCCCGGATGTACCGCGCCTCGCCCTCGCGGATCAGGTAGCCGCCGCCGACGTTGGCGTTGTTCGCCTTGAGGGCGTTGAAGACGTCGGCCATCGACAGCTTGTAGACGTCGAGCTTGTCGGGGTTCACCTCGACCTGGAACGTCTTCAGCTCGCCCCCCTGGGTGTTGATCTCGGTCACGCCCGGGACGGCCCGGAGCTGGTAGGAGACGAACCAGTCGAGGATCGTCCGCAGCTCCATCGGGCTGATCCCCTTGCCCTTGACCTGGAACTGGTAGATCTCGCCCAGCGCCGTGGAGATCGGCCCGAGCGTCGGCGTGCCGTACCCCCTGGGGATCGCGTCGGTCGCCCTGGTGAGCCGCTCGCCGACGAGCTGGCGGGCCCGGTAGATGTCGGTCCCCTCCTTGAAGACGACCGTCACCACCGAGATCCCGAACTTGGAGATCGACCGGATCTGCTCGACGTCGGGGAGCCCGCTCATGGCCCCCTCGACGGGGAACGACAGCAGGGTCTCGACCTCCAGCGGGCTGAGCGCCGGGGCCTCGGTGATCACCTGGACCTGCACGTTGGTCAGGTCGGGCACCGCGTCGATCGGCAGGCTCAGGGCCGAATAGACCCCCATCCCCGCCACCAGGAGCGTCCCCATGATCACCAGGAAGCGGTTCCGCAAGGCCGTCTCGATCAGGGCGTTGAGCATGGGGGGCCTCGGGCCGGGATTCCAGATCGCAGGATTTCCGATCTCAGATCGGGAGATTTTAGATATCAGGACTCAAAACAATCTCCGAATTTCGTTACTTAAAATCCAGGATTATGTTCCGGATTTCATCAGTTGAAATCTGAAATCTTGCGATCTGCAATCCTGAGATTCTCGCTCACTCCTCCGCCTCGTTCTGCAGGATCAGCTCGCTCTTGAGGAGGAAGGCGCCGGCGGCGACCACCCGGTCGCCGGCCTTGAGCCCCTCGGCGACGACCTGGCGGCCGAGGGCCTCGCGCCCGAGCTTGACCGGGCGGATCACGAAGGTCCGGTCGCCCTTGCCGGGGACGAAGACGGCCGACTTGCCGTCGACCTCGACGACCGAGCCGAGCGGGACCGTCGGGGCCTTCTCGGTGGCGGCGGTGTCCAGCGCGATCCGGGCGAACATGCCGAGCTTGAGCAGGCCGTCGGGGTTGGCCGTCGCGGCGACCAGCCGGACCGACCGGGTGGCCGGGTCGACCTCGGCGCCGGTGTAGATCATCCGGGCGTCGAACTCGCGGCCGGGGTAGGCCGTCGCCGTCAGCCGGACCGTCCCGCCCTTCAGGCCGGGCAGGGCGGCGAAGTCCGACTCGGGGACGTTCGCCGCGACGTAGACCTCGGACAGGTCGGCCAGGACGAACAGGGTGTCGACCGGCTCGACCCGCTGGCTGGCGACCGTCGAGGTCGAGACGATCGTGCCGTCGATCGGCGCGACGATCGGGTAGGCGGTCAGGTCCTCCGACCCCGGCGGCAGCGCCGAGGCCCGCTCGGGGTGCGCCAGGAGGTCGTTGATGTCCTCGGCCACGCCCAGGATCCGGAGCCTCTGCGCCGCGTCGACGACCATCTCCTCGGCGTTCCGGACCATCTGCCGGGCCACGAGGTCCTGTTGCGCGACGTCGTGCCGGACCTGGTCCAGGGTCCCTTCGTATTTCGCCTGGGCCCCCTCGTGGTTGTGGATCGCGGCGAACAGCGGGTGCTCGCCGACGATCTTCCGCGTGTTGAGGTCGGTCATCTTCTGCTGTTCGTGCTCGGCCAGCTCATGCTCGGCGTAGGCCGAGATCAGGGTCCCGCGGAACGTCCCGAGCGACTTGGTGGCGAATTGCTTGAAGAAGTCCGGGGCCGTCCCCCGCCGGGACAGCAGCGCGATGGCGGCCTCGGTGTTGGCGGCGACCTCGGCCTTCCACCCGGCCTCGACCCGGACCGTCGCCAGCTCGCGCTGACGCTCGCGGATCAGGAGCCGGGCCGAGCCGACCTCGGGGCTGTCCAGCACGACCAGGGCGTCGCCCTTGCGGACCCTGGTCCCCGGCAGGACCGGGACGGTCCGGACCACGCCCGGGGCCTTGGGACGGACCACGATCCGGCGGTTCGGGTCGGCCTCGATCCGCCCGGTGACCCCGACCTCCCGGGGCAATTCGACCTCGCGGACCGGCTCGACCCGGATCTGGGCCGTCCTGAACTTCCCCTCGGCCAGGACGACCGTGGTCGTCAGGTCATGGCCCGGCTTCTTCTCGGCCGCGGGCTCGGGCCCGGCGCCGGAGCCCGGCCCCGGGGTGGCCCCGCGGTGGAACAGCCGGTCGTAGGTCAGGTTGGCGGCGAACACCGCCGCCGCCATCGCCAGGCCCAGGCCCAGGCCCAGGCCCAGGCCCAAAGCCCAGCCCAGGCCCAACTTCGGGGACAACTTCCCGTGCGCCGGGGCTGCCGGTATCGCGAGCCGCATGGCCAGAGCCTCCCCGCCCGGGGTCGAGGACGGCGCCCCGGCCCCGCCTCAATTAAGGCGGGGCGGACGCCGACCCGACGGACGCCGGGCGATCATCCCGAGATCGATCGAATGGAGGTGTGCGAGGACGTCGAGGGGCGACGGCGGGACCGGGATCGGACCGACGTGCCCGGGGACGATCGGACGGGAGGGGGGCTCAGCAATTCCAGCGCTGGAGCCGGGAGGCGGGGGAAACTCGGGGCGCAAAGGTAGAACCGAAGGCGTGAGCCGGCCCGGCCCCGTCGCGGGGCCCGAACGGGTCGACCGGCGGGGCGAAGGGGTCGGCCACGGTCGAGGGCGGGTCGGACGCGGGCGGGTCGATCGGCCGGGACGACAGGTCGGCCACGAACGTCGGCCCGGAGTCGAGCGCGGTCGCCTCCCAACCGTCGGCGTACGCGTGGAGGAGCGGGCCGGGGCCCGAGTGGCCCGGCTCGACCGGCCCCGACGACGGGAGGTACCAGTGCCAGTGGAGGATAGCCACGTCTTCCGCCTGGCCCGCGTCGGGGTGCCATCGGAGCAGGTGGTCGTGGTGCTCGCAGACCTGCCCCGGCGTGTCGTGATGCCGGACGTTGTGGAAGTCGGCCTGCGGCCAGGGCGCGTGGACGAGCCCGAGGATCAGTAGTCCGATCCCCAGGCAACGGGAACGATGATGGCGGGGACGCCGATGCGTCGACATGCCGGTCCCTCGTACCGCGACGGTCAATGCCTGACATTATGGAGGCCCGCCACCGATCGTCAAGCCGCGACGGGCCATGTTCGGGATGGCCCTTCATCCGGGAACCCCCGCTTAACCCGAACGGACCTGACCGCCAGATCCGCCCGTCCCGAACCTTGCACGGCGCGATCCCGACGAGGAAAATTGACCCCGATCTGGAGACGATCCGACGGTATCCGGGCGAATCACCGATGGAACTGATCTTCCGGGCCGCGATCGTCCTGGGCGTCGTGGCGATCCTGTCTGCCGTCTGGCGGGCCGGGCGGCCGAAGCGTTACTTCACCGTCCGGGTGGTCGCCGGCGCCCTCCGGGTCGAGGCCGGTCCGGTCACGCCCGCATTCCTGGGGATGATCCGCGAGGTGGTCGCCGACAACGGCCTGAAGGCCGGCCGGGTCTCGGGGGTGGCGAGGGGGACGGGGATCGGCCTGGAGTTCTCCCGAAACATACCCCCCGGGGCCCGCCAGCAGTTGCGGAACGCCTGGGGCGTGTCCGGCTGGAAGGGAGCCCGGATCGCCGCCCGCCGCCGATGACCGGATCGGCCGGGGCCATCGCGGGTCAGGCGGCCCCCTGCTGGGCAGGGGCGGGGCAGGCGGGGAGCCGGAGGGTGAAGGTGGTCCCGTGGCCGACCCGGCTCTCGGCCCGGAGGCGGCCCCGGTGCTTCTCGACGATCTCGCGGCAGACGGACAGGCCCAGGCCGGTCCCGCCCAGGCCGGTCTCGTCGGGGCCCGACTTGGTGGTGAAGAACGGCTCGAAGATCCGCCGGAGGTCCGCCGGGGCGATCCCCCCGCCGTCGTCGGCCACGCTCAACTCGGCCAGCCGACCGGTCGAGTCCAGGCCGACCCGGACCCGGACCGTCCCCCCCCCGGACATCGCCTGGCGGGCGTTGATCACCAGGTTCAGGAGGACCTGCTGGATCTGCGCCGGATTGACCCGGGCGTGCGGGCGGCCCTCGGCCTGGAAGTCGACGCGGACCCGGTGCTTGGACAGGTCCTTGGCGGTCAGGAGGAGGACCTCCTCGGCCAGCCGGGCGAGGTCGGTCGCCGACCGGCGATCGGCGCGGGGTCGGGCCAGCCCGAGCACCCCCCCGGTGATCGCGGCGGCCCGCTCGGCCCCCTCCTGGATCTTCTCGAACGCCCGGCGGCGGAACTCCGGGTCGGGGTTCCTCAGGCCGAGCTTGGCATAGCTCAGGATCGGCGTGAGGGCGTTGTTCAGCTCGTGGCAGATGCTGCCGGCCAGAACGCCCAGGCTGCTGACGCGCTGGAGCTCGACCACCTGGCGGCGGAGCGCCTCGAAGTCCTCGCGAGTCGGCATCGTCTCGTCGGGAGTGGCGGCCATCGGTCCCCTCGGATCCGGGTACAGGGGGGGGATTCCGGCCGCCGCGCCCGGTCCCCGGCGCGGACCGATCCGCCCGGGGGGTCGATCCCTCGGCCCATCCCTCGTATCGACCGCCCCGAGCCCCCGAGATGAGCCACCAGCCCGAACGTCGACGGCCCGCCGGATCCCGGGAGGACCGGGCGAAACGGGTGGACCCGGGCGACTTTGCCGGGGCCGTCATCCACTCCGATCCGGCGCCCTGACCGGCCGATCGCGAGATCCCCCACCCTGGCCCGGAAAGGCGGATATCCGCCGCCCATTCCACACGATCTTTATTCAGGGGAGGGAGCGCGATCCGGGCGGGATCGGCGATCGGTTGGCTTCGTTCTTGCCCGGGAGCGAAGTGATGTCCGGTAGGGTTTTCCCGTTGGCTTCGTTTTTCCAGACGGCCCATCGGCGTCTGGGCCGACTCACCGGGGAGGGGCGGCCGGCGTTGGCGGTCTACGGGACGGTTGTTTACGATGGATGGCCGGAGTGGAGATCGTGGGAACGACCCGGGAGAAGAGGCCGGGCAGGAACGGGATCTACGATGATCGGGGGATGTCGTTGAATTAGGATATCCCTTCGAGGAAGGGCATTGGCACGGGCCCGATCGCCCGTTTCCCGCAAATTTGACGAAAATCCGAGTAGACAAATGCTCCAAGAAGAATTTATGTTAAAGAGATCGCCGATTTTTCAGAATAAGGGTTACGCCTCAACGCGTATATTAACGCCTCAAGGCGTTACAGGTTAGCTCAATGTCCGATGCACCGAGGAATCAAAACCGGGCCGGTCGCCTGATTCGGCAAATGGAAGGATACCATGCGTTCATCCCGGATCCCTTGCCCCCCGATCCGCCGCTGATCTTCGACAACGAGATGATCGGCCTCCTCTCCAAAGCCGACCGTGCTTTGGGAAGGCTGGATGGAATTACGTCGATCTTGCCCAACCCCGACCTGTTCGTGGCGATGTTTGTACGAAAGGAGGCGGTGTTGAGTTCTCAGATCGAGGGGACGCAAAGCACACTGGACGATGTGCTCCAATTCGAATTGAACGCGGACAGGGCCGATCTTCCAAAGGACATTGGTGAAGTTGTCAATTATGTGAACGCCATGAACTATGGATTGGGACGTCTGCAAGAGTTGCCACTCTGCTTGAAGTTGATCAAAGAGATCCACGAGCGGTTGCTGCGAGGAGTCCGGGGAGGCGAGAAGACGCCCGGAGACTTCCGCCGGACACAAAACTGGATCGGTCCATCAGGATGCACGCTAAGTCACGCCAGCTTCGTGCCGCCGCCAGTCCACGAGATGCATTCGGCACTCGACAACCTGGAGCGCTTCCTCCACGACGACGGTTCGTTCCCCGTGCTGATCCACTGCGCCTTGGCTCACGCACAATTCGAGACGATCCATCCATTCATCGACGGGAACGGGAGGGTCGGACGGCTCCTCATCACGTTCTTGCTCTGCCAGCGTGAGATCCTTCATCGGCCCCTGCTGTACCTCAGCTCTTTCCTCAAGGCGTATCGGGCCGAATATTATGATCGCTTGACGGCGATCCGCTTGACTGGTGATTGGGAGGGTTGGATCAAGTTCTTCCTCCGGGGTATTTTTCAGGTCAGCCAGGCGGCTTCGGAAACGGCTCGCAAGATCCTCGAATTGCGGGAGCAATGCCGGCAGAGGGTCCGAGTGCAATCGCTCCTCGAGTACTTATTCGAGCAACCGCTCGTCTCCATCCAAATGGTTCAGGACCGACTTCGATGCACATTTCCCACGGCCACCAAATACGTCGAAGAGTTCGTCGAGGATGGCCTGCTGCGTGAAACGACGGGTTTCCAGAGGAACCGCCGCTATCGCTTCGATCCCTATCTCTTGCTTTTCGAATCGTCCGACTTCGCCCCGTTCTCTCACGACCTACCCGAAACCTGAGAATCCCTCGGCCCATCAAGAGGAGGATCAGATCCTTTCATGGCCAATGCCGTTTATGACCAGCATGGGATTCGCTTCGAATATCCGGACGATTGGGAGCTGGACGTGACCGACGACGGCCCCCGGACGACCGTGGCCATGCAGGCGCCCGGCAGCCCGGCGTTCGCCCTGGTGACCGTCGACGACGACCGGCCCGCGCCGGCAGTTCTGGCCGACGAGGCCCTGGCGGCGCTCCGCGAGGAATACCCCACCCTCGACGCGGTCCCCGCGCTGGAGACCATCGACGGCCACCGGGCGGTCGGCCACGACGTCGAGTTCATCAGCCTGGACCTGTCCAACGCCTGCGCCATCCGATGCTTCCGGACCCCCCGGCGGACCGTCTTCGTGATCGGCCAGTGGTCCGAGGTCGAGGGCGACGACATCGAGGACGCCCTCCAGGCCATCCGACGCTCGATGGCCGAGACCGACGCCTGAGCGCCCCACCCCGCGGAGTCCCCGGACATGGCGACCGCCCTCCTCCCCTCCCACATCCACCTCGACGACGACGGCCGGGCGTGGATCGACGACACGAATACCAAGGTGATCGAGGTCGCCCTGGCCCAGGTCGCCTATGGCTGGACCGCCCCGGAGATCCACCGTCAACTTCGCCATCTGTCGATGGCCCAGATCCACGCCGCGCTCGCCCACTATTTCGACCATCAGGCCGAATACCACGCCGAGATCGATAGGCAGACTCGGGAACACGACGAAATGCTCGCCCGGGATCAAGATTCGCCCGTGAGGAAGAAACTCCGGTCGGCGGGCAAGATGCCATGAGCATCAAGCTTTATATAAATGTCAACGTCCCGTCCTCGATCACGGAAGGGTTGCGCGTCCGCTCGGTGGACGTGGTGACCGCACAGGAAGACGGGGCGAGCACGCTCCCCGACCCGGAACTCCTGAACCGCGCCACGGCCCAGGGTCGGGTGCTGGTCACGCACGACGATGACCTCCTGCGCGAGGGGGCGAGGCGGCAGATGGCCGGCGAGCTCTTCGCGGGCGTCATCTATGCCCACCAATTAAATATCACGATTGGCCAGTGCGTCCACGACCTGGAGTTGATCGCCAAGATTGGTGATCCCGAAGATCTGGCGGGACAGGTCGTGCGCCTTCCCCTCTGAACGATCATCCCGGATCCGGGCTGACATTCTCTTCGCCCGTCGCCCCGTCCAGGAACGCCCCGACCCGCCCGATCAGGGCATCGCCCCCGACCCCGACGACGTCGGCGTGCCCGGCTCCGGCGACCTCGACGACCTCGGCCGGGCGGGGGAAGGCGGCGGCCAGGGCGTGGGCCCCGGCGATCGGTGCGATCGGGTCGTCGGTGCCGTGGAGGATCAGGACGGGGACGTCGACCCGGGGGGCGAGGTCGATCGGCCGGGGGCGGTCGAGGGCGATCCCGGCCAGGGATCGGGCCCGGAGGAGGACCAGGGGGGCGAGCCCGCCGGGGACCCGGAGCCGGCGGAGGACGGCGGCGACGGCGGGAGTCAGGTCGCGATAAGGGGCCTCGAGCACCAGGGCCGCGATCCGACCGTCGACCGAGGCGGCCCTGAGGGCGGTGGAGGCGCCCATCGACCGGCCCCAGACGGCGAACGCGGCCCCGGGCCCGACCCGGCCGGCCAGCTCGTCGAGCCAGGCCCGGAGGTCGTCGGCCTCCCGCCCGCCGAACGACGCCCGACGCCCCCCGCTCTCGCCCGAGGCCCTCGCGTCGGGTATCACCACGTTCCACCCGAGGCGGGCCAGGCCCGGGACCCGGCCCAGCAAGGCCGACCGGTCCTCGGCCATCCCGTGGAGCAGGACGACGGTCCGGCCGCCCGACCCCCCGGACGGGAACCAGGCCCCGGCCAGCCGGACGCCGTCGGGGGTCTCGACGGCGATCGGCAGGCCGGGCGGGCCCGAGGGCGATCGGGCGACCGGCCTCCGGCCGGGCATCACCAGCGCCCAGGCGCCCCACTCGACGACCGTCACGACCAGGCAGAGCGCCGCCCCCGAGGCCAGCCCGAGGAGCGTCGCGACCGCCCTCGGCCAGATCGGGGCCGCCAGTACGGGGCGGGGAGGGCCGGGAACCGGTCGGTCGAGGAACCCGGTGGCGATCAGGCCCGGGGCGGCCCATCGGAGCCGGATCGCGCCGGCCTGCCAGGTCCGGAGGATCGGGAAATGGCCCTCGGCGATCGGGCCGAGGGGGTCCCGCGTGCCGGCCGATGGCGGGCGCTGGCTGACCACGACGAGGGCAGGATGGGCCCATCCGTAGAGCCAGGATGGGTTGGACGTCCGGCCGCCGTGGTGCGGGGCGAGCATCGCGTCGACGCCCGACGCCATCGGCCGGGCCACCAGGTCGGCCAGGCCGTCGCGCTCCAGGTCGCCGGTCAGGAGCAGCCGCCGGCCGATCGACTCGACTTCCAGGACCACGCTCCGGGCGTTGTCGGTCGAGCCGGTCCGCCCGTCCCGGCGCGGGTGCCAAGCGGTGAGGGTGGTCCCTCCGGCCAGGTCGATCCGGTCTCCCTCGGCCATCGATCCCACAACCACCCCGCGCCGCCGGACGTCGTCGAGCAGCCTCCGGGCGCCCGGATTGGCCGGGCCGTCGAAGCCGGGCGGGACCCGGACGATGCCCACCTCGAAGCGGTCGAGCAGGTCGGGCAGGCCGTTATAATGGTCCGCATCGGCATGAGAGAGGATAATCGCGTCGAGCCGGCGGATCCCGCGCGACCAGAGCGCGGGGGCGATGATCCGCCGGCCGACGCGGGGGTCGCCCATCCTCCCGCAGTCGTAGAGGACGGCCCGACCCCCGGCCGACCGGACCGAGACCGCCAGCCCGTGCCCGACCGCCAGGACCTCGGCCTCGGCGGCGACCGGGACGGACGGGACCATCGGCAGGGCCGCGCCGATCGCCCCCCAGGCGATCGCGGCGGCCCACCATCGCCGGGCGGATGGCCATCTCATCGCCCCGGCCGTCGTCGCGACCCCCAGCAGGGCATAGAACCCGAGGACCCACCCCCAGCCCGGCCCGGGGACGAACGCGTGCCCCCACCGCCAGGCCGTCCCCCACCGGACCGCCCGCTCGGTCGCCGACAGGCAGGCCCCGCACGCCCAGGCGAAGGGGATGGCCATCGGCGCCCAGATCGCGGAGAGGAGGAGCGTCAGCCCGGCCAGGAGCAGCGCCATCGAGGTCAGCGGGATCAGCGGGAGGTTGATCGGGATGGCGATCGGCGCCACCAGGTGGAACCGCAGGGCCACCAGCGGCCAACCCGCCAGCCAGACCACCGCCGAGGCGATCAGGCCCGCCCGGAGATAGGCCACGCCCATCCGCCGGAGCATCCGCCACCACGGCTCCAGCCGACGCTCCAGCACATCCAGCGGCGTCAGGGCCGGCGCGTCCCACACCAGGACCGCCGGGACGCACCAGAGGATCGCCGCCACGGCCAGGAATGAGAGCTGACAGCCGACGTCGAACAGGTCGGAAGGGTCGTGGGCCAGGGTCGCCAGGGCCGCGCCCGAGAGCAGGTTCGCCGGCCGGGCGCATCGGTCACGCCCGCCGGCCAGGCACGCCCCCACCGTCATCGCCATCGATCGGACTACCGAGGGCGCCAGACCGACCAGCAACGCGTAGGCGATCGTCCCCAGCGCGACCGCCAGAAACGCCCCCTTCCGCCCCACGCCGGCCCCCCGGACGCACGCGCCCAGGAAGACGGCCAGGACCTGCAAGTGCAGGCCCGAGATCGCCAGGAGGTGCGTCGTCCCCGTCCGGGCGAACGCGTCGTTGACCTCCGGGTCGACCGCCTCCCGCCTCCCGAGCAGCAGCGCCGACGCCAGCGGCGCCACGGCCGGGTCGAGGCCCTCGGCCAGCCGCCGGGCGCTCCGGGCCCGGACGCCGCCGAGCCATCGGGCCCGGGGCCACTCCTCGCCGGTCGGGTCGGCCCAGACGCCCGACGGCCCGTCGACGGCCATCCGGAGCCGGATCCCCTGCGCCCGGAGGTAGGGCCGCGGGTCGAACTCGCCGGGGTTGAGCGGCCCCTCGACCGCGGAGAGCGTCCCCGCCACCTCGACCGGCCGGCCCGAACCCAGGTCGGATCGGTCGCCCGCGATCCGGACCAGGACCCGGCCCGAGGCCGATCGCCAGCCCCGGCCGTCGCCGATCCCGGTCAGGGCCACCACCGTCCGGGTCGAGCCGCGGTCGCCCGGCCCCTCGTCCCCCTTCCGGAACGACGCCCCCTCGACCGTCACCCCCCGGACCCAGCTCGGCCGGCGCCCGATGGCCGACCAGTCCGCCCGCGCCGGGTCGTCCGCCGCCAGGTCCGACCACCGGTAATGATGCCACCCGCCCGCCAGGGCCACGAACGCCCCCGCGATCGCCCAGGCGCAGGCCCTCGGGGATCGCCAGGAAACCGCCGCGACCGCCGCCCCGGCCATCGCCATCAAGGCCCAGGCGGACGTCCCCCAGGGGTCGAGATGGCGGTCCGCCACCACCCCGACCGCCGCCGCCAACGCCAGCGGGGCCATCGGGGCGACCCGGGCCCTCCGCCACGGCTCGGGATCATCGCTCATCGCGGGCCCGGCTCGACATCATCCCGTCTCCGGGGCGGATGCGTCTCGTTGACGGCGTGACGAGTGTCGCACGACGGAGACGGGGATTCTCAGCCCGACCAAAGTGTGTTCGAAGGGGCCCAAATTCGGCGATAATAATTCAAGGAGAGAGGAAAGGGTCCGGGGCCGGCAAACCAAGCGTCGGGTCAGGCGGGTTTATGGGTGGCCAACAACCGCCGGACCTCCGGGAGCAATGCCGTCGGCACCGTCACGACCGCTTGGTCGTCCCCCTCCGCTGCCGCCGCCTCATCGGCGGCGACCCACTCTTCTTCCGTTCGATCGTCGAGCTCGGCGAGCAATCGTTGAACTCGCTGTTCGTCCCAACCCGGCGAGAATCGTTGCTCTTTCATCGCCCTCGCCTCCTCCGCCGCCGGCGGTAGGCCCGGAGTGGCTTTCCCGTCAGCGGATAGGCCGTCACCCGACCGGCCACACCGCCCAATGTAGCAGACGACGGGCGGTGCGACCAGTGCCGGGGGTTTGTCCCCAGGGTCGATCGTTTTTCAAGCTGGAGGACTTCCGGAGCCGTAGGGTGGCGTCGAGCGCAGCGAGGCCCACCTTCACCTTGCGGGCGGCTGGTGGGCCTCGC
>JAABUK010001370.1_pt1 | contig 46676 bp, 69 predicted proteins | sample 5559141 | NCBI WGS metagenome assembly JAABUK01 (sample SAMN10711869, study PRJNA513367) | rock metagenome | isolation source: Antarctica rocks | place: Antarctica: Victoria Land, Pudding Butte nord | collected 2016-01-03 | reverse complement strand
GCACAGCCCAAAGACCAAAAGTATGAACAGTAAGAAAAACAAGAAGAGCGGCGCACCGTGACAACTGTCATGGCATGATGGCCCAGCAGGCTAGTAGTGATGAGCACAGCCCAAAGATTAACAGTATGAACAGTAAGAAGAGCAAGAAGAGCAGCCTACCGTGACCACCTTCTTGCGTTTCTTACTGTTCATACTTTTGGTCTTTGGGCTGTGCTCATCACTCCTGCTCTCCGCCAACACGCAATACCGGTGGTCACGGAGAGCAGGAGTGATCAGCACAGCCCAAAGACCAGCAGTGAGAACAGTAAGAAAAGCACGAAGAGCAGCCTGCCGTGACAACTGGCATGGCATGATGGCCCAGCAGGCTAGTAGTAATGAGCACAGCCCAAAGATCAACAGTATGAACAGTAAGAAAAGCAAGAAGAGCAGCCTACCGTGACAACAGGCATAGCATGGTGACGAAGAAGGGCAGGAGTGATCAGCACCGTCTTGTGGCGCAGGAAGTTGGCACAGCTTGCCGCATCCTTGGGGAACAACTCCTGAGCCAGCTTCTCAAAGCGTGCTCGGTGAATGCCTGGCGGAACTGCATACCAGACCTGCAGCAAGGCACGACCATTTGCAACAGCATCTAGACATATTTTGATCCACTGAGAATCATCTGAGGATCACAGCACAATGCATTCGTGCTCACCTGGTGAGCAGGGTTGGAGAGATGTTGTCAGAAGCACTTGAACCTTTATTGTTGAATTACAGGTGTGTTGCAGTAGACATCGCAGACACATGCGCAAGGGAATAACAGTGACTCCAGTACATGGGCATGACAAGTTTTGAACTGCTAGGCAGGGATCTTGTGCGGTGTATGGTGATGATCTAGCATTAAACAATTGCTGTTGTGGGTTTGAGACAACTAAAATGAGAGGATCCATCAAACAGTGCAACACATGATTCAAGAAATGTACCTTTGATGCACCATAGTGGAGATAGTTGATGCTCAGCAGGTCCACATCCTCCACATGCCACGAGAAGAAGGACTGCACCAACATGGCACCAAGTTGTTGACCTGAGCTGGCCAGCAGCAGAATTGTCCCAGCACAGAACAAAGCATACCCACCCCCCGCTAGGTTCAGGGTCTGTTGCTTCGACATGGCTTGAACACAGATCATACTTGTTGAATGATTGAAAGCAATTCAGCACATTGTGATCCAAACACTTCTCAAGCTTCCAGTGCTGCTGTTGACATTGCATGCAACAGATGTCTGTAGAACATACAAGATGAAGCGGAAAACAACTTGGTCTTGCAGGAAGATAGAAGTATGCCAACAATCATGGCAGTATGCCACACAAGCCACAGGCTGCATGCCACACAAGGCTGTGGATTGCATCAAAGGAAAGTCAATCTATACAGAGCAGCCCAGCAGCAATATAGTGTACTTTGCTAAGCAAGCATGGAGCATTCAGGTTGCAGACTGTGTGGTCCTGTACGTACCTTCCACATGCCAAAGTAGGTCATAGGAGTGGTGACTCCTGGGATGGCAGGGACCTTGTACTTGGACAGGAGGCACTTCAGGTTCCGCAGATTCCACCCAAAGTCCAGCTTCTCATCAAACAGGCTGACAGGGGTGTCTGCCCCATACAGGGGGGGTCTTACTGTGAGGGAGCTCCAGAATGGTCTCTCCAGCAGAGCGTTGTCACCAGCACCTGCATTCAAGATGTGATGTTTGGAATGGTAGGCACAGGTTGGCGGCGTGTGTCCTACACAGCTGAGCTGCGTTGCCACCAATTTGGTGTGCTTGCTGCAACTGAGAAGCTGCGGCTTTGCACACTGGATGCATTAAATATGCAAGCTTTGCAAAAGCTGAAAACAGGACCTCGAACTGACTTGTAAACAACACCAACTGCTGGTAGACACTGCTGGAGGCAAGAACCTGCCTATAAGCTGCTGTGGTCATAACAGTACAAGTCACAGCATGCCCAAATCATTCAAGGCTGTGTACTCAAAATCTGACGTGCATGCATATGCCTCTAGCTCGACCTAAAAGACCTGAGGTGACCCCAAAGCTAAGACAAGACATGCCGAGTGCCTAAGAAGACTTACGCTGTTTCGGCACGCCTCTTCTCTCTGCCTCCGCCTTGAATTCCTCGACTGTCATGGTCTGAGGTGCAGAACATCTTTCTGAGTGCAGGTCCAGAAGCATGCAGGGCGTTACAAGCAGAGGCAGACATACGTACCGACTTTGACAGTAGAACACAGTCATAGTAGCCGGGCTTGTTGTCGTGCATCAACACCTGCAACGACGACTGCTGAGTGCGTCTTCGTTGGCACGTGCCCTTTGCTTGCTAGAAGCTGCAGCGTTCCTTACCCGCTGCTCGATGGGAGTATCAATCTTAAGGTCTGTGGGGTACTCGGCTTTGCGAGGTGTATAACCCTTGGGGGGAATCACCTTGACCATGGGGACCTCAGGATTTTTGCGGAAATAATCTGAGACGAAACTCTCGAATGGTCGCGAGAACTGCGCCTTTGTTGGGCGAAGGACCGGGCAGCAGTTGGAGTTTTCCCCGGGCATTGTTACTGCCGGGGGAAACTCCACAATTTACCTCTCCAACCAGAGGTGCTTTGAAGAGCACCAACCAAACGTCAGCAGGACGGTCACAAGCCTGATTGAATGCGAAGGCGCAAGGTATAACTCTTTCTGCACGAAACTGGTTTGCGTCGCCAAAAAACTCTGTAATTGTGCATGCAAAATAACGAAATTTTACACATGACTTCACGTGGATTCACTTGCAACTCCCTCAAGACTTCTCACATCCAGAGCCAGATCCAGAGCCTGCGCCCGCACGCACAGAAATCGCAAGCACCCCGCCATGCAGGACTTTGACGCTGTACATAGCGTAGAATATGTTCACGCATTAGAGGAGACATAGGTCACCACTTTTTGTGACAAACACGCATGACGCAGCGAGACATGAAAGTCTGCGTGTATAATGTGGTACACGAGTATATGTGGTCTTGCTCACACACAGTGTCAAATCCTGTGCAGCGAGGCACTCGCACTTTTTCACGAACTAGAGTAACGCTCGCAGACCTATCGTAAAACCTCGTTTACCCTCAATTACCTTGACCCATTCATGAGAGGAGCCCCGCTCGGTGAGCATATCATCTTACACCCATCGATGTCTTTGTAATGGCGCAGATGGCCTCGAACAAGCCAAAGACGCTGTTCAAATGTTACGCAGATGTTTGCGCGCAGTACGTTTCCAACCGTGACCGTGCTTTGATTAGGGAGTGATTGGCTGTACAAACGCGAAAGGCGATAATACCCGTTCAATCGTAAACAGGCTGTAAGTACTCTGCTGAACCTACATCTCCTGTGACGGGCCTCATCAAGCTGCTTCTCCAACCCCTCCACCGAAGTATCCGTACACATCGATACGTGCAGCTGCGCTATGTTGCCCCTTGCCAATGGACGCTCAATTTTGCCAGACGCTTCTCCAAGCTAGTCATAGCTGAATCTATCTTGCAACGTCTGGGTCGAAAGGCCTCGTCATTGCTGCCAACAGCACCGTAAAGAAAAGCCTCTGGCTCATGGCTAGAGCAGAATCTCCTATCAACAGAGTCTACAGTGAGCATAACGCAACGCACTTACGATTTACAGACCTTCAGTGTGTGAGCTGTAATTACAAGACTGCAAACAATTCCATCCAGAAAGTTGCCCTTGCTATCTCACTTGCTGAGTGCTTTCTTGCAGGTCACCCTGTGGCAGCAGCACTTCTTGAAGATGGGAAGGCAATGTATGGCATTCCAGGGCCAGGGACTTATGCAGCACCATCATCTTTCAGGTGCACAGCATCACAATCTCTGAGCACACGCAGGCAGTATTCTCAACTAAATCATCATTTATCTTTGCCAAACTCTGTCTGATTGAGTGCTGCAGTAACCAAGCCGCACATGAGTATGATGCTGGCAGACAGATATTTACAACTCCTCCAGCATGGACACTGAAGGGGCGCATATATGAAAACGAGATAGGAAAGTCGCCTGGGCCTGTCTATGACGCCAATAGAGGTTATACATATCTGGAACAGGTACATGGTACAGATACAGCAGCTTGTACATGTCCAAAACAACAGCGACAAGTGCATGACAATTTGGCAACACATACCACCAGCTGACTTTACCAGTCAACATGCATACGGTCTGCAAGAATCTGCACGCGTTACCTGCATGATTGCAGTGCGAGTGACATTTTCATTCAGACTGCTCTATATGCTTGTGCTTAGCAGCGCATGCAAGCTACACAAGCATGGCTGCAGCTCTGCTCAGCAGCCTGTCTCCCAGCATTTCGCATGCTCTCTTGACATTTACATCAATATATGCCAAGTCAGCAGGCCCACGCTGCAAGTGTTTGCCACCGACAAGCACTGGCCTTGATGAGTATATTTTGACTGGGCACATGGTGCACTCACGCAACGTCATAGGGCTGCTACACTGGTCACTCACAGAACACAAATGCAAGCTTATTCCCCTCAGCATTAGGTTGATACAGTACAAATTTGACAGGCCATTCTGGCATGCAGCATGGCGTAAGGCGCAATCCTGATAGCGAGGGCACCTTTGGTGCGGGCACTCGTGATGAGCCTCATCGCTTCTACAGCCCCCAGCACAGCCAAGCCACGCTGCTTTGCACAGGCTCCCCCGGCCCTGCTGCCTACACGTAAGCCCTGCCACCCCTCCCCTCCCCTCCCCTCCCCTCCCCTTCTACCATGGTCCATACCCCTGGACCCCATATGGATACTCCCCCCCCTCCCTGCATAGAACAATCTTGCTCAGTACCATTCTGCCAGCCACATACTAGCCAAGCCAACTGTGCATAGTGTGCATGTTTGAGCTAATTTTTCAGCAGTACACCATGTGACCTGTTGCATTGTGCATGTCCCCCCTCCCCCACCTTTGCTGTACCACTGTTTGGTTTGCATATATAGCTTTGCACTGATGGAAATGGCAGACACCTCCACTAGATTGCTGCTGTTTGGAAGCTTTTGCGCAGGCAGCAGGGCAAGTCTAGATCCACCACACATGCTTTTTTTCATTTGACCATCCCTTGGCTCAACATCATCAACTCTTGCTTGCACAAATTGCTTGCGCAATACCACAGCATTGCGGGCATTTTAGCATCACATATCTAGCTACTCATGTGGGGTGCAAGATCGTGACAGACTGCCACATGTAAGGCCAGTGCTGCTGCTGATGCCTTTGTGAGGCCTGTGACAGGCAGAAAGAAGGACGCCGCATCCCCCACACCCTTGGGGATGCCCCCACCTGGCAATTTGGGACACGCTTGAAGGGTCCCTGGGACCGCCCCAGCAACTTCAGCCCGGGACCAATGTACAAGACAGAAACCACGCTGGGACCAGGAGGAGCTCCAGTGTACAGAAAGGCTCCCAGATTCAGCTTTGGGCCTACAGGAATGCGCAGGCGAGGCATGCAGCAAAGCAGAAATGAAGTGCTGAAGGTCAGCCGCATCCTCACTGGTTTTTTTTTCCCACTGGACAAGCTGTTGTGCTGTGTGCTAGAACAAATGCAATGCCACATGATGCATGTACATGCTAGATGGGTCAAGGCTGTGTGAGTACTTGGCAGCGCTCAGCATTTCATCATGCTGTGAATGACATGCTGATGACTCACAAGCAAACGTGTAAGTCAGCATGTGATGCACGTCAGCACCTGACGTACCAACATGCTCTGCTTGCCCTGTGAGCACACCCACAATCAGATGTTCACTGTGCACTGCAACGCTTCAGAGCTGGCGTCTAGAAAGACCCCAAGCATGCAGAGACAACATGCTGTGGCCACAGGTGTTGTGGTCAAGGGAGCAAAGGAAAGAGGAGGGCAGGAATGCCCCTGGGCCGGGGTACTACAAGGCAGAGTCTGCCAGTCGTGCCCTCACTAGGCAGGCTGCTGCCTATTCCTTCTCTGCTGCCCACACTCGTAGAGAGGTGACCAACACGTGTCTGTCCGAACGTATGGCTGCACCTAGTTTGCCTTTGCACCAGTCCCTGGGACTCATGCTTGCAGCATGCCTGCTTGAACTGCACTGATCAGGTGTGCAGGATCACAGCTCAGCTGGAAGAGTGTCGTCTCACAGTTTGACCAATCTCCATTGTGGCAGTTCACATCACAAGTCAGTTTTCATGAATGGTGCAATGCTTGCAACCTCAACAGGAATGAGCACAATCTGATTGCTGAGTCATCAAGCATGCAGACGCAACTCAGCAGCCTTGAGGCACAAGGCTGTTGCTGCACTACTGGTCATTCGATCAAGGCACTACTGGCTGAACAACTTGAGCATATGCACGAGGCGCAGTGCACCGACACATGGCAAGCAGACAGACCAAGCACAAACAGTATCATGCAGAACTTTGTTCATTACCATATTCATTGTGGTGATATAGGGTATCGAGAAGGAGATGACAGAGCTGAGTGAGATTCATTTGCCCAGCACGTTCAAGTCCCCCTGCACCCGGTTTGGCCCCCCTTCAGGGCCCTCCCGCGCACACTCAGTGCCCTTACTTGACCAGGGCCGCTCAGGAACACCTGACTACCATACGCAGCTAGGTAACACGTACATCCTTTTTCTACCTTTGGAACTATTCATGCACTGTTGTGCTTGGACATGTGCTACTGCTGTGCACAAGTGACGCTCACCGTACAGAAGATAAACCTGTTGCACAGACTTGCAAAGATGCTGTCTCTTGCAAAAGCATGTGCGCATGGCTAATGTTGCATGACTGCTTTGCCTCCAAGAGACTGTTGTCAAGATCTGGCAAGTTAGGTGAAAGATGTAGAGCAAGATGCACTTGTCTGGACTATACATTGTTGCATCACACTCACATACTGGCATTGTCCCATAAGCAGCAGCTGCTGGGCTGCATCTCCTGGCTTCAATATATGCACTGTGTGACCCTGCCTGTGTATAAGTGACAATCTCTGCGTAAAGCATGCAGAGACATCACTGCTTGAAGATGCTGACTCATCATTGCTGGGCAACATATGGCTTTCCATCTCATTTGTCTGCTGGAACGGCTGTTGCAGCAATGAGTGCGGAAGCTGCCAGGCAGTCACGTAACCCGGGGCCGGCAGAGTATGACGTGCTGCCCCATGTGCAAGCCCTGTCCAGTCACCCCCGAGCCCCAGCCTCAGGCTTTGGATCTGAGGGGCGGCAGTGCAACAAGGCGGTTGGCACTGGGTAAAAGTCCCTCAGTTGCAGTTGATTACAGACATCCTGCACGCTGCCTTGCATTAGTCACATCTGGCCTGTCTTGCTGTGGCTGAACTTGCACTTGACAGCCATCTGATCACAGAGATTGCACAGCTCAAATGCGAATTGCTCTTGCACTCACTGGGCTCCCTCCATGTCCTACATGTAAGAAAACATCATAAGAAACGGATTTGAATGCAAAAATACATATACTTTGAGTTCATCCAAAAGTGCATGTTGACTGTGTCTTCCTTCCATGTCTTTGGTGTTTGGCAAGTGACGTGCAGCGAGAGACTGGGACAGATAGTTACAGCTGGTGACAGATAGTGAGACTTGGACACAAAGTGACAGCAGCTGGTGACAGTTTTGTGGCATGCTTGTCAGGTTATCTCTGCCGGGGCCTGGCACCTACAAGGCAGAGGAAGGGCTGGACAACACCAGCAGGCATCCCATAGCCCCTGCCTTCAGCCTAGCCGCCCCCTGGCAACCCCTCCGCCCCACCAGCGCCCGTCCTGGCCCCGGGGCCTACAGGTCAACCTCATGCTTGCTCTGAACATAGGTCATACTGAGGCTTTGCACATTGTGAGGATTCATGTCATTGTCAGGCTTGATGTCCTTGCACTTCCTTGCACTGCACATGAGCGGGGTCTTGATCACCATCATATTCAAGAGTGAGGTGACGACTTCTAGACTTACAAATCAGTGTGCAACAAGGCGGTATGCAAATCTGAGACAACAGAAAGACACATGTGAGTCATACAAAGGATCCAAAGTCAATAGTGTGCACCAAAGCAGCAGCTGGCGTAACATTGAAGATTTTGATGATAAAATGGCTGAAGTGTATATCAAGGGTGAATGCATGCATGCATGAGCAGAGAGCTGTGTGCAGGGTACTGACAGATGGGGAGCTGGAGCGAAGTGTTAGCCAGCATGCCAACCTGGGATCAGCCAGCTTCAGCAAGGGCAAGCCCACCAGCCGCTACACCTTCATCCCCAAGTCTGACTCGCCTGGCCCCATCTACGATATCCGCACCCCCCTGGGTGAGGACTGCCCCCCCTCCCCTGCCCTCCCGCCCCTCCTGTGTGGCATGACTCACATCCACATGACCTGTGCAAACAGCAAGCATGTGGCCTTTGCTGCATTCATGCGACTGCAATTTGGACATCAGGACAAATGCTGCATTCATGCTGTTGAGTCTCCTGGCAGCTGAGATTTCTGTTTGCCTCGGGCCTGCTATGCACCTTGGTAGCAGGGGTTTGGAGTTTGTGCTTTCTAGCGCTTCCTGATCCCTTCAAACACTCCGTTGAGTCTCACAGTACACTCCCGTCTATTTCCATCATTGATTTGTCGGGCAGCGAGCCATGCATGTGCCAAATCAGCAAGCGGGCGATGAATGCATGTGCATCTGATGCGTGCTTGCCTGTAGGGAGGAGGAAAGCACCAGCCCCAGCGTTTGGCAACAAGACAGCACCTGCTGCTGCAGCTCACACTCAGACTGTGCCTGACTTCTTCACCGGTATGCGCCGCACAGCCATCCACCTCATGCAACACCCATGCCCGCTCATTTCTTCATGCTGGGATGTTGCAGCATTGAGTGCCAAAAGCATATGTGCAGCCTCACTGCTGATGCTAATGAAGAAGGGAATCTCCTGCAAGCTAAAAGTGCATGCAGAGTGACCGGACATTGATACAAAGTAGTTTTGCTAGGAAGTGTTGTGCATCCTGTTGATGGCTTTTGAGACTGTTGAGCAAACAGTGGTCTAGGACATTAGGCTCTTTTTTAAACAGAACTCCCACCAGCCAGCTTGCTTTTGTCGCACACCACATACACCTGTGCTTTCAAGCCAGGATGTCTGATGAGTCACAACTGACTCCACACCCCAGACTTCAAGGTATACAATAGGGGACAATGTGAATGTCTGAATGAACAGGGGCTTTGGGCACGCTTGGGCAGGACTCTCCAGGCCCCAACATCAACATCCCCCAGGGGAAGCCCAGCAGGCTGGGGCCCGGCAGCCCCTGGGGCAAGTGGAAACATGGGGTGAAACTGCCGCCCAGGATTCCGGCCTCCCTGTCTATGTCCAGAGGTATGAACGCGGCCATTGATCTCAGCATCTCACTGCATGTGCTTCAGTTGGTCTTCATCCTATGTACTGCAGCACAGCCTCTACATTCAGCCGGAAGTGCTGCTCAATTGTGCGCATGACAAAGTATGCAGCAGACTGTTATGCGTCTGATAGCAGTTGCTGATTGACGCTGACGTTGGCTGCAGTCAGTGGGACCAAGGACTGCCACACAAGCAAGTGGAGTTAGCATGATTGCTTCCTGAGTGATGCTGTGTTACAAGCAAGCTGGTACAAGTCCAACACTGTTGTGATGGTTGCAAACAAGGTGGCACAAGAGCAGAACCAACTGGAATATCATCATGCATGAAGCATGAGCTTCCAACTAATGCTAGAGCACTAGACTCTGTTTTGCAATCCAACAAGAAGGTCACAACTGCAGTGAAGGAGGGTGAAGTGGTCATTGTTAAACTACATGTGTATGCGCTGTAGAGTCATCTTTGGACAGCAAAGAAGCAAGCCCAGGGCCTTGCTACAACCCACCATTGTCTCTGGTCAACAGCAAGCACACTCATGGGGGCAGCTTTTCCTTTGGTGTTGGTGGCCGGGCACCTCTATATACAGTCAAGTTTTGATGTTTGTTGAGGATCTGAAGCTGCTGTTGAACAGCCAGTCCACACTAGAGCGCACTGGACAGCATAGCCAAATGGCTCTACAGCATTCAAACAGATGCAGCTGCTCCTGGGAACGGACAAATATCAATACTGCTAGAGAAACATATGTTTCACAGTGTATTCTGCTTGGATGACGTTGTGGATGCTTGCTTGAGCAGGCCTGCTGGAGAAGGAAGCTGCACAGCATTTGCCTTTATAATATGTGTGAGGTAGAAAAATAGCAAACAACGTCAAGGTGTAGCCTGCAACCGTATCAGGACGTCAGTGGCCCCTTTTTGGTTTTCACAGCATGAAGCTTCGGGCTGCCGCCTTGGGAGGCTCCCGTTGTGATCGCTGAACAGCGTAGGCTTTTCTATTCATTTTCTTTTTCACAGCGTGGGCAACTGACAGAAAATAATCTGCGTTTGCTGTTGGCCCCGACCTTCATGCTATTGAATATGTCGACCACAACTTCATACAGTGGGTCACGCATTTTCTCTATCACTAGCAGCAGCATGAGGTCTTTCAAATACGCCGTGTACAAACACGCGCTTCATGTTGATCTGCTTCTTCCTGTTCAGCAGATTAGTGCATGCATACTTGCACTCTCTGGTAACAAAGCCAGCATTCTCTGCTTTAGTCTGCAGATCTTCTGCAGTAAAGAAGTAGCACGTAGTGCCATCAAGTCGCCTAAACAGCTTGTCAGCTAGTTGCTGTTCAGGAGGCAGCCTGAGATGAGTGAGATCATACAAGCCGTGATCTCTGATGAGCAACACTCCACCAGGGCGAAGGGCCTACGCAAAACAGATATGACATGACCTTGTCACAATACGTTCATCATGCAATAAGGCAGTAAAGCAATGCTTCTCAGGAATAACTTATCCATGCACTGCATGTGTGCTATGTATATGACCAGCCATGAGCGTGCTTTCAGCAGGTGGGCAGTGAACATGCAGGTTGACCTGTCACAAGAAATGAAAGCTCAATGTGTAAGCGACATAAATGCTAGGAGTAGACACAGATGGAGTGAACAACACAGATGGAGTAGACGCAGATGTAGAGTAGACACAGATGTAGAGTAGACACAGATGGAGTAGACACACATGCAGTAGACAACACTGATGGAGTAGACACAGATGGAGTAGACACACATGCAGTAGACAACACAAATGGAGTAGACACAGAAGGAGTAGACACACATGCAGTGGATACAGGCACAAATGGACATGACGCAGACGGAGTAGACGCAGATGGAGCAGCCACAGATTCCTCATGACTTGGGTGTCACAAATGCCATCTAGAGGCTCAGTGAGGTAGGGTGCTGCAGTGCGCACAAACACTGACCCACCTGAAAAGCAGTGTGCAGCATGGCAGGCATTTCTTCCGGGGTCACAGCAGCCAGCGTGAAGATGAGCAGAGCTGCATCTGCCGACCCTGCAGCAAACACATAGCAACAGACATCAGGCCATGGGACCAACCACTGCATTTGGGGACAGTGCATGAGCACAAAGCAGACTGTCTGCAAGGAGTATGTGCAGCAGTCTGAAACCAAACAACGTGCTGTGATGAGTGAGCGATGCCATCTGTAGCTCCATCTGCTTGACTGCTCACAGCAACATAACCGGAGGGGGGGGGTGGACTTGGGGGCAAAAGTAAGAAGGGGAGTTGCAGGAGCTGCAGCATCAGCAGACTCTCCACAGACTCATCATCATCAGCAGCAGCAGCCATTCGTTCTGACGCATCAGCGCCAACTAGTTTCAAACAATGGCTGGCAGTGTAAAGCATGCACCCTAGACTTGCTACTTGTTATAGCCAGTAGACAGGCAGCATGTGTGTATGTGCCGTCATCAAATAGCCTTTGTAGAGCGCTGTCCAGCACTGCCAGCCATGCCAGTTGTCTCACGCTCACTGCTCACCTTGTGAAGCAGGCTCGGCAGCGCCAACAGCATCTGCTTGTGTGCTGTCAACAGCATAGCCAGTGAAGCGGTGGGTGGTAATGCCAGCCTTGGCCGCAGCACGCTTGAACATGTCCACAGCTGTGGGGCTCAGGTCTGTACCAGTCACAGTACAAGTGGGATTGGCCTTGAGGACAGGCAGCAGGGATGATCCACAGCCGCAGCCAATCTCCATGAAATGCTGTGGCGGCTGACTGATGGTCAGACAAGGGAACTCCAGCAGCAGGTACCTGCGCACAATTTGGAAGGTGATGTTCGAGAGGTTTCACAAATGTGGTATCTCAAATGAGACGCATGCCAACCAGCACAGCTCAACTGCTGCCTGCATGCCACATGTATGTTCCATCAACACATGAAGCACAGACATGCTTTGGATGACTGGCGTGCACAGCAAAGTACAGAACCAGCACACCACTTAGGCAAGCTGTATCTACATGCGCTTTGTGTCATGAGCACCGGCTCATGGAGGTCAGCTGCTGCCTGCAGGACAATCACATGCAGAGCTGCACCATCAACATGCTACAGAAAGCAAAATATTAAATTATGAGCCAGTCAACAAAAAGGAAGAACAAACGGCATGTCTGACAGCTCCTGAGGCAGGAGCAGAGCGAGGCTGTTCTGTAGCAGCACTCACCTGCGCTCTTTGTAGAACCTTGCAGTGGCGTTGTCACGTGCATGGAAAGCTTCCCAACAGCCCTTGTCATACTCTGGATGGATGCTGTGTTCATTCTGCTGCTGCTGCTGCTGAGGCAGGTCGGTGTCCACATGTTTGGATGCTAACTTGAGATTGTACTTGGGGTCACTTGGCTGACTAGCTACTGCTGCACCTCCGTCATCCTGCATACCCACAAGCAGACTCTGACTTTGATCACTAGCGAAACGCAGTCAGATGTGAGCCCATTGGTACCTGACAGCAAATCAGTGCCCCAAAACTTCCTTGCGACCAGACTGTTTTGCTATGCAAGCAGTTGCTTCATGTGGGGTGCAGCAGACTTCCATTCAAATGGTTTGGACTTGTGTCTTGACCTCTGTGACCTTGTAAAGATACTGAGTGAACACTACATGCAATATTGGATGTCTTGAGTACAAGAGTGCACACAATTTCTGAGTGATGACATCCCATAGCAAGCTAGACCCTGATGACCCTAGCTTCCATGACCCATACCTGTTGGTGAGCCTTGCGAGCTGACAGCAGTGCCTCGGCTTCTTGCCTCAGGTCCTCCCACTCAAAGTCATTGCAGTGGTATTCACCAGCTGCTGGTGTAGCTTCTCCCACATATGCTCTGCATGCTGCTGTGCTATGCACGCTGTGACTTGACTGTCGGGCCATGGGTGCAGCTGATAGTGTTGGTCTAAAGGGCTGTCCTAAGCAGCTGTTTGTTGTGAGAGCTTTCCTGGTATGGGCTGGATCAACAGACAGCGTCTGCTTTCTGGTGACAGCAGAGCTTGCAAGGACAGAAAGGCCTAGGGTGAGTCTGATGGTGTGGGTGGCTGCCAAGGACAAAGTGCAATCGTTGGTGGTGCAGAAATAGGTGCTGCTGGGTGGAAGAACAGAAACGGCAGACCTGCAGAGGTGATGGAAAGTTTGGCTGTGAGGCAAGGTGTGTCTCAAGAGAACCTTGTGTCTGGTGCTGGACAGCATACGCCCCAAAGGCACAGCAGCTTTGGTGGTGTGGCTTTGAGCAAGCCTAGAAGAAGCCTGGAACAGAGCTGGTTGAGGTGGCGGTACAAAATCGAGCTGTGTTATTGATCAAAGGCAGACATGGCTTTTCTGAGCTCTGCTGCTTCTGCTGACATTTCTTCTGGTGATCTGAGGCGCCGCTCAGCTTCCATGTCTAGTTTCTGGCCTGATGCTTCCCTGTTCAGCAAAAGCTGGTTGATGGCCTTGAATCTACGTTGCACATGCATGTCAAATACACAGTAGAAGCTTGACACATAAAACCTTATGCATGCAATATAGCAAAGCCGTCATCATTGAGGCAACCAAGCCTGTCAAGGCTGCAGCCAACTGTTTGCCAACTGCATGCGATGCATGCGCCCATGCTGACTGAAAATTGCTCTATTTCCACAAGCTAGCACTGCTTTGCCTGCTGAGTAAAGCACATCCACAGCTGAAGACACATGGTTGAAGGGCGTTACGACGTGATGACATCTGCAAATGTTGTGGTACATGTTCAATGCAGGAAGTGGGTCGCTGCAGATGCATTCTGGGCAAGACTCTATCTCACTTGGGTCTGTAAGCGTTAGCTTTGTCATCTATGGCATCATACACTTCATCATTGTTGGCAAAGTCTCCTTCCTTGCGAGGCAGGACATGCACATGCAGATGGGGGACTGATTGCCCAGCAGCAGGACCGTCCTGCAGCCAAGATGCCATGTCATGAAGCTTGGCACATAGTCTGCACTGCAAGGCTTGATTCTCAGTGCGGTAAATCAGCCTGCATGCCGTTGTAAGCCAGCGCTGAAACATGGCTGTGCAAGATACATGCGATTTCAAGAGTCACATGGATGATCAATGAGTGACTGATCCAGGCTAAGTTTTAAACAATGCACCACACGTTGAAGGTGTGGAGCTTGTCACAAGCACTGACAGAATGTGGGACATCGCAGTGAGCAAACTACATATGGCATCTTGCTGGTTGAGTGGGCTGCCTTACGTCACGCAAATTGCTGCACATTGCAAGGTGCACACAGATGAGTGGGCAAGCACATGCAGCAAGCGGTGCAGCTTTCCAGACTATAATGATGCAGCAGCAATCGCAGCAGGGAAACAAGTTGCAATGCATAGCAGAGGGCCAGGCATACCAAATGCTTGCACAGCAGCAAAGACCTTACCTGGACTGCAAAAGTGAGTGAGGCAGCTTTGAAATGAGGCTTGATGACTTTGCCAACCTTCTGCACCAGCAGCCTGTGCAGCACAGCCAGCGCTGCCTAAGCAAGACAAATCTTTACGCATGCATGCTGGAGACATACAGGCAACTGTCTTACCAAAGGTCTGCTACTTCAGCAGGCTCCAAATCTTCAAAGCTCTGCACCACTCTGTCTGGGCTGACTAGCACGTGGCCAGGCACGACTGGTTTGAGATTGACAAAAGCAAAGGAAAGCTTGGTCTCTGCAAACGTCTGTGACTTGTCGACTGGGTATGGCCCAAATTGACGGTCCTGCATGTGTCGCCGACAATTCATAATGACTGTAAGTCATGATATCATGTTTGCTACTGCTGGCGTCATGTACGCACCTGTGCTTGAATAGCAGACATGCTGCTAACACATGACTGCCTGTGAGGCTGTGAAGCCAGACGACACAACCAACGTAACGAAGCTGGTCGCGTCGATGACAATCGGACAGCTTGTGATAGAGTTTGACCGGTGCTTAGCATAGCCAAAGCCTCTGCTGCTACCGCAATGCTGCTCCACAACAAAACTTATTAGAGATTACTAATTTCACGTAGTCAATTGCTCAACCTGCTTTGACCGAGGCATGATTCATAGACAGCTTTTGTGTCCCAAATCACGACGCACGACTGCAGTCTACTGACCGCCAAGATCGCTTGAGAGCTTCGGACCTGCCACGAACCGCAAACTCAAACGTCAGCGGGTGCACGTATATACTAGTGAAGCGTTACACGTCCCGTCTGACCGGTCTTTTGTTTTGACTCGTGTCGGACAAGCGGTCAAATCTCCTGGCGATCTCGCGGAGCCTGCAACTGACTCTATTTTGCGGTGCTTGAGGTCCCATCTGAACATCGGGGCGAAATTGCTTGGAGACAAGGAATATTCCGCAGATCGTATGGTACAGTCAAGTGCCGCAGGTGGGCCCGTATACACGTTAAGTCATCCAAAGCACGTGCATCTGCATGTAATTGCATCAAACATCCATCGTGAGAAGTATTGAAGGTTGAAATGTTGCGACAGCAGATAACGGCCTGGTCAAGTCCCTTGGAAACGGCATGAGCTGCGAAAGTCACGCTTTCACGTCAGCGGGACACAGCAGTCATCAAGGGGATGTCGTCAGCAGCTCGCCATATTCACAAGTATTGCTACTACACAATGATCACAAAGCAAGCCAGCAGTCTGTCCCATGCAAATGCCAGTACCAAGTGGCCAAGTTGCGCGCTGCCTGGCCTGCAGGGTAATGGGTTCAACACAGCTCAAGTTGCCTCCAAAAGAAGCGTCCTCATTGGCCCAAACTCAGCCCTTTCTTTTGATGAACCTTTATACATTGTACGAGGCAGAGGCCAGTACCTATATGATGCCGAGGGCAATCAATACTTAGACTGCTGTAACAATGTGGCACATGTGGGCCACTGTCATCCCAAGGTATAGTCATATAGGTTGGCACAGTCATGGCAAAATGCTGCAATCTGCATCAATGAAGCTAGTGCCCAGGTGCCCAGGTCTTGCTCAATTCTCATCCATATGTTGTACACATGCACACACGTGACTCTTCTCAGCTAGAAACAGGTGTTGGACCAGCGCTAGGCAATATGCAGAGACCGTTGCTGCTGGAATAAGCCCAGCTTGATTCTGACCTTAACTGTTGCCATTGTGACTTGCAGGTGACAGCAGCAGTGACAAAGCAGCTAGAAACTCTCAACACCAACTCCCGATACTTGCACGACAAACTGGTTGTTTTGGCAGAAGGCATCACAAGAAAGATGCCAGAGCCGCTGCAGGTATGCACCAGATGTCAAAATCCTTGCAGGTTTGCACAGCATGGCGCTGTACCAGCCTCTGCTAGCCACATGTAAACAGATGACCAAACAGCACAGCCATTTGACGCAAGCTCCTGCACACCTTGCAGCGTTTACCGCACATCTACGTCCAAGCGTCCTACTGTAGTGAGCACAACTACAAGCAGGAAGCACAAGCTCAATGGCTTCATGGTATCTGCCGAATAGTCATTCACACTAACCAGCACAGCAGTCAATACGTCTATGTCCCTATGCAGGTGATGTATGCAGTCTGCTCAGGCTCAGAAGCGAATGACCTAGCACTGCGTGTAGCCAGAGCAAACAGGCCAGGAGCGTGGCATGTGGCTGTCATGGAAGGAGCCTATCATGGTCACACCACAGCCACCCTTGACTTGTCCCCCTACAAGTTCGATGGGCCTGGTGGCATGGGCAAGCCCCCCCATGTGCATGTCCTGCCCTGCCCTGACGTCTTCAGGCAGGTCACAGACTCTTATATGCTGTGACAGACTCTCCGTTGCAGCTACTTTGGGCATAATTGCGTCATTAAGGTGCAGATCTGAATTTGTTGCTGCCACCAGAATGCAATGCATTCTCAGGCACACTATTGATTACCAGGCCCGGCATTTGTGCTGAGAGCATAACGGTCATTGCAAGAAAGACATGCATGCTCAGCCAGGGGGTTCACATGGTTGTCATGACCAAGTGTTGCTGTGGTTCACTACCACCAATTGACCTAAATGACTTTCACACATGATGAGACAGAATGTTGAGCTGCGACTGTAACAATGACGCATTGCTTGATGGCAGTGGTTGATGCAGGGGTCTGAACTTGGATGGGCGGGCAGCAGCTCAAGCAGCTGTGGATGCAGCTCACAAGGCTGGAGGTCACATCTCTGCCTTCTTCTGTGAGTCCATCCTGTCATGTGGGGGTCAGGTGGTGCTGCCCGCCGGCTATCTGCAGCAGGTGTATGATGTTATGCACCAGGCTGGCGCCGTCTGTATAGCAGATGAGGTGCGAGAAATCAGCTCAAGACGCTTATAGTTCACTTGTAGGCCTGTCTAGACTGAGAAGGTCTTGCTAGGTCTTGCTTGATGTCTGGAAGTTCAACATCTGCACTGTATTGTAGGTGGACGGCTGCCTTGCTGCTGCTCTATGACCACAGAGTTGCAACCGACTTGCTGATGTGTGTTGCAAACTTGTCCCAGGCCAAGTATTGCCATGCAAGACCAGCTTGTGTCGAATAGACCAGGTCCCTTGTGTGCAAAAGGACAAAAGTATGCAAACAAGCATGGTTCTATCTTCATGTGCTGATGGAGGACAAGCAGCTGCAAGATTTGCAGTATCACTTCAGTACACACAGCGATGACTGCATCTCCGACCAATGCAATGACAGGCATCATACCATTGGCATCACGCATTTGGCTAAGACTACTCATCTTATCAACATCAGAATTTCAACAAAAAGATCTATTTCTCACCACCAGTTGGGTCTTCTTCTTGCATGCGACATAGCCCTCACACAGAGCCTTACAGATGTTGGCCACAGGTGCAATGTGGCTTTGGGCGGGTGGGCTCTCACTTCTGGGGCTTTGAGCTGCAGTCAGTGGTGCCTGACATGGTCACCCTAGGCAAGCCCATTGGCAATGGCTTCCCCATGGGGGCTGTGGTCATGACCCCCAAGCTGGCACAGGGCTTCAGCAATGGCATGGAGTACTTCAACACATGTGGTGGCTGCACTGGTGCTGCTGCTGCTGGTGAGCACTACCAATGATCATGGCAATGATGACCACAATGATAAGCATAATAGTAATGATTATGGTGATTGTATGCATGGTAGTGATAATGATGACAACAACAGTAGGCATGCAGTAGTAATCACCTGTTGCAGCAAATGGTGAGCCCTGTTGTGGATGCATCTATCATCACTTGTCAAGGTGACAAAAATGAAGTCCAGAGGAGGTTTCCAGCAAGGCACGACTGAAGTCAGCTTGCACTATGCACAGTATGACTCGCTGTGCCTTTACATTGTCGGAGCATTTGAAGCTGAAGCAAGCAGCTCCGGTCACTGGCTGCAAGCCTGACTTTGTACCCAATGCATTGTACAACCACCAACAGATAAGTCAGCATGGACAATGCCTGTCACTGCGCCTTTTCCAATATGCATGCTCTGGCTGCTGTGCTTCAGACCCAAACTGGTGAAGTGTTACTGTCTGCAGCGCCCTCAGCATGAAGCCACGTCAGACAAAGCTGTGTGCCCTCTTCAATCTGCACATCAGACACAGCATGTAACAACCGGCATGTGTCTTTTGAGATGCTGTGCTGTTATTTTGTCACAAATTGCAGTTTGCTTGCATGCTCAGGTGTTGCTGTCCTCGAAGCCATTGAAGAGGACCAACTGCAGCAGCATGCACATCAGGTTGGCACTTACCTCATACAGCAGCTTGAGGCTCTACAAAAGGTACACCTGCCATCTCATGATGCACTAGTCACACAGATTGCAATCATTGAATGGACTCATCGCGCAGGCTGACATCAAGCAATGGGGTGCAGTTTCAATTGCGACACCAGTCTTGAAGCTCACAGATGTGTTCACACTATACCTTGGAATTGCAACTGCTTCTCTCCTGCTGAACAGCAGGAATTGCAGCCTCACTGTTATGATCTTTGTATATCGCGTTTGTGACAATGGATCAAGGATTAATCGCCACCTCTGTCTGCCTGCAGGATTACCCATGCATAGGCCATGTACGCGGCATGGGCCTGTTTGTGGGATTTGAGCTGGTCATTCCTGAATCACAAAAGCCTGCACCTGGCACTGCAAAATTTGTCAAGGAAGCAATGAAGGCCAGGAGAGTTTTGGTGTCCACTGATGGCCATCACAATCAAGTTATCAAAATCAAGCCACCTATGTGTTTCGACAAGAGCAATGTGGACACCCTTATAGCAAACCTGGTAGATTTGCTGAAGCCGGGAGTGCCTGCTGCTGTGCAAGAGATTGACAGAGCATACGACCCAAACAAGAAGAGCACAAGGATTCAGAATACAACGTGGCAAGCAATGCCAGCAAATGGTGTACAAGGTGTATAACGTCAGTGTAATTTAGTGCTGATGATGTTTCATGTTGATTTGTCTAACATTGTCTTCATGTGTTTTTAAACAGCACCGTCTGTTGGTGTGTCTGTACTACGTAAAGAGCTCAATGCCTGCTGTGTTACGTTAGTTTTGGTGTTGTGATCGATGTTGATATGGTGTATTCAGCTGGTGCCTTTGTTGCTTGCTTGCAGTTGCTCAGCTCTGTTCTGTGCCTCATGAGTCATTAGTGATCACTGAGCCGTGTAGAGAGTTCTGCATGAAACAATTGACCGTACTTGATCAGTGGTAACTTCTTTGACGGGTGCTCAAAGTTCTTATCCTTGCTTGTGCTTAAACGGAAATTTCCTCCACCTAGGAAACGCATGTGAGTGCAGTGGAGTGCTGGTGATGAGGGCATGTTCAATTTGAAGCGGCACCCGGCATGTGCATCCCAAATTGGGATGTGCAAATTACTCATTTCACGGGACCAACGAACGGACAACGGATATGAAATGAAACGCTAAATGCCTGAATTACCTTGTTTCACAACCCCAACAGTAAATTAGCAGTAATTGCAGTAACGTTACCATTCAGTCATGATTGATGAAAGGTAATTTGCACACCCCTAATCCCAATCATTGCTAAAATCAAACAGAAGAACAATACAGCTGCCGCCTACAGCACTCAATCTCAAATTGACAAGCCATCAATTCCTGCTGACAAACTCTTCATGCTTGGTGAGCTGACAGCCAGCTCCATGGATCTGCAGACCATAAGACAAGATAAAGTCTATGAATATGGCTGTCAATACCTAGAGATTATTGCATTCTTCACAGCAAACCGGTCCATTGAGCAAAGCAGGCTTTACGATGCACATCTGGCTCACCTGCAGGGGTCTGCTGCTCCGACAGTCTGTTTGTGAGCACAGCTGCTGACAAGCAACACTCACAGCAGCTACCACATCGGGAGCCAATCTGTAGACTCAGCACTGCCCGTTAGCATGTCACAGCTGCAGGTGCTCTGGCAGTGTACCAGGAGCATGTATACAGCAAGCAGTGAGCCAATAAATCATGCAATGTCCTCAAGCTTTCCTCCTGCTGATCTTGCATGCAATATAAGTCCAGTGTTTGTACCAGGCCTGTGATGCTTTCGGGGTAAGCAGATGTGTGTACCAGGCCTGTGATGATGAGCATGTATGGATTGTATATCATGCAGTCAACATTGAGGATCAGAAGTGTACGCATGCACAAGGCAGAGATGACACTGCGCCTGTGGTGACATGCAAATCTTGACTTCTGTCCTGATGGGCTTTGCACCTGTACACACTATCTGAAGGCTGACTCAGCAGCTGGCAGGTCTCAGCAATGTGCCACTTGTCAGCTGCAAGTCGGGCTTGCCACTGCTCAGACGGCTGCAGCTGGCAGTATCTCAGGTCGATGCTCTGCACCCCCTCAAGCAAGGCTCTGCCGAGCACGTCCTGGGTGACAACTGCAGGACAATTGGTCAGCAGGGTCTCCTTCATGGACTGCAACATTTGGCGCCAAAGCCGCACAGCATGCCTGCGCAGCATGCAAGACATTCAAAAATTGCCTGTAGCATTTGATGTTTTGGCGGAGCTGCAAGCATGAGTTTCAAAATAGCATGCTTGATCTTTAGCATGCTTGACCTTTAGCATGCTTGATCTTTAGCATGCTTGCTCTTTAGCACAGACACTTGGCTGTGACAGCTGGGGACCACTCTGTTGATTGTAAACAAATGATGTGGATGAAAGTGACCTGCGCTTGTATCTATGTTTATGGACGTTCATGCAAACAGAAACCTATGCTCCAAATGCTCCAGGCTTGACTTGCATTATGTCTTGTTGGGAACTGTGAACAAGCGCAAAACAAATGGTGACTTCTCAAAGCCCTGTCCTACTGCAAGAATGGAGTGAATGTACTTCAGCCCTTACCCTGGAGCATCTGGCCAAGTCAGTGGCTTTCTGGAGCTGTGCCATTGGGTGTTGTCAATACCAGCCAACACAACTCCATTCACAGCATCCAGGTGAAGTCTCACAACGCTGCTTGAGAGCGTGGATACCACCTCTTTCTCTTGGCTTCTGCACTGTGCATGCTCGTCCAGCATCTGTGACATTATGGCATCCTGCAGCAGAGATACTAAGCGCTGTCAGGACTGCCAGCAGTACTGGGCATGCAATGTATGGCAGTCCGCTAGGGTATAAAAGCACTATCCACACGATCATTGGCTGCTGATGGGTCAGGTTGGCTTGACTCTTGTCAGGAGCCATGACAAGTCTCTTGCAGGTCTTGCAAGCTCACACAAGCACGCTGCACATCCTACAATGCATCAAGACAGTATGGTTGCTGATCTACTGTGCAATGTCAAGGTGGGTGCTACAAGTTACATGTGCAAGCTGAGAGCAACATGCCTGCTCCCAAGCAGCACCGGCCTGCAACATGTCTGTAGCAATGTTCCCCAGGCCAATTGCGCAGCCAACAGCCTGGCACAATTGCTTGACAGTGGCATCAGCCGAGATGCATCCCTGCTGCTCAGCTGTCAAGGTCTGTCTGATGGCCTTCAGGATGATCAGGCAGTATGTGCTGCGCAGCTCAATTGGCCATTGCTGCACTGAGTTTTGATGCCACTGCAGCTGCTCCACAACACTACACGCAACAACTTTTGTCTTTTGAAACTGCACTGCAGCGTTTGCATATGGTCAGCTAGCTGCACAAACTTTTATGGGTGACACACCATACAAAGGCGCTTCACACACTGATAACAGCCCACATGGTATTGCATTATAAAGTGACAGAAGGCCGTCTAATTTGCAGAAGCAGGGTCCACTCATCCTTTCAGCCCACACCACTTGAGGGCTAGTGCTGGTGCATGTGCTCCGACAGGATTGGCATTCAGGCATACCCAATTGATATGCCAGCAAACAATACGCCATAATATCTATATAAAGAGTGAATAAACTGATGAATGAACAAATGAATGAATGAAGCAATGAATGCATGCATCACCTGACACACGACTTCAGAACCAGAGACATAGGAAGTTCTGCCACGCTGTGCTGATGACCTGTGAGCGTTTGAGGCATTACAGCAGCTGAATCAGGAGACAAGTCTGCCGTTGGCTGTCGGTCTGCTCCATTCCCTTGCAAGGGTAGTGGCGACACTGAGTTGCGCTTGTGGCGCTCTGAGAATTCAGGCCATGCAGCTTTGACACTCCTGACTGGCTGCTGTTCAGTGCTGGTGTGGGCAGGCTGCTGTGCCTGTTGGCCAGCAGCCTCTGTGACTAAAGGTTGCTCAGTCGTTGCTGGCGCCTGTGACTGGGCAAGCACGCTAATGCTGCTTGCAGTGGTTGTGTGTGCATGTGAAAGCGCCGACTGCTTGCTTCTTGGCAGCATGTGTGTTGCTTCAGGTAGGGCATCACTCATTGCGTCGTGCACCTTGAGCTGCATAGACTGGTAGACAGCAGACACAGCAGCATGAAATGCTACCTTCCAGGCCACGTGGAGGTCAGGTGCAACTCCTTGTTCAAGCAGTCCTGTGCTGACCACCTGTCAAGCAAATACAATGTATGTCATCACCCGGTATTGGGAAATGCCTCAAGTGGCATGGCGCCTGGAGTGCAACATGTCTGAAGTGGCCATGCAAAGTGGTGCATTAGAGCCTAGGCCAACGTGTGCAAGGTCATACAAGGACGTAGAGCACAACAGGTGTCATCCATAAATACAAATCTTGCCGTTGCCATATGACCTGCTCATATTCATCTGTATACTGAGCTGCTTTGGCTATCAAGAGTGCCACCCTTTGAGCAGTGGGTTGCTGCTGCAAGTCTGCATGTCCTTGAGGCTTTGCCTGCTTGCCTTGACACCAAGCAACACAGCATCCTGAAGCGATAAGTGAATGTAGTGGACTTGAGGTGCTTGTGTGCCGCTGGCTGCCATCTGGTTGTTGCTGTTTAGCATAGGCCGGTATTTGTACTGCTTGAAGCAGAGTTGCTGACAGCGCTGCTGCCCACGGCACGGTAAACTCCTCATCAAGCAGTTGCAAGGACTCAAATGTAGTTGATGACAGCAGGGCAGGCTGCTGCTGAACTCTGCACACAAGCGCTGTCCGCTGTGGTCTTCAAGTGAAACGTGTGATGCAGGAGCATTGGAGCAGCCTGTTGACATTTTGCTACCTGTGTTTCACGGCCCTCAGCCTAGCTGACGCTGGCCTTGCTTCACTTGCCATGTTTCGTGAGTACACTTAGGCCTAGTATTGAAGGGTTCCTTTTCACAACTGCTTTGGAACTTGCAGCATGCTGTGGCAGATGGACAGCCCAAGCTCAGGATGGTCGAGGATGCGAAAACTCTGGGCTAAGTTAGCGACATCACAGTCAGTACTGCAAAACTGTTCTGCTGCTCTGATCAGTGCTTACGTCAGAGAGTACACCGAGACAAGCGACAAACGTTGCAGACACACAAATTGCGCTTTAGCAAAGCAAGGAGGCCTTCCTGTCCGCAGGGGGACAACAGTGCTTTTTCACAAGGGGGCCTGACGCTGCAATTACCATTTGCAGACCATTGCTGCGTTTGAGCCTTTTGAAAGTTGAACTTGACCTAAATGACAAGCTTTTGCCGATGCAGCTCACAACATCGCCGCTAACACGACTTTGCTCAGTCTGGCTGCGGTAGCAGTAGTCCTATGAAGACAGACTATCTCTAACAGAGCTTGCGAATCGTGATATGGTGTACGGAAGTCTATGATCAAGCTGATCGCAAAGGTGTAGTTGCTCGAGCTCGGTGTCCGCAGCTGGCCGGCCTGAAGTTGGCAGCAATGGTTTAGGGCCACAGGACTTCCAGCTCGGATGACCAATTGTCATGCCGCAACAGCCGAACGCCAACAGAGGTGTACAGCAAAACTTAGAGCAACACTTGTCCAAGCTGAGAGCTGACAGAACAGCTCGCACTTGGGGGTGTCTGTACTCTCTGCCTTCTCAAAACCCCAGAACATTTGTTGGGGCTAACAGCAGGTGCTGCAATTACAGAAAGTTTGTCACTGATTATTGTAATTTACTGACGTAGTTGTGTGCTACAGAGTTCCCATGCAGCACACCTTCCAGTCAGTTCATGAGCACAGTGGTCAGCAGGTTGGCCATGCCTTCTTTGTCCTCAAACTCCATGGCTAGCCCTTCAACATCAAGCGTTGGCCTTTGTTTGTAGGGACTGCAGGCTATATCACAGCTTGCCAACCAATCTGTGCCTTCTCTTCAGTCATCTGGTAAGCTGTGCTTTGAGGCAATCAAAACAACAACATAAATGCTGTCTAGCAAACATATCATTGCGCCGATCTACCCTTCACAGCTACTTTTGCATGTGAGCAGGTCCAGCAGGTAGAGGCACAATCACAGCGCAGCCACTGGGACAGCCCAGGTGGGTTCAGGCTTGCTATTGATACAGATTTCACCAGCACCTGACAAAGGCTGTTGCTTTCTATAGGCCTCCTCACAATATGGGTGAATTGAATCCTGTGCAGGTAATTGTGCCCTATCGATGTAGACCGCATCAAGAGCTTTTTGTGTATGCGCATCTTATGCTACACCTTGCAGCATAATGTTGCTTGTTGCACTGCAGAGAAGCCAGGCAGCATCTGCATCTGCACCAGCAGCTGTGCTACCCTCGTGGGAGGATGAAAGCGGTCTTGATGACGTGGATGTTGATCAGCTTGTATCACAGCACCTCAGCAGAGTCTCTCCACCTGTGATGCCTGCAGCAAGGCCAGGCCCTGCCCAGCAGCAGCCCAACCAACAGCATGCTGTACGGCCTGCAGCTGCGGCAGCAGCAGCTGTTGTCAGATCTGCTGTGCCTGTCTCAACGCCACCTGTCACGCTGCCACCTGCGCCGGCGCCAGCAGGCCCTGGCTCATTCCTGTCAGGCATGCAACCAGAACCTCCCAAATACCCTGCAGCTGCTCTTGGTCTTGAAGGCATCAAAGAACGGATTATTGACCTTGGCAGCCTGCTTCTAGATGCTCAAGTTGATCCCCAGCAATCAGCAGCCTTGCAGGAAGAGCGCAGATCCCTCATGGACCTCAAGAACAAGCTGCAAGCAGCTCAAGTAGGGTCACAGCACAGCAGACCTCCACCAGATGCCTACTCTGGCACACCAGCCAGCTTGCACAGGCCGGCACAGGCGTTTCCTGCTAGCCTGGGCAATACCAACACATCAGGCAGGGCAGCAACTCAAAGCGGTGGGACAAGTTCTCAACAGGCTCCGGGCAATAAATGGCAGCCGAGCATTGCCAAGCCTGTGCAAGCACCATCCCTGAGGACAAACTGCGGCCCCTCGACAGATGTTTGGGACACAGCAGCAGCCAATAGCAACTCTTTGACTCAACAGCACGGTCAGGGCTCCACAGCATATGCTGGCAGCAGCAGCTTTGCGTACGATGCACCAGATCCAGCCCCTAGAGATGACATGGGTATGCCAGAACCAGACCCCATGCTGCGTGCTTCTGCATCTGGGGAGCCTGAGGGCTTTGCAACATGTCACCAGCATGATGGTCTGGAAGACAAGCGCTGGGACGCCACCTTTCCCTGGAGTGATGAGCTGAAAAGCGTCCTGGCTCGCAATTTTGGCACCAAAACCTTCAGGGCCAACCAGAAGCAGGCCATCAATGCATCCCTTGCAGGGAAAGATGTGTTTGTGCTGATGCCAACTGGTGGAGGTAAGCGCTTCCTCTGTTGCATACAAATGCGGGGCACATAGGTCGGCAGCAAGCATCTCTGCAGCCTTGTGACGCTATAAGCTCTGTGTGCAAATCTACCCAGCATGTTGATCATGAGACGTGAGTGCTCTGTGCTCTAGGCATGCAAGGTGCTGCTAAAACGAACTACTTGCCACGCAGGCAAGAGTCTGTGCTACCAGCTGCCGGCTCTGCTCTCTGATGGTGTCACAGTGGTCATCTCTCCATTAGTATCCCTCATTCAAGATCAGGTACTCATAATCCACTTAAGTCTCAGCAATTTAGCTCATGTTTGTCCCAAGCTAGGCATTCTGCTGAAAGTTCTGATCACAAGCAACGGAAGCAAAGCTGAGTTGTTGCAATGCAGCTGCACAGGTTGACAGTTGACAGTTACACAGGCTGCATTTCTGCCAACAGCAAAAGGTCAAGCAGCTTGGCTGTACAGGTGTTCCATCTGAACAATGCTGATGTGCCATGTGCTTTCCTGGGTGGCTCACAGCAGTGGACTGAGTCACGTGAGGTGATGGACAACCTGAGGGCAACTACACAGGGCTATAGGCCCATTGCTGTTCTCTTCATCACCCCAGAGAAGGTTGCTAAGAGTGACAACTTGCTGAGGCTGTTTGACAGCTTGGCAAGCCAAGGGCTGCTGGGCAGGGTGGTTGTGGACGAGGCACATTGTGTCAGTGCGTGGGGTCATGACTTCAGGCCTGACTACAAGGGTCTCAGCGTCTTCAAGCGCAAGTAAGCTCTGCAGCAGTCTGCTTGCTGTCTTGGTGGAGCCACTAGCTTCTTAATTTGCAGAGCCCAGAATGATGAGTTCACCTGAACAATGTCACACGCTTACTCAATCTCTCAACAGCACGTCAACCACCTCTTAGCAGACACAGGCACATAACAATGGTCCTGAGCTCCGATCTCAATGCATTTTGGTGGTTGGCAACAGAAGCGCATCATGGCTGCAGGTACCCCAGCGTGCCTTTGATGGCCCTGACAGCCACAGCCACCCCCAGAGTCCAGCATGATGTCGTCCAGCAGCTATGCTTGCGGGAATGTGTTGTCTTCAGGTCTAGCATGAACAGAAGTAATCTCAGGTGATCAAACGAGCAGCCAAATTGACTGTTTGCTCAGTGTTCGTGTGTAGATCAATGTAAAGCCATCAGAGCTCACTTGACAATGAAGGTCGCTGAGCTGCCTAAGGTGCACATGGGTGCAAGGGCAGGTGGCACATGTCTTGTGCCCTCAGGGCCCAACTGGGAATATATCAAACTGCAATGCTGATATGCACTGTACTGCAGATACGAGGTGCGCAAGAAGAAGGCCAAGTTTGCAGATGGAATGGAGGAAATAGCTGACCTGATCAGCGAAAAGTTCACTGACAAAATGTTCAACGTGCAATGTGGCATTGTGTACTGCCTGTCCAAGGCAGATTGTGAGAAGGTAGCAGAGCAGCTGCAGTCTGCAGTGGACAGCCTGCCTCCCAAAGGCCAACAACGCCGCAAACCCATATGCAAGATCAAGTATGGGTCCACCTTTTGCGCTTTGCGGACATTTGATCTGCATGCACGACAGCATGCATGATGTTTGTGCTCAAACTATGCCCATACAGCCCTGACTTTGCTGTTGCACCACTTGAGCAAGCTGGGATGAGCAAGCCTGGACCCACAGGTCAGCATGGCAAATACTAAACCATACATGTATGCCCTGTGCTGCAAGAATGCATTAGCAGCACGCAACGTATTCCTTGCAGCAGCGAGTTGCATCAAGCAAGGCTTATCAAACATGGCGAGCCTGAGCTTCCAATTTTGATGAACAGGTACTATCATGCTGGGCTATCTCCAGATGAGCGAGAGAGGGTGCAGCAAGACTGGACCACCAACAAGGTGCAGATCATTGCTGCCACCATTGCCTTTGGCATGGGCATCAACAAGCCGGATGTGCGCTTTGTCATCCATTACTCCCTGCCCAAGTCCCTAGAAGGCTACCACCAGGTATGGTACCCCTCTGTAGCCTGTGCTTAGTGTCTGCTCTGCATGGCTTGTTGTGCACTGAGCAGCACTGCATATCCTGACATGATGTCAGTTGCACGGGACAATGCTTGCATGGTATACCTCTATCATGCCTTGGCTACAAGGACTAGCATGTACAGATTTGTGTTGAGGTCAAAGGCTGTGAAAGTTGTGCAGCCCAATCACATCGGCAGCGTTAGATGTCAGTGATACAGGGAAGCAAGTTGCTGCTATGCTGTGGGCATGAACGCATGTCAAGCATGGCATAATGTATGCAGTGAACTTGTGCAGGAGACAGGGCGTGCAGGCAGGGACAACAAGATGGCCACGTGTATCATGTACTACAGCTATGGAGACGCTCAGAAGATGCGCCATATGCTGAAGCAGAGTGCAGAGGAGAACGGCACCTCCAAGGAGCAGATGCAGCACAACACAGACTCCCTCAACAGCATGGTTGACTGCTTGACTGATTGTGTTGGCTGTTGCCGAGCATAACCTGCAATGTGTGGTAATTTGGTACAAATACATTGCCCTATGCTCAGATAAGAACAACATTAGCAGTTCTTACCATCAGGAAGTCACTTATTCACAGCTGCTTGATGATTGGACATATTTCCGCGACCTGTTGCTTGAATCCAACCCTGCTCATGTACACTTACATCGTGGATGCAAGCCTGCTGTGCTCAGAGATATACAAGTACTTGGGGAGGCTGTGCAGCGTGTATACTTCTACCCAGACAGGCAACATTTGCCAGGTGTGAGCATACAACGCAGGTGGCGTACTGTGAGGAGCAGGTGGAGTGTAGAAGAGTGCTTTTGCTGAGCCACTTTGGAGAAAGCGGCTTCACAGCAGCGCTGTGTCACCGCACCTGTGACATCTGCGTACGCAATCAGAATCATGTGTTTGCTGAAAGGGACATGACCCAAGCTGCCAGGGACCTCATCAGGGTGTGCACCATCACCCTTTCATTGCTGCCTTGCAACTTCCAGTAGGCAGCTGTGAAAGATGATATGATAGTGCGATTGGAGACTGTGATTATACTGACGCAGTGCATTGTTGCCAAAATTGTAACAGGAAAATTGTTTGCAAGTTGCACACGGATGTGACCACACCCCTTGAGCGCGTGCTGCTCCTGTACTGCGCCTCATATGCTGCTGACCTGTGCAGGTGGTGCAAGCTGGAGGCGGCAACCATTCCCTGTCCCATGCAGTGGACATCTACAGAGGGGCCAACAATGCCTCCATCCGGCGCAGCAACCACAACCAGCTTGATGTGCATGGCCTGGGCAAGGAGTTCAGGTGGGTGTCCTGCTTGCATCACCTGTCGATTGCAGCCTGCAGATTGCCTTCTTGACTGGTGAATGAACCGCCATGTCGTCAATGCTTATGCACAAGTTGCGTTGATCCAGTCTAGAAATAGTGCAACAGCAGTTCATACCTGTCTGAGCTGAAATCACACCACAGACCAATGCCTCCATGATGACTGTGCCTACACCAAGCTGCATCTACCAAGGCATGCATGGTACAGCAGCATGCACCTATCCTGGCTGTTCATGGCAACAGACCATGCTTCCACCTCTACCAAGTTGCTAAGCCAAATCACAGCTGTGCCTTGACCAAGCTTGCCATGAGTCAAGTGTTGTGGTGCATGCAGCAAAAATGATGTGCAAGGAGTGCTGCGCAAGCTAGTCGCCATGCATGTGCTGAGGGAGGAAACCTGGCGCCAAGACAATCAGTATGGCAATGTGATGGCTTGCCTGAAGGCCAATCAGAGAGAAGCCAACAGCCTGCTGGCCTCCTCACAGCCCATCATGATGCCCTTCTTGATGCCGGCCAAGCCAGCTGCTGGAGCATCTTCAGCAGCACCCATACCCACCAAGAAGGGTCAGACACTGTTCTTGCTATGTGTCCTGGGCTGGTATGCATGCTGCTGGTTGAGTGTGCAGGGCATGCTGCGTATGCATGTATCCCTGCAGGACTGCCATGGCGTGAGCAAAGCATGGTTTGCTGGCCATCCGAGAGTCTGCCAACATTTCTGTGAGGCTCACACAGACCAGGCTCTGCATTGTAGTTCCTGTCAGATGTCAGGCATGCTCCCGGCGATGGGATCTGTGTGTTGTACTGCAGTGTCTGGAGGCAAGTCACGCAAGCGGTCAGCTGCCTCAGCAGCTTCCTGGGAGGATGAAGACCTGGTGCAGGACGCTGGGGATGCCCTGGACCTCACAGAAGATGATACCAATGTGTCAACGGTGCGCAATAAAGTTATCAGCGTTCCATCAAACATGCGCAGCAGCAAAGCACAGTGTACCCAACAAGCACTGCTGCCCACCAAAGCACTTTTGTTCCAGCTGATGATGCTGAATGTGCAATGGCTCCTGCTGCCAGCTTGTGTTTGTCTTGCGCATAAGTGCACAGCTATACAGTATGCTGCAACAAACCAGCCTATTGCACCAAATGTTTGTCATTCGTGTGATATTGTGGGGTCCATTGTGAGCACATGCGGTGAGAATGGATGCATCAGCATGCCAGGCCCAGCAGGCCACAGTTTTGCATGTAATGCTCCTCGTCAATAGTTGCCATAGATATGCCATTTGTGACTGACCAACCATGTCTGTGTGCCTCCCATAGGAAGAGGCCTGTCATCGGGCGGTAGTTGGCAAGGCGCTGTACAAAGCTATGAACGTGCTGACCCCAGGCAAGCCTTTCCTGGGGCGCAAGCAGGTCACCCAAATCTCTGAGAAGCGGCCGCGCACCCTGGAGGCCTTCATGAACATGTCCTTGCATGGTCTGTCCAGCAACATGCGCTCTGCACATGGACCTGCCATCATGGAAACCTTGCGCCAGGTATGTTGTGCTCCATATATGTGCTTCTTGCTCATGGTATGGTGTCACTATGGAGCATGTACGGTACACAAGGGCCAAGTGCAGGTGTAGGTAAGCCTCCTGTGTGAGGTCATCTTCCTCCAAGTGCCATGCCAGTTGACACATGGTATGTGTACCTAAGTGCTATCGATACTCTGCATCTGTCACGGCAGGCTCGCCTGTCTGAATGCATGCCTGTGCCTGTGAAAGTCTGCTGCCATTTGCATGCGGCTGAGACATGCCAAGCTTGGATCTGCCAGCTGAGTCTTCTGGACCTCAAGTCTGCTTGACACACACTCTAATGCCTGTAAACAACAGCAGCATTTTGAGTACTCTGTTGCAGCTGTGCCTGAAGATTGGACAATCAGCTGGCAAGCAGAGATTGTGAGCTTTGACTGTCACAGATTTAACTCAGACTCAGAGGCATGTTGTACCACAGGTGGAGGAAGTCATGGAGTTACAGCGCTCAGAAGGCATTTTCTGCGAAGATTTCCAGCTGGACGAGAGTCAGATCACCAAGCTGGCCAACACCACTGCCAGTGACTTTCAGCCTAGCCAAAGCAACCAGCCCGCACGCAAGAAGCCTTCATGGATGAAGAGTACACACACGCCTGAGGTTGCTGCTCAGCCCACCCGTAACAGCGGTGGCCTCGAAGCGTACAGATTCAATTCAGATGAGAAAGGTGGTGGTGGAGGTACACCACAGCTGCCTACAAGGTTGTCAACTGGCTTTGCGCCACAGTCTGCAACAGAGGGAGGTCAACAGCAGCAGCATGCTGGGGGCCCTTTGAAGACGTTGAATGGGCAACATGGCACTCAGCAGTTCCATCCAGCCTTTCCACGACCACCTCTTCGCGAGCACAGGTACGTTACAGACGTTTTAGGGTCATCATCATTTGTTGACTTTGCACTGTGCAGTACAAGGTGTCAGTGACTTTGCATGAGGCATGATCCACAATAACAGGCCAATATCTCAAGGTGATTACTCAATGTTCTTATTGCTGTGTACATGTAGGCCCTCTGGTCAGGCTAGTGAATGGAAGCAAGCCAGTGGTCGTTCGCAGCCAATACCACAGCAGAACAGCTCTTCTGCTGTGCAGACTACTGACACAAGTGCTGCTGACGTTTACGGCAGCAGGACCTTTTGCACAAACAGCAAATACATCAAGTGATTGCCTCTGATGAGCACTGCTGTCAGGCCTTTGTAACAGGAAACCTGTTTGACTTCACCAAAACCTCTGCATGTTAACACCACTTTGTGGTGTGGCATCCATTGTTCCCCTCAACGATGGTCAAGCCCAGCATACGATATTCGTTACCTCGTGTGACCTGTAGTAAAGTAGCTGTTGTAATGTTGCTGTGCGTTATCTGTGTTTTATTAGTTCTGACATTGATTTCAGTCATCATGATGTACGAATCGTTTCGTGGCCGAGGTTGAATGGCGTGTTTGAAACAATTTGCATGCATGCTTCACGCTGTATAGCAACTTGGGCCCTCGCCAGCAAGTCATGTTGCAACCTGCATGCACTGAATCACTCTGCCACTTCACTTGGCCTGCAATCAATCAATCAATTACTTTACCGGACTCCGAGGTAAATGTGGTAATTTTGACTTTTGATCTGCACACAGCTTCAAGGGCACACAAGACTGGAGCGCCAAGATGCTGTCTGATTTAGACTGACTGTGCGTACATCTTGACAGCTTGAATCACTACCTTGCTGGTGACACGCATCCTTGTCTCACTTGAGGCTCTCCGCTCTGCCGCCTTACTATCCAGTGCGGGGGCTGCACAACCTCGTCAGTGCAAGGTCTACAGCTTCCACAAGGACGAGCTGCAGGTGGCCAGGTCACTGGCGTCACTTTGACGCTTCGCAGCGCAAGCATATCAACGAATCATCAACAGAAGGGTGCCTGCCGAGCAGGACCCGCCGTTTTTTGCATACAGGTTTTGAAGTGCTGGTACAGGTCATAGGCAACCCCAGCGTTTACCCGTATGATCTCATGGCATGCCCTAGTACTTGCATGTTCCCAGGGACAACGTGTGGCGCCAAGACAACCAGTGTGACAATGTGGTGGCGTGCCAGAGAGACACGAACAAGTTGCCGGCTTACTATACCGCCCTACATGATGCCTGCCAAGGCAGCCCATGCAACGTCTTCAGCAGCACCCAGACCCACCAAGAAGGGTCAGCGACTACTCCTGCTGTGCATCAGGGCTGCTAGACAAGTCACTGGATGATGTGCACACCGTGTCACATCTGCATGTGACACTGTAAGAGTGCGGTGTGGTCAAACTGCGTTTTGCAGTCCAGCCTGTGCTGTATAAGGATGCTTTGCTTGCCATTTGGGAGTGTCAAAAAGTCCAGCATGCCTGACATAAACAATGTGCTTTAGCGTTGTGTTTCTTGTCAGGTATCATGCATCCAGGTGGAGAGGGATATTTACTTTGCACTGCAGTGTCTAGAGGTAAATCATGCAAGCGCTCACTTGCCTCAATAGCTGACTGGGAGGATGAAGACCTAGTGCAGGACGCTGGAGGTGCATTGGAACGCCCAGCAGATGATGACAATGTCTCAACGGTGCGCACTTGAAGTCCAGCTGTAATTCACCAGACATGCGCAACCATGCTTTGAATTTTAAGGCAGTATTGCTGCGCATGTTGAGCGGAATACTGTGTGATGTCCTTGACAACCTCTGCTGCCATGCAAATCATGCACCAATCTGTCTCACCAGGTGTTGCTGGATGTGCACTATCTCCTGCTGCAAGCTTGTCTGTGTTCTGCACATCATTGCACTGCTATGGCATTTATCAGGCATGCACAGTGTGCTCACACTTTCAGACCATGGCATCATATCTGAAGTTACTCAAGCTGTTGCAGTGCAAGGTTGGGGTTCACCCTGAGCATGTGTGTGAACAACAGAGCAACAAGGGCTGCATCAACATGCTGGGCCCAACAGGCCACTGTGTTCTTGCATGCAATGAACAACATCAGCAGTTGCAACACATAAAGCCATATCTCTGGCTGTCTATGTGCAATATAGGAGGAGGCATGTCATCGGGCAATGGTTGTGAAGGCGCTTTACCAAGCTATGAATGTGCTGACCCCAGTCAAGCCTTTTCTGGGGCGCGAGCAGGTGACGCAGATTGCTGAGGAGCGACCGCGCACCCTGGAGGCCTTCATGGATATGTCTTTGTATGGCCTGTCCAGCACCAGGCGTTCTGCGTATGGCCCTGCCATCATGGAAACCTTGTGCCAGGTATGCTGTAGTATGTATGATTCTTTGCTGATGCAATGAATGGGTAGGTGTGTTTAGCAAGGGTCAGGTTCAGGTGTGAGCAGCTCCCTGTATGATGTCATCTGTCATGCTGATTGCTGTGTGGGATCAGAACCTGAATCATCAGGTTCAGTTTCACTGTCATGCCTGACAATGACAGCTGCCTTGTGAGCACTCTGTTGCAGCAGCGCCTGAAGCATGAAAAGCCAGCTGGCAAGTAGAGACTGCGAGGCTCACCTGTTGCACTTGCAATGCAGACTCAGAGGCATTTTGTAGTACAGGTAGAGGATGTCGTGCGGATTCAGCGCTCAAAAGGCACTTTCTGTGAAGATTTCCAGCTGGATGCATTCCAACTTACCAACTTAGGCCATACCGCCACCAGGTTAGCCCAAACCAACATCAATGATGTCCAGCCCAGCCAAGGCAACCAGCCTGCGCGCAAGAAGCCTGTATGGACAAAGAGTACACACACAAGCTGCTGTGAAGAAAGCGGCTTCGCAGCACCTCTGCATCACCACACCTATGATGACTGTACGGGCAATGATGACCCGGCATTTGCTGAAAGGGACATGACCCAAGCTGCCCGGGACCTCATCAGGGTATGCACCATCACCCTTTCATTTTTGCATTTCAAAGTAGCAGTCGAAGACAACATACCTGTACAATGACAGATGTGTGAACAGAACCTTATTGCCTGTTGCAAACTGTACAAGCAGCAGACTGAGTCAAGCTGCTGGGTTGTTACTACATGAATGGTACCTGCAAAGTGGTCCTCATATGCTGCTCCTCATATGCTGCTGACCTGTGCAGGTGGTGCAAGCTGGAGGCGGCAATCACTCCCTGTCCCATGCAGTGGACATCTACAGAGGGGCCAACAATGCCTCCATCAGGCGCAGCAACCACAACCAGCTTGATTTGTATGGCTTGGGCAAGGACTTCAGGTAGCCTTCCCAGTTACATCTGTAGACTGCAGGAAAACCTGTTGTTTGCAGTCTACAGACTCACCTTTGACCAGTGAATGGTTCACCATTTTGTTGACATTGATGCACAAACTGCTTTGGTCCAGTCCAGGCATGCATTGTACAGCAGCAGGTAATACATATCCTGGCTGTTTTTGTGGCAAAAACATCTGCCTGCACCATGCCTCTACTCCACTAAGCTTCTAACTCAGATGACAGCTGCTCAGCTGTGACCAAGCTTGCAAAGACCCAATTCCAGTGGTACATGCAGCAAATCAGATGTGCAAGGAGTTTTGCGCAAGCTGATCGCCATGCGTGTGCTGAGGGAGGAAATCTGCCCCCAGGACAATCAGTATGGCAATGTAATAGCTTGCCTGAAGGTCAACCTGAGAGAAGCCAATAACCTGCTGGCCTCCTCACAGCCCATCATGATGCCCATCTTGATGCCGGCCAAGCCAGCTGCTGGAGCATCTTCACCACCATCTTCAGCAGCAGCTTCAGCAGCAGCTTCTCTAGCAGCAGCATCTTCAGCAACAGCATCTTCAGCAACAGCACCTTCAGCATGTTCTTCAGCATTGTCTTCAGCATCTTCTTCAGCAGCATCCATGCCCAGAAAGAAGGGTCAGACACTTGTTACTATGTGTCTGGGCTTCTAGCTCAAATATGCAAACCGTGTCATGTTATATGTGTTACTGCAACAGTGTTGTAGCGTGTGCCACTGCACAGCATGTTGCAATAGCAACCTGTGCTGGCAAAGCATGGTCTGCTTGCCATTTGAGAGTATGTGAACCTTCCAGCATGCCTGGCTTAGACCAGGTGCTCAGCATTGTATCTGATGTCGGCTCTCAGCTGCAATTTTGGCAATGAGATCTGGTTTTTGCACCATAGTGTCTGGGAGGAAGTCACGCACGCGCTCACTTGTCTCAGCAGCTTCCTCGGAGGATGACGTCATGAATGCTGGATGTGTCGATGACCCAGAACATGATGCTTCTCGCTCAGTGGTGCGCACATAAGGTCACTCAGTAAACTAAATAGTCCACTCAACATGTGCAGCGCGATGTTCCTAACAAGCACTGCTGCGATGCAAATCCTGCACTGCCTTTGCTCCATCTTGACCTGCTGGATGTGCAACATCTCCTTCTGCAATCCTGTCTGTATTGCGCATGATTGCAGCATCTACGCCGCATAATGAGCATGCACAATATGTGTAAACATATCAGCCCAGTGCCTTGTATGTTACTAGTTGTTCAGGTTGTTGCGGTGCAGGAGTGTGAGCTGCATGTGTAAACAGCAGAGCAACAATGGCTGCATGCATTGCTTGGCCAAGCAGGCCACAGGAATGTTAACACACATGCGTAGCAATATCTGCATGCTCATGCAAACAAAGGTGCACATGCAATGCAACCCTTAGCACAAGCAACCTGTTGCTGAGCTTTGGCTGATGGCTGTTTGTGCGTGTCTCCTGCAGGAAGAGGACATGGAGATATGTCATCGGAAAGTAGTCGTTGATGCGCTTTACCAAGCCATGAGCGTGCTGAGCCCAGGCCAGCCTTTTCTGAGGCACAAGCAGGTATTGCAGCTTGCTGAGAAGCGGCCAGACACCCCGGAGGCCTTTATGACTATGTCCTTGCATGGTCTGTCCAGCGCGAGGCGTTCTGCACATGGTCCTGTCATCATGGAGACCTTGCGCCAGGTATTCTATACTGTGTATGACTGGTTGATGATGCAACTCTGGGCATGTGTGTTCTATATAATCAGGTGCATGTGTGAGTAGATTGCTGCATAGAGTCGTTTCCCAGCAATGGTGCTGATTGTGTGGTGTGTTCTCCAAGTGCTATCAATACTCTGCTTTTGTCACAGCGAACTTAGTCAAACTTTGTGTGTCTGAGCCCATGCTTGTGCCTGTGAAGTGCTGCAGCCATGTGCATGTGACTAAGACATGCCAAGCAAGGCCTCAAGTTTGAAGCTGCCTTATGAGCATTCTGTTGAAGCTGCGCCTAAAAAATGGTTGCTCAGCTGTCGGGCAGAGACTGTGAGCTTCATCGGTTACAAATGTAATACAGATTCAGAGGCATGCATGTGTTGTACATATAGTGTACTACAGGTGGAAGAGGTCACAAAGGTTCAGCGCTCAAAAAACCTTTCCTGCGAAGTTTTCGAGCTGGACATGAGTCAGATCACCAAGCTGGCCAGCATCACCGCCAGTGACCTCCAGCCTAGCCAGGGCATCCACCCCGCACGCAAGAAGCCTTCATGGATGAAGAGTACGCATGCGCCTGAGGTTGCTGCTCAGCCCACCCATAGCAGCAGAAGCTTCGACGCATACAAACGTAGTTCAAATGAGAAAGGTGCAAAGGGAGATGGTGGTGGAGGTGGAGGTACACCACATCTGCTTTCAAGATTGCCACCTGGCTTTGCGCCACAGTCTGCTAGAAAGAGAGGTGAGCAGCAGCAGCATGCTGGGGGCCCTTTGAAGACATTGAATGGGACTCAGCATTTCCATCTAGCCTTTCCGCACCCACCTCATCCTGAGCTCAGGTACAATGCAGAGATTGTCGCGGTCATCATCATTTGTTCATATGCACTGTGCAGCACAAGTATAGGTGACATTGCATAGTGCATGATAGCCCACTATGGTAGGTCAACAGCCCCAATGGGTCAATTGACATCATTATTGCTGCAGGTCCTTTGCTGAGGCTAGTGAATGGAGGCAAGCCCGCCTGACAGCCATTGGTCGTCCACAGATGACACCACAGCAGCTTCATTCAGGAGCCGAGAGGCCTTCCAGTTTTGCTGTCAACTATGCAGGCCTACAGCAGCAGGAGCTGACTGGTGCTGCAGCCTTGCAGAACACTGCTGCCTCTCGCACACAAGGTATGCAGGTGCACAGCTGCACTGTCAACTGGATTTCATGTGTGCAGAGACGTGTCCTGGGCAGCCTTGTATAAACTTGGCTTCTCATTTTATTGATGCCAAGAAGCGCAGTCTTATCTTTTCTTTCCTTCGCGCAGAGACAAGCGTCACACAAGTGTCTGTGTAGGTGGTGAGGAGGCCATCCCTGAGGGTTTTGTGGACATAGTGCTGCAAAGCTTGTGCTACATCACTGAAACTGTGGTGGACCTGAAGGGTGCAATTGTAGAAGTGAAGCGCATGCTGGTGAGCTGTCTTGCTCAAGTAGAGGGTTGGTTGTGCTATTGACTGATTCATGATACTGATCATTGCAGGAGGAGCTGTCCAGAAAATAGACACACAAGAGTCTGTGCTATCAACCCCTGCTCCTGCTCAATTCCAATCAGTCTCAGCTACAGAAGCAAGCTGATGAATCAAGGGCAGAGGGAGACTTTAAAGAATAGCGTGTTTATCAAGCAGTGAGGTCTGTCTCATTGTAGGTCTGCTGATGCTGAACCATAGCATCAGGTCAGGCAGTGCATGATCATAATACTTTGCAGCGATCTTATTGCAAAACACATTGGGAGGATTTTATCACAGGTCAAGAGTCAATTAGCATGCCTTTTGTTTAAATAATCACAAGCAACTTTCAAAGGACTTCTTCTTACTGTGGCAGTGAGCATGCAAAACTCATAACACATTGTGCGTACATCAGACTGTGTAGTACAAATCTTCTGGTATAGCCTACTACTGAGACTGTCAGTTTCCACAAGTGTAGTAAGCCAGGTGCAAACCTGCGGATAGATTCCAGGCATGGTCAGATTGTGAGCTCTTTTCAATCCTGATACATCTATTTTCTCCATACTAGACAACACTGCCATTTCTGCACACTCTCAAGAACTGCTAAAATAGTGCAAGTCTCTGCTGCAGAGGTAACCTACCAACCGTTGACTAAGTCGCTGCACTTGGAATTGGTATTGTTGGCAACAGGTTGGTTGTGTATGAAACATTGAGCCATGTCAGATACAGCATCATCACTTTGTGGCGTGGCATGCAATAGTTTCGGTTAGCATGCATGCTACCTGCCATACCAACATATTGCATTGGCCGCGCTAGCCTGACGTTACAGGAACTATATTTTGCACCAATGATACAACTTCACTGTTTGTCAGCATGTAGCCAGCTTGGTTCCAAATGCAGTATTCATGGCTTGCAGGACTGTATGCAAAACACTTTTGAATGCTTGCCATACCCAAAGCCAAACAGACGCACCAGACACAGTAAGAGTGCTCATGCAAGGTGGAAAAGAGCTAGCTAGAGCAGCTGTTAGGTCACACACCCCTGCTGTAATGCTTGTACAGACACACACCAGCACACTTCATTGCCTGACTGCCTCATCGCCATCAGTGGACAATCTGAAAAATCCAGCTTCTTCGTCTTCTTCCATTTGCCGCCAATATTGCTCAGCACTAGACCGGCGGTCATCTCTCAGGCTGCGGCCCTCTGAGCGTGCTTGTACAGCATGCATAATGAGCAACATGGCATCATTTGCCATGTTGTTGTCATCAGCGCCATTGATGTATTCAACTGAATCTGCTGGTGAGGGTAGCATCTCCTCTGTTGCAGGGTTCATGTCATCCCACACATTTGGCACCTCGGGCAGGACTAAAGCTGGTGACTGCCGAGGCTGATCTGCAACAACATGATGTGGTCCTGCTCAAATACCTCTTGCTGTAATAACCATGCAGGCAGGTGGAGGAGTCCAACTGGCATGCCAGCTGCTGAGGCACTACAAAGGTGGTCTTATAAACTACGAAGATCTTGCAACAGAGATCAGATGTTGCAAGGATGCAAGATGTCTTGATGCAGTGAATAATCCCTTGGTGGAGTAGCTTTGCAACATGATGCAGCTCAGTGCTACACATGAGCAGTATACTTCAGGCTGTGCACTGCATAGTAGGCTGGCAGCAGGCTGTTCTGACCAAGCAAACCAACCTGCATCTGCTCCTGTCTCAGCAGCTTGAGAGCCAAATGCAGCTCCTGATGAGGTGGGCGCTGCCTGGTCATGCTGACCAGAGACATCTGTCTGCACCCCTGTGGTTTGTACAGCTGGCACCTCTACTCCTGCAGAGCTTGGCCCCTCCCTGGCAGTCTGACCACCAGGCATCATCTGACCCAGAAAACGAGGCAGCAGCCGACGCCAGCCTTGCTGGCTGTTACGTCCAGATCCAGTTGCAGCCTGCCTGGCTGTGCCTGCTGCTGAGCTGTGCTCCCAAGCCTCTGACCTTGAAGGGTCATTGGCTGCAGACTGAAGACCTGCTTCTTGCTCACTTGGGCTGCCTGCTAGCATGCGTCTGCGTTGCCACGGTCTTTGCATATCACCAGAGCTGTTCCTGGCAGGTCGTGACCTGTCTGACCTGGCATCTGTCTGCGCTGCCTGACTGGACCTGCTGCTCTGGCCTTGACCAGGCGCATTGCTAGGGGGCTGCCATGACCCCCCGAGATTCCACCTCCACTCTGTAGATCTGCTAGAGCCAGCGGCTGAGCCTGAGTTGACTCCTGCAAGGTGGGCAGGAAGGCGCGGGAACTGATAGGCACCCGCAGAGGACCCCCCTGTTGAGGGCCCACCCAGATTCCACCTCCACTCTGTGTTGTGAGTTGACCTGGGCGGGGGGTTGTCACTGCGCTGCTGTCTGCTAGAGGAAGTGCGCTGTCGTGAGGCAGCTGGTGGTCTGGCAGATGTGGCATGCTGTGCAGATGTGACATGCTGTGCAGGTGGAGGCCGGTGAGGGGCGCTGCTGAACCACTGGCGGAAGGATGGCCTGCGCCGCTGTGGCTCACCTGCAGCGCAGAGGCAGCGTTGCACAACCTGCTTCTGAGAGACATGTGAGTGATGCACACGACAGTGTACCAACAAAGCATAGCTTGCACAGGGAGGCTTTCTGAGGATGTGATGGCAATGGTTGTCATCAGAACGATGCATTTTTCAAATGCAGTGTAGCAATACACATCGGCTTGCGCACGACTATTGGTCAACACAGTTAAGAAAGCACTCGAGCACTGAACGTTGGGCCCAACTTCTTGAGTCATTGCACCATGCTGTAACTTCTGCAACTAGGTCACAGCTGAAAGGTGACAATGCAATGCTTATGACTCACCAGAAGCAGGTGCTTCCATGTCTGCAGCAGCAGCAGCAGCAGCAGCTCCAGTGCTGCCCGGTGTGCCCTGCTCCAGATTGTGAGCTGCATCAGCAGCTTGCCGAGCGTCAGCAATGAATGCCGAGGCCCACTGAGACCTCTCACTGCCCTCACCATCTGCACTTGCACTTGCCACTGTTGCATGGCCACTGGCCTCGGTGCCAGCATGGGCATTGGCAGCAGCGTGTGTGCCAGCGGCAAGCCCTGACAGGGCAGCTTCCTCAATCTGCTGGATGCGATCAGCCAAGGCAGCGCTGCGGCGAGCAGCAGCAGCTGCAGTGTCAGCCAAGCCGGCTAGCTGCTGTGCAGGGCTTTGCGGTGCACCACCTGCCCCAGCTGTCTGTGCTGAGCCGGGCTGAGCAGCTGACTCGTGATCATCCCTTGCAAAGGCAAGTGCTGTCAGCTGCTGAATCTGCGTCATGCTGAGCTCTGGGTTTGCTGCCTGCATGTGCCACATCACTCCTCAGTGATCAGTCAGGACGTCATCATTGGAGTTTACACATAAATAGGAGGTCATGCTGCAGACAATGCACTCAACCAGGAAGCATTGTTTTCCAGAAAGAGCTAACTCAACCAGAGAAACAGCTGACTCAACCAAAAGGGAGCTGTTGCTTGCTGCCAAAGACGCTGTGTCCAAGCGTCAGATTGAGGCAACTTTAATGGATTTAACACCAAACTTTGGCAAGCTCAGTGTGAGCAGCTCATGACATGCAAAGGTTGCAGACACTGCACATTTAGGGGCATGCATCTATCATTGTACATAGTCATGTGACAAAGAGTCAGTGGGCCAGGGGACAGGGGCAGACAGGTTACACTCATAATCAGTAGCAGAGTTGTCTATCAAATTTACCTGGAAAATATGAAACATGGTTGGCTGCGGCCTGACCAAGCCCATGCTATGCTCTGCAACATGCAAACAGGGTGAGCGACGCTGATTAATGATCAAAAATAGTAATCTCCTGTCACTAATTGCAATGCAACAGGTGGGCACAGTCAACGCAACCCTTCTCTACAGCAACCATCCTGCAAGGCAGCAAGTGACTTTAGCACTTCGGAGCTTGCAGTCATCAGTGGACATTATTCATGAAAAGCTACAACAGCTTTCAATGCACTCCATTCACAGGGCAGCTTGCACCATTGATACTGCTGCCTACAGCGCATATGAGGACACTCAGCAAAAGCATGGCAATGCCTTGTCAAGACATGCAAAGATGACCTGGCGTGTGCTGCTGGTTGAAGCGGCCAGTGATTTGCAGGCCTCTGTCGTAGCAGCTGCCACACAGGTCAAAGCCAGCTTTGTCTGGGCAGTCTTGACAGTTGTAGCGGCGCCCCTTGATGGGATACAGCCCACAAGAGTCACAACCAATCCTGCATCAATCTCAACTGAGTCATTCTGCTGGGTAAGCTTGACACATCCACATCTGGGCTTTGCATGCATAAAAGGCACATGTTCAGAACCAGCTTATGCATAGAGGTTGCAAGCGCAAGTCAGTGAGACGCAGTCGCAAGCTTGCATCGCTGTGCTTGCACACGCTAGAAAGCATTTGCGCTGTGTTCACAAACAGTGAATGCTCGTGTGGTTCCCAGTGGCTTACCCATGATGATAGAAGTCTTGACGAATGTTATGAAGCAGCCTGTGCCGCAAAACAGCTGCTGCACTGCGGCCTGTCTCTCCTGCACTGCTACCTGCTGCACAATCCAGGTGGCTGTAACAATACACAATTGAATGGATACAATTGCAAGGCCAAGCTTGCAATTGGTTCTTGACACCACATTGTCATTGGTAATATGCTTCATTGATGACAACGGTTGAGACTTGTATATCAAAATGCAATCATGCATGCGCTGCTGTTCCATATGCATAATGCTCCACATTACAGAAGAAGCTGTGCCCTGAAGCTGGAGGTACCGCAAGAAGCTGCCAACATCGGCTATGAAGATCAAGACGCGGCATGCACAGGTTGATGAGAAACAGCACCTGCACGCTGTGAGTGCTGCTGCTGCAAACCAGCTGGCTTCTTGGCAATCTTGTCATTGAGCATCTCATGCTGTGAGCAGCAGGCATGATCCTGACGAGTGCTAGCCTCACACTGTGCAGCTCTGGCTTGCATCTCCTCTGGCAGCAGCTGCAGCAGCTGATCTTGCCACTGCACAACAACGCTGAAGCTTAGCTTCGGACTAGCACTCCAAGGTGTTGCTGGTATGCATGAAAACTGGCCATGTTACATGGCATCTGCGGCTGTGTCACTGAGCGGTGCTGTCTGGCCAGCCTGGCAGGCTTGCATGCAGCAGAGATGTTGCAGTTTTGCACAAAAATCAACATATACAAGCACCAGCATAACTGTTGGCGGCCAGAGAAGTCAGAAACAGATGTTGTAAGATCAGCACAGCAGGCCATGTGATACCTGAGTGCACACGGACGATTTGCCAATGATTGTTGCCTCACACCGTGAGCAAGCACGCTCGCCATTGCTGCTGACCCACGGTCTGCATGTTTCTTGGCAAACAGCATGCCCACAATTCAGCACAACTGGATTGTACAGCAGCTGGGCGCAATTGCTGCACTCAAAGTTGTCTGCTGTCCATCTGAGTGTATTGGTTGCGTCATCTGAGACCTGAAAAAGCATATGCCATGACGAGAGCTGTCAAGGGACATCGGGATATGCATGCATGAGCATGTACCCAACGGCAAGAGCACTCTGTGGAATCTTTTTGGGACAACTTGCCTGATTTGGCTGCCTTTCAGTGTGATGCAGTTGTAAAGAGTAATAGCCAGTAGTCTCCTCCTCCTCTGCATCAGACATGATGTTCAAAGCATGTAATGGTGTTTGCGCTGGCCAAACAAGGCTATTAGCACACAAGCGATACGGGTAGTAGCTTGATAGGCATCAAACCTTTAGTCTCCTTTTCTCTCTCACTGTACTCCTTGGGAAATGCCTTTTGCAGGAAAAAATTCAGCTGCTCGCAGACCTGCAGGCAAGAAACTCAACGTTCAGCTGCGCGGTCTGAGAATAATTCACAATCCAAAGCATCACAGCGAAGCAAGCCATGCGCATCAAGAGGCAACACTAAAATGAGACCTGAGGAAGGTGGGCGTATTGACTACGGCACAGAGGGCACTGGGAGGGCGTGAAAGGATCCATGGCCCGATGCATACACCTGTCATTCAACAAAAGCACGTCTCAATATACTTGTTGAAAGTGGCAATCGCTTAAGGGACATCAAAGTATGCATTGCAACGCTCTATACACACAGTCAATGAACCGCCACGTTTGCAGGGGGCCTCACCAGAAGCAGAAAACATGACCACAAGTGTTGACACAAGGCTTGTACAGCACGTCCAAGCATATCGGACACTTCCAATTCTCCAGCATTTCATCCGACAGCTCCATGTTCTGTTTCGCTGCCATGATGTGCACGAAGCCTTCCTTGCTTGTATGTCTCTGCCAAAGCCGAGCTGGTTACGGTACGATGCATTACGCCATGCAGTGAGACTTGTATAATCTCGACCTAGGAAGCCTCACTTGTTAAATCCTTCTTCTTCTTCTTCTTCTTCTTCACAAGATTTCAAAGCGCTGTGTCCAGAGCATGCTTACACCTCCAGATTTCAAAGCTTGGAGATGTAAATTTACAAGTGGTGCTTATGTCCCAAGTTCTGTGCATCATGCTGGAACAGCAATCATGCCATGGCACAAAAGAAGGGATTTCCGGAAATCGACTGAACTATACACTAATTAGCCAGTTGTCTGTGACAGTAAAGCAGGTTGCAGTTGTGGCTACTGGTTTCTACTAAACATCCTCCAGAGCATGCCTTGGTCCTGAGGTGGTCCGGACGACCTTGCAAGTTTTATAGGGCCATATGATCTTTGCCGGACAGCATGACTGAAATAATTGCTGTGACCGGGAGCCCAGGGCATGCAGGCCTGCAGCTGGCCCAACAAGCTCCTGCATCACAACAGGAGGTATGAAGCTCCACTATACATTCAATCCAAAGTTTGTGATAGTGCACATGCATGTGGTCATTGTTTGAAGTGTACACAATTGCAGAGGAAGGAATGCTGAGTGTTTCACAGCTGCAGGAGGGCCCAGCAGCTTGCTTATGCAACAACACAGAATGTCCACGCTGTCATCACATTGACAACACATTCCAACACTTCATGTGTTGGATCCAGCTGCACAATGCAACATGACTAAAATCACATATACCTGAAGGGCGCGTAGGTTGCATTCAGGAACGCTAAAGGAGAAGCATTGTAGCTGATGTCAATAAGGAAGGCATACAGAAATGCATCATAGGAATGTTTGTCTGGGTCTGGCTGCCGGCCTGTCCTGCAGCAGCAAGCAGCGTGACATTCACATTTGGAGTCACATACGCACTATGTTGTTGATATCTGCGCCTCAAACACAAGCAGTTTTGCATGTTTTGCCTACAGCTTCTGCATGTACCGAGCAGCAGGGGAACCAGCCATGATGTAACATGTAGGTTGCTACATGCATGCTTACCCTATAAAGTAGAACTTGCGCAGAACAGCAAGTTCCTCAAACTTGCTTCTGCGGTACAGACTGAGAGCTGCAAGGTTGTACTCAATAACATGCAGATACACAGCCCTACACAGCTGATGCTGTGCGAAGGCAATGACACGCTGGATCAGCTGGCTTGCAATCCCAAGATGGCGGTACTGATCTGTCACACCCAGAGTCAGAATGTATATGACTGTCTGTTGGTCTAGAAGCCTGCAAGACATTCACGATGTGATGTGCATATTGCATTGTGTATTTTGGGACAAGACGGTAGAAAGCGTTATGCATGAAAGCGCACCACAAAGTTGGTTCTGCAAAATCAACTTTGTGTGAGACTAGTGCCAGCAGACATGAGGCAGAGATTTTTGTGCTGGGGTACCATGTTAGTGAAATGTCTGCATTTAACACTGAAGAGACGCAGGCTTCTGACAGTAAGCTACATCACCTGCTTTCCAGACCCATGCATGCTCTATCAGTAAGGCTACAGTCATACAGTCTGAAGGTCCGAGCCGTCACGAATCCAACCAGAACCTCGC
>JAABUK010001369.1_pt1 | contig 46687 bp, 3 predicted proteins | sample 5559141 | NCBI WGS metagenome assembly JAABUK01 (sample SAMN10711869, study PRJNA513367) | rock metagenome | isolation source: Antarctica rocks | place: Antarctica: Victoria Land, Pudding Butte nord | collected 2016-01-03 | reverse complement strand
TTATTAAAATTAAAATTATTAAAATTAAAATTATTAAAATTAAAATTATTAATAAAAATTATTAAAATTAAAATTAAAATTATTAAAATTAAAATTAAAATTATTAAAATTAAAATTATTAAAATTAAAATTATTAAAATTAAAATTATTAAAATTAAAATTATTAATAAAAATTATTAAAATTAAAATTAAAATTATTAAAATTAAAATTAAAATTATTAAAATTAAAATTATTAAAATTATAATTATTAAAATTATAATCCGATTTAAAGAAAAACTTGATAATATTTTTAAATAATAAACTAGATTAGAAGGTATTAATATATAATAAATATCGGCCTCGTATATTATTTATATTATAACGGATTATATCTTTAATCTTTTTTAAAGATATAATAAAAAAAACTAGAAATTAAAGACCTATTAATATTATACTAGCGGGATCGGATTTATTAGATCCTATTATATATATATAAATCTTAACGGATTTTTTATAATATATAATTTAATAACGAAGCGTATCTAAAGAGCTATATAATTAATAATAAATAAATAAAACGTTAATATACCCGCGGTATAATAGCGGAACTTAGTAATATTAGTTATATATTTTTATAAAATAAGGTATAACGAACCGGAAGGTAAAAGTAATATAATATATAATAATAATTATATACTATATTTACGCTATTATTATAGGAGAAGTTATCGTAGCCGATATATTTTAAATAATATAAATAATAGGCTTCTAAAAAATTAACGGAAAAATTATAAATATTTAAATAAAGAGTTATAATAAATATCTAAAGAATTAATACTATTAAAATATTAAATTATAATAACGAGTTATTATTATAATACGCGTACTCTATTAAATAAAGTAAAGTAAGAATTTCAAAAGTTAATAATATATAATAACGATACGTATATATAATTCTTTTTAAATAAAATAAATATAAACGAGATTAATATTAATAAAGAAAAGGAGTTAGTATATTTATATTTAAATTAAAGATTATTAAAAAGAAAATCTAAAAAGAGAAACTAGAATATATTAATTTAAACTCTTATATCGAAATACGTATAATAAATTTACGTTTATACTATAAATAAACTTATAGAAGTTATATTATTAATTAGTTAATAAATTTAAATATTAGAAATACGTAAAATTATATATATAAAGATTTAATATAATAGTATTAAAGAAATAAAATATTAAGGACGGAGGCCGGAGTTATAATTAATATTAAAACCTATTATTATTATACGATTTATTAATAAACCCTTTTTAGAATTTCCTTAAATTCTTATTAATCGATAATTTATTTATCATTTATCGAGTATCGTAAGCGAATATTTATTATAAACAGCATCGCTTTTTTATAAATAAAATAAACTAGGATATTTAATAAATTTATAAGTTATTTAATTAATCTCTAAATTTAAATAAGGGTTCGGTTATAAAGTTATACGAATATATTTCGTTTAATCCGTTATAAACGCGCCGAGTAAATAAACTCGCGTTACGTATATATATTAATAATATTTATTTTAGAAATATTCTTTACTTTATTTATTTAAAGACTCTAAAGAGTTTTATTAAATATTTATTAATATATATATTAACGGCTACTAGCTTATATAAATACATATTATTATATTTCCTTATAAGAATATAGAATTAATATATTTATACTTTATTTTTAAATTATATATATCGGTTCTATAATATTCTTTCCTTTATTTATCCTACTAGGTTTAGAGAGTTTTATAAACAATTATTATTAATAAAAAAAGATATTCTCGGAAAGTTATTACTCTTTTATATTAATATTTATCGGGAAATATATATTTTATTTATATTATTTATTTATTATTCTTTCCTTTATTTTCTCTACGGGTTTAAAGGGTTTTCTTAAATATTCTAATATTTAGATTCGGGGCGAATCTCTTAAAGAAAAAGATAATTATTATACTATATTAAGGCTAGACCTTAATGGTTAAGATTCGGGCTAAAGACTACGTATATAATATATAACTCTTACGTTAACCTTATTAATTAATAAAGTATTTAATAAATTATTAATATTATAATTAAATACGTTATTATATAGTTAATTAGTTACTCCTAGCTCCTAAAATTCCTTAGAGATTAGTTCTTCTATTAAATAGTAGAGACGTTTACTAAGTCTATATATTTACTTTCATATTACTATATATACCCTAGGCACTATGACTTAATATTTCTATTATTTATTTATTTATTAATACTCGTAAATAATAGAGTCTTTAATAAACCTATTAAAAAGAAATTAAAATAATAAAAAGTTTAGGCCTTTTTTATAATTAAAAGAGGCGGAGTATATATTTCGTATTTTACGAAATATTTTCTTTTAGATATTAATATTAATATATTTAAATTTCAAACTACGAATTCGAGTTAAAATAGATACCTTTAATTTAATAATAATTATAATACTCTCGTAATTATAATAAGATATAAAGTAGTATCTTATTATATTTTAGTCGCGTAAGATATTAGGCCTAAAAGAAAGATATAAGATTTATAATAAAGAGCTCCTTATAATTATAACGATATTTAAATAATAATAATATTATTATAAAAGTAGTTTATATAAAATTAAAATTTTAATAAATTATAATAACTTAAAGAGGTTTATAAATATCAAGTAATTAAATAGTCGTTAAATATAATAAGTTATTAGACTTTAATTTTTTAATTTCGTAATTACGTATTATTTAAATAAAAGTAATTTTAGCCGATAATTTATCGCGGTATTTAAATTATAAGAAGTAAAGTAACTTACTAGATTAAATTTTATTTATATTATAATAAGATTTATTAAATTTAAGGAAAATTAATTCTAGGATTATATTGAATATAGGATAGGTAGAAATACTTCTTAATTAATTATCTATAGAGGATAAGAGCGAATATATATATAAGACCTTGATACTAAATATTATTAAGTATCTATTTATTAAGTAGTTATTAAGTAGTCCTATACTCCTATATTCTAATATTCTTACTCGAACGAAATTCTTTATTAAAAAGTCTCTAAAATAGCCCCGTATTCCCCCTATTTTAGGGTCGTTATAATAGGTTATAGAGGCCAAAACTATGATTTATAGAGGCTAAGTTATAGGCCTAAGTTATAATTAGTAGGGGCTAAGCTATAGGGCTAAGATACGTCGGTGGGGGCTAAGTTATAGGGCTAAACTACGTCGGTAGGGGCTAAGGGAGCAAAATTCCGTTTTTTAATAAAATACGGTATTTTAAAAATTTTATTTAATAGTTAACTTATATACGCTAAATTTAGGTAGTAACTAGGTCGGAGTATTAATAAACGATATAAATACTATAAAAAGATTATTAGAAATAGTTGGATATTATAGGATTCGTAGAGAGGCGATTATTAAGAGTATAAGGACCGCCTAGGATACTACGGGGACTGTATTAAATACTACGGGTATAATAATATATAATTATAACGGATATTTAAGGGATATTCTAGCGATATATATATTTATTAATAAAGATTATAGGAGGGCTAAATAAGAACGATAAATTATAAAATAATTTTATCGTCGTTATATATAACCTAAAAGTATCTAGAGCGAGTTAGGATATACCGTTATATATACGGACGCGATTTAGTTAAAATTTAGAGAGTATATTTTATAAAGACCTTAAATAAGGCCTTAACGATTTAACGGTAATCTATAGGGTAGTTATTAATTAGTATTAAATTACGTATTAATTTTTAATTTACGGGGAAGGCGCTAAATATACGTTAAGCTTTAAATACGGCTCTTCGGGTATACCCGTAGAGCCGTATTTTTAGTATATAAAGGCTTAAAATTCTTTTATAAGAGTATTAATAGGCTTTTATATAAGCTATTAAAGGTTTAGAATAACCCGAAAAATATCGAATTTAACTTTAGGAAGAGTTTTAATTAGGTTATTAATAATTTATAATATAATCGGAATATAACGGAACTCGATTTCGCCTATTATAACTTTTTCGCGCTAGAAATAATACTAGATTATAATATATTTAGTATAATTATAATCCTAAGGGTTCTTAGTTAATATTATAATATCTTAGTTATTATAAAAAATAATTATCGTAAGTATAAAATAGGCTAGTAGAGCGGAGTAAGAGGCTAGTATAAATAATATAATAACGAGTACTATTAATATATACTGGCTTAAATCTCTACCGGAATAGGGTATACGCGTAATAAGTATTAATTATTTAAATAGCTTTTTAAGCTAGATAATTTCTTTAATAACCTAGGTCTAGCCCGTATATTCGGCTTTATAGGATAATAACGTAATAATCGGTTAACGCTTAGACTATTAATTAATAATTATATTATTAAGATTAAATATATAGTTAAAGGTAGAACGCTTTATATCGTAGTTACCCGCCTAATTAATATTAGTATAACTCTTTAATAGGGCGAGTTAACCCTAAAAGACTAGCTTTAAATATAATATACTGTATAAATAACGGAAGATACGTTTTATAGCCGCCTAATAGAATTCGTTAGGGTTAGAAATATAACGATTTATTATTAATACCGCGTAAACGATATTAGGGTATATATTTATTATAGTATATATTAGTAAGCTAAGGGTTAACTAGTATATAGTAAAAGAGGTAGGCTTAATTTAATATCCTTTATCGGCCGGTATAAATTTAATTATAGGGTTTATAGGGACTCCTATAACTTTAACTTTAGTATTAAATATATTATAATCTTTAAGTACCCGCTTTAGGTATATTTCCTAGCTAAGGAATAATATACGATTTAAGCGATCGCGCGATATTTTAAAACCAAGATAATATATAATAGGGCTAAAGTTAGTTATCCTATATTTATTATTTACTTTAGGTATTATTTTAGTGAAATAATAATATCTTTACCGGCGCCGGTAATTAGTATATCGTCGATATATAGTATAATAATTAGTTATATCTTATAGTTAAGAAATACGTTAAAGTTAATACTTAAAGATATAAAGCCTAACTTAGTTAGGAAAGTAGTAAAGATAGTATATTATACTCGAGGGGATTATTTAAACCTATATAAAGTACGTTTTAGGAAGTATATACGACCTAAATTATTTATTTAATCTATTAAAAGGTACGGAGCTAAAGTCTTTAAAAAGTATATTATTATTTAGTAATTAAATAGGGAGGTTTAGCCTTAAGCTACTTTAGATTTTATTTTCGTTTTAATAATTATTACTATCGTAATCGTTTTAAATAACGAGGTTAGAAATTTAGAGGATAGTATATCTAGGGTTTAACTCGCTATTACTTTATATAAGAGAATAAAGGCGAATAACTTTAATAACTATTTTAATAATAAAAGTTATAGTTATAACTACGACTTATAATTATAGTTTATAATATTTTTCCCCCCGACTACGGAGTTATAAATTTATTTTTAACTATTAATACTATTAACGCTACTAACACTTATTTTTTAAAGCGGTAAGCGAGTTATAGTAGTAATTAATTATTATTATTCTAGGTTTTAAAAAGACCTTATAAATTTAAAACTATAATACGCTAGTAATAATTATAATAAATTATATAAAGGTATTAATAATAATAAATAACTATTATATATAACTACCCCTAAGGTATTTATTAAGATATATATAAAATATATTAATACTAGCCGATTACGGCGATTAGTTACTCCCTAATATAATAATTAACTATTTTCTAATAATATACTTCGTTTATTAATTATTTTCTAGCGGTATATAAACTCTTTATAAATAATTTAGTCATTTTTTAATATATATTATATAATATAATTAAACTACTTTTTAATAATTATATATATAATTTATCGGGTTATTTCCTAGTAGGGGTAGAGCCGGCGGAATTATATTTTAGATATTAAACTCCTTATTTAAAATTTTTTTACGGGTATAATTTAGTACGTCCTAAATATAATTACGATAATATAATAACGCCGTATTACTATTATTACTATTATAATAATATAGCGAGTATATAACGGATATATATATAGAGCCCGGGTTTATAACCTATTAAATTATAATAAGTAGAAATACTTCTTAATTAATTATTTATAGAGGATAAAAGCGAATATATATATAAGACCTTAATACTAAGTATTATTAAATATCTATTTACGTAGTCCTGTACTCCTATATTCCAATATCTAGCGATGTATATATTTATTAATAAAGATTATAAAAGGGTTAAGTAAGAATAATAAATTATAAAACGATTTTATCGTCGCCGTATATAACTTAAAAGTACCTAGAGTGAGTTAAGATATACTATTATATATACGGATACGATTTAGCTGAAACTTAAAGAGTATACTTTATAAAGGCCTTAAATAAGGCCTTAAAGATTTAATAATAATTTATAAAGTAATTATTAATTAGTATTAAATCGTATATTAATTTTTAATTTACGGGGAAGGTATTATAAATATATTAAACTTTAAATATAACTCTTCGGGTACGCCCGTAGAGTCGTATTTTTAATATATAAAGACTTAAAAATCCTCCTATAAGAGTATTAATAGATTTTTATATAAACTATATTAGAATATAGGAGTATAGGACTATTTAATAAATAGATGTTTAGTAATATTTAGTATTAAGGTCTTATACGTATATTCGCTTTTATCCTTTATAGATAATTAATTAAGAAGTATTTCTACCTATTATAGTTTAATAGGTTATAAGCCCGGGCTCTATATATATATCCGTTATATACTCGCTATATTATTATAGTATTAATAGTAGTAATACGGCGTTATTACGTTATTGTAATTATATTTAAAACGTATTAGATTACGCCCGTAAGAAATTTTTAAATAAGGGGTTTAGTACCTAGAATATAATTCCGCTAACCCCGCCCCTACTAGGAAATAGCCCGATAAACTATATATATAACTACTAGAAAATAGTTAATCGTATTATATAATATATACTAGAGAGTAGCTAAATCGTTTATAAAGAGTTTATATACCACTAGAAAATAATTAATAAACGAAGTACATTATTAGAAAATAATTAGTTATTATACTAGGAAGTAACTAATCGCCGTAATCGGCTAATATTAACGTATTTTATATATACCTTAATAAATACCTTAAGGGTAGTTATATATAATAATAATTTATTATTATCAATACCTCTATATAACTTATTATAATCGTTATTAATATATTATAGTTTTAAGTTTATAAGGTCTTTTTAAAGCCTAGAATAATCGTAATTAATTATTATTATAGCTCGTTTACCGCTTTAAAAAATAAGCCTTAATAATATTAATAATATTAATAGTTAAAAGTAAATTTATAACTCCGTAATCGGGGGGGAAAATATTATAAACTATAATTATAAATCGTAATTATAATTATAACTTTTATTATTAAAATAGTTATTAAAGTTATTCGCCTTTATTCTTTTATATAGAGTAATAGCGAGTTAAACTCTAAATATATTATCCTTTAAACTTCTAACCTCGCTATTTAGAACGATTACGATAGTAATAACTATTAAAACAAAAATAAAATCTAGAGTAATTTAAGACTAAACCTCCCTATTTAATTACTAAATAATAATATATTTTTTAAAGACTCTAGCTCCGTATCTTTCGGTAGATTAAATAAATAATTAATTACCTCCGTAATAAGGTATATACGTATAACGATAAAAGAGATATTAATATAATATATATATACCGCTATCGATCCGATTCTTTAGCTAGTTTTAGTTATTCTAAATTAATACTAGAACCGCCTAGTAATATTAAACTATTCGGCCTTATACCTAGGTTATTATTAATATATCGGTATTCGTAAAGACTATTTATCTTAGGTATTTATTAAAATCGAAATTTTAAATTTAATAGAAGGCTTTATTAAATAGAAGTAGGATATATATAATAATTTTAATATAATAGATCTATAAGAATACCTCGAAGATCTATTTATTATAGCCCTCGAACTAAATATAGGTAAACTTAACTATAATATCGATATTATATATTAATAATTCACCGATAATAAGATAATTTATAATATCCTCCGTTATATCGTCGCCCCTATAACCTACGCTAAAATTAAAAATAATAAAATCGTTATTATAGTTTAGACGATTATTATAAACGAATTTAAACCTTATAACTCCGGCTACTTATATAAGATACTAACTAAACTTAATTAATTTACTACTAGTTAATACGATAATTCTAGTAATTACGTTAATAAATTTTAGGAGGCCTATAACGAGTTTTATAATTTTAGCTACCTTAAGCTTAATAATAATTTTATAATTTAATAATTCTACCGTAACCTTAAGTTTAATTATTAGCGTTACTATAAAATATTCGCTAAAGACTACGACTTATTTAATACCGATAGTACTATTAAGACTACCCTAAATATAGCGATCTTTCGTTTCCGTAATATATTATACTTATAGGCTAGTAGTACTAGCTATAACTAACTAGTATTTATTATATATACTTTAACGCTATAGTATATTTAAGAATTTAATTAAGAAAGAACTATTCGACCGTACTCCTACTACGCTAACTTTATTAGGCGGGTACGGTACTATACTATTTATAATAAACCCTAGTATAATAATTTTAATTATAATAACTAGCGCGACCGTAGCCGGCGCGGTTAAGGTAACCGCGTTAGAGACGGCGGTAGAAGTAATAATAATACTATTATTAAAGATAATAATAATAATAATAAAAGTAAGGATAATAAATCTAATAAATTAAATAAGCGCTAGAGGTTTAATACCGAAGGTAATTCTAATTTGGGAAATATAAAATATTATTACACTCTTATAAATATTATAGCCGATATTTCTAAACTTTAAATTCTAGATACCGGTACTACCGTTTATATTAATTATAATTATTTTAATTTTACGAAGTATATTAAGCTTAAAGATATTAATAATATTAACGACTTTAAAGGCGGCCTAATATTATATAATAATAAAGTTATTCGGCTATTATATTTAGGCGATAAAGATATATAATACTTTAAAGTTAATAATATTATGTATATTCTTAATAGCGGCTTTAATTTAATTTTTTATATTAAACTTTAACGAGCTAGCTACCCCCTAAGTTTTATTTTAAAGAGGATCTTTATCGGATTTAAAGAAATTATTATAATATTATAAAATTATAACCTCTATATTCTACGTATAAATTAGTAGTAATTCGTATTAGTTATTATTAATACTAAAGCTCTAACCTAATAATACGAGAGACTCGGTTATTTAGAGAAAGATAATATAGTATAGTTATTTAAAATAACTAACGGTATCGACCTATTAAAGATTAAGGGCGATAACGACTATAAGACCTATAACGTTATAAAAATATATACTTATTCGTATAAGCGTAGCCTACGGAAGGGCCGTTTCGAATATAATATTATTAATCTTAGGGCCTATAGCTTCGGCTTTATAATTACTTATATTAACGATAAATTTAAATATAACTACGATTATTTTATACCTAATAAAATAGGTATATTTAGTATCTTTCGTAACTATAGGTCCGTTAAAGAATATAATAACTATTATATTCATTACCTTTATACCGATAAAGATCCTATATATATTAATAAGGCCTTCGCCGATTATTAATATAAATATAGTATTATTTAGAGCTACTTTATTTTTAAGAACCCCTAAATAAATAATATATTAAAATATATTAGCTAAACTTTACTCTAGAAGGTATATACCCTACTAGATAATAACGGTCTTAATAAAATATTAATTCTAAAACTTATCTCGATTATAAACTAGCTCCGAAATCGGTCTTTTATTATTATAATAAATATTATACCCTATAAAGGCTCTATTAGAATACGTCCTAATTTATTATATTTATATAATATTAATTAAATCGGCCTATATTAAGACCGCTATATTATAAATAAAAATTAATAAAAGTTTATTTAATATAGTACTAAAGGCGCCCTTATTAAATACGAGGGTAATTATTTTTATCGAATATTAATATTTACGGGTAAAATACTCTGTTTTACCTAAATTTAATAGACCGAGGAGCGCTATATTACAAATAAACGTATTATAATATAGGTACCGCTAGTTAATAAATTTTTTAGAATAATTCCCCGTTAAGGAGGCGATATTATAATAAAATATAAAAGTATTTTAAATTTATATAAACCTTTTATTAATATAAAATTAAATATCGACGATTACGGATATAATAGTAGTAATTTTAAATTTATTATAACCCCCCTTTAACGACCTATTAAACGTATTATCTCGCTACGGTTATTAAAACTAAGAGTTAATATACCTAGCCCTAGCCTATAAGCGCTATAACTACTACTATTAATTATAAATAAAGTATTATCGCGAGTAATAATATTAAAGTCCTCGAGCTTTAATTTATTAGACGATATAAATCCGGTTTAATATTCCCCCGCCTCCGCCTCGCCCGTAATATTAATAAGGGTATTTAATAGGTATTTAGAATTATATAAACCTACCCTCTCCCCCGACCTAATAATATTATTAATTAAAATGTTATTATATAAATTATACGAGTTTAAAATATATAAAAAAGTTATAACTAATACCCTAAATAAAATATATTAGTAACTCGGTATAAAGGCCGAAATTAATTTATTTTTAATTAATAATACCTAGATACTAGTTAATTTATTTTATAATCGAAAAATCCTTCGCGGTAAATAAATCTATAAGTTTAAATATAACGTTACTAGCGAGATAACTCGTTATAAAGCCCGTTAAGTTATATATAGCTTTAAATAATAATATAAAATCGATTTTAACGAGACGTTTATTTTAATAATTAAACTTATAAATTATAAAGTACTATTCGTTATTATAACTACCTACGACTTAAAGTTTAAATAAATAAACGTATAGACTATTTTCTTATACGGCTTAATTAATAATAAAATCTATATCGAATAACCTACTAGTTTCGACGATAATTTAGGTCGTATATACTTCTTAAAACGTACTCTATATAGGTTTAAATAATCCACTCGAGTATAATATACTATCTTTACTATTTTCCTAACTAAGCTAGGCTTTATACCTTTAAGCGCTAACTTTAGTATATTTCTTAACTATAAGATATAGCTAATTATTATATTATATATCGACGATATATTAATTACCGGCGCTAGTAAAGATATTATTATTTAGTTAAAATAATACTTAAGCGATAAATATAGAATAATTAACCTTAACCTTATTACGTATTATTTTAGTTTTAAAATATCGCGCGATCGCCTAAATTATATATTATCCTTTAGTTAAGAAATATACCTAGAGCGGGTATTTAAAGATTATAATATATTTAATATTAAAGCCAAAATTATATTAAAAATATAGAAGAATACTTAATTATTCTATGGAACTATAGGAATGCGTAAGATTATATGTTATAGAGGATCTGTATACAGATCCTAGATCACGTGACTGAGTTACGTAATATACTGAGCTTTAGTATATTTTAATACTCCTACTCGAACGCTATTACTATAGAAAAGTAAACGCTAGGTAGTTATAGTAAGTAGCTCCTATATAATAAAAATCCCGTCTACCTATATAAAACATTCCTGATTTTAATAAAATACGGTTATTTAAAAATTTTATTTAATATATAATATATATATACTATTTATAAGTTAAAATATGGTTGTATAAACTATATAGGCGAATGCGATACTACGAGTAGATTATTATAGTTAAGCAGGATATAGATAAGTCCCGACGATAATACTATAAAAAACGTTATTATAGGGGGTAGTTATAGGCGCTAAGCGCCTATACGAATAAGGTATTATAGCGCTTATTTATAAATAATATAAACGAATCCTTAGAGGCGCTAATCTTAAAGACTCTAGAAAAAGAGCTCTAAGTGCCTAAAGAATAACTAAATCTAGGTAATAATATAAAGAATATAGCGGTATGGCTCTAGGGGTATATAGCCGTTATTATTATATTATAGGCTATCTACCTTATAGTATATTTAAATAAATATGAGTTAGGTTAGAAGTATAAACTACCTAGGGCGTAATTAATTAAAATCTTAACCTATATTAACCTTATAATTATAGATAATAAGGTATTTACCGTAGCCTTTAGAGTTAATAAGGATAGCGGTACCTTAATAATATTATATATTTATAGGCTAGGTACCGGTACCGACCTATAATTTAGTTTAAATAGTAAAGAGAGTTAAACGATTAATAATTTAGGGTATTTACCTACGGAGTTTATTATAGTAGTCGCGCCCTTTAGGATCTAGTAAGTTTTTAAATTAATTAGCCTTATTATCCCTTATAAGGAATAATAGGGGGCGAGGATATATATATACCGACGTAAAGAATTACGTATATACTAGGAATTCGGATAATTTAATTATTAAGATATTATTATAAAGTTTAGAAGGATCTAGGGTTATATTAAATATTAATAAACTTAAAATAATTATAACTTTTAATACCGGCGGTTAAATTTTAAGCTTTTTACTATAGTAATAATAAAGATTAAATATACGAAGGAGGTAGGATACTTAGAATTTTATATTATATATTAAATATAAAGTAATAGCGGTGAATAGGTAGTAGCTAGGGACTTATTATTTAATTTTAATACAACTAAAAATAAGGTATAACGGAAACGGGAGTTAGGCTAAATACCCGCTAGTTTTAATAATATACCCGCGGTCTTAATAATATTCTAGTTATATTATAGTAGCTAGATAAACTCCTAGGGAGCCTTTAAACCTAGGGTTTAATAGAATATATTAAATTTATCCTTATTTAAGGCTTTTATAAGGCCGTCGGCTATTTATTTATCGGTCGGGACGTATTTTAGGACGATTTAATCATTAACGACCTTTTCCCGAATAAAGTACTAATTAATATTAATATATTTGGTTCGGGTATAAAACTAGGGGTTCTTTACGAGGGTTATAATACCTTAATTATTATGGTAAATAATTATAATTTATATAATAGTTTCGGATAATTAGGTAAATAAATTCCGTAACTAGATAATTTCCTTAGAAGCCTAAATCTACCTAATATATTTAGCTTTATAAATCGATAACGCGACCGTAGGCTAACGCTTTAAGGACTAGTTAATAATATTATTACCGGTATTAAATATATATCCCGAGGTAGAATAACGGGTATTATAATTATTTACCTAGTCGGTATTAATATATCTAGATACCTAATTTAAGGGTTATTTATATATAAGGCGGTAGCTTATAATGATTTTTAGGTACCGAAAAATCCTTTTAATAATATTCTAATAAGTATTAATTAGGTTTAATCTATACCGACTAACTATTAATATTATATATATTATATTAGGGCGAGTGTTTAGTATAGTATATATAAGGGATCCTACTACGGATTAATATTTAAGGCGGAATACCGTAGGAGTAATATAATTATCCTTTATTTTATAAAACTTAGTAGAGGTATCTATAAGGGTAAACTACAATTTATACTCTTATATATCGAATCTTTTTAGGACCTATTTAATATACCTAGTTTAACTAAGCCGTAGAGTCCTATTAGGGCGGTCGCGTAAAATAATTATCCCTAAATAAAAAGTATATAGGCCGAGGTCTTTTATTTAAAAGCGATTATCTAATTTTAATTTAATAGAATTAATATCGGCGATTTTTAGGCCGATAATAAGAAGATCGTTTATATAAATAACGATAATAATATTTATCCTAGGGTTAATAAAGATACTAAAGTTAATATTAATTAATTCGAAACCTAAAGAGCGAAGGAATTTAGTAAAGGTTTTATATTATACTCTAGGGGATTATTTCAGCTTATATAAAACTTTTTTAAATTTATATATTAATAAGTTTAGGCTCGCTCCTATAAATTATTTTATATAAAGTTCTTCCTTAATAGCCCTATATAAAAAAGTGGTTTTAATATTTATTTATTTAATATCCTAGTTATAGGTAGCTACTAGGGTAAAGATAATTTTATAATTTATTAGTTTAAATACCGATATAAAGGTTTTATAGTAGTCGAGATCTTTATATTATTCGAAACCCTATACTACCTAGCGTACCTTATATTATAGGATCTCCCCTATTTTTAGGCCCCGTTTAAGAGTAAATATTTATTTACCGGTAAGAGCTTTCCTTATAGCTAGGAGGTTAACTAGCGACTACGTATTATTTTAAATAAACGATTTTAGCTCCTCTTTTATCGCTAGTTATTATTCGGCTTTACGACTACCCCGAATAACCTTATTATAGGTCCTAGGTTTATAGGGTTTATTATTAATAGCCTAAAAAAATAATACGAATAAACTAAATAAATCTAGCGATAATAATTAATATTTTAATAAATCGAGATTAGGGTAATCACTAATAACCCGATTAATAAATTGGATTTATATAGTTATAGTTAAGGAGTTACCGGCTAGTATATTACTAGAAGAGGGAGTACTAGAAGGAGTAAAAGATAACGGAGTATTAAAGGTACTAGAAGAAGACGGATTTAATATAAGCGCTTTATTATTCTAAATAATATTAATAATAATAGATTCGTTCTACTCCTCCCCTAGAGCTATATATTATTAACGTTTAATAGGGGGATTAGGAGTTAATAGGTCGTTATTCTAGTTAAAGATATATCGAGGGCGCTTTTCTTAAATATAATAAAAGTTTAAACGGATTATTTTCTTTATTATTAAGTTTTATAGCCGGAAGATATAATTCCCTTTATATCTTATAAGAAAGTACTATATACTTTTATCGAGAAACTTTTTTTATTTCCGATTTATAGCCTAGGCTATTAAACCGATAATACGTAAATAAAAGAGGTCTGGGCGTAGGCCCGAGAATATTTTAATCGGCGAGAGAAATAACTTAATAACGGGTCTACGGGCGATAAGATAGGCGATTATTTAAATAAATTTAGGCTATAAGCTATATAGGAGGCCGGAGTTAATAATTAAGGGATAAAGCCTAGTTATTATAGTATAATTAAAATACTCCGATTTGTTATTTTACTAGGGATTTTTAGGTATTATAAGTTTATATATAATCCCTTTATTTTTTAGGTAGTTTTAAAACTCCTTAAAGATATATTCGCTACTATTATTAATATATAAACGATAAATTTTTTAATTACTACGTTTATATTTAGTTTTAAATTATTTAAATAACCCGAATATTTGGCTTTTAAGCGTTAGTAGGTTAATTTCGGTATATTTAATTTTATTATATCTTTAGGTTATGAAGTACCTATAGCCTCTAAGCCCGATAAGGGTTAACGGGCTAATTAGGTTATTATGAATAAGATTTAATAAGGATTTTCCCGGTTAATATTCGTTTTTATATAAGGCCGACTACTAGCGGCCTATTATATAACTCTTATAAATGTAATTATTATTAAACTTATAAATAGAATCGACCCCTAAGGCGACTAAAGGTAATTTAATAACGTTTTATTACCCTATATAACCTATACGAGTATATTAATATTATTTTATAAAGGCGCGAGGAATACTATAGGTATTTAAAGCCACTAGCGGTTATTATAGGTTTAGAGCGAATAACCTATATATACGGTAGGCTATAAAAATAGCGCCTTAAGCGAATATTTAGCCCCTTAATTTAGAGAGGTTAAGTTTCGCTTTTATATTTAGGAGGTAGGTTATAAATAGTAAATTTACCCTTATATTAAGTATATATAATATACCCGATATAAAAAGGGTACGCTTAATATTATTAATATTATATTAGAGTTTAATAGTTTTAATATTATATAAAGTAGATATATAGCCTTTAATTCCTTTGATTTATAGGCCGGAATAAGGTCGTATATTAATAAAATTATACTAGTTTATAACCGAGCTTCGGGTATATCCGTTATTAATAATATATAAATAAAATATATCTACCTCTAAGGTAATTACTATTAATATTAATATACCCCGAATAAAATAGTCGTTAGGCGGTTCTTTTAAGTAGGCTAGGTTATTTATAAAATAAATAAAGTTATTCTTTTCTATTTTAGATACCTTTCGCTTTTTATTAATTAAATAGGCCGCCTTTTTAGCTTCCGTCTTAAATTTATCGGGCTTTTATTCCGGATATAGGTATTAATATTTAGTTTTAAAATATTAATACTTTTTCCTTAATTCTTTATAAGAGCTATATATCTTATAAGGCTTAATAGGTTTATTTCCTCTTTATCGAGGTCGATCTTTAGTTATAATTATTATAACTAGGGTTTCTTATATAAATATTCGTTTTTCTTTATTTATAGTAGCTAGGGTTACCTCCTTAAAGGTATACGTACTAATATTATAAAAGATATAAGATTACGTATATAATATTTAGAATATAGTATAGAGATCCCCTAGCCTTATAAGGTAAAGTTAGATTAAGTATACCTAAAGTAGCTTAAACGATATTTTAAAATTAACGATTACGATATTTATTTATTAAAATTATTTAGTATAATCGGTTATATCCTTAATAGTACTACTACCTAAGGATATAGTATATAGCTGGTGTATTAACTCGGTATAAATATTAAAGTCTTTAGGCTTAAAGTTTTCCGTAACCTAATCTAAGATTTTATTTAATTAAGTTAAATCTTTAATATCTTAACGGCCGGTATATCCGAGTCGGTTTCGGATAATTATATATATTTTCGTATTAATTACGGAGTTTAGATTTTCCGGCCGGAGGTTATTAAGGATAAAGAAGTCGGTAATACTCTTAAGTTATTTAGGGTACTACTCTAGGGTATCGAGGATTATAATCGATATAAAGGGGAAACTATTAATAAAAACCGACGGGGTTATTATATCTACTATAGTAATAATATACCTAGGGATTTAGGGGATAATAATATTAAAGACGAGTCGGATAATAAAGACGAGGATAATAAAAATAAGGATATTATAAATACCCTAGGTCTAGTTCTAGCTTTAAGGTTAAAAAGTTTAATATTATTTAATAATTTAATAATTTAATACTAGTACCTAAATTAGAGTCTTCCGATAGAGGGTCTTCGGGGTTTTAATAATCGTTATCGCGGTCGTTATTATTATCGAAAATAGTAGGATTAACCTTAAGGTATTAAATAAAATAAAGGAAATATATATATATAGAGCGACGATAAACTTTAATAATTAAATTAAGATAAAAGACTAGATAAGGACTAAACGAGTTAGGATAAATTTAATATAATTTAGATACAGGATTTACTATCTTATTTATAACGGGATTTATAATTATTATATAGGCGTTTATCCCTAAGGATAACAACTATTAATAACGAATAATTACGGGGAAATAGTATAATTAATAAAGTTAAGACCTTAAATAGCCGGTTTACTACTAGATATAAATCTCTTTTAAGTACTCTTAATATAATTAATAGTATTAACGCCCTAAGTAGCTATTTTTCGGTTAGATATAAATATTTTCTAGACGCTCCTAACGTAATAATAATAATAAACCGTTAGGATCGATAGGATAGATAGGATTTATAGGGATCGATAGTAGATCTAGGAATTAAAGAGCTTTTAAGGCTCGAAAAAAGATTATTTATAAATAATCCTTAGCGGAGTCGGAGGTAGCTTTATAAAATTAAGAAATAAGAGCTAATAAAGAGTACCGTTAATATTAACGAGATTAATATATATATTATTTTAATAGAAATAATACTTAGATAATTAATATTATTATTATTAATAATAGTAAATCTCTACGTAGTATTAGTATTCTTTTTAGAAGTAGGCGTTATTCTAGGGGCTAGTTAACGGGTAAAGTCCTAATCAGTTATAGAGACGATAAATTATGATTTACCCTATTCGTCTTAACTTCTTACTAGATTTTATATTATATAACTATTATCTAATAAGCTTACTCATTAGATAAAGGTTATAGTATATCGTATATTATAGTATAATGGTCGTTGAGCTCCGTAGGAGTGAGTTAGACCATAAATACTACTATTAATTATACTATAAATAGGTAGGTATACTGGTTAGATATAAGGTATCTATACCCTAGAACGGTCGCTATACGACCTGGGCTTATAACCTATTAAAATTATAGAAAAATACTTGATTATTCTATAGAACTATGGGAATACGTAAGACTATATACTATAGAGGATCTGTATATAGATCCTAGATCACGTGATTAAGTCACGTAATATACTAAGCCTTAGTATATTTCAATAAATTATGGGAGTCTCTATAAACCTTATAATTAAATTCGTACCGGCCGATAAAGAATACTAAGCTAAACCTACCTCTTTTATTATATACTAATTAATTATTAATTTATTAATATATATTATAATAAATACGCGCCCTAATATCGTTTACGCGGTATTAATAATAAGTCGTTATATTTCTAACCCTAACGAATCTTATTAGGCGGCCGTAAAACGTATCTTCCGTTATTTACGCGGTATATTATACTTAAAGTTAATCTTCTAGGGTTAACTCGCCCTATTAAAGGGCTATATTAATATTAATTAGGCGGGTAATTATAATATAAGGTATTCTACCTCTAGTTATATATTTAATCTCGGTAATACGATTATTAATTAGTAGTCTAAATATTAACCGATTATTATATTATTATCCTATAAAGCCGAATACGCGGGCTAGACCTAAATTATTAAAGAAATTATCTAGCTTAAAAAACTATTTAAATAATTAATACTCGTATACCTTATTCCGGTAGAGATTTAAGCTAGTATATATTAATAGTATTTATTATTATATTATTTATATTAGCCTCCTACTCCGCTCTACTAACCTATTTTATATTTACGAGAATTATTTTTTATAATAATTAAGATATTATAATACTAGCTAAGAACCTCTAGGACTATAATTATATTAAATATATTATAATCTAGTACTATTTCTAGCGCGAAAAAGTTATAATAAATAAAATCGAGTTCCGCTATATTCCGATTATGGAGTAGATCGCCGACGGCCTGACTAAAGCTTTTCTTAAAGTTAAATTTAATATTTTTCGAGTTATTTTAAGCCTTTAATAGTTTATATAAAAATTTATTAATACTTTTATAAAAGAATTTTAAATCTTTATATACTAAAAATACGGTTCTACGGGTATACCCGAAGAGCCGTATTTAAAATTTAATATATATTTAGCGCCTTCCCCGTAAATTAAAAATTAATACGCGATTTAATATTAATTAATAACTACTTTATAAATTATTATTAAATCTTTAAGGTCTTATTTAAGGCCCTTATAAAATATACTCTCTAAATTTCAGCTAAATCATATTCGTACGTATAGCGGTATATCCTAACTCGCTTTAAGTATTTTTAAATTATATATAGCGACGATAAAGTCGCTTTATAATTTATTATTTTTATTTAACCCTTTTATAACCCTTATTAATAAATATATACGTCGCTAGAATATCCCTTAAATATCCGTTATAATTATATATCGTTATACCCGTAGTATCTAACGCGGTCTCTATAGTATTCTAGGCGGTTTTTATATCCTTAATAATTACCTCCCTACGAATTTTATAATATCCGACTATTTCTAATAATCTTTTTGTAGTATTTATATCGTTTATTAATACTCCGACCTAGTTACTACCTAAATTTAGCGTATATAGGTTAACTATTAAATAAAATTATTAAAATACCGTATTTTATTAAAAAACGGAATTTTACTTCCTTAGCCCCTACCGACGTAGTTTAGTCTTATAACTTGGCCCCTACCGACGTATCTTAGCCTTATAACTTAGCCTCTACTAATTATAGCTTAGGCCTATAACTTAGCCCCTATAAACTATAGTTTTGGCCCCTATAGCCTATTATAACGACCCTAAAATAGGGGGAATACAGGGCTATTTTAGAGACTTCTTAATAAAGGATTTCGTTCGAGTAGGGGTATTAGAATATAGGAGTATAGGATTATTTAGTAAATAGATACTTAGTAATATTTAGTATCAGGGTCTTACACGCATATTCGCTCTTATCCTCCATAGATAATCAATCAAGAAGTATTTCTACCTACTATAGTTCAATAAACTATTAAAGGCCTAGAGTAGCCCGAAAAATATTGAATTTAATTTTAAAAAGGGCTTTAGTAAACCTATTAATAATTTAATCTATTATAAAGATATAGTAGAATTTAATTTCGCCTAATATAATCTTTTCGCGTTAGAAGTAGTACTATAAGTTAATATATTTAATATAACCGTAATTTTAGGGGTTTTTAGCTAGGGTTATAATACCCTAGTTACTATAAAAGATAACTATAATAAGCGCGAAGTATATGGGTATCGCTAAAAAAGTAATAAATATATACGGTACGTTAGCGAGTAGTATTAATATATAATCTTTAGATTCCCCTTTAGTATAGGGTATAAGGGTAATAAATATTAATTATTTTAATAACTATTTAAATTAAATAGTTTCCTTAATAATTTATATTTAGCTAGCGTATTCGGCTTTATAAAATAATAACGTAATAATTAGTTAGTGTTTAGATTACTAGTTAATAATCGTACTACTAAAATTAAACGTATAACTAGAGATAGAGTATCGCGTATTATAATTATTAACTTAATTAATATTAGGTAGCCCTCTAATAGGGCGAGTTAATCCTAAAATATAAACTTTAGGTATAATATACCGCGTAGGTAACGAAATATATATTTAATTATAACCTAATAAATCTTATCGGGGTTAGAAATATAACGGCTTATTATTAATACCGCGAAGGCGATATTAAGTTATATATTTATTATTATATATATAAATAATCCGATAGTTAATTAGTATATAATTAAAAAGGTAGGTTTAGCCTAGTAGCCTTTATTTATAAAAATAAACTTAATTATTAAATTTATTAGAACTCCTATAACCTTAACTTTAGTATTTTATATATTATAATCTTTAAATACTCTTTCTAGGTAAGCCTCCTAGTTAAAGAATAATATATAATTAAAGCGATCGCGCGCGATTTTAAGGCCTAAATAATAGGTAATAGGCCTGAGATTAATTATCTTATATTTATCGTTTAGTTATTATTTAAATTAAGTAATAGCGGCCTTCCTAGTACTAATAATTAATATATTATTAACGTATAGAGTAATGATTAGCTGGGTATTATAATTAAAGAAGATATTAAAATCCGTATTTAGGGGTATAAAACCTAGTTTAGCGAGAAAAGTAATAAAAGTAGTATATTATATTTAAGGGGATTATTTAAACCTATATAAGGTATATTTTAATAAGTATATACAGCCTAAACTATTATTAAAACCGGTAGGTTATTTAATATAAATCTTATCGTTATCGATCTCGTTATAGAGAAACGTAGTTTATATATCTATTTATTCGAGCTCTAGGTCGAACGCCGTAATAATAATAAATAATACTTTATAGCTTATAGTTTTAATTATAAAGATAAATATCTTATTAAAATCAATTCCTTAATATTATTTAAAGCTACGTATAACCTAGCGGGCTTTATAACGAGTTATTTTATTATTAATATTATATTTAAACTTATAAACCTATTTACCGCGAAGGATTTTTCGATTATAAAGTAGGTTGACTAGTATTTAGGTACTATTAATTAAGAATAAATTAATTTCGGCCTTTATATCAAATTATTAATATATTTTATTTAAGGTATTAATTATAGCTTCTTTATATATTTTAGGTTTATATAATAACGCTTTAATTAATAATATTATTAAGTCGGGGGAAAGGGTAGATTCGCGTAACTTTAAATACCTATTAAATACCCTTATTAATATTACGGGCGAGGCGGAGGCGGGGGAATATTAGGCCGGATTTTTATTATCTAATAAATTAGAGCTCGAGGACCCTAGTATTATTACTCGCGATAATATATCGTTTATAATTAGTAACGGTTATAGCGCCTATAGGCTAGGGCTAGGTATATTAACTCTTAACTTTAATAATTATAACGAGATAATATATTTAATAGGTCGTTAGAGGGGGGTTATAATAAGTTTAAAATTACTACTATTATATCCGTAGTTATCGATATTTAATTCTATATTAATAGGAGATTTATATAGGTTTAAAATACTTTTATATTTTATTATAACGTCGCCCCCTTAATAGGGAACTATTCTAGAGATTTTATTAATTAATAATATTTACATTATAGTATATTTATTTCTAGTTTAGCGCTCCTCGGTTTATTAAATTTAAATAAAGCGGAGTATTTTACCTATAAATATTAATATTCGATAAAAATAATTATCTTTATACCTAACGAGGGCGCCTTTAATATTATATTAAATAAACTTCTACTAGTTTTTATTTATAATATAACGGTCCTAATATAGGCCGATTTAACTAATATTATATAAATATGATAGATTAGGACGTATTCTAGTAGAGTCTTTATAGGGCGTAATATCTATTATAATAATAAAAGACCGATTTCGGAGCTAGTTTATAATCGAGATAAACTCTAGAATTAATATTTTATTAAGGCCGTTATTATTTAATAGGGTATATATTTTCTAAAGTAATATTTAGTTAATATATTTTAATATATTATTTATTTAAAGGTTCCTAGGGATAGAGTAGCTCTAGACGATATTATATTTATATTAATAATCGGCGAACGCCCTATTAACGTATATAGGATTCTTATCGGTATAAAGGTAATAAATATAGTAGTCGTTATATTCTTTTATGGACCTATAGCTGCGAAAGGCGCTAAATATATTTATTTTATTAGGTATGAAATAATAGTAGTTATATTTAAGTTTATTATTAATATAGGTAATTATAAAGCCGAAGTTATAGACCCTAAAATTAATAATATTACTATAAATAATATTATATTCGAAACGGCCCTTTCGTAGGCTACGTTTATACGAATAAATATATATCTTTATAATATTATAGGTTTTATAACCGTTATCGCCCTTAACCTTTAATAGGTCGATACCGTTAGTTATTTTAAATAACTATACTATATTATCTTTCCCTAAATAACCAAGTCTCTCGTATTATTAGGTTAGGGCTTTAGCGTTAATAGTAGCTAGTATTAACTACTATTAATTTATATATAAAACGTAGAGGTTATAGTCTTATAGGATTATAGTAATTTCTTTAAATCCGATAAAGATCTCTTTAGAAATAAAACCTAAAGGGTAGCTAGTTTATTAAAGTTTAGTATAAAAAATAAAATTAAAACCGTTATTAGGAATATATATAATATTATTAACCTTAAAGTATTATACACCTTTATCGCCTAAATATAATAGCCGAATAACGCCGTTACTATATAGTGTCAGGCCGCCCTTAAAGTCGTTAATATTATTAGCGCCTTTAAGCTTAGTATACTTTATAAAAGTAAAACGATTATAATTAATATAAACGATAGTACACTAGTAGTATCTAGAACCTAAAGTTTAGAAATATCGGCTATAATACCTACGAGGGCGTAGTAACGTTCTATATTCGAAGTTAAGTTTACATTACCTTCGGTATTAGACCTCTAGCGCTTATTTAATTTATTAGATTTATTGTTCTTACTCTTATTATTTTGACTTCTATTATTATTACTATTATCTTTAGTAGTAATATTATTATTACTACTATTATTACCCCTACCGCCGCCTTTACCGCCGCGGCTAAGTTATAAAGCTCGTTATAGGCCTCTTAAAACTTATTAATATAATCGCTAGGACTATCGTACTAGGGTTTATTATAAATAATTTAGTACCGTACCCGCCTAACGAAGTTAGCGTAGTAGGGATACGGTCGGATAAACCTATAAATATAGCGTATTACGGAATCGAGAGATCGCTATATTTAGGGTAATCTTAGTAGTATTATCGATATTAAATAAATCGTAGTCTTTAGCGAATATTTTATAATAACGCTAATAATTAAAGCTAAGGTTTCGATAAAATTATTAGACTATAAAATTATCGTTAAATTTAAAATAATTAAAGTTATAAAGCTCGTTATAGGCCTCTTAAAACTTATTAATATAATCGCTAGGACTATCGTATTAACTAGTAGTAAATTAATTAAGTTTAATTAGTACCTTATATAGGTAGCCGGAGTTATAAGGTTTAAACTCGTTTATAATAATCGTCTAGACTATAATAACGACCTTATTATTCTTAATTTTAGCGTAGGTTATAGGGGCGACGGTATAACGAAGGATATTATAGATTATTTTATTATCGGTGAATTATTAATACGTAGTATCGATATTATAGTTAGGCTTACCTACGTCTAGTTCTAAAACTATAATAAATAGATCTTTAAGGTATTCCTATAAGTCTGTTATATTAAAATTATTATATATATCCTACTTCTATTTAATAAAGTCTTTTATTAAATTTAAAGTTTCGATTTTAATAAATACTTAAATAACTTTTACGAATACCGATATACTAGCGGTAACCTAGGTATAAGGCCGAATAACTTAATATTACTAGGCGGTTCTAATATTAATTTTCAGTAACTAAAACTAGCTAAAAAATCGGATCGATAACGGTATATATACGAGGTATTAATATCTTTTTTATCGTCGTATATATTATTGAAATATACTAAGGCTTAGTATGTCACGTGATTTAGTCACGTGATCTAGGATCTATATATAGATCCTCTATAGTATATAGTCTTACGTATTCTCATAGATTTATAGAATAATTAAGTATTCTTTTATAATTTTAATAGGTTATAAGCCCGGATTATATAGCGACTGTTCTAAAATATAGATACCCTATATCTAACTAGTATACCTATCTATCTATAGTATAATTAATAGTAGTATTTATAGTCTAATTTACTCCTACGGAGCTCAACGACTATTATATTATAATATATAATATATTATACCTAAGCTTTAAATGATAAGTAAGTTTATTAGATAATAATTATATAGTATAAAATCTAGCAAGAAGTTAGGACGAATAGGGTAAATTATAGTTTATCGTCTCTACGATTAATTAGGACTTTACCCGCTAACTAGCCCCTAGAATAACGCCTACTTCTAAGAAGAACGTTAATACTATATAAAGATTTACTATTATTAACGACGAACGTATTAATTATCTAAGTATTATTTTTATTAAAGTAGGGCCTATATTAGCCTTATTAACGTTAACGGTACTCTCTACTAGCTTTTATCTCCTAATTCTATAAAGCTACCTCCGACTCCGTTAAGGATTATTTATAAATAACCTCCTTTTAAGCCTTAAAAGCTCTTTAATTCTTAGATCTATTATCGATCCTTATAGATCCTATCTATCCTATCGATCCTAACTGTTTATTATTATTATTACGCTAGGAGTGTCCAGAAAATATTTATATCCAGCCGAAAAGTAGTTACTTAGGGCGTTAATACTATTAGTTACGTTAGGAGTATTTAGAAGAGACAAACCGGCTATTTAGGGTCTTAACTCTATTAGTTATATTATTTCCCCGTGATTATTCGTTATTAGTAGTTATTATCCTTAGGGATAAACGCCTATATAATAGCCGTAAATCCCGTTATTAATAAGATAATAACTTGAAGTCTTATATCTAAATTATATTAAATTATCCTAACTCGTTTAGTTCTTATCTAGTTTTTTATTTTAACCTAGTCGTTAAAGCCTATCGTCGCTTTATATATATATATTTCCTTTATCTTATTTAATACTTTAGGGCTAATCCTACTATTTTCGATAATAATAACGACCGCGATAACGATTATTAAAACCCCGAAGACCCTCTATCGGAAGACTTTAATTTAGGTACTAATATTAAATCATTTAAATTATTAAATAATATTAAACTTTTTGGCCTTAAAGCTAGAATTAGACCTAGGATATTTATAATATCCTTATTTTTATTATCCTTATCTTTATTATTTAATTTATCCTTAATATTATCGTCCCCTAAATCCCTAGGTATATTATTACTATAGTAGATATAATAACTCCGTCGGTTTCTACTAGTAGTTTCCCCTTTATATCGATTATAATTCTTAAAGTACCCTAAATAATTTAAGAGTATTACCGATTTCCTTATCCTTAATAACCTTCGGCCGGAAAATCTAAGCTCCGTAATTAATACGAAAATATATATAATTATCCGAACCCGACTTAGATATACCGGCCGCTAAGACGTTAAAGATTTAATTTAATTAAACGAAATCTTAGATCGGGTTATAAAAAACTTTAAGCCTAAAGACTTTAATATTTATACCGAGTTAATATACTACCTAGTTATATACTATATCTTTAGGTAGTAGTACTATTAAGGATATAACCGACTATATTAAATAATTTTAGTAAACGGATATTATAATCGTTAATTTTAAGATATCGTTTAAGTTACTTTAGGTATATTTAATCTAACTTTATTTTATAAAACTAGGAGATCTCTATACTATATTCTAAATATTATATACGTAATCCTATATTTTTTACGGTATTAATATATATACCTTTAAGGAAGTAGCCCTAGCTACTATAAATAAAGAAAAACGAATATCTATATAAGATGTCAGAATATAAGGTAGATAATATTTGTATTATTATTATATAGAGATACTAGAGCGACTAATTATAAGGGTTATTAAGGCTATACTAGTACCGCGCTATACGCGCGGTTAGTAAGGTTAATTAACTTTTATTTCGATACTCCTACTCGATCGTAGTATTTATTTAATATAGTAACGCTAAAGGGTAAAATAAGTTATTTAATTTTATAGTATATTAAGGCTAAGCGCCGGGTTATAGGAGTAAATTAAGCGCCGGGTTATAATAATAAACTAAAAACCCGAATATAATAATATCGGATCCCCTTTTTATTTAAACGCCGGGTAACTAGAGTAAAGTAAATAAAATCCACTATTACCTAGTAAAAAATTCCGTTTTTCGATAAAACGCGGTTTTTTAAAAGTTTTATTTAACGTTTAAAGCGTATACACTAAAATTAAATCGAAATATAGGCGTAGGATCTATAGGGGCGAATAGGATATTACGAGATAATTATATAAAATATTATAAAGACTACCTTAATAAGGGAAAGGTATAAACGATACTACGGGTTCGCTTAAAGGGCGTATATAATATTATAGGTATTTTAGTATAGGCGTTATTAACGTATAATACGCTAGAAGTCGTATAATCGCTAATTATTAAAGCCTTAAAAAGGGAGGTTTAGGATAGGGGTTATAATATTAATTTATTAGATTATTAGGTATACGTATTAACCGGGGTCTTTAAAGACGTCGGCGTTACCGAATTATATACCTTTAACGCGGTAGCGTCTAGCGGTTTAGGTGTATTTAATAAATTTATATTATATAAATATAAGGTTACGATACCGCAGCTTATTAAAATCTTAAGATATATTAACGTCGTAGTTATAAATAATTATATAAACGTTAGGGGGCTCTCGAATAATAGCTATACCCTAATAATACTACTCAAATTATTTATAGTAGGGTCGAGCGACTTAATTAATATTCTAATTATTAAATAAAGCTAGTTAATTTAGCGCTAGAGACTTTAGGCGCTTCTAAAAGTTATTATATAAATTAATAATATTAGGTTCCGGGTACTCTTTAACCTAGTTACTCTATTCTTTATTAATAGGAAAATAAATAAGGTTAGGATATATATAGTTATTAATATATAACTACGTATATATAAGGAACTATTTTAGTTTTTAGGTAATAATATAAAGACCGAGAAAAGATATATCGAGCGTATATAATATTTACGGCGTTTAATATTCGATATTAATTACGGCGGTTATTACGATCGAAGCCCGCGGTTAAATTAGTTTAATTTAGGGGCGATATAGGCTTTAAAAATAATTAAATAAAATAATATATTAAAATTTTAGGTCGAATCGTTATAAGGAGTATACTAAAGATATATAATATAATAAATATACTAGCCCCCGATACGAGGCTAGAAAATAAGGTTTAATATTATAAATTACTTAAAGAGCTTTAATATTTAGCGTAGAGCCGTACTAGACGGGTATTATACTATAGTAATAGTTTTTATTAAGATAAAAAACGGCTCCTATTATTTCTACGGTTAAGGAGTATAATTAGTAATAGCGCGGGCTTTATAAGAGATTTTCTAGCCCGAGAGTTTTACGAAACATAACGAATTTATCTTTATTAAAGGCCTTAGTTAACCCGTTAGTTATTTATTTATCGGTAGGTATATATTCTAGTTTAATTTCATTAGATTTAACTTTCTCGCGTACGAACTATACTTAAATAGCGATATATTTAGTATAAATATAAAATTAGGGGTTTTTAGCCAGCGTTATAACGCCTTAATTATTATAATAAAGTATTACTACTTTAATAGTAAGGTTTTCTATAATAATATTTAGCTCCTATAATAATCTCTAGAGTTAAATAACCTTTTTAATAATTTATATCTAGCTAGTATATTTAGCTTTATATATTAATAAAATAATAATAAACTATCGTTTAGAAGACTAGTTAATAACTTTATTTTTAATATTAAAAATATATCCCGAAGTCAAATATCGGGTATTAAAATTATTTACCTAGTTAATATTAATATATCTTATAAAGGGAAATATAGAGCCGTGAAATATTAACTATAGGTAGGCGGTCTTTTTAAAGTATTAAAAAATGTATTTAACGACCTTCTAATAAGATTTATCTAGGTTAGAGTTATAGCGGCTAATAACGGATATAGTATATATAATATCGGGTTTTATACCTAGTATAGCGTATATAAAAGAATTAATAACGGATTAATATTAAGTACGGGAGTTACCGGGAGCGAGGAAGTCCTCGTTTATTATATAAAACTTTTCGGTATTTATAGAGGTAGTAATTAGGTAGGTATTTTATATACCGAACTCTCTTAATATCTTTTTAATATAGGTAGATTAGTTTAATCGGAGGATCCTATTTACTTTATCCCGCGATACCGATATATTAAGATAGTAAGAGTAAGGCCTTAAATCGTTTATCTAGAATTATTAAAAAATGGCGTCTTTAATATTATAAATCGCGGTACTATCGGGGCTAGTAATAAATAGGTTATTTATATAAACGGCGATAATAACTCGATCTTTAATACCGATAAAGACGTTTTCGTTAAAGATAAGAGTATAAAAACCTAATATTTTTAGGAAGTTAGATAACGTTTTAAATTATATTTAAAGCGATTATTTTAGTTTATAAAGAGTCTTATTAAAATAATAAATTATATATACTCTAAAGCTAGCGGTAGGAAATCTAGTAAATTATTCGATATAGATTTCTTCCTATACCGCGCTATATAGGAAAGTAGTTTTAATATTTATTTATTTAAGATCCTAGTCTAAAATAGTAACGAGAGTAAAGATAATTTTATAATTTATAGGTTTTATTATAAAGGCGAAAATCTTATTATAATTTAAACCTTCTCGTTATTCGAAATTACGAACTACCTAATATATTTTATAATATAGTATTTTACCTATAGTACTACGCTTTAGTTTATAGATTTATTTATCGCGTAATACTTTATACTTTATAGGTATAAAGGCTAGTATCTATATATTATTCTAAACTAGGGAATCGAATTCATCCTATATCGCTAGTTATTAATTTATTTTATTATAGTTATCGGTTATAGTCTCTTTATATATCTTCGGCTCCTATACTTCGGCGCGTATAACGAAATTTAGGAAAGTATAAAGAGCGATTAAATCGGGGGATTTATATCGAGGTATAACCGAAAGTATATATAATTCGGGATAATTTTATAGGACTTTAACGAGTAGCTTAATCGCTAGCTACTTTATAAATTATAATAAATAAATTTATAAGGAATAAAACTACGGGGTATCGTCGCTATTAATATTATTATCGCTTTTAGGGGGTTACCTATTTAGTATAAATAACTTTAGATATATAAACGAGCTTTTATCCTCGCTAGAATTATTACTAGAGTTAGTTTCGACCGCCGCCCGTTTTAATAACTAAATAGGACTAAAGGCCGTTATATTATATTTCCGTTATAATTTAAATATACCTTAAGGTATCCGTTTAATAAAATAAATATTATTTAATTATATAAACTCGCTTTTTTATTAATAAGGTAGTAGATTATATCGCCCTCGTACCCGACTAATTTATATTTAACGGTATAGGACTTAAAATACTCTATTTTAGTAATAATATTATTAATATAAACTTATACTTTAGAGCCGAGAGTTTTTAGGTAGCGGAGATTAGGTTTAGTACTATTAACCTTTTAAAATAATATTATCTTAATATTAAATTTAGGGGATCGATTACGGAGGTAATTAACTACGAAAACGAATTCTAATTAATATTTCTTCTTTATACCGTTTTTAAGGAGTATAATATATATTTTATAATTTAGGCTCTAGCTTAAATATTTAATAATAATATTAATTTATAGAGTATTATAAATAATATACTCGAGTAAAATCCCCTTCTTTTCTCGGTAGGTTATAAATACTTTAGAATTAAATTCTCCTCCGCTATTAATATAATAACGCTTGATTTATTATATAGGTCGCTCGCGATTAACGGTATAAACCTTAAATATAAAGAGGAAATCGCTTTTATATATAAGGATAACGATATAAGATTTTTTAATAAAATTATAACGTATAATCTTAAAATAACGGGCGCCGTTATAAACTTCTCCTAGAGGTACTTTTTTATTATCGATAAAACCGATAAGATTATTATTAATATATTTATACGGGTATTTACCCGGAGTAATAGGGTACGTATATAATACCCTTTCTATTCGCGATTAAATATATAAGGTATAAATATAATCCGCCGGTATTAATTTATTTAGGTTAATACTATCCTATCTATCTACAAGATTATAAGATTATTCGATAACGGTTAACTCGCCTACTATAAGCTAGAATATAACGGTTAGAAACTAGTATATTAGCGGTTTAATAACGGTTATCCAACGGTAGTAAAATGGTTAAAAACCTCGATTAATATTATACCTCCCCTTTTTAAAATTATTAACCGTTAATAGTTTAGAGAGAGTAAACGGTTAATTAATAATAGTAAACGGTCGAATAACGGTCGAGTAATAGTTATAAAACGGAATTAATCTAGTAGATTATAGGGTTAATAACTATATAATTATACTATTTATATTACTATTTTACCCTTCGCTACCGCCTATAATTACCGGCTAGAATAACTACCGGCCGTATAAAAGATTTCTATATTATTAGAAATAATATCCTATCGAAGTCTTTCGTCTCTTTTATTAAATTTTTCTCTTATCCCCTTAAAGCCGTTTCGCTAAATATTACTTTATTAAAGTATTATCTTTTCACCTTATTACTTTATTATTAGGACTACTATTATTATTTTATTACTTTTTCTTCTTATTAATATATTACCTCATTAAAGTATTACTTTATTATTATATTTAACTATTATAAATATACTACCCCCTATATATATTCTATAATATACCGCGCCTTATTAGGCTAATCTAGTTTACTAGGAGTATTAATTATATAGATCGTTTTATGAAAAAGAGTTAGAAATCTATATATTTATTAGGTCCCCTCGAAACGATATATTAATAATCCTAATACTAGGTCTAAGATCGGACGATTTATATTCATTTTATTAGTTACCTCTAGATCTTACTTTAGTAGCGGAGTTATAATATATATAATTAAAAACATATACCTCTTCCGGCGATAGAAGTAATAGAAGTATTATACTAGCCTAGCCTTAATATTACTAATATATAGGTAATCATTTATATTATAAATATAACGACGATTAGTTCTACGGAAGGCTTTATTAGCGTTTATATTTATATATCTCTAGCGACTTTAAAGGTAACCTACGGATTTATATAAATAACTTTATAATATTATTTCAGTACCTTCTAGCCTAAATCTAATATATATATTCTATATTTATTCCGATAGGCTACTATTAGATACTAAATAAACCTATACTATAGATTAAACTTTATTAAATTAACGGATACTTTAATATAGAAGACGGGGTCTAATTCGAAACCCTTTATTAATAATTATATAGATTTATATTCGCCGTCGCCGGTTATATTATAAAGACCCTCTTTATTATCCTTAATAGTCTACTCTTTAATTAATATAAAGTTTTTTATAAGCGCTAGATATTACGTATCGAATAACCTAAATACTTTTATTATTTCCGGGTAATTATAGTTCTATACTCCTACTAGCCTTAGTCGTAGGGATTATTTTATAACGTTTTAAGCGAATAGATATTTTATAAAGTTAGGAGGGGTAACGGTATCGGCTATATTTTTAAAGATTCTAAAGAGATATTAGCCTTAAATAGCGGGATAATAATTATTTAATTATTTATACTTTAGCTCGCTAGTTAAGATATTAGAATTTATAATTATTATATATTCCCTAGTATTTTCCGTAAGGTATAGGTTTATATATATATTAAATAGTATTAAAAGCCGCTAGAACTTATTAACTAAAGATTTTAATATTTTACTCTTTTATTTACTCTTTTTTCGCGCTAGAAGTAGTAGTACTACTTCGTTAAAATCGGAGTTAAAATAAACTATTTATAATAGGATATTATTTAAGGCTTTATTCTTATTATTATTATTATTACCCTTATCGCCGAAGCCTTCCGTAGATATTATTATTATAGTATATAAGATTAGTTCTTAGTATACCCGACGCGCCTTTATTATATATTAATAAAGGATATTTAGTTCGGTATAATATTAATTATTTACGAGTATATTAGATTATACGATTAAACTAAATACCTTAATGATAACTCGTGTAGGTAATAATTTAATAATTATAATATTATTAATAACCTAAAGAAACGTAAACCGGAATTAATTAATTATAATATTATTTCGGAGTATTAAGGGTATTAATAGAGTAACTTTACTAATTTCTAATAAAAACTACGATTAGATATAAAACGCCGGGCTTTAAATTCGGCTTTAGCCTAATAGGAATTAGAAGTTCTAGAAGACTTTTATATATATAGTAATATCGCGTTTATTAAGGATTAATATTATAAGAAAGCTTTAAAGGATACGCCTAAGATCTCTTTATTCGGAATAAAGAATATTATAAGCCCGTATTTAAATAAAGTCGAGGGCTAGAGTAAATTTCGTAATTAATAATATTTTAAGTTTAACGTCTATATCCTTAATAAAATTATTAAGGTCCTTTACGATATCGAGGTTTTCTATATACTCCCTTTATTTAATAATCTTTTAATAATATCTCTTATTCCGAATAATATTATAATCTAGATCTACTCTCTCCTCTTTTAAATAAAAGTATATATAATATCCTCTCTAAATATTATATCGTATAAAACCCCCGTTATTAACTTACTATAGTATATCCCCGAGGAATATTATATTAAAAATATATACCGACTTTATTTTATCGTTGATTTCTAGTTTTAGCCCTCGGTCTAGGTCTTAAATAAACCTACGGAAAACTTTAATAATATTAATAATATTCGTATTATAAGGCCCTAGTATTAATATAAATATATTTACTAGTTTCCTACGCTCTATATAATCGAGGTATATAAAAATTAAATAGAAAACTTTAAGAGCCCGGTATATATTCCGATATACCTTAAAGTTATCGATAAATAGTATATATAGTAAGGAGGTATAATAATTATTAATAAAAGTTTCTAAATATTTACGATTAAAGTAAATTACCTTAAGTTTTATATAGGCCTAGTATAATTAATATAAAGATTTAGTAATAAATATTTAGAAATTAAAAACCCTTCTAATATAGAAACGATTATTAAAGTAAATAAACTCCTCTTTCTTTTTATCTTTACTATATTCTCGGTTAAGGTATATATCGAGATAGCGGTTAATAATATCTAGAGTTTACTTAAATAAGATATTTTTAATAAGAAAGTATTTATAATCATCGCTAAAATCTAGATTAAAAATATATAGTATAGATTATTCGTATCGTTTCTTAGTAATTATTTATATTATAATAATAATATCCCCTTTTATCTTAGATATTAACCGATAATCTCGATTAATAAAAGTAATATAATTAATACGGTATAGACGTGAACCCTTAATACGGATAATATTTCTAGGGAAGATAAGTCTACCTACCCGTATATAATATATTTTATTAGAGATAGTCTTAATCGAAGACCCCTATATACGGGAGTACTATAACTTTATAGGTTTATTAATATATTCGGTTATATTAAAGACTATCTTTTCGCGGAGCTTTATAGCGGTTAATATAGTACGAATTAAGTTATAGGGATTATATTAATATTATTATAATATATATTTAATCCTCTAACGCTATATACCTTTTTAATATTACGGAAGGGATAATTACTTTTTAATAACGATTACTAAAGGCTTCCGTATAATTTTAAATAAGAGGGTATAATATCGAACTTATCGCTTTAATATATCTAGCCTTAACGGAAGAGTTTATATAAGGTCTAATTCCTTTTATTTATTATTTATATCCGTTTTACTATTTACGGAAGGCTTCGATAATTATATAATCTTTTATAGCCTAATATAGTCGGCCTTAAAATAGCCCGACCTCTTAAACTATAAATCTAATATTAAGTATAAGAGTAGTAGAAGAGTTTCTTTATTATTTTACTAGATAACTACCTTATATAAAGATATAGAAGAAGGCGGGGAAGACGGCCGTACTTCTAGAGATAAGATTTCACTTTAATATAAATATAAAAATAAAAATAAACGAGTAATACTAGGTATATATACTAGTGATATTTAGTCGTTATTATCTTCGCTCTCGCTTTTAGAATAAAGGTCTTTAAGGTATTAAAGGATTATAAAAGACTAAAGTTTTTAAAGGATATTATTAATATCTTCGGTCAACTATAATATAATTAATATTCAAGATAAATAGTAAAAGGTTATTTATAATAAAAAGGTCCTCGTTATCCTCTAAATTATCTTTATTATAATCGCTATCTATATTAATCAAGGTATACGAATTAATATTAGGTAAAGTTATAATTATATTATTTATACTACCTCTAAAAAAGTCTTTATTCTTTCGTTATAGTTTATTGTCGTTATTAATCCTACCGGAGCTTTTTATAGCTATATTTATATTCTTAAATAATAAAGAACTAGGTTAGAGTACTAGGACTAGCTCCGGTACCTAAGGTAGTTATTATATAAATAATAAATATAAGGATAATAGGAATAAAGGTACTTCTTCGTTAAATACGATATTAATAGTATTCTATATAAATACTCCTAGGTGATTAATATTTCGAGGCCGAGAAACTATAATATATATACTATATATATAGCGAGGTATAAATAGGTAAATAGGTAAATAGGAGTATTAAAGACTAGTTATAAATAACTATAATTTAATTAGGAAGGTATATAAATATTTAGAGCTAAGACTCTACGGGACGGGCCGGGAGTTAAGATTACTTTAAACTTCTAACGAAAAAATTTAAGAAAAGGTAAGAAAATTAGTATATACTACTCTTATACTATAACGATAGGTTCTAAATTCATAAAAAGTTATAGGAAGGTAGTTTAAACTAAGGGGATAAAAACGTTATAAATATTAAACGATATTTCTATCTAGATATTTTACTATTAAGGCTAGTATATATAAACAAAACTTTTATAATAATTTAATACGTAAGAGTCGCGTAATATTATAATTATAATTATAGACGTTTATTAATATCCTCTTAATTTACTAAAAGTTTAGGAGAATTTAGGCGAGTAGTTATTAATGAATTAATAATTATATAGCCGGGATATAGGTTTAAGGTATTATTTCGTAACTTAATAAAAACTTTAGAAAAAAGAAAGAATTATATTTTAATAAATAAATTTCATTTAATATATACTATAATATCTAGTAAGTGAAATTAGGGTATTAATATTCTAGGTTACTATTAAGTATATATAGAGGAGATATTATTATTTATCTAGTAATTAAGTTTACCTACCCGGAGATAGTATTAAAACGACTAAAAGAATGAAATAAAATGAATAGCCTTCGTAGCTAAAGGCTTTAGCGCTAGGGTATTATAAACTTCGTTTTATATATAACTATTAATTATAATAAATATCGCGGAAAGGTTTTATAAAGGTATTTATATACCGGGGTCTTTACTAAATAAACTAGTAATTAATATACTTTATAGTTTCTAGAGAAACTAATTATTATATAGATATTTATATTTATATTAAAGGTTTTAGTATTAGGGCTATTATATAAATACCTATAACTATATAAGAGGCTTTAACGCCAGGGTTATTAAATATAATAAGTATTACCGAAGGCTTCTATAGGTATATATATATTAGAATTATTATATATTTATATATACCCTATAAATAATATTAGATTTAAAGTCTCTAAGGCTAAGAGTAGAGATTATTTACTTATATTATTATATACTAGTCTTTTATACGGAGTAGTATAAACCTAAGAAAGTTATCCGTAGATAGAATCTTTAACTACCTAAAGTAATAAATTACTAGATTTATATCTTTATAACGGATAAACTATATATTTATAATATACTAGTCTCCGATATTTATAGTGGCGGGATTATTATTATCTTTATTAAAAATTATCCGATTAAGGGTAACTATAGCCTCTAGGATTATTTTCTTAATATTCCGAATAATTTACTTATCGTTAAACGTATTACTAATATAATACTCGTAGATATATATTATTTTATTCGGATTACCTAATCGTTTAACCCGATTAATAGTTTGGTTTTATATACCGAGATTAGTCGTCCCCTCGATAATATATACTCTTTAATATATATTTTAGAGGTTAAGGCCCGTAGCTTTAACGGCGAAGGTTATAATTAGAATTTAAGCCTTATAACGATTTTAATTAAATTAGTCGATAATGATCTAACGCTCTTGATCTAAATAAAATATAGTAATAATTACTACTTCTAATTATAATAGTCGGTATACTATAAGTAGGAGCGTAGTTACTATAAATAATTAATAGAATATTAATATCTTCTCTTAATCTCTAATAATTTATAATTTTAAATTAATATCTACCGAAGCCTTTAATAGATAGGTAAGATATAGAACCTCTATATAGGTATTTACTTAATTTCGAATATTCCGTAGGAGTACCCTAATCTTGGGCGCGCCTTAATATAATATATATAATATATTAATAGGATTTTTAATATTAGTATTTATATTTATATTTAAGAACTATTATAGGTGGAATAATTATTTATCGAATATTTTCTTTAGGTTTATCGCCTTAAGATTATATATATCGTCGAGTAGCGGTAATAATAATAATATTATAGATATAGAAAGCTTTTTATAGACGGCTAGTAATTATTTAGGCTTTATTTTCCCGGATCCGGGCACGATTAAATTCTTTAGTAATTTATTTTCTATAACCTTATACTTCTCCTTCTCTTCTACGTTATACGTATAGTTAATAAATATAATTTATACTTTTAGTAACCGCGAGTTAATTATTATACCTTCGTTGAATAGTATTTAACTTAAGTAAATCCGATATATTATATAGTTCTTCTAGACCTTAGCGATATAGAGACCCTTTTTAGCCGGCGTAATCTTTATTATATAAACCTAATCTTTTAATATTTTCGAAATTATTTATAACTTTATAGCTAGGTAGTTATTATTAAGTTTATATAAATTTAAATCCTTTTTAAAGTTTATTTCTTAAAGGGATTATTCCTCCTATTAAATATTAATATCTTTAGCCTCGAGAAATAGTATATAACTATATTAATCGTCGATATTATTCGGGATTAGAGTAGTTATTATAAGAATATAGAAATCTACCTTTAGTTATTAAATAGTAGTAGATTCTTTATTTAAGAGTTATTTAATTAAATAAGTTTTATCTATTATTATATATTTAAAGTAATAATTAAGGCGATCGGGTTATTATTTATTTAATTCGTTTATCCTAGTATTTACCTTTATCTTCGTCTAACCTCTTGAATTAATATATTATAAGCGTTATATACTTGGCCTATAATAGACGATAAAGGTACTATATAAATTTACGACGATAGTACGGTAATTCTTGACCTCTCTATTAAAAATTAAATATTTTTATATAAGTCTACCCTTTATAGCCCTATCGCTTATAGTTAATTTATATCTCTTTATATTACCTTAGTATTTATAGAGGCTGAACTTTCCTAGGGTTATGAATTCGATTTATATAATTTATTAAATAATAAGCTTCTTAGGTATAAAGATAAGGATTAGTTTAACGGTAGTATATTTAATCTCTATTATTATCCTCTCTATTTAATATTATTAGCGAAAGGTTTTATAGGGTTAATTAAGAGCCCTATAGAAAACTTCGGTAAAGTATAATATAAATAAAGTATAAAGCCGTGGAAGCCTTTTATAAGGTATAGTATAAATAAAGTATAAAGTCGTAGAAGCCTTTTATAAAGTATAGTATAAATAGAGTATAAAGTCTTCCGTAAAAAGTGGATTAAAGGTTTATAAATAATAAAAAGTATATAATAATCTAGGTTTTACCTAGTTTTATTATATCTATTAAAATATAACCTCCTAGTTAATTATTATAGAAATTAGTAATCGCTTTAATAATTACTAGTTACTAGAATTCGAGTATTTAAGATAACGATATATTTAGTATATAAAAGATTATCGTAAATCTTTTTTAAGGTATTTTTAATAGTTTATATATTACCTTAATATCTTCCCGCTGAAAATTAATATTATTTAATTATTTTTATTATTTATCGAAGTTATCTCTGGCTACGTTATCGAAGTTATTATAAATTAATAAATCTTCGCTAAAATCTTAAGTTAGTTCTTTAAAAGTAATAGTTTATTCTTCTAAAGTTAAGTTATCGAGATTAATAACGAAAACTAATTTCTCCCTAAAGCCTTAAATATCGTTATAGTATTTTATAATTTAATTTATTAATTAAGCTTTCTAAAATCTCCTAGAGATATCGAAGTTCTTATTATTATTCTCAATATATATACGCTCGGTATTAAATAAAGTATAAGTTAATAAGAAATAATTATCGTTAAAAGATAGAAAATTAGGTAGTACGATTATTTATTATTTATCTTCTAGGTATTTTAATTTAATCTTAATATTAACGTTCTTAATAGTATCTTTAATATCGAAACTTTATAGTAGTCGAAAAATATCCTCTTTATTTTACTCCTAATTTTTAATAAGAATAAATTAATCTTTATTAAATATAGGTTAATTTTCTTTAAGATATTACTCTTTATCCCTACCGATAATAGGAGTAGGTTATTTAGTAGGTATTATAGGTTTGGACGTTTTTAGCCTTCGTAAAAGTACGGAATTATATTCCTAATATTTAATTAAGGCCTAGATCCTAATATATATTTCCGCTTTTAAAAAGCCCTTTTTATAGAATAGGCCTTAAATACTCTTTAGATTAACTTTTCGGATATCGTATAATATTATAACGTAATAATCGATATTATTTTAAAAGTCCTTATTTAGGTATTTATAAAAGAACTTATTATTACCGGCTTTTTTATTATTAATAAACTTTATTTTTATATACTTTAGACCGACTCTTTATACTTTACCTCCGCCGGACTATTTTATATAAGTTTACTATGAGTAGATCTAGGTTTTCGTATATTCGTCGAAAAAGAGTTTAAAATATTTACCCTCGATAAACTCTTTTATCTCCTTTATTATCGTAAACCTTAATTCGCGTTTTAGCGCGTCCGGTTTCCGTAATATTAATATACGCTTACTAGCGTCTTTAATTAAGGTAGGTATAATTATAAAAGGCTATAAATAATAGTCTTCGGTGAATTAAGGGTAAGGTATAATTAAAGGTTTCCGGTAGTATTATTAATTATTAAATAAAGTATAACGGAAACCTTTAATAGTATTAAATTTAAAGTAAGGTATAAATAAAGTCTTTAGGAATAAATATTATAATAAGGCTACTAGTACTAAAAAAAGAGATAATTAATAAAGTTTTTCGTATATTATACTAGAGTAGGAGCTATAATAAAGTTTAAGAATATAAGAAAAAAGAAGAGAAATAGGGAATTAAGGGGTATACGGGCCTTAACGAGTTTAATAAGTACTAACGAGTTATAATAATACGAAATAAATAATCGGAAATAATAATTAATGAATAGAAGATTATAGAATATATATATACTTTAATAAAACCTACCTAGAGTTCTAAATTATATCTAATAATAACGGTGAGCGTTATATATATTTAGATATAATTATTAAGGTAGGATAGAATTTCGATACTATATATTATATTAAATTAATATTAATATAGAATAGCGGAATTTAACCCGCGCCTACTATATCTTTTTATAGAATCGAATATATATTTATTATCTAGCTCTTTATGTAGTCTACTCTTTCGTTTTTTATATTAAATCTTTATCTTATTTACTATCGTAAAGTTATCTTAATTATACGAAGTAGTATTTATAGTTAGGGGCGGGTCCTAGAAAACCGCTCCTACGTCGAAATTTTTTAAAGTCCTAATACCTAGGAAGAAAAGATCCCGGCGGTAAATTAAATTATTTATACCCGATAAACCTATTATATCGAAAAACGGGGAATTAAGAGATAAATTAACCGGAATTATATTTTACTATAACGCCCGTCGATAAAAGCGAGACCTAAATAAAGATCTAGAGACGGAAGATATTTTACTTTTTAATAGTTTTAAAAAAGTAAATAATATATTCTTTTAAATAAAAGCTAGTTAATAAGAACTTAGGTTAAAGGAGTTTAATTTTAATTTAATCCTCCCTTAAACCCCCTTTTATAAGGTAAATCCTTATTATTAAAAGTTTAGTCCTAGTACTAGCCTTAACCGAAGGTTTTTATTATACTCTAGAAGTTTTCCGTAACTACTTAAAAATAATCTATTATACCCTAAAAATAATTTATTATAACTCTTTAAAAATAATTTACTGTACCCTAAAAGTCTTTTATAACTTTTTAAAAATAGTTTACCGTACCCTAGAAGTCTTTTATAAACTTTATAATAACTAGTTAGAAGAGGCCCTCTATCTATTAAGATAATATAAGGTCTTATAGTAACTTTTTAATTATATTATAACGGGATAGCTAGAGTTAAGGAAAGGCTAAAAAATTATAAAAGGCTAAAGAGTTATAGATAAATAAGAATATTAATTAGGATAAGATTATTAAGAAATAATCTAAACGGCTTAATAAGACCGAGGAATAAGTATACGCAGAACTTAATCTTTTTACTCGTCGTTATTTCTTAGTATATTTATCTAATATTTACGTTAATAAACCTATACGGGCCGTCTTTCCGGGTATAAAATCTAACGATCCTATATATAAGAAGGCCTAGAAGAGGATTTAAATATATTATAAATAATAAAAAGCGACTATCCTCTCGGCCGCTAATAAATAGTAATAACGTTTTATTATAATCTTAAGACTAAGCCGCCGTAACTAGTTTTTAAGGCTAGTTACTTTTAAAACCTTTAAAAGTACTATTAATTAAAAGTATAATAAATTATAGCTAAAGTCGATATTTAAATTTATTATTAATATAATAAACTTTAATAAAATTAGATCCGAGGGGTTATAATTCCTAAAATATATATTATAAAGCCTTCCGTATATATATTATTTATAAATATCTTAGACGCCTTTCTTTAGCTAGTTACTTATTAATATATAACCGAGTTTTACGAGGAGTAGCCCTTTAATTAATAATAACTTAAATATAATAAACGGTATCTCCTCGACCTATTTAATACCTTATATAGTAAAGATAACTTCTAATTAAGTATTAATAATTATTTATTAAAAACTATCCTATATACGATCTAGAATAAACGCCGACTAAAATTAAATATTAATAAGGACTCGGATACGTCTAATATCGATTTAAATTATAGAGTTAATAGAGTTGATAGAGTTAGAATTAAGAATACTAATACTATTACTAATAATACTATAAGTGATTCGGAATAAGATATTACGAGCGGTAATACTAGCGGGGACCTCATTAATATAGAATATATTACTATTAATAATAGTAATAACTAGGATAATAATAATAATAACTAGGATAATAATAGTAATAACTAGGTTAATAAGGATAATAGCGACTCTTCCGATAATTAATATAGTAGGTATTACGGAAGACTACTAGTACCTATTAATACTTTATATTACTTTTTTAGTCCCTTCGCGGTTTATACCTTTTATACGACCTTTATTTCTTTACTATTTATAATAAACTTTATAAATATATATAATATAAATAACTTTTTAGGTAATATAGTTTACGGATATAATACCCTAATAATATTAAAGTAGTAACTTATTTATAATAATCAACTTATTTATAATGAATAATTTACTTATAACGAATAATTTATTTATAACGAATAACTTACTTATAACGAATAACTTACTTATAACGAATAATTTATATATAATATATAACTATCTAAAAACCGTTTAACGACCGTTAGAAATTTTCCTACGTAATTAATAGTAATTAACAGGTTCCCGACTATTTAATAACGGTTTTAGAACGGTTTATAAACGGTATTCTAATCGTTAAAATCCTAAAACCCTCTAGGAACTAGTGTCTAACTATCTTATAACCGAAGTTTAACCGACTTAAGTCTTGGCTGAAGGCCTAGACAGTACCTATAATTATTATCTCTAACTTTTTTAAATTCTATTACCCTAAATAACCTAACCGGTAGTATTATAACTTTAGGTTAAAGAAGACCTAAAAAGTAATATATATATATATTTTCAACCTAAAAAGAATCTAAAATATAATTATAATCGCGATAAAACTTAGAGTAAAACGTACCTAGATATTAAATATAAATACTTTATTATAGGATATAAAATAGAAGTTAAAGTCTTTATAACCGATAGTAATACCTACGGAGGTAATTTTAGTAATTTTAACTCCGATTAATATTAATTACGACCTAGAAATAAGATTCGACTATACGCTAAGGATATAAAATATATTAGATAAATATATATCGACCTATCGGCTAGTATTAATTATATAAATAATAATAGTCCCTCGTTTTACTAGGACTAGGCTATACTCGCTAACGCCTATAATAAGGGTATTTAGAATATTAATATAATCTTCACCGAAATAGGAATAGTCGTTAACGATATAACGACTATAAACGATATCGAAGAGAAATATATAAGATAGATTACCTCTATTAACGGCCATTATTCTAATATTTAGGCGTATCGGTAACGCTTCTTTAAAAACGGTATCTATATTAACTCGCTATTTTTATTACTACGACTACGTCTACCCCCTTAGCCCTAGTTATAATTATTATCCTTAATAATATTACTACCCCTTTAACTCCGAATTTTCTTTTACTCTAACCAAGCCTTTATTATTATAAAGTATTTATCGCGGTAAATAATATAATTATAGTTATCTTTCTTATAGTAAAAATAATAAACGACCTTTTTTATATATTTATTAGGGTTCGCCGATTTAATTATTATTATAGTATATCCCGGCGTCGCTTTAATAATCTTTATACGAATTTCTTTATTTCTAATAACGAGTAATAACTTATCGAGGGTAATAATCTAGGCGCTATTTATAATAAAGATAATATACGTTTAAATAAACGTACTTTAGAAGGTATTAAATTTAATATTTAAATTCTAAAAATAAATATTAATTAGAAATATATTAAATAGTATATAATTTAAGTTTTTTAGCTTAGTATTAATCTCGCGGAACTTCCTAATATATTCGGTAATATCTATATATTCGCCGTACTTAAGGTTATTAAAATTATAGATTATTTCGTTAAAAATACCGGAACCTTAAAAGCGAAAGAACTTCTTTAATATATCCTAAACCTCTATAATAACGGTAATATCCTTTATTATTTAGTAGGCGTTAGTTTTATAATATACTTTTATAATTTTATAAATATATTCGATTTTATTCTCCTAGGTATCTTTTATAACCTACGAGGTATATATATTTAATTATCTATAATTATTTCGGTTAATAATAACTCCTAGGCTAGATATTATAAAATAAATATTTATATAGTATTTATAAAGGGGCCAATCCTTACTAGTTTAAAATATAGGTATAAGGCCGAGAGGATAATTTCCGTTAAAGTAACGGGCGTTATTATTACCTAATATTTCGATATCCGAGTAAGATAAATTAAAGGGATCTAGTAGTATAGGCGCCGAAGAATCTACTATTATCATTAATATTTACGACCGTAAATCGGTTAGTGATTAAATTAAAGGAGTTTCGACTTTAAGCCTAAATATATTTTATATATTCGGTATATTAGGACTAAAGTTTATAACGTCTCGATATACCCGAGGTATATAATCGTAGGAATATAAAGTCGAGGAAGGGTAAAAAAATAAATCGTTATAAATATTATAGTATTATTAAACTTATTTTCGATTTATTTACAGTCTACCTCGAAGCCGATATCGTTATATAAAAGTAGAAAATTAAGGGCGGTATAATTCGCGCGAAGATTATAGGGTAGACCGTCTAGAAAACGCTCCTATAAATCGTTAATAATATCTTAATTAACTTTAAGGGATTATTCCATACTATTAAATCCTAAAGTAATTTATATAGATATTACGGTATATATTAATTAAAAATAGGAGGCTAGAATTAAGAAGGCTAGTAAAGAGATAACTAGGAAATAACTAGGAATTATTAAGATATTTATCCCTCTTTATTAAATAATTCTAGGTTATTCGAATCTTAATTTCTTATTATTATTAGCGGGGTAATACCCCTAAAATTACGATAAATATAGAATTATTAGCGAGTTTATAGGGAATAGGTTTATTTATATATTAATTTATTCGGTCTTTATTAGCCCGGAGTCTTCGGTATCTAGGGTACGCTTCGGATTGGCGTGGGGTGGGGTGGGGATCGAGGTATGATCCCCACCCCAGCCTGGCGTGGGGATCTATTGGCGTGGGGCCTGGGGTGGGGTGGGGTGGGGTGGGGTTTTACCAAGGGATCCCCACTGCGCCAAGACGGATTTCTAGTAATCATTGTAATAACCCTATGCGCGCACTCATGGGTACTGCTGCCCCTATAAATACGCGCACTCATGGCTGCTGCTGCTGCTGCTGCCCCCATAGATATGCGCACTTATGGCTACTGCTGCCCCCATAGATATGCGCACTCATGGCTACTGTTGCCCCTATAGATATGCGCACTCATGGCTGCTGCTGCCCCTATAGATATGCGCACTCATGGCTGCTGCTGCCCCTATAGATATACGCACTCATGGCTACTACTACCCCTATAGATATGCGCGCACTTATAGCTACTGCTGCCCCTATAGATACGCGCACTTATGGAATAAACGCTCGGACCTAATAATTATTCAAGTTAAGGTAATATTAAAATTAAGACTATTATCAGCCTAAAGTTAGATATAACCGAAAGTTTTATTAAAGACGTAGTTTAATTCGTTTATTTTAAAATTAAGGAGACGCTTAAATAATAGTTTAGTTTTAAATCTAAAACTAACCCTTTTTAAATATTTAGTAATACGTTTTAATATTAGCGTTTTCCCTTAAACTTAATATTTTATTCTAAAGAATATTTCGATTCAAAATCGGTTAAAAGGTAAAGAGTAAAGAATAATAGTAAATATTAATTATAATAATTATTGTAATAATCGTCTCTCTATAGTATAATCTATAATATATCTTATTATTAATCTATAATGGGGGCAGTAGTAGTTATGAGTACGTATATCTATAGGGGCAGTAGTAGCCATGAGTACGCATATCTATAAGGGCAGTAGTAGCCATGAGTGCGTATATCTATGGGGGCAGTAGTAGCCATAAGTGCGTATATCTATGGGGGCAGCAGCAGCCATGAGTGCGCATATCTATGGGGGCAGCAGCAGCCATGAGTGCGCATATCTATAGGGGCAGCAGCAGCCATGAGTGCGCGCATCTATGGGGGCAGTAGTAGCCATGAGTGCGCATATCTATGGGGGCAGTAGTAGCCATGAGTGCGCGCCATGAGTGCGCATATCTATGGGGGCAGCAGCAGCAGCAGCAGCCATGAGTGCGCATATCTATGGGGGCAGTAGTAGCCATGAGTGCGCATATCTATGGGGGCAGCAGCAGCCATGAGTGCGCATATCTATGGGGGCAGCAGCAGCCATGAGTGCGCGCATCTATGGGGGCAGCAGCAGCCATGAGTGCGCATATCTATGGGGGCAGCAGCGTTATTAGAATGATTATTAGAAATCCGCCTTGGCGCAGTGGGGATCCCCACCCCACCCCACCCCAGCTTGGAGTGGGGATCGAACCGCGATCCCCACCCCACGCCCCACCCCACCCCACCCCACGCCAGCATTCCCTCTGGGGATCCCCACGCCAATCCGAAGCGTA
>JAABUK010001368.1_pt1 | contig 46690 bp, 51 predicted proteins | sample 5559141 | NCBI WGS metagenome assembly JAABUK01 (sample SAMN10711869, study PRJNA513367) | rock metagenome | isolation source: Antarctica rocks | place: Antarctica: Victoria Land, Pudding Butte nord | collected 2016-01-03 | reverse complement strand
GTCTGTCTGTCTGTCCGGCTGTCCGACTGTCCGGCTGTTTGTCCATCCGTCTGCCTGACAGTGCGTTTGCTTGCTTTTCTGCATAACAACCTGTCTGTCTGTCTGTCTGTCTGTCTGTCTGTCTGTCTGTCTGATTGTATGCCTGTCTGCCTGCCTGCCTGCCTGTCTGTCTGTCTGTCCGGCTGTTTGTCCATCTGTCTGCCTGACAGTGCGTTTGCTTGCTTTTCTGCCTGCCAACCTGTCTGTCTGTCTGATTGCCTGCCTGCCTGCCTGTCTACCTGCTTGTCGATCTGTCTGTCACTATGTCCATCTGTGAGCGGCAGACAAGAGTGAACACATCATACGCACATGAGCATGCATGATGCTCATTAGTGTTGATTCAGTGATTGCAGGGTGTGGCATTCTTTCATGCTGGAAGTGACATCTTGAGATCCAAGAGCTTGGACAGGGACTCATACAACTCAGGTACTCCTCACTGTGCATCTTTCATGCAGCCCATCATGCTGGGTCCATGTGAACAGCGGTCTCTGAGTAGGTATGCCTGGCAGCTAAGTAGGTATGCCTGATAGCCGAGTAGGGCCAGGGCAGTTGAGTAGGGGCAGGGCAGTTGAGTAGGGGCAGCTGAGTAGGGGCAGTTGAGTAGGGCCTGGCAGTTGAGTAGGGGCAGCTGAGCAGGGGCAGCTGAGTAGGGCCTGATAGCTCAGACCCATCTTCATCTTGCAGAACCAGACCTCAGGCTGTAATATGTGATTTGGCAGTTGCAATGTTCCCATGCCGCTCACTATGCCTTCTGCACCATATTCTTGCCATACACAGTCTTGCTTTGCTGCACTCCAGCACATGCAAGGTGCAGATGAATGATTCAGCAGCAGCAGCAGCAGCAGCAGCAGCAGCAGCAGCAACAGCAACAGTAGAGATAAAATGGAGACCAGAATCTGCTGTATAGAATGAGTAGTGCATGTTGTAGGTGACTGGTACAACAAGGTGGACTGGAGCTGCAAGAGCAACAACTTTGGGGTGGGCCTGGCGCCCGGCAGCAAGAACAGCGCTGCCTGGCCCCTGCACAAGGCCAGACTGGTTTCAGAGCTGCAGCCCTCCACTGACCTCATCAAGCTATGCAGGCATGCCACAGCCTGAAGTGTGATGCCACTGCTCTGGCAACACTAGAGGAGGAGAAGGATGTGGCATCTCCAGCTAATTAGTTATGACTGACTAGGTTTTGCAGATGTGCCAGGGTTGTCAGTAACCTGGTCAAAAACATCAGTACTAAGCATTAGACTGCTTGTGCTGATTGCAAGACCATGGGAGCAGGTCTTGTGACTGACTTGTTGCTGCTCATCATGGCAGTAGTGTATGCTTGAGCTGAAGTCTTGATGATGATAATGATGTCAATGTCAAGTGTTATGTTAGTCAGGTGACCAGTGTTGATGCGCTGTTTGTGAAGCTGGTGTTTGGCTGCAGGGAGCAGTTTCTGGTGCTGCTGAGGCTGCGTTACTCTTCTCCCTTGTTCCGGCTGCCATCTGCTGAAGCCATCAGGTCTCAGTTACACTTCCACAACACCGGCCCCAACCAGGTAAGTGCGTACATCTGAAGCTTCTGAGTTGGACAAAGGCAATCGGCCTCAAGTTGCATTGAAGCATTTGCAGTGCTTGTGTCATTGCTGGCGGCTTTGGCTGCACACTGCAAGTGCACAATCTCATCTGTGCCGCATGCGTGGCCCCACCATTCTAACTGATGTTTTTACTAAGGCTGCAATGGTTGTCTGACATGGTACACGCTAGTCTTTCAGCATGTCAGTGTGCTGCAGGAGGCCGGTCTCATTGTGATGCAACTCAGCAGTGCAGGCCAGCCTGGCAGCACACAGGAGTTGTATGATCCACAGTACAGTCACATCTGGGTTCTGCTCAACTCAAATCCTCACAAGGTTGCCTTTGAGGCTCTTGCAGGTTAGCCTCACAACTGTTGTTCGTGCCTTGGTGACGTATCTCCATCATGTACCAGCTGTTCAACAGAGCATTTTAGCTGAATGCCAAGGTGCTCAGAAATGCATGCAGGGCATTCAGAATCCTTAGTTACACAAAGCTGATGCATAAGATAAACAGTACATGTGCCGTGCCAAAGCTCTCTAGACACAGTTTCATGAAGATACATGTGTGTGCAGGTGATGTGCCACTTCAGCTACATCCCTTGCAACAGGAGCAGAGCTACTACAGCGGGTGCAAAGCATGCGGCAACAACGTGCTTGAAGTTTCTGCACACTCAGCTGCTGTGTTTGTGCAGCAGCATGGTTAGCATTTGAAACCAAATCCGCCCTCAGACAGTGCCCCAGCAGAGGTCTAAGCTCGCATCCGAGCACATGTTCAGCAAGGCAGTTGGAGTATAAGCTTAGGAACAAGGATTTTGCTTATTGAGCCATGACTGAATAGGGCGTTGTGTGACCATTTGCCTGCATTCGAGTCTTGGTAAATAATATGTGGCTTATTTACTGCATAAGCATTTAATCAAAATGCTTAGCGTACGTGATGTAACTGATACATCTGATGACATGTCACCATGTACATAATGTGGTGGCAATGCATAACACTTGCATCCATATGATCATGGGTGGTTGTGTTTGATTGCATGGACACGATGTCCCTCCTGTCAGCATTGCACGGGACTGCTGCTGAGCTCATGCTGCAATTTACAGCATGCTCTGCACGCTGCCTAGTACTGCTGACAAGTTGCAAGACTTGCACAGTTGCTGCGTTTGGGTCACGAGTTACCTTGGTGGGAAATGGCATTCGTAAAATCCAAAAATTCTGAGAATAAAGATACCGCCCCCTACTACTACCTCTTGACTCACAGACAAGGTCAGCAAAATGCTGCTGTATGAAACATGCAGACTTCAAGTCATCAATTCAATTTGAATGCTGACTGTCGCGGTCTGCATATGTAAAGCTTGCAACTGCAATAACAACAGGTCTGCTCATGTGCACATTCCTATCTGGCGACTTGTATCACCACAAGGAACAAGGCGCAGGACACAAGGCTTTCAACTCAGGATTCCAACAAGCCATGCACGCCAGCCATGATCAACTGATGATATCATGTGGAATTGGCAACTGGGGTAGTTGTATTGTGTCTTCAACTGATGGGAAGTCTTCGACCAGAACAAGATCTGCATCTGCTCCTTGCAGATCATCCATGAACCCAAACCAGTATATGACCATGCCAGGGCCGTAGCGGTTAACATACTTGGAGAACTGCTCCTGATTGTATTCCCTGCATTCAAGTCCAACACTCAGCAATGGGCAGTCTGCTGGTGAAGATTGGCCTCAAAGGCATGGCGTTTTGCTGATAGCATTGTGCTGATTTCAGACAGGCAATGCCTGAGTGGCTGAATTCAGGTGAGTGTGCATATTGATTAGTGACAAAGTTTGATGTTGAATGCTGCATCATGCAGGCATGAGATGTGCAGCATGCTGCTCCTAATGGTCCTAGCGTGGGTACCTTGAGAATCAAAAACATTGTGGAGAAGAATGCAGACATCTCATATGTAAACTAATGTGAACTTCCTGCGCAATCTACTCAGCCAAAGCAGAGGACACAAATAGGCAACCAGGCAGGTTTTGATTGCAGCAAGTTAGAGACTTACAATGCTATGATGGCAGCTAGCGTGCAGTGTTGCGTCCGCATGAAAGACTGAGCATGACGCAGCAGCAAAAAAGCACATAAGGCAGCAGCCATAGGCACAAATGCTCAGCATTGAGCAAAACTCACAAGTGCGATTTGGTGTCTCCAAAGGTGGCTTTGCTGTCTATCCAGTTCACAATGCGCCCCTTGACAGCAATGGGCACCTGCCAGAATAAAACACAAATTCACTCTATGTAAACCTTGAGGATCACTACTTTATATGACAATGACTTTCATGGCTCTCCCACCAGCAATACACCGTCTGTGGTATATGAGCAGTCAAAGAAGATTCAGTATACATTTTGCAGACCATGCATGTAGTCCCTGATGACTGTACTGACTGTCGACTGGCAATACACTATGAGTCAGGCATAACAAATTGAGGAGTACTGTTCATTCAACAATTCAGGCAACTTCCATGTTGTAAGACAGAAACCATCAACATGACAATTGCTGTGCATTGGGCGATGCACAGGCTCAGCACTTCACACTTGATCCTAGTATACATACAACCGTAATCATACTGTAACATCTAGTTTTGGGATATGCAGATTACCTGCAGCTTTGCATCAGGCGTTTTGAAGAAGCCCTTGTCCCTCAGGTGCTCTTCTGTCCAGAAGGCAATGCCGGCATCAGCCAGCATCTTGTTCAACTTCTGCTCATACTGGATGCCTGCAGAGTTGCATGAACTCTAAATTTGACATGAGTGTCAACTGCGGACACCTGTGCCTTGTAGGACTTGTACCAGCTTTTGAACCAGCTTTTGAAGTAGGTATCTGGCCATGCCTGAGGTGGTTCAGTTTGTGCAAAATCACATTAAGTGAGCCAGCAGCAGATGATCAGGGCTGATTTGAGTGGGAGGATTGATGAAAGCTGCAGCAGGATTAGCAAGGGCCATGACCATAAACTCCCAAACAGAAGCTCATACAAGGAGCTGCTCATGTTCATCTCTACATTCATTCAATCCCTTACTCCTTTGTTCACCCAATCCTTTTTTGATTTGACATACAGTGCGATATGAAGATGAAAGTGACATCAACAAACCATATACCAACAAAAAATCCTAGGTAGCTGCCCGATATGACATCCTTTGGAACAGACGATGAGCAGGGGCGTATGCCATAGCCAATGCATGTGAAGGCTCACCCAGTTGCAAGCGCTTGGCATCAGCCTGAGGGGAGTATACTTGATCACAGTCAACACATTGCTGCACATCTCCTTGCAGATCCTGCAACATCTTCTGTGCGGTCTCGCTGTTGATGCCATTCAGACGGACCAGATCCTTGACGACTGTGGGATCTCTCATGATCTTGGTAACTGCCTGTAAGCAAGCACACTCAATTGTCAACACTGCACTGTCAATACGTGGAAAACATGGAAGAAAAGGTGGCATCTGGAAATGGGAATGGCAAAGAGATGTGGGCACAGGCATGATCCTGTGCACACAGCAACCTCGCAATGGTGCAGCAAGTCAGAAAGCACAGATGCAGAGGGAGGACGGCTATAGTAGCCGTTGCTAAAGTGGCAATGTTGGTTTGACGCACATTTTTGTTGCAAGTCCAGGGAACTTGCTCAAGTAGCCTGCGCAGAAACATGCAGGGAAACATGTCCGCTTCTGCACACAGATCCAGCAGCTGGGCCCCATTTTGGTACCTGCAGGTACTTCCGAGCTTTGCAGTGTGAACAAGCACTTTACTAATCAGCCTGGCACAAGGCTGACCTGCCGGCGTATTTCGAAGCTGCAGCTTTTAATAGGTGATGTGTCCGCTTGACATGCAGCTGAGCTTCTTGCATGTAGATGCTGATGACGCTGTCAACAGGCACTCTGCAAAGCCATTCATACTTGGGTTGCAGGTCGAGGCGCCAGGCACGCGCTCAGCTATTAATTGACTCACTTGAACCTCTTAGCAACCAACTTGAAGTGAGGCCAGGCGCAGGTGGGCACACACAGCACTTGAACAAGTTGGTCGTACACATCTCTGCGCATTTCATGCGATGCATCCAGCTAGTCACTTCTGTCATCGTCGGTAAATGCAGAAAGCAATCAAGCTTGACAGATAACTCCGTTTAAACACCCTCCTACATGCATGCTAGCGGTCGTCTTCTTCTGCCGCTGTGATGTCTGAAGACATGCTGTGGCAATGTGTCACACCTAACTCGGTCTTTGTCTGCGCAAAAGCATCCATTACAATCAGGGCCGTTTTTGCTTCTTGATCAGACCGCTTGGCTTGAGTGTGCCTAGGATCGTATTCGACTCCACGCAGATCGAGAGATCGATTGATCTGGTGCTTTCGCTTCCGGCCCAATGGGCTCCAGATACGATAGAGCTATCACTGTATTCTCCCCAGATGGTCACTTGTAAGTCCTGTGTGAGTCAGCTGGCAAGTTGTCAGGTTCTCCCGGTGCAGACAGTGTCGTCACGAAGGCTTTGCTATTCAGGTTTCAGGTTGAATATGCGCAAGAAGCTGTTCGGAAAGGAGCATTGGCTGTAGGCGTCCGAGGATCAGACATCATTGTCTTGGGTACGCAGACCATACTTGTCAGCGCACCCCTGCTCATTTTTGCACTGTCTTGTAGTTCACCAAGTCACACAACCTGCAGGTGCTGAAAGGAAAGCAGCAGCAAAGCTTGCTGACAACAGAACAGTGCGCAAGATGGTAGCAATTGATGATCACATCTGCCTAGCATTTTCTGGACTGACAGCAGACGCACGTGTCCTGGTTAACAAGGCACGAGTAGAAGCACAAAGCTACAGACTCACACTGGATGAGCAAGCGTCAGTAGAGTACATCACCAAGTACATAGCTGGAGTCCAGCAGAAGTACACACAGAGTGGTGGTGTCAGACCATTTGGCATCTCCACTCTCATAGCTGGCTTTGACCCCCTCGGCAAGGCAGCCCTATATCAGACTGACCCTGCTGGCACCTTCTCAGCGTGGAAAGCCAATGCTATTGGCAGGAATTCAAAAACGGTAAGCTGCTGCTGGTTCTGACTGCAATACAACCGTGTCCTGGCAAGCTGGTCTGTCCACACTGATGTGAGTGGTCATGACCACGCTATTTCCTGACAGCAAGATGCAACATGCACTCAGATATATGCCAGTCAGCACATGGGCGGGCTGTATGCAGTTGAGCTTGTGTGTACCTGCATGCATTTGTAAAGTCAGCATAGTGATGGGAACAGGAGGCAGTATGATCACCTCCACTGTGGCCCTATTCCAACACACTGACGCTGATTGCAGCTCATACAGCAGAGTCCTTGCCATGTCTGTTTTTGCTGCATGCAAACTGTCATGGAAATACTTAGGACTGTACATACCTGACCCTAGGGAAAGACACGCGCCATGACTGCTCAAGTCTTTTTGCACCCTTTTAATTTTGCCGGTGTAAGCATTATGTATCTGATGCCTGTCACATCAGCAATATGGTGCATCACAGTGAATGGTTGGCCTGGATCAGAACTAAAAGACACCTGGCAGGATAGTATTAAATTGATTTGAGCAATTACTGTATGAGAAAAGAATGCATGCTGGACTATTGCAGGTGAGGGAATACCTGGAGAAGCATTACCAGGAGCTCAGCGGCATGGAGGCAGTCAAGATGGCCATCAAGGCCCTCACAGAAACTGTTGAGGCAGGCAGCAAAAACATTGAGGTAGGTAGCACAACCCCTGTTCCTCTGCCTGTCAGCAACAGCTTTGTTAGAGCTTCACAGCCTGCTGAAATGGTTTCTTCGTGCAGCTATGGTTCAAGTGCAAGAACCCAACACTGTTGGCAAACATGTATCATGTCGTCTGTCCTGCTGTCAGAACCTACTCATGTGCATTGCAAAGATTGCTGCTTGCATCCAGCCTGAGTAAGCTGCCTGTATTGCTATCTGGGATTGACCCAGAGGCCCGTGCCAGTCAATTGGCTTGCATAGCAGTTGTGTCACAACAGCATGGTGATTGGCGACTTGATTGTCAGGGTTTGATCCATGCAGCACATGCTTCATACACATGCAGACGCACTTACACCACAAAGATTTGCCAATGTCCCCGCCTCACAGGCACAGCAGGCTCATCACCCCTGCGCCCGTGTGGGAGTGCATATACCATTGTCTTCAGTGCGCCACCATGAATAAAGAGCCTAAGTGCAACAGCGTGTTGTCAACACACTGATGGCAAGCAGTCTAATGAATATAAGCATGTCATCAGTGCATTGAACATGCGCTGTTACTCTTAGAATCTTCTGTCGTGGTGGCACACTGCAGTGTGGCTGTCAAGACAGTCAGGCAGCACAGGTGCTGAGGTTTAGCTCTGTTGGATTTACTTTGCTCCTTCTAAGTTGTTGCCTGACAATTACAGGTAGCTGTCATGGAAGTGGTAGACAAACACCCGCGCATGCGCTTCCTAGAAGACAAGGAAGTTGATGATTTGGTGGCAGAGATTGAAGCAGAGAAGGCTGCTCTTGAGGCATCTCGCAGAAACAGGCAAATGGCTGGCACAACTGCTGCAGAGCCAACATAATTGTGGAGTGTGTCTCAGCAAGACTGACAACTCTGCTGCTGATTTGCAACAGGGCCTTCTTGTACGCAGACACCTGAATTATGCGGACTCTGGGCTATGGCCTTCTGTGTGTAAATGAGCTGCTATATCATTGCACACTTCATGCAGGCAACCACGTTATTGCTAAGATGGTAATATCAGCATTGCTGTTGTTCTTGCTACTGGCAAATCTTGGACAAGGTGGCCTCTGTTACATTGCACAGCAACTGCGGCTTTCAGCTGCAGGCACGGCTGTTTTTTGTACGCCAGTGCACAGAGAGTTGTACCATGTCGATGCGTTTTTGCCTTGAGGATGCCATGAAGGGCAGACTCATGCAAAGACACACTGCAAGAATCGCCAGGACTGTACAGGTAGCTCGGGGCACATTTATGTAGTGTGCCAGGTGCCAGTGTTTGTCAACTCACGGTACAGCAGAACATGCAGAATCACACTGCCATGCTTGTAATGGGGCATGCAACAAGCCACCATCGACAACTATGACACTTCACAGTGCCACAGCCAAGAATGCAACATGAGACCAAGCCGTCAGCAGGTGCTGCAACAGTCATGAGTGCTAGTAATGGTTACAATGAATACAAAGCTGTTCTTCTCTGTGGACGCTGTTGCGCGGTCAAATTGCTACACCTACAATCAGATAAACTGGTCTGATAGACTAGGGCAGTCAAGGACTGCATACAGCAATGATTGAGCTGACCCCAAAATGAGTGTTATACAGCTGGCGTTGCAGGCAGGGCAGCCTGTTTGCCAAGTCAAAACTTTCCTTTGTCAGGGTTGGTGACAGAAGGCTGAGCTCATACATCGTATGTTCCTCTGTATCCAGTGAACTTGACCTGCAGGCAGTAGTCCAAATTAGGTAAGGGTGCGTGTGTGTGCAAGACTCAGGAGGCTAACTTCAATTGGAGATGTTGCTGTACAATACATGCAGCACTGACGCTTTATAATGCACACAAACAACAATTCTTAGTGTAAAAACAAGCAGGCTATCAAAAAGCCTAGTTCTAGCAAGCAAGAAAACAATGTGCTGGTGACATCCAGGCAGCAGGCAAACAATGCAACGATGACTTCCAGGCAACAGCTGCTGAATTACTGGGTTGTCAACATCAGCCAATGGGTTCTGAGCTTACATTGATAGGGTTGGGGTTGGCACCAATCCTCCTGTCCACTGAACCGACAGCCTCTCGGCCCTTGTTCACCTTCTCTGGGTATACACCGTCCTTGGGATGCAAGTACTGCACCTCGCCGTTGGGGAACACTCTGTGGATCTGGCCATCAGTCTTGAATTTGTTTCGCAACTGAGCCAGCAACGCTAGGCACTGCTCCTTTCGCGCTAGCTTGAGAAGGTTTGGGCCCTGACGCATGATTGCGGCACCACCTGGAGGACACAGAACGCTTCATACCAGTATCGCACCCTCACCGACCCTTGCAGACGCTGTAGCAGCTGCGTAACGAACCTGTAGGCATCTCGAATATCTGCTCCTTTTTCGCGTCCCAGGTGATCACGTAGAACTCCTCTACCTGAACGCCAGCGGTGGGATTGAAACACAGCTGCTGGTAAGACGGGAGCTTTGACGAGCGGCGAGTTTGGCGATGTCTGCTCACCTGAGCCTTTCTAAGCAGGCCACCAGTGCTGCCACCGAAGATTGGGGAAGGTGTTGATGGGTCCAAAGCTGGTGCCTTGAAAGGACCTGAGTCTTTTGGTTCTTGCTTCTGAGGTGCTTTTGGCTTCTCCTTTGTCTCAGCTGCCGATACTACCCGTCTGGCAGTCTGCTTTGATAGCCTTTGGGACACATGTAGCTGCTGTCCTCGCAGGCTGCTGCTGCGAAGGCTGGTGCTGGGTGCGCAAGCAGGCTGTGCAACAAGCTGTGATCGAGACATCATGGTGGACATTATGTCGACTAGCTGTGACAATCGCACACGGTGTAGCGCAGCAGCAACTTTTCCTGTAGCTCTGTCTACCGGTGCAAAGTACTGCAGAAGATCTTTATCCTGACCTATTGCTGGTCAGATCAATTTGCATTTATATTCCGAGTGGTTTTGGGTTCATTGGTTCAATGGGTTCAATGGGTTCACACGTGTGTTTTGGCCGTGTTCTGGCAGCCGGCATTAAGCAGAGCTGTTTGTGTCGTGTAACCAAAAGGCGATCAACACGGGCCGCAGACGCCCACCCTTGCATACAGTTAGACTTACCGGCAGCTGATGTTGCTGGCTGAAGCAGAACAGCTTTCTACCTGCGTCGTTGCATTTCCGATGTTCACACCATTGGCGGTGCGCTCTTGTAGTTCTTCTGCTGAACGTCTTCAGTGCCGAAGCAACAGCTGCTGTTGAGGAACTTTGCACAGAAGTCCCTGCCTGGCACAAAGCAACATTACTGAAAGCTTTACAGTATTAGGGTGTAAGTGTTGGCACTGACATCAGTACGTACTACAGCTACAGCAGCAGGGGGAATGCACAGACGATTATGCATTGTCCGCTTGTGAATGTGCAGCAGCAGTCAGGCTGGCTTAAAGTGCAGGTCACGCAACTCCTCCACAGTTGTGTAGCCGTGATCATTGAGCTGTTCACTGGTTGAGCAGACTCATCACCTGGTGGATCATTCACGTGTTGTACATTACGCTATGCAGCCTGCATTGCTGGATCACATTGCAGAATCACTCATGGCTTGCACAGCTGAGACACCATATAAAGCGTTTAGCACTGTACAAATGGTCCGTATCAAGCATTCTACACACATTTTGCAATGCATGTGCAGCTCACACATGTGACACTAGGTTGCTCCTTGGTGTCACTCATGCTGCCTTGATGCTCATCATTTGAACTGCTAGCTGTAACAGTGCGATAATTACAAGCTATTGGCTTGGTGCTGAAGGGCACGCAAGACCAGAGCAACCGTTCTTAACTGAAAAAGTGTCCTTTTTGCTCTGATCCTACAAAGCATGTCTATCCCGGCAGGATCCTAATCAGGAATGACGCCGTAGCTAGTCATTACCTATGCACCCTGCTACATTCCCCCCCACTTAATATTCAACTACCAGTTGAATTTCTTTTAAGTGAGTCCTGGAAGGGTATGGGACCTGAGCAAAATGAATGGCTGTCTGAACATAAACTGAAAAATGCAGCTGATGCTGTGCAGAGTTACCTGAATGGGCTGCAGTCAAAGACAAGGCAAGCACCCATGTTGGGAAAACCAACTTCGCTCCGAAACCATATGTAACGGGGCGAAGGTGAAAAGGTCGTGCTAGCGTGTCAGGGTGCGTATTATCCACCCTGTTACACTAGCTGTGCTAAATGCAGATCACATGAGTGTGAATGAAAGCTGTGCACTGCAATGCACTTACACATGTATGAGCCACTGCTTGCTGCTGGGACTTGCCCTGGGCACTTTGGGGTTGCCCCTATGCAGCGCAAACTTTCTGTCAAGTTGCAGATGGCTTTTCGCTTTTTACGCACAGACCAAGGACCTAGGCGACTGCAAATGAACAGCAATAGAAGCTTCAGCGCGCTGGTCGTGAGCCTGCCTGCTTTGTGCCTACAAGCAACTACCTGTTTTTTCCTTGGTGGGTTGTACAAAGGGTCTCCACAAACAATTTTGACAGCTTTCACTCTGCTTAGGTATATAGGTACTACCACTAACAGAACCTCCAATCTCAGCTCTACATGCATCATGCCTGCCCTCGTCAAATTAATCAGCCTTGATCTAGGAGTCAGCAACAGAACCTGTAAGTCTTTCTCAGCTCTTGCAAATCAGCAGTTGTACTCACCATGACTGTAAAGATAGCCTCCAAAATGCTATTCAGTGCATTTTAGTGAATTGCACAGTCTGACATACCCTTGCATAGCTGCATGCTGTACTACAATATCTCCCTTGTCCAGAGATATTACTGGCCTCTGCAGATCAGTGCAATGTCGGAACGTCTATCTACAACCCGATCTATCAAGGGAACAACGTCTATGCACACTTGCACCCGCTTGATACAGATTTGAGTACGGACCTGATGGCGTAACAATGTGTATCAACACATCTATGTACTGAGCTGGTGCAGCACAGCAGATTGATTCTGTGTGTGCATCTTCCAATGACTGGTACATCGATCACAGCAACGACACTAAACACGCAATGAGTCATGCTCTGAAACCAGGGCTAACAGCTCGATCGTCTATGTCGCTCATGCTCCTGGTGGCGATGTGCATTGGCCGTTAAGGCTCTATCCCCATCCTCAGAGAATGGCTGATGCCGAAGGTGCTGCTCCTGCGGCTAAGCTACACAAAGGTGCTGACGGCGATGTGACAGGAAGCTCGAAGGGAGAAATGCAAGACGTAACGCCGCAAGTTCAGACCGTTGAAGACAGCGCAAATCAGGCAGAGAGCGGCAACATCGTATCCCCTTCCAAAGCGGCAGTTGCTGCCAGCCAGAACGACGGAGGGAAAAAACGCAAAGTGGCCCTGTATGTCGCATACATCGGCGCAGGCTATCACGTGAGCGCTCCTGCCTTAATCGCGATCAAGCTTCGCAGTACTGTATCAAAATAAGTGAATCCTTCAACTGTATTACAGCGGCTTCTGCCGCTACAAGTCTGTCTGAGGCTGTCTGAGGCATCACCCATGTGTTTGCAGGGCATGCAGAGGAACCCCGGGTACCCAAGCATAGAAGCGGAATTGGAGAAAGCCATTTGTAAAGCTGGAGGTATCTCTGAGGCAAATGCAGAGAGCTTTACCAAGGTGAAAGAGCTCTGCAGCAAAGTTAACACTGCTATATTGCAACCTGTATGTACATTTTCATAGTGCGCACCTCCTTCGCATGCATGGCAGTTGATGATTCCATGGACAGCTGACATGCTTGGCCAATTGATGAGTGTGTTTGCCTCAGCAGAATTTGCACATTTCTGTGTATGACTGCTTCTTGTACACTACTTTACGCCTGCAAAACTCAAGTCTTATATGCTTTGTGCACGCTGTCTCTGCCTGTGAACATCACCTTCCTTCTACTCATCCCATGCAGCTGTTTCAATATGTCAGTCACATGCAACACAACTAGCTGATTTACAGATCAACTGGATGCGGGCAGCACGGACAGACAAGGGTGTCAGCGCAGTGGGTCAGCTTGTTTCCTTGAAGATGGTAGTGGGCCACACCAACTATGATGTCATAGAGAACATCAACAAGCACCTGCCTGCTCAGATCCGGGTCCTGGGCTACACCAAAACCACAGCCGGCTTTGACGCCCGTAAGCACTGTGACAAGCGGCGTTACGAGTACGTGTTACCGGCATGGGCCTTTGATCCAGATGCTTGCCGCAGTCGGCTCTGTGTAGAAGAGGCTGAGCTTAGGTCTGCTGCAAACCCTACAGAGGCCAATGGGGTTCTGCCATCAGCAGCAAACCCTACAGCAGATGGTGTTCTGCCTGAGGCAGCAAACACAACGTCCCCAACAGTGTCCCCTAGGGAAACTTCTAACCCTGCAGACCCTCTGGGACAACCCCATCAAGCCAGCACTGCCGATGCAATTGCTGAAGCAACTGCAGCGGCAGTTGCTGCTGAAGCTGTGACAAATACTGATTCAGTACCAGATTCCCAATCAGCTGCAGCATCAACAGCACAGGCTGATGCGCCCCAGCCAACTCCCACAGAAGCTGCTATAGAAGCTGGCCAGGAATCAGGGCCTGATCAGAACAGCCCTGTTGAGGCCACTCTTAATGGCGTAGCCTCTGCTTCAGCTTCCTTTGAGCATTCCTCTTCTTCTGCAGCAGGGCCTTTCCAGAATGGCCTAGCTCAAGGCACATCTAATGGCCCTGCCATTGGTAGTGGAGCTGTCCATGAGGACGTCCCTTCCAATAGCCACCCCCCTGGTGGCCCCACACCTGCTTGTGGGGGCACCCCTCATGATGATTCTGCCCCTGGGGATGCCCCAAGCCCTGTCCCAGATGCTAACCAACCCCCGCCCAGCAGCTTTGTCTTTGATGAAGCTGCAACAACAAAGGTTGACTACCATATTGCGGCAGTACGAAGGCACCCACAACTTCCACAACTTCACTGTGAAACTAGAAGCCACAGATCCAAGTGCCAAGCGCTACATGCTGAGCTGTCAGTGTGCAGGCACGTTTGAAATACAGGTAACAACAAATTGTGACATGTGGGTGACAGCAGAGCCTGTGCAGTGCCAACAAGTGCTTTTGACAGGATGCTGTGTTCACGTCGCGAGGGGCTAGTAACAATCACATTGCTGTATCGTTTGTGTTTGTTTGTGCTTACACGGATGTCTAACCACCCAAACAATTGATATTCTTATGGTATACTCAACATATATATAACATTGCACTGTTTTCTGTTGGGTAAATTGCTTGTCCAGCAAGATTGCTGGAAGTCAGAGGGCACTACACTGACAGGAATGCTTTATCCGTAAAAGGAGCAGCTGGTCATGAACAATGATCATCGGCCAGCCCTTCATGCTGGATCCAATCAGAGAGCCTGTGGGGTTGGCAGTGGCTATCATGCATGGCATTGTGTCAATCACCATAAGTGATGTTAATTGGGCCTGGGCAGCTCGGCATAACTTCTGGCTTCTCATGAAATGATGCTGAAAGCCGTAATCTATTCCCTTCCTTTTCCTTTCCATGACAACGGGTGTTGATCTGCTGCAGGGACAACAGTGGGTGCGAGTAGTGATCATCGGCCAGTCCTTCATGCTGCATCAGATTCGGAAGATGGTGGGTATGGCTGTGGCAATCATGCGTGGCGATGCACCAGCCAACTGCATCGGGATTGCTCTGCAGCACAAGAGGGGTGTACCCACCCCCATGGCCCCCGACATTGGGCTCTTTCTGGATGAGTGCTACTATGATGCATACAACAATAGGTAAGTGCTTTGCTAATGTGTGGATGAGTGCTACTACGATGCATACAACAACAGGCAAGTGGTTGGCTACTTTCTGGACATGTGCTACTATGTTGCATACATCAGCAGGTGGGCAATGTACCAGATTGTGGATGAGTGCTGCTATGATGCATGCAACAACGGGTGAGTGGTCTGTTCGTTCTCTGGATAAGTGCTACTACGATGCATACGACAACACGTCAGAGGTCTCTCAACCCCTGTGGTAGTAACACCCATCCTGGCATGACAGTGCACATAGGGCTGTGCCTAAATAGGCCCTGGACAGGTGCTGCTGTGTCGCCAGCAACACAGGGTATGGTCTGTGCTGGCATTTTAAAGGTGCATTCAGAGAGTTCTACACTTCTGCCATTGGCGATCAACATGCAAGCGAGCAATCTTGTTATCCACACCCTTGAAACATGAAGCTTTAGTTTGACCAAATCCTTGGTGTTTGTTTCATGTCTGTTGTGCTAATGTGCAGCGCCTGCAGCCTAGCTATTGTAATGTGTGAAGTGCAAGCTCTTGGGTCTGTTGAGTATGTGAGACAGGCTGCGCCTTAGTGCTGAACCCTAGCAGCAACCTGCCAGGCGACAAGGGCTACATCTCATCAAGACTCATGCTACAGCCTGGTACCTATTCGGAAGCGCCAAACATCTGTAGTAGTGTGGTGCCTTCAGAACTGCTAGAGTCACTGCCACCACCTGAGGGGGTCTAGCTCGTTTCACTGTGTAGTAGTACGTCACTTCATCAAAGAGTGGCCACTTGATTGTCTGTGACCACTGTTTGATCAAGTGAATTACTGCTACATAGAATAGTGATCTGAAGCTCTTCAGGGGTGTTCTTGACCATGATAGATTTTCTTGGTTGCTGATTTCAGAAACTATAATGGCATACAGTTTGCTATGACAAGCAGTGTTCAGTGCCCAGGAACCGTCATGTCACACACAATAGGCAGACAGCAAAGTGTGGGCGTTGGTGTTGCTGTATGGTGACCGAAATGAATAAACGGACAGCAGAACCAGCTGCTGCTGCATGCATGCTTGGTGCTCTCAGCTTTCAGGCGAGCTGTGTAATCATGGCAGGGCAGTCATGTGCCTCAATTGCATGTTTGGAAGAACTAGGGGTCCCTTGTTCTGGTCATAGCCTTCTGAGATTCAGTTATTGATCGCCATGTTGAGTTGTCAACCCCTCACTGCATGGTTGGGTGGATCTAGTCATGTCTTGTAGGTCAGCTTGTGGCATCCCCTTTGCTGTTCTCAATCCCAAAATAATGCTGAGTTTTACAGAAATGCCCATCCCACAGTGGAAATCTAATGTCAGAAATGCCTGACATTGGGGAGTTGTTTCAGTTGTATGGCACCCAAATTGAGGGGGGCCTGCTGCACGCTCTTGCAAGCTTTTGTGAGACTCATCACCAAGACTGCTGTTGCTTTGTAGTCCCCAGTGTTGCACAGCCCCATTGGATTCTGATCTCCAAATCCCTGAAGAATTTGTACGGAAGGCAGCATTGTGGTAGCAGAAGTTGTTTCAAGGAATTAACATTTGGGGTGCACTGAAGCACGTTTGCTGCTACAATGCTGCCTGCCTCAGGGGACTGGTGATCAGAATATAATGGGGCTGTGCATCACCGGGCACTGCAGAGCAAATGCAGGAACTGCAGACCAAGACAAAATGGTGGAATTGCTGCACAAGCGCTTGCCTTGCAGGCACTCATGCAGTGATCGCCTGCAAGGCAACAGCTACTAGCTAGCGTGCAGGCAGGAAGTCGCAATTGCAGCAGCATTAATAGTCAGCTTTGCTGTTCCTTCCTTCTTTGGTGTGAATCAGGCTTTGTCACTGGCACCTGTCCTGATGTAGCAAGGCCTGAAACACATCCCAGAGGAGTTGGCAGCGAAGAAGATGTTATTTCTCGGCAGCTTGGTTCTGTGAACTTATGTTTGTTTCACACATCCCTGTGTCTCAGTTGTTGCGGCTGCTCCAAATGTGCTCAATTGTCCAAAGGAAATGGTATTTGACCCCAGCAGGAACCCTGACAGAATATGGCAGGCTTGACACTGCATTTGTCTTGTTACTTCCTCACATGTGTTGTAATCTTCACTGCATATTCCATGCACAGTTGCCAGTGCTACATGTATACACAGCCTTGCAGCATGCTGTAGTGAACACGCAGCAGCTGCTTAGCTGATGGTGACATCATTATCTGGGGCTTGTCAGCATGCATATCATCTGGTGCATTGGCACATGCTCTGGACATGACTCATGGATTGCAAAGAGTCTTGCTGCAGGGTCACTTCTTTTGCGTGATGCCAGTGTTTACATCAATATTGCCATTCTTGCCTTATGCTGCTCACAGAGCTGTTTTGTTGCCAAAGTTTCACAGTTACGCGCCACGCCACCACAATTCACATCTGGATGTATTGTCTACTCAAACAGCTGGGTCGGTGGGCACATTGCATACAATTGATGTGCTGCTCTTCATCTGTGTCCTGAGACACTGAAGTGGTATCTGCTTTTGCTTGCACAGATGTCGCCATGCCAAAGGATTGCATCCATGCTGACCGTGACTGTGTGCTTGCAGGTGGGGAGCTGATCATGAGCATGTCACCCTGAGCCAATTTGAGGAGAGGGTTGCCAAATTCAAGGTGAGGTTGCACCACCTGCTTTCTGAACGCTTCACACCATTGTCTACAGGTGGCCTCAACCTCTTAACGTAAACTGCATGCTGTCTATTCTGTTTAGTCCCCCATACTCTGAGATCTTATAAATCGACAGATTCATATCCCTGTCGAACATTTCTAGGATGGTGTCATGCAGCATGTATGTCACTTCAAAGCACCAAGCGCAGCACAGCACAGCGCAGCACAGCACAGCACAGCACAGCACAGCACAGCACAGCACAGCACAGCACAGCACAGCACAGCACAGCCCTGCACAGCACAGCACGGCACGGCACGGCACGGCACCGCACCGCATGTCCTGTCACTCTGAATGCCAAAATAGGACCTCATGCACCGAGCTCAGACTGTATTGGCATACCTGACTGTAGGGGAAGACCGATGATGAAGTGTACCAATCAGTGCATGTCACATGATGCTGACTGCATCTGACTGTATCTGACTGTGTCTGAGTCACAGCAGAGTCTAACTGTCAGGCTGCCTCTATGTCTCATGGCATTCCCTTTGAAGATCTCAGCCCAGCCGTAGGTCTAAAGCCGAGTCTGAGTCTGACACCAAAGCTGCTACAGCTGAGCTGTCGCTTGCTTCAGGTCTCACAGCTTTTGTTTGCAAGTTGGTCTAAGCCCATAGATTATTTGAGATATATTTGAAACGCTAAACTCTGACACACCTGCATGTGCCTAGCTCATCATGAGCTGGAAAGCATGATTATGACTATTATTCTTATCGTTTATTGTTATTTTGTTGTTATTATCATCACACACTCTGAAAGATGCATGGGTGCTGCCGTGCAGGCTGAGCTGATGTACCCCCACATAGCAACATCAGATGCCAAGGGCAGCACTAATGCCACATGGCTTCGCACCCTCACCAACAGGAGCTTCCACTTCGACCAGTGGGCTGATGAGAAGGCCTTCAAGGCTGCTGTTGGGCCCAAGGGGGAGAAGGCAATCTTCAATGGGGACGTCTTGCCTTCACCTGCAGGTCTGCCCTTCAGCCTGCCAATTGCAAAAGTCTTAGGGGAGAATGCAGGTTACCCTTGTGCGGGAGTTCACTACTTCACTTGCATAAACCAGAGTCATCTTTCCTTTGGTTTCAATGGTGATTACTGCACCTTGTGATGCTTACACTACTGTGCTTACCTAAGCAGGGTAATGAAAGCTGCTCTGTGTCTGACATCACATCATGGGCCTCACTTTTCAAAAAGCTGACTCTGAACAAATGAATGTCACATGAAGCTGCTGTCAAGCAGAGACCATTGGCAGGTCGTCAGACATTATGCTTTACACTCTGCTCATGACTGCTCATATGATCATGTGGTCAGTAAGCTGTATTGTGTCCAGCCTATGATGCAGCACTCCAAACAGAAATGAAAGTTTTTGATGTTACCGACAAGAGTGTAGCTGCAGGTGCAGCTTCCATCATTGGTGGGCAGGAGTCATATGGGATGGGCAGGGGTAGGGGCGGCGGCAGGGGCGCCTACAAAGGGCGTGCAGGAGAAAAGCGGCCTAGAAATCTAGGTAGATTGAATGCTGCTCCTGGCGAGCAAGGCCAGACCTCAGTTGTAGACATGTCTGTTGAGCATGAGTATTCAGACTAGGCTGTGAGAAGTCCTAAATAGACAGGATCAGTTTTGCATGAGTGTGCTACTGTGTATCCAGACTACAGCCCCCTCTTCAGAGTAATTTGTGAATGCATTCCATATGATGATTGAGTGCTGCCAGGCAACTTGTGAAGAGTATGCAGCTAAGCCCCCCTGCAGGGCATTCCCAGCTGGCATTCCAGTCCCTGCACCTTGTCAGCAAGCAGCTTGGCAGCTTGTCGGGCATGCTGTGCAGCCATTAGACCGATTGGCAAATTTTAAATCACGCTGCGGCAGCTGCTATGCTCGGACAAACTGGTTGATATTATGCTCCTTAAGATGCACTCATGTCGCATGGTGTTGGTCCTTTATTGTTCCGTGAAATGCTGTAGTACAGATGGAGCCAAAGTGAATGCTGCTTTGTTTGGGGTTCCTGAGCATAGTTTTACGATAGATTATGCCAGAGCTGCGAAATAACGTGCAGTGAATGGTAGTGGGAAGTTGCATGCACAGTCAATTTGTTGACACCCACATGATGTAGGCGTTGCTAAGTAATTCGAGCATGAAAAGTGCATGTGTGCATACCTTGTCATTCCTCGCTCAGTACAGTCAGTACAGTCTGTGTAGATGCATGCCACACAGGATCCTGAACAGGTGCAGACTACAAACCCTGTGCACCATCATGATGACAGGATGCTGCAATGCCAGGCCAAAATTTGAACTGTAGTGCTGCTGCTTAAGCTTGATGTTGGACACTAGTGTAAGTACTGAATACGGTTTACATAATGCTCGCTCATGGACAATTTGTGCAACTTCCCTCTAGTAAGCAAGACATTACCTTGCTAGGGGTTGGTTCTGAACCACCAACTAAGTTCTGCTGATGTACTATTGGAAACCCACATACAACAGTAAGGGCAACATACACATACAAACAAAACATGCTAGGCCGCGATTGTGTATAAACAGCTAGGATTGACTGTGTGGACATTGCCAAGCTGGGTAGTTTGCGGCCACACAATATTCTACAATGTATACCACAATGGCTGGGGAAACACACGACTAAGACATATCATTGTGGGCTGGAATGCAATGAAGGCATATACGTTATAATGAAAACACAGCTGGTTGTATCAATATGCTGACTTGAAGCCGTTATCAGGCAGTTACAATAATGACACCAAATGTCTTGAGTCAAGGATGTCTGGTGGTGCTGTGCAAAGCATCCTTCAAATGCTTGGCACAAAAAGCAGTGGCCTGCTCTGCCATGTCTAGCGGCCAGATGTACATGTGGTTCATGAACCCATGAAGCAGACCCTCATAGCACTTGTAGGTACACTTCACTCCTTGTTGGTGAAGTGAGTCAGCATACTGTTTGCCTTCATCTCGCAGAATGTCATACCCTGCTGTCACAACCAGAGCAGGCGGCATGAAGCTCAAATCTTCTGCCAACAGGGGTGACAACAAAGGGTCACTTAAGTTATGCCCGCCACCATAGCTGTCCAGGATCCAGTCAAGCAGATCTGGATCAAGCAGGTAGCCTCGAGCAAATGCAGTCCTAGATTCGGTCTGAGCCGTCATGTGGACACAAGGGTACAACAGCAGCTGAAAAGCTATGGATGCACCATGTCGTTCATGGGCTAGCATGAGCACAGCCGCTGTCAAGTTTCCGCCTGCACTGTCACCCCCCAAAGCTATTCTTGTGGGATCTAGGTTCAGCTGCTGTGCATTGCTGCAGACCCACTGTGTGGCAGCATAACAGTCTTCAAGACCGGCTGGGAAAGGGTTTTCAGGAGCTAATCTGTAGTCTGTGGACAAGACTACAAGGTCTGCCTGATTGGCAAGGCCTCTGCATACTGAATCGTGAGACTCGATGCTGTCAAGGCACCACCCGCCACCATGGATATAGATCAGTGCAGGCTGTGGAGACGAAGCTTGGGGGTTTGGATTGTAGACTCTGACTCGCATCGGCCCTGCTACGCTGGGGAACTCAAGGTCTTTGACTTGTGCCACTTCAGGCACAATCTTGGGTCTGCGTGGCGAATCGAAAACAGTGGGTCAAACATACGCTCGAACACCGCTGTGAAGCAGATGCACACAGCGATGCACACCTAGAAGCGTCTGCTGCCGCAGCACGAATCTGGTGAAAGGGCAGGTCCAGTGGCTTCGGTGCCGGGTTCTGCCCGATCACTTCCAGTATACGTCTGGCTTGAGGATCCAGCGTCATTTGCATCGACTGTCAGAAGAGTGCGCCAGGCATAACAAAGTCCCTAAAAGTGAGATCAGACCATCACCATCAGCACGTGATGACGGAGGAGCTGCCGTAGCAGCTGTTGATCGTTTGCAATCTTTCCTTTGATCTTAAAGTGGGACGGTGCTCAGTCTCCATTCATGACTGAATTATCAACCACTGTTCAGATTCACATGCAAAGTGACAGTTCTATGTAATACATACACAACTGGCTTGTTGTTGTAGCAAAAATGGGCATCAAGCTATCTTGCCCTACTGACAGGAAGCCACTTGTCTGTGTGCAGACATTCTCCGTGCTAACAATTTGTTGCAAACATTTGTGAAAGTAGTAGTATATGGTGTTGCTAAAGGTTTGATGATGAGACTGCCTGCTGCAACATCAGGTTCATGTCATGTATCCCTGTGCAAGTGCAGTCAGGCATAAAGGCACCGTGACGAGATCCTGTAAGTCCATGATCTCATACAATGCACAATAAATATGTACTCTGAGCACATAACGTGGTGACAAGACCAAGCCACACTATACAAAATTGTCACAGGCATAGTCCATTGCTGGGTGCAAGCACAGCTATCAATGAGAAAACCTTGTAGCTCAGTCAAACATCTGTCACATGAAACAAGCTCAGATAGAAACCACAAGAAGCGTCAAATGCTGTTGTGCAAGTCTGTCAGATTGGAGACTACGCTTGAAGGAGGCAAGGATGCATCTGCTCAGCACATGTCTGCTGTCGCTCGCTGTGCTTGACTAGGCGCTCTGGCAGCAAGTTGAGTCAAGCCAGACACAACACTAGAAGCAGCTGTCACTGCGTCTGTCAGGGCCATTGCTGCCGCAGCCCTGTCCTGGTGCCCTTGAACAGGAGCCAGGGCCCCAGTCACAGAGGATGTGCATGTCCCAACAATGGGCCCTTGCAAACTAGCTGCAGCTGTGGCTGAGCGATTTGCAGCTGTGGTTTGGGGCGCTGCATAAAGCTCTATCACCCCTGACAGAGTGCTTGAAGGAGCACTAATGGCATTCATCATTGCATAGCCATCAACAGAGTGGGCAGCAGTCAGCCCAAAGGGATTGCCAACTGACGCTTGTGCTGACTGGGCAGCTTGAGTCATGGCTGCTCCTGCAGCTGCCAGCTCAGTGATGCCAGATAGCACTGTGCTGGAAGGTGCACCGGCAGCTTCTGCCAGGGCCATTGCAGCAGCTGCCCTAGCTTGGAGCTCTGTGATGCCTGATACTAGACTGGAAGGGGCACCAGCAGCATCTGATAGGGCCATTGCAGCAGCTGCCCTACCTTGGAGCTCTGTGATGCCGGATACTAAACTGGAAGGGGCACCAGCAGCTTCTGATAGGGCCATTGCAGAGCCAGCCCTTGCATGAAGCTCTGTGCGGTCATCAGCTTGGGGTGCATCTGCTTGCAGCTGAAGCTCTGTGAGACCCGAAACAATGCTGGAAGGTGCCCCAGCAGCTTCTGACACAGCTGTGAAAGCAGCTGCCCTATCACTGGGTGCTGCTTCTGCTGCAGCTGCCTGTGTTTGGAGCCCTGAGATGCCTGAGAGCGTGCTGGAAGCTGCTGCGGCAGCTTCTGATGCAGCCATTGCAGCAGCTGCTCGCTCTTGGAGCCTTTGGGCAACTGCATATGCATGCCTCTCCAGCCGGCTGCTGCCAATGCCTGTGCTGCTTGAGCTTGCGTGACCGGTCCAAACATCAGTGGGTCCCAGATTGCCTGAGTCAACGCCTGTGACATGTGAGCTGACTAGACTAGCGGTTGGTAGCAGATTGCCTGTTTCAGTGCCTGTGACTGCTGAGTCACTGATCAGTGCAGAGGAGCTTGCATTCCCTCCAATGCTTGCAGCACGCTGTGCAGCAGGCTCACGCTGTGCATGCTGTGACTCGTGCTGTGTATCCTGCATGTCTGCCAGGTCCAAGTTTGAAGCGGAGAGGCTGTCAGAGTCTGGACTCAGCATGTCAGACAGGCTAGCTGACAGATTCCCAGCTATGGCTGCCAGCCCTTGATAGCCGACGCTGTCCTCGGCGGGCAGCGATGAAGAAGATGGGGAAGATGAAGGTGGGTAGGAAGCTGGCAGGGAAGTTGATGGTGAGCTGAGGGCTGAGTGAGTGGTCAAACCAACTCCTGATGGCGGCATGACCTGTACAGAGAAACTAATGAGAAGCTGGGTCTCACAAGTTGGCAGAGTTGTGGCTTGACAGGCCCGGGTTGGGCAGGGCAGGGCAGGAAAAGACCATGATTGCCGCTGGAAGGGCAGCCATGCAGTGATTGCTAAAGTGTCTGAGGCTGGCAAGGAGCTAGCAAGCTCTTCAGGCAGCAGATGTGTCTTCCAAAATGCAGAAGAGCATGTGCTCAAAAAAGGCCTAGGACAAAAGCAGATACAGTTTTGGGTAGGGCAGGGCAGGAACTCAAGGCTCTGATTGCAAAGAGGGTGGCCATGCAGCAACTGATAAAGTGACTGAGGCTGGCAAGGAGCTAGCAAGCTCTTCAGGCGGCAGATGTGTCCTAGTAATTGCAGAAGAGCTTATGCTTGAAAAAGGTTTAGTACAGAACGAGATGACACCGGCAGACTTTGGCTGCATCTCATGACCATGCAAGATGACACTTCATACCGCATGTGAATGAGAGCTGTACACGCAGACAGGGCTTTCACTGCAAATGCACAGGTATGAGGCAAAGCTGCAAACTGGCTGTCTACCAGAGACACAGGCAAACACAGGTTAGGCTGGCAAAACAACCACCAGCATGGAGACAAAGCTGCCGACTGACTGACTGACTGACTGCCAGACAAACAAGCAGACAGAGGCTGGCCTGACAGGAACTTCACCTGCATGGTGATTGCCTTTGCGACTGCCTCTCCTATCATCACAGTTGTTGAAGTGAGATGGTCGGCTGCCTCACTGAACCTCAGCTCTCCATCAACTGCCTCTCTGGCATCGCTGTAACTGAGACCAAGACTTGTTGAGCTGAGAGTCCAAACAGCACGCTCAGGCAGAGATGCAGACCTTGATGGTTTGTCAGTTGATGACAGGCCATGGCCCTTGGACTGCTTGGGAGTGCCTGTGCCTTGCAAAAGAGAGATGCAAGGGAGATGACGAGTCAGAAGTTTGAGAAGTGCAAAGTTATGCCCGGTATGACGCCAAGAGGTTGCACGTGCTTTGAAGTTGGGGTAGTGATGGGATGTTTCATACGGACCTTGCTGACGAGTTCAAGCTGACATTGCCTAGTTTTGTCAGTATGCTTTGCAAGGGTGTTGTCTGTGTAACAGAGCAAGGCAGAGCGTTGGATCAGTGCATGGGCTTGGGTGGGAGCTTTGGCAATGATGCGCATGCATGATCAGGGTTTCATCATCACTTGCACGCAAGGAAAGATGCTCCTGGTTGTATGTGTCTTGTTTAGGTCACGGGGAGCAACCAACTGTCTTGATCTCATCGTGCAATACGGTTACCAATGTTCTTTTGGATTTGTGATTCAGGATGAAACTCAGCACATGCTGAAATCCTTTGCAGGACAACCAGCATGAGGGCACATACCTGAACGCCGACTGTGAGATGACAGCAGCCCTGAGCTGGCAGAGGAGGAAGGGCTATGCCGACCACCAGCCCTGGCAGCCTGGCCCTGCCCTTGTCTCACCCTGTCAGCGGCTGCTACAGCTTCCATGCTGTTTGCGCCTGGCAAAGTATGGAACTCTGACAGTGACATCATACCAGTCAGGTCAGAAGCTGGCACGGCAGCTGAAGCCAGACCTGTGGCAGACAGGTCAGCAGCATCCAGTTGACTGTGCAGCTGTGCGTCTGCATCGCTCAGATCCCAGTCTAGAGAAGTGGTCAAGGATGACAGCAGTGCAGCAGTCTGACTGTGCAGCTCAGCTGTATCTAAGAGCTTCCAGTCCACAGGGGCCAATGGCAAGTCTGAGGCCTCGTCAGCAGTTACTGCGTCAGAGTGGCCTGTTACTGCGCACTCTGGAGGTATTACGGCATCTGCTGCGCCTGCTGTGAGGGATCTAGTGGCTGTTGAAGCTGTGCTGCGTCTGAGCAGGTGTGCATCTGAAGCGGATGAGGACCAGGAGGACCCGCTGTGTCTGTGCGTCTGTGCATCTGCTGCCAGCCAGTCAGAATCCACGGAAGCTGACAGTGAGGGTGCTGGTACAGCTGCTGGTGCAGCAGCGTCACATGACACAGAAGAAGAGCAAGGGGGCAATGGGAGGCTTGACTGTGGCCGCAGAGGCTCAGCATGCAAAGCGTGAGGTAGGCTGCTCACTAAAGAAGAAGAAGCCAGGGTAGGCTTGGCTGCTGAGGCTGACAGGGAAGCTGACGCTGTGCTGCAATGCGATGTAGGCTGCTGCACAGCGCGCATGCTGAGGGCAGCAGTCTCAACCTGATCAGATTTGAATCCTGGTCTGACTGATGTGCTGGCGCGAACAGCTTGGGGTCCTGCTGGCTTGCTGCTAGTAGAAAATCGTCCTTTGCTGACTGCAGCACTCACATCTGCAGTCAGCACAGGTCTGCCTGTTTTTCCAAGGAATGCATCAGCAGCAGCTGCGTGGAGGCTGGTCGTGGGAGATTTGACTGCAGCTGTCAAGGCGGTTTTGGTGGGGAAACTTGCAATCCCATCTGGCATACTCATTGCGGTTCTGACACTGTCAGCAGCTGCCTGGGCCGTTTTGGCGGGGAAAACCGGTTGCCATTGCAGAAGCTCCTCTTCTGACGGCTCAGCATAAGACTGCCCATGTGACATGGATTTGTCATCGCGTGCTGTCATGCTGTGCATGCTGAGGCTGTCTGGTATCAAGTCAGGATGTCCAGGAGGAATGTGCCGCAGCAGCACAGCTGTGTGACTGGTGGCAGGCGCTGTGCTTGGCTCTTCTCTTAACATCTTCCTGCTCAGAGGGTCATACTGAACAGCGTCTCGTGGTGCCTGCACAGTCATTCTTTTCTCTTATACTTGCGTAAGCTAAACGTTTTCTCCTTTTGACACATGTTTTCCTATTTATGTATGCTTCCTGGATATATGGCATCCTTCCTTGGCTACACCTGCTGAGCCTCTCTGCACTACTCTTGTGTTGTCTCATGGAGCAGCTTTGTCAATCTGGTATAAGCATTCTTGCATGCAACATCTATTGTACTTTCCACTACGTCACTGGTCTCAAGACATGCAAGTAAAACTTGCCTGACAGGGAGCATGAACAATTTCCATGCAGAAATTGCAGCTCACCAGGCTCTCATTGTGGAAAACCCATCATTGTGAAGACAACATGCAGTGAATTGTCTGATCAACAGGGTCAGCAAGAAAGTTGTTCAGCTGCCGTGAGGTGCTTGCCTAAACCCTAAACCCTGTGGTAACCTATACAAAACCCATACTTGTGACAGCAGTGTGGCAGTACCTGGTAGACTGGCTGGGGTCCCCTCTGCTGTGCAGCCATGCTCTGGTGACTACGAGCTTCTGCAATGGCTTCCTGCAACTCCTGAGCAAGTGCGTCTTCAGCTGAAGTATCCTGCAGTGCATCAGCAACATGCTGGTCACATGTGACGCAATAAAATGGAGAGTGGCCATTCTGGACCTCTCTATGGTCCTCTCAAATCACTTGTTTCGTACTTTTCAGGGTTGTTAATCATTGTCTGTCAAGTGCTATGATAACGTGTGAAGATCAGAACATGTAGATTGATTGATCAGGGCTTGCTGCATGTCCTGGTGAGAGCACTGGCCAAGGTGCTGAGCTGGTGTTTTGTCAGCTAGTGTATGTCTGAGCATCACTGCAACATTGCTGAGTACAACATGTGTGAGTGGCAGCAAAGCAGGAGCAAAGGTGCTAATCAAATGCTGTATGAATTGAGGTCCCTGTATCATCCTTGCATCATTGCTATGCACTGCAGCCAGTAATTGTGCCAGAAATGTGGTGAATGATGTGCTTCAGCAAAACGCTGTGAAGATGTGAGTGTTATATCAGCGGGCCTAAATCTACTGGCATGCAGCTCTCAGTCAGATGCAACCCTGCTTTGTGTCTCTGTTTGTTCCGCTCTCAGCAGCCAGAGGACACCACAGCACACAGCAAGACGTGTTCAAAGTTCCTTTGTGACACGCTAGTGTCATACAATCAGGCTGCTGCAAATCCTCAGTCAGATTCACTGCTTTGCATCTCTGTTTGTTTTCACTCTCAGTAGCCAGACGACACCACAGCACATATCAGGGTATGTTCAAAATCCAAATCCCTTGATGATGCTCATACTATGCACTGCTGGTGCATCAGCTGCAGCTGCAGATGCTGAAAGGCCAAAGGCGATCATTGTGAACCCAGCATGAGAGAGCACTGAGGACTGACCTGTTGCGAGCAAGCCTGTGACTCTGCCAGTTGGTATCGTGACTGGGCAGCTTTGCCTTTGACTCCTCCAGCTACAAGGGCAGGCTGCCTTTCAGTAGGCAAAGGAACCTGCCTTCTGTGTTCCAGCTCAGTCTCCCTTTGGGCCTGTGGCTTGCCCTTTCCTGCATGCAGACATACCATGTTCAGATTGTACAGTGAGTGCATTGAGTTTAGTAACACTGATGATAATGATAACACTGGCAATAAGTAATAATGATCAACCTATATAACAGACACGGCAGATAAATATCAAGCAGAACAGTAACAGCGTATGCTTGAAATGCTGTCTGGCTTCCCAAGATTGCCCTACAGAGGGCTTTGGCAGCTGAAAACATGACTCAGATATTTGTGATCTGTAGCTTGTATCTGCCTCGCAGGCTGACAAAGCACTAAGCAACAGCATGCTGCAGGCAGACGCTTTCAAGTGCATGCTACAACGGTTGTAGTAAAACCATGCCAAGGAGAGCTGTGACTGCAGACAGCACCTGAAGGACGAGTCACAGGCTCCTTCTGCATCCTAGCAGCTGGCATGCAAGCCGTCCAGCGCAGTCCTGCAGTGGAGCTGCCTGTCTGCTGTTGCTGCTGCTGCTGCTGCCGTTGGCTTAGCAACTTGGCCTTGAGGTCCTTTGGCTTGTGCAGGAATTGGGCCTCAAAATGACGCTGCAGCTGCTGCTGTGCATGCAGACCATCACATCTATAAACACAGTCCCACAAGTGAGGTCAGTCTTGACTTCAGCTGCAGATAATATTCACTACGTCATGAATGTACCATAAGAGCAACATTGGTGGTCTGAGCTTGGCTGCGGTTCTCTGGTTTGTGCATGCAGTACGCCGCTGCAGCATTCGCTATGCATGAGGGTTTTGAGGTGCTGATGTAGACTTGGTCTTGGGTGTTGAGCACACGCTCTCCAACAGACGTTCTGCTGGAGAGCGTGCTCAACCGTGGGGGTGTCCCCATTCACCATGCTGCACAGTTTGTGACATGTGACAAGGTGGTCATGATCACTGTGCAACAATTGCTCGGTGGTCAATATGTCCTCTTGCATCCTCATACCGTATCAAGGTGCAGATTGATTGAGCAAATGCTCCTGATCAGCAAGCACAAGCATGACGTGCCAAAACTTATGACAATCTCACGAGGATCACGCACAGATGATGACTAAAATGTTGTGCAGTCACATGCATGGTTTTAGTCAAACAGCAAAGCTCACCTCATGCCCAGGGATGGTGGCGGCTTGGCATTCAAAGCCCTGATCTGCTGTGCACGCTGGGCCTGCTGAGCAGCCTCCAGTTGAACCTGAGTCTGCTGCGCTTTGAACTGCAGCCTGTCTTGGTTGGCAGCAGCTTGTCCTCTTGCCTGTGAGGCTGCGTGCTGATCCACAGCAATGCGCCGGCGGTGCTCTGCTGCTTGTGCCATGCTGCAGGACAGCAGTAGCATTGCTGATGGATGCTTGACTTATGTTGTCTGTATGCAAGCAAAACAACAAAGAATACAGCACCATTGCTGAGTGTTGAGCCAGGGTTAACCATGCATGCTTGCCTTGTGTGAACTGTGTCAATGGCGGTAGCAACTACATTGTGTTGGTGTGTGTTCTTGTTCTATACAGGTGCATGGGCGTTAGACGCTACCGTATCTGAAGCTCTGCAGCTGTCTCTGCAGCTTCATTGCAGGTGTTTTGGTCTTTGTCACTGTTCCTCTCAACCAGTACAGCGCCGCCAAGCTCATGCAACCTTGTACTCTTGTAGTCGATGTTGCGCAAAGCTGCTTCGTTCCACGTTGGTACAGCCGGAGCACTGGTGTTGGCCTCTGCCTCTGCTTGGACAGCTCTATGCTGCTGAGCAAGAGCATGCGCACGAGCACTCTCTGCAGCCATGGTGTCACTCAGGCGCTGCAGCCGGGTGACGTCTGCATTCACTGCAGCAGTCTGCTCTGCATGTCTGAGCTGCAATGCGTGAGCAAAGCGCTGTTTTGCTAGCTGTAGTTGAGCTGCTCGATCTGCTGTACGCTGAGCTGCCAGCAGTGATGCTGTGTGACTGGCAGCTTGTGCTGCCTGCTGACCATGCCCTGCCTTTGCCAGGCTGGTACTGAGCTGCTGCTGAAGCTCTTGTAGAGACTGCCGTGACTCGTTCTGCCATGCCTGACCCAAAGATGTTTGTTCAAGACAAGTGAGTTCTTGACAGTTCTCCTTATACTGCTGCCTTTTGAGCTGTGCATGCTGCTTCTCTTGCCAACGAACTTGGATGAGTCGCTTGACACGATGCTGCGCTTGGATCTCTGATTGCTTTGCTTGCACCTCGGATGCGGTGAAGGAGTATGTGTCGGAAGAAACCTGTAGCACGTGCAGGATCAGCTATACGGAGGACTGTGACAACCGATCAGAGCTTACTGGACCTTACCATAATCTAAGCCCTAGCTTTAGTTCGGCATGGTCGCACACGCTCTTTGATCTCCGCTGAGCAGGCAGCGCATCATGAACAATGTCAGAGTCACAGTGCCTGTCGGTTCAAATTTCAATGGAACACACAATACTGTGTCAAGTGGGTCACACATGATCATGAGTCAAGACCAGTATTGCTCACCATACTGGAGAGCAGCTATAGACAGCATTGCATGCAATGCTTGCTCTCCTTGTGTCCAGCACCATAATCTGATGTGTCAGCAGGAAGCGTGGCAGCAACACAACGCATGTCAATGTTGGCATTGACTGACGCTACATTGGCGGTGTATCAGCATGGCACTAGCCGACAAACTCGTTCCTCACTCTGCTAATCAAATCTGTGCATACAAGGTAGCAGTCTCTACTCTCTAGGACTCTCATAAGGTAGCAATACATTAAATCAATGAGCCTCTACCATCGAACTGATCAGTTGGCAAGGTGCTATGCGCTTAAAACATGCAACATGAGACACTTTGAGCTATATGCACGTTTCATGAGTGGTACCAATTCACTCAAAGGTGATACTGCCTACTCAACTAAAGATATACTGCTGCCTGCTACCCTGAACTGCTTGCTATCTGTGAGCTGCATTGTCATCTCGCTCAGAGCCTGTGTCTGCTCAACCTTGGGAAGACCGCAATCCTGCAACAGCTGCTTCTGCAATTTCTTGAGCTTCATTTTGCCCCCAGCTGCCAAAATAGCACGCTTAGCTCTCTTTTTCCATCTCAGCTTTGCGCCAGATGCAGCTTCAGCAGCCTCACCTACATCTGCAGCGCAACTGGCATGGCTGAGTCAGCAGGAAGGGTTGTGCTGGTTCAGGTGAATGTACACTGAGGCACTGCAAGCCAGAGTCTCTGCGCAAAGTCAGCGAGTTGGGATCGAGGGCGCTATTCTTGCAAGGTTTGTGCAGAGTCAAGCACTCGACCAACAGCTGCAGCATATCCATAATTTAGGCAGGTAGCAGCGCACTGTGAAATCTGCACTGAAGCAAGATTCTGCCTTGGGGTGAACGGAGGGTAGTCCATCAGACAGATGCATCAGCATGTGAGGCACTATTTTGCAGCTGAAAATCAGGGTATGCACCCAGCCACACAAGACATGTGCATGTGCATGTGCAGCTGCAAATGCTGCTACACAAATGTTTTTTTAGAAACAGAATGGAACCTAGGATTCAGTCATGCCAACAGCATCTGCAACAGGTTGTTGCAAAACAAGCAATACCTGCGTCAGCAACACCTGCTGCTGGCTCAGCTGCTGGCTCAGCTGCTGGCTCAGCTGCTGCAGCGCCTGCAGTCTCCTCATCACCATCAAAGGCTGTTTTGGTGCCCTCCCATTTGGCCCCCCCAATGGGCTTGCCCTGGCTGGACTTGCCCAGGCCCTTCTTGCCTGCACTCTTGCCAGCCTGGGTGGCCATGTACAGGTTCTCCTGATCTTGCTCTGAGAAGCCGTTGATCTGGACCTGGAAGTAAAGGGAGAAGGCTATTAGGCAAAGGGAGAGGGCTGTTTGGCCAAGGGAGAGGGCTGGCAGGCAAAGGGAGAGGGCGGTTAGGCAAAGGGAGAGGGCTGTTAGGCAAAGGGAGAGGGCTGGTAGGCAAAGGTAGAGGGCTGTCAGGCGGAGCCGACTGCTTGCTGTGCTGTAATGCTGTTGTTATTCTGTTGTACACCCTGGTCAGACATTGCATCCCCTAGTCAAAGCACCGGGCTGGATGTATCACTGGCCGGTCAGAGTCAGGCAGAATGTTTATATGGACACAGAGGACTAGCTGGCGTCAAGCTGACAAAACCTTGCATATGCAGTAGGACTGTAACATCACGCTTGTACCCCAGTCACCACAGCAGAGCTAGTTGGCATTGTCTATGACATACACTGGAGCATGCTGTGCTTGACAGAGGTCACTCAGGCCAGACAAAATGGCCAGGTTTCCAGCAAAACAGGAACCAACTGAATGCGGGCAACGGCAAGGAGCAAGCCATTCAGAAAAGACAGGAATTAGGTGATCAACAAGAGATGGGAGACTGTGACAGACACCTGCCGAGATACCAAGCAGACACATCAACTGAATGAGAAGATCATGCAGCACATTGGCATGTGAGTGCTGAGATACAGCAGGGAGATACTCAAGACTTGAAGTACCTGAACCTAGGGGACAACACATATATAATAGAGATGAAATGAATGAATTGACTGCAGAGATCATGATCATCGCGTGTGCCATGCTTGATGTATGTTGCTTTCCCAGCAAATGCCTTCTGACTCCTCTGATGAGTCCAAAAGACAAACTTGTTGTTGATTGAGTAAGTGAATGAAAAAAGGGTCGTTTGGCACCTTCTTGCCCTGTTCCTGGCCGTCTGGGCGCACGTCTGAAGCCATGTTGCCCATCCTGCCAGCTCTGATGAACATGCCATGCCACCAGAGGGACCCATCCTGGGGCTCTTGTGCTTCCTCTTCTGCTTCAACTGGCTGTGCACTCTGACCCTCACTGTGCACTCCTGTAACAATGCAAGAGCAGATCTCATCTTGATGCACGAAGCACGACGTTTGAAAGCATGGTATACATGTGCCTTTGCTCGTGCTTGAGCTGTGCCTATGGATGTTCCATACACAAGTCCAGCATGCAGGAATGTCGCAGCTGCTCACCACATGAATAGTCTGTTGCATGCCTGCTTGTGTAACTGTTTCTCTTGTATGCCACTACAGTCATATTAGAGGCCCAACATGTAACATGCAGTGCCCTGAGTCCACTTTGAGCAGACACAATTTGCAACTTTTCCATGATGCACAACTGCACATAGACTCACGTACAGCAGAGGAGTAAAGCTACACTCATGCACAGTTATACACTGGCAGGGCAGAGCCACTGAATCAAGTTGGGGCTTTCCCTGCTTGACCAGCTTTGTGTAGAAGAGCTTTTACCTGAGGGGCTAGCAGCAGCGGCCTGTGGTTCAAATGTGGTGTCCTCACTCGACTCCTGCAAGATGCAAAACTGCGTATTGACAACCCTACAAACGGCTTGATTGTAAGAATGACAAGGCGGACTTCTTGACACAGGGTGAAAGGCAAAACACTGATAGCATGCGAGACAGTGTGTTTAGGTAAGCATACTGTGCATACACAGTCTCTGTTCACATAAGATGGAATATGGGTAGAGCTGTGCAGCATAGAGGTAGCAAATTCAACACGGGTGCAAAGCACAGCAGACAAAATGCAGTGTTCCATAGTCAGCAGTCTGGTGCACACCTGCTCCTCTGATGATTGTGCAACTGCAGTGACTGACACAGGTGCAGCTGTGGGGAAGCTGTCAACCCCAAGTATGGCAGCAAGATCTGACTTGCTGTACGAGCCTGCCTTCTTTGCAGCTGCGGTCTTGTGATACCTGCCTACATGCCTGTTGCGTGGTTGAAGAGCTGGAGCTGGCTCCTGTACAGTAGTGACTTGGACCATAACTGTGGGCAGGACAGTTCCTTGCAGAGACGACTCAGTACTTGTCTCAGTGCTTGTAGCTGCAGATGCCTTTGCCTTCTTCCTTTTCTTGTCTTTCTTGCTGACTGGCTGCTCTGTAACGGGATCTGTGGCTAGCTGCTGAGCTGTTGCAGAGGCAGGTGCAGTGTCTGGCTCGGGTTGCTTGCGCTTCTTCTTACTGGCTTTGGCTGAGACCTTGGATGGCAAGGACGCTGCTCCGACTGACTTCATCTTGGCTAGCACCAAGTCGTACGCTGCCATGCCAGCTGTCCAGTCCCTTGCCTTTGCAATGGCCTCTACCTGCAGTCGTATGAAGCGCTTGTACCTAGGCACTTGCGAATACTGCTGCCATCATCTGCCAAAGGATGTAGACACTGCTGGTGGGACTTACCGCTCCAACACCTGTCGAGTCATGCTTTTTCTTGACTTTGACGTGTTCTTTAATACCCTGCTGCCTGGCTCCCTGCATATATTGAAAATCTTGAGATGGTAAAGTTGGCCGTTGCCTCAAGTCAGACATACTAAGGTGAGCACATGCAGCTTACCAGGCCGCTTCCTTCCTGCCAGCCCATCGCCGCCAGCAGCTTATAGCCTGAGGACTGCTTGTCGACTCCTTGATACTTAATAGGCTGCGTCATAGTAGCAGTAGCAGGGCGACTGTCTTACTGACAATCTTCCGAGCAGGAGCTTGAGCCGTGTGCGCGGACGACGAGAACGACGAGCCAATCTGAACGGTAGCCCTGTAACGCTGCGATACTCCGCTGTAGTTCTTTGAGCCGTACTGAGGGCTCTGAGCTGCATGGCGCCCTACAGAAAGGGCGCGTTGCAGATGCAGAGGGCCGTACCAAAGGCATTAATTTGAACCAGATGGTGTTGACAGAGGCCATACAAGCACGGCAGCCGGCAGCTGGTCCAGGAGTGGTAGGCAACATGTACACATGCTCGCAGTTGACTTGACTGGAACGCCGCTTTCACCGAAATATCTTGCGCTTTATCGGTTTCTGCAGATCCTGTGATCACTGATCTACAGAGCTCACGCAGCACCTGGTGATGACATCCGCACAGCGGCACGGTGCTGGACATCAGGTCTCAATTGATCTGACAAGCATGGAAACAGCCTTAGCTGTGGTAAGCTCTTGTGTTTGTGCTCTGCGGGGTCTGGGGGTCTATCAACGCAGACTGCTTCTGGCTTGGCGCCATGACAGTCTAATGGTCTTGCAAGCTTCTGTGTCGTTTCATATGAAGCACTCTTCTTGACAATGGACCAGTGGGCAGGCAGCTAGCTACAAGTTAGTCAGGTTGCAAGAAGACTGTTTGGTCAAGATGTAGCAGGTTGACAAATTTGCCAGTGCAGCGATTGTAGTGGGAAGCTCACTGTGTCTTACCCTGACTATCATTAGTGCAGTGCTCCTAGCAAACCTGTGAAGCTTCGTTACTTCAGGCTGCTAATCTTTGCATTGCGCTGCAGATTTCTGTGTGTGCTCTGCCTGTGGATGCCATTGCAGCAATCAAGCTCAGGCTCGCATACTGTGAAGCAGTACGCAATCAGTTTCCATTTGCAGTCGATTTGCTTCAGGTAAAACGACCATGTGGCCCGCATGCTGCAATGCACAACATAGTTGCACTCCTGCATATGTTGCATCCCTTACGTCTGTCTGCAATGCAATTTGCTCGAGGGCTCATTCAGCTTGCCTTCTTGTCAAGCAAAGGCTTGCCTGCAATGTGCTGCTGGTTCTAAGCATACCTCAGTGATAACTTCAGCAGCTTCAGGGATTCATTATCAAAGACACACTTACAACAGCAGACAACGTGGCCATTGGCATCTTGGGATTGATCACACGGCTGACTGTTATGCTCACGTTGCAGGTGTACACAGCATGCCCTCACTGCAAGCAACAGTCCGAGCATCCAAACAACACAGTCATGGCTTTTTTCACTGACCAAGGGCCGACACCCAAGCTGAATGGGAAGGAACCTGATCTTGTAGAGGTCATCGTGCCTCCACACTAGTATTGTGCTTGAGGACCTCACCATATATTTGCAAAGTGATGCTATAGCATGGTAGTGACCTAAAATCGGGAGGCATGTCCTCTAAAAGTTTCATATTTTGGGCAATATCTCATATGTTTCTCATTCTGGACATGTTTTGTTGTCTTGACTCTTTGAGTCGTCATTTGGTTGTCTTGTAACACTTGCATGATCACGTTATATGGCATATGGCATTGCCACTATTACGACACAATGTATACAAAAAGCCGGATCTGAGAGGACAACAGTGCTGCAGCAGCTGCGAATGCCTTGCATTACCCCAAGCAGCCATGTTTTTGACCTAATTAACTTCTTGTTTTAACGACATGGGGCGGTTCACATGCTTAATTTGCACATGAGTCATCCATATAAAGCCCTTCAGCTGTTACTACTACTTGCCTGCTGATCACACAACAACGAACTGGGATGAACGTTTTGGAGTGGAGGTACCGGTAAATGGCATTAGAATCTTTACATGGGGACTACTGGCAGACATTGCAGCATTTTGCAGGCAACTACCAAAGGTGAAACATGATGCCGTAGCATGATAAGCACATAGACTTTCCATCAAATTGCTGACTGCAGCCTTGAAATTGTGTTAGCTGGGCTGTGGTGCACATAGTTCATCATCTTGGTCAGTTCTGCAACCAATGCATGTGCGCAGCTGCTGAAAGTGACCATGTCGCTGTCACAGTGCGCCATGGTGCCAAGCAGAGACAGGATCTCCTGGTCAGTGATGGCAGGATTGATGCAGTTGCAGAACTTGAAGAACTGGTCCCTGGAAAGTCTGCCTTGCTTGCGGTCATCAATGAGTCTGAATGTGTTCACAACGGGGGCCAGCGAGATTTCGTGCAATTCCAGGTTCCACCTAAGCAGAATCTGCAGGCATCAGACTGACAGCCTTCAGCAGATGTTCAGGTCAGAGCTCAGGGCTGCATTGCATGGCCAGAAGTCTGACCGCTGAGGCATTGCACAAACATGTGATGACACTTTGAGAAAGCTACCAGGCAGACAGAGCAGCACAACAAGAACAAAAGCTGCAGCAGAGGAAGACGGTCTTCTGCCGGTCTGGCAAACTGCATGTCTTGCAGTTTGGTACTGGGACAAAGGCTGTTCGGTACTCAACTGACTGAATTGTTGAGGAGAGACTCACCTCCACGACCACATGGAAAGAGACAGCTGCAGGGTCTGCAGCATGGCTGTTCTTGAGCTTTTCTGCAGCCAGGCTGCTTTCTTTGACTGGCGAGGGGGAGCGTGCTCTGCTAGGGGATAGTGCACGCCCTTCTGCTGAGTCATGCACCACTGCTGCTGCTGGCACCCTGGCCCAGACTGTTGTCACATCCTGCACAGCAAAGACAGTAAGATTGAATACAGCAGGCAGATGCAAAAGAACAGCATGGTTGCAGCGCTGAGTAATGCGGAGAAGCATGCATTGATAGGGGACAGTACAATCCTGCTGCTGCTGCTGCTGCTTGCACCCTTGCCCTCACAAGGACCTGCATACCAGGATCAAGAATTTGGGGCAGCAGCTGTCTATGCTACAGAGGTCCAATTCAACAGAGGTAGAGGGCTGAGCAGGGCAGCTCAGATTCCTTAGCAAAAACTTGCATGCTCCTCTGCTGAGGCTTGAGACAGAAAGAGTCGAGACTGTTGATCAGCGTACAATGCTCAGTCACATCACATGTCATGCTGCTGCTTGCGCCCTGTCTCATACTTCTGCTTCTCTCCTATTAAGCACCGAGAACGATGCAAATAGGTGGATAGGTGAGATAAAGTGAAAGGCTTGGGAAACATGAAGAGAGCGTGAACTTGCCCGCAAAATGTAAACACAGCATCTCGAGAATTTGCTGAGGGTGTTTGATGCTGATGGGCCATTCAAGACATGGCTGGTCATTGAAATGTGTTGGCAGTATGTTCACACTGGACCCCTTGGGCTTACGGCCACACGTGTTACCAGGACACAAAAACTCTGCTGAGGAAAGGGACCAGGGCAGTGGCAGTACCTTGGGCTTACAAAAGCCTTGGACAACCTCCTTCCAGAGTTCTTCAGGCAGGCTGCCCTTCAAGTGCCGCCTCAGCAGCTCTGCCATTGAGTCATCTGGCATCAGAGGGTGGCGTGCCTGAGTCAACCCAACACAGCACTTGTGATTCACATTCCAGCCAACAATGTACATGTGAGCTTTGCTGAAGAGTGCAGTTGTGGGGACTGGTCATTGGATTCATACTACAAAGAAAACAGTGTATATGTGGGTACAATGTAAGTGTGGGTGGACCCTCTGCGACTGATGTCAACACAGTACTTGCATTGAAGCTTCAATCAATGATGAATGCAGAGGTACATGGGAGTGACAAGGACACCCAGGGATCCTAAGATGCAAAGAAGCTGGATGCTTGCATTACTTTCCAGGCAGGTGAGAGCACACCTCATAGGCTCAAAATTCATGCAGAGGCAGCGAAGCCTCAGAAGTTAACATTGAGCATAGGCTCTTGTGCTATGCTTTGCACCCTACTTGACTTTCATACATCAAGTCATCTAGGCAAATGCATGCACTCTGTCTGGCGGAATACGCAAGTGGCAAAAGCAGACTAACAGAACAACAGCATGCAGCACTGCAATTCGCCTTGGCAGTGGCGAATCAAACTGATTTTCGTGATCTGGTATCCCTTGCCTACTATTGGCTATTGGCTTGGAAGTGAAGCAAGAACCAATGTGCACATCTGGTGCATGGTGACATCTACATTGACAACCAAGTTTCACCTGCAGGATGCTTTGCAAGAGGCTGCTGGCAGTGGTCTTGACCCTGAGCTGCGCCTCCTCAAACTCCTCCTCTACTTCGTTCCTGAGCACCTTGCCAAACAGGGCAGTCTGGGCATCCAGGGGAGAGAAGTGCTCTACAGCTGCAAGGATGGAGGTGAGCCACTGGGTGATGAGCTGGCGTACGCCGTACTTGTTGGTTAGGTAGGCTAGCAGGTGCTGCTCCATGGTTTCTCTGGGCTGGTTCTGGTCTGCTGACCTGCAGCAGGCAAACAGCTTGAGGAAGTTGAACAGCATAGCTTTTTGGACCTACACAAGACACCTTTGAGCTGCTCCAAGGTCTCTCTGGGTTGGTTCTGGTCTGCTGACCTGCAGCAGGCAGATTGATCAAATTTGGCAATTGCACAGTCAGCATTGAAGCTGCTTGCATGGTTCTATAGGCTGTCTGTGTTCTGCTGACTTGCAGCAGGCAAATTGATCAAATTTGACAATTGCAAACGTTAAAAAGAACCAACAATGGAGCTGCTTGCATGGTTTCTCCAGGCTGCCTGTGTTCTGCTGACCTGCAGCATGCAAATTGATCGAATTTGCCGATTGCACACCAAAAATAAAGAATGAAGCTGCGGGCATGGTTTTTTGAGATTGTTCTGGTCTGCTGATCTACAGCAGGCAACCAGATTTTCACGTACTCCACAGGTACAGTACAGCATGGTTATAGCATATAAGCATGGTACCCCCTGTAGGAACAAGATGTATAGTGTATAGCTACTGTGGACAACAGAAAACTGAACAGTAAAGCTTTTTAGCCTCACACAAGACACCTTTGCTGCGTCAGCAGTTTTGGTGTTTTCTGCCAAAGGCTCAGTACAGACGCACACAACACTCAACAAACCAATCGAATGCAGCAGGACCTGCAATGAAATCATGCCTCACAGGTGCCTAAGCCGTGAGCGCACAGATGCCTTTCAGTCCCCTACACGCTTGTCACAGCCCAATGCAAACCAGACGCATTTGCCAGTATCTGTCAGCAGTCTACAGCTGTCAAGGCACGTGATGACTAGCAGTAGCCATATGTCTGCCAAGGCAGACAGAAGCCTGGGCAAGTCTTGCTTACAAATGAGAACCCAAATGCAGCACCAGACAGCACAGGACACTGAAAGCATTGCTTACTTTGCGTGCAATGAGGCCAGAACCTCGCCTTGTGGACACAGATGTCTGTGGAACATACCCATGAGCTGATGCGAGTGTCACAGTACAGATTGCGCAATCAACCAGCCCCAACGCCTTATCTGCAAGAGGGTTCAAAATCCTTGGGCAGCTACTTGGGTGCTCATCAAGTTGACGCCAAAAGGTGCAGCCTTTAGTTTTCTTTTCCTAAGAGGTTGCACAGGAGTGGCAGTGGTCCTGACCTGGCATCTGCTTTGGCCTTGGAGGCGTAGATGTCAGTGATGATGTCCTTGAGCTGGTGCAGGGTGAGCCCCCGCAGCACCCAGTCCTCATGAGGCAAGCTGGCCTTGCGGGGGGACAGCGCCCGCCTCCACCTCACAGACTTCTGGGACAGCATTGTAGACTCCTGCACGATATTATTGACTAGTTGTGATAGGCCTATTGTACAAGGCATAACCTGATGGTTGCCAGCACAGATGTACAGATCTTGCTGAGACTAAGGCCCTACCCCATGGAGGGCCATTGTCTTTTGCAGTCCTGCACAATATCTGTCAGTTCAGCTCTGGATGCATGACATCTGACAACTCAGCTCTGGCTGGAAAAGCTGGTGGCCATTGTCCTGCTAGTGCAACAGAATTTGACATACAAGGGGACTGAGCGAAAACCCTATCCTCATGCATACTAGCCTGGGCCGCATCCACTTCTGGGACAGCACTGCAGAGTCCTGCATGATATCTGTCACTTCAGCTCTGACTGCAACCACAAGTAAGGGCAGTGCTGTTGGCATGACAGAGGGGACTGGCTTTGCATGATATCCTTCAGCAGATTCTGCCTTGCTGTCCTGCAAAAGCAATAATCCATGGTTGTACACACTACAATGATGGATTGGATGGCAGAGCAGCACTGCGGCCGGCTCGACAGTCACTCAAGCAAAGCTGTTTCAAGGGTGCACAGGCATGGCACAGAAGTCTGACACTGCAGGTCATTACCTCAAAACTTCAAGGTGCTGCCTCAAGTGTTGGCTTGCATGTTGGCTCAAGCTGGTGCCTCAATTGTTACTTACAGTTGTTGCTTCAAAGTGTGACCAAGCGTTACTGCAAACTACTGCGGAGGACGGTATTACCTCATCACCAAAGCTGACAGCTCCAGCTGCCGATGGTGACTTGGAGATGGCTGCAATGCTGTCCACAGCTCCATCACCAGCCTTCCCTTGGACCTCCAAACCAGGGAAAGTGTCCACATCAATGTCGCTTGCTGAGCTGTCATTGGCAGATTCCTGCTGCTGGTCTGCAGTGGATCTGGATCTCTTGAGGGAGGTGAGGGCCTGGACTTGCTCTGTGAGCTGCTGGATGGTCAGCAGGTGCTGCTGCACCTCGCTGCTCAGCTTCTGCACACACAGCACAGCATATCAGATGAGTGTGTAAAGACTCCAAGAACACAGCACAGCATAGCAGGTACTGCTGCACCTCGCTGCCCAGCTTCTGTAAAGACACAACAGCAGTGCTCTTGTACAGCACAGCACAGCACAGCACAGCACAGCACAGCACAGACATCACAGCACAGCACAGCACAGCCCAGCGCAGCCCGATCCAGCACTGATCAGCACAGTAGTGCACTGGCGCACAGCTGATCAGCAGTCAGCAGATCAGTGTATGAAGACTCCAAGAATGCAGCACAGCACAGCAAATCAGGCACAAAGACAGCAGTAATGGCATGGTTCTAAGGGCAAAGTATGGTGATTTGCAAATGTGTGCGTCAGCTATGCAGCTATGCAGACACTGTCCCCTTTTATGCATTGTCACAGGTCACAGCTGGCATTGGGGATGGAGAAGAACATAGTCATAGAGACTGGGGTCCATTACGAGCTTGACGCCCCTTGTCTGACTGCAGTGTTTCTCTTTGACATCTGACAAGCCCAGAAGCAGGACTGCTAGCAACAAAAGGCCTTCAGCAACTTGCTGTGAAGCACGCAGTCTCATCAACGGTTTTGCACAAACAGTACAAGGGGGATGGGGATGCGCATAGGTGCTATAGGAGACAGGGAGCTACCGTGTTGTCATTGCGCAGCTGGTCTTGGTTTGCCTGCTCCTGGATCTGCTTGATGTAAGCCTCAGACTGCTCCAGCTCAATCTGGGTCATCTGCATTGGCAAATACAGTGTTGCATGGTGGCTGACCCTAAAGGCACACCATATGGTGTGGCCTTTAGGGTTTACCTAACATGCCAGCCTTTCAGTACCATGCAAGACAGTGTAGAATGACCAAGCTCGCAAGGTATGAGATTGCCGGAAGCAAAACAAGCAGGCAAGCATACACACTACAGCACAGAAGACAGAAGCAACAGAGATGCAGGGGCCTGTGCAGCAACTGAGTCACGGAGCAAGGGTTATCCGTGAGCAAGGATTATCAGTGAGCAGCAGACATCACTGCCATCCTGCAGGACATGCGTGAGAGAAAGGTGAATCTGTCCACAGCTATGTTGCATGCAACCATCAGTAGTTTGAATGGAAGGTCCCACAAAATCAGTCAAATCCGCCAGTCACGATTGAATCTAGGTTGCTCAAGGGTAACACCTCCCTTGGCATGACACACAAGTCTGCTGTCTGGCACGTTTTTGTGAATTGGCAGAAAGGCCATACCTGTGACTTCATCAGGTAAAGCACCCTGTCAGCCTTCTCATCAGCCAGAGACTCTGACAGCTCACCATTGGTCTTCTCAGCACGCGCTAGAGCAGCCTGCAGCAATGTGAAGCATGATCAGGCTGAGGCCCAGACCCCTTACATCCATCTGAACAGAGACACACAGAGATGGTGGAGGTTCTCTCAAAAAGACTCTTACGCCTGTCGGCGTTCCCAGGTGCAATGCCGGAGCAAGCCTGGTACCGGAGACCAGGGTGGGCGCTGCACAACATATACATAGTTTCCAGGCAGAGCCTGTACCTACTTGACCCGCCGTCAGCTCATAAACCAAGTTCCGTAAAACCGGGACTTGAACCGCTGACCGCCTGCTTGTGAGGCGGTCGCTTGAACCACAGGCTAGGTGGTCCGGGGGGGGGGGGGGGAGGTTCTCTTAATGTACAGCAGCTGGTGACTATTCTAGTTGGGGCTTGCTCTGTGGTGAATTTTGCCTTCTGAAGGATATAAGCTAAGCCTTCCAAACCACATGCAGCACAGTATGAAACAGCAGAGCACGATCTCAGCATGAGACTCAGTATGAGACTCAGCATGAGACCTGTGTTGCTTGACAAAAGCGTCAGCAGCTTGGGGAGTACCTTGCTGGCATCCAGCTCATCTCGAGTCCTGCGCTCTTGCTCTTCCAAAAGGTCCCTCCAGTCATCAAACGTGTCGCTTTGATACTCACGCAATGCCTGCAGCATCATTAGTATCTTTCACAACCGTAAAGAGTTGAATACAACGAGGCAGCTGCAAATGCTGATGAGCCAACTGCACAGCAGCTGTGTGTATGATTTTGCAATTCATTTCACAGACTACATGCTGCTGCATGCTGCTCCACCTGCAGCAAGGATATGAAGATGGCTAAGCTGCCATTGACTTGTTGCAGTGAACATGACAGGTTACACATATATATGTGCACAGCAGAGTATCACTCAAGACCTGCCTGCAACAATTCAGCCAGCTGGACTTGCTGCTGCTGCTCAGTGGATTCCAGAAGCCCTTCCAAGCACAAGTCTGCCAAGTCTCGCTTGGTCATCAAGAGCACCGCCCTGCAGTGTCGCAACCAACTGAGACACCATGTCTTGTATTGTTGTCAGATCGGTGCTGATTCCAGGAAAAGGCAATGCAGGTCAAAGAACGATGCACAAACGTCGTACCGCCGAGCTATAGGGTCATCTGTAGCTGTGGCAGCCTGAGAAGTCCTCTCTTTGATGTCCTGAACTTAGTCACAGGTCTTGCTGGCATCGGCGTTAACAATGAGCAAGCAGCGGTCGAACACGGTACCAACCTCAATTTCGGCAGCAGCTTCACTCTCCCATGCTAGCGGAGGCTGACCCTGCCGAAGAGTGTTGAGTGCTGAGAAAAGCACCTGGGCCTGCTGAAGCTCTAGGGCGCCGAACTCGGCTTCCTCCTGTCCTCCTGATTGCTGAACATCCAAGTCGCCAAACTCTGCATAGCTCTGTGCCATGCTGTGTGAAGTGGACTGTCGCGCAGGAGCCCACGTTTGTCACACTAGGTGTTGTCAAGTGGCCTAGCACTTCTGAGGCGCTGACTATCTGGACCTCATAGCAAGCGGCTAACGCTCACCCCAACTGTGCACCATGATCGCTGACCATGCGCTGACGGCTGAATGGCTGAACGGCTGAATGTGCATCTCAGCTATACACAGATGCTATCACTTTCGTTGGAAGAAGAGGCACAGAAAAGTATCAAGCTGGTGTGATAATTGCCACAAGCTTCACTATTGTGTCAATGCGGGGCCTGGAGTGTTCTACATAACCATGCTCTTGAGGTCAGTGCATTTGCTTCCCACTACTTGCTGTTGCAACATGCATGCAATGATATTCTGATGCTCCAGGTTCTGTCGGTGGCAGACAAACACTGTCTCTGAGAGTGAGTCACACCAGACGATGTCTATTCGATACTGTGTCTGTGCACGTATAAGCATGCACATACCTTGAGCACGACACAGCTATATATAGTAACATGCAAGGCTGCAGCTATACATGAGAACAATGTCACAAATCTACCTAAACCGCCACATGTGCAGCAGCTAGTATGGTTGTGCAAACTGTGGGTATTCACATCTCAGATGATCTTGCATGTGCTCAAGCAATTAGCTGTGCAAAGTATACTGATTCATTGAGTTACACGCTTAGAGGCCGAGGATGCAATGATACCAAAACATGTGCTGCAGCCACATGTCATTGACTGTTGTGATCAAGCAATCACTGTCATTTTGGAGAGTCATGCGCATGCTTAGTTTGCACCCCCTGTTGAGTTGGTTTACTATCACATGCTATTTGGTATCACTAGTTGGCCTGAGGCTTTGAGATGATGTGTATATGTGACATTGACTTGCTAGCACTGTTGCAAGAAACAAAGTTTATTACAATCAACTTCCTGTCCAAAAACAAGTAACACCTACAACATGTGTCAATTCAGACAGAAGGTACTGTAACTGAGTGTGATCACTGGCATATCCACAAGAAGAAGCATGGCATTGCCTGCCATGACCACAGTGTCATAGCAACAAAGTTCATTTAGCTGCTCTCGGCTTTGCTGGGCATCAGGACCAATATACAAGCATATTCTGAAATGCGCTGCAGCACCGATGGGAGTGGCGCCTGTACGATACTGTAGGTGTCAGCAAGCTTCATCTGCGGTGGGAGCTGGTATACATGTGGCCTGAGTTTTAGTGTCTTGCATGTCAAGGCTGCATAGCTGCACCATCTACGGTGGCTGAATTGGAAGGGTGATTGTACACAGTGAAGTTTCTGGATGCCCTTTGTGCTGTCCTGTTCATGTCCCGTGTATGGGCCTGGCTACAACCGGCTGCAAGGGGGCGGAAGTCGGTGACTGAACAACTCTGCTTTGGTGCTCTTGCTGAGGTCGCACTGTATAATTGCTGTTCGTAGGCAATCTGTGCCTGCTCTCTCAAAGGTATTCCTTGCAGGCCAAATCTACGAGGCCTAGGTGGCAGTCTGTGCAGGGCATCCGCCATGATCTGCAAAGCCAACGCGTTTGTGTTGATTCTCCCCTGTGCCATTGGAGCGAAAAAGGAGGTTGTGGCAGATGGCTCAGAAAATTGCCTGCATCACGAATAACGAGTCAGTTGCCTTGCTGCGAGAGACCGTACTGTATATAGGTCCAGTGAGCGTTGCTTACCTGTTGCGGAGAAGTCAAAGCAGCGAAGTGGATCAACAAAGGGTCTCTCGGTGCTTGTGGAGGGAATGGGCGTCGTCGTGAACATTGTTCGTTGTTGGTCCAGCTTTTGACGACGAAAGTCATGTCGAGTACACGCTCGAAGAAGAAGTACACAGGTCAAAAGATATGACGAAATCTGGCTCAGACAGAATTTGACTTTGTGAATCTCAATTTGAGCAGCGGAGACGAAGCATCCGGAATCTGGAGTGAGGTAATGCAATTCGGTAATACGATCACGTCACGGACAACGTAGGTAGTATCAGGCGGCTGCTTTGGCAGTGTTGGGCCTTTCTTGAGCCAGGAGAACAGCGCCATGGGGAGAAGTGAGTCCCTTGACCTCATCTTGCTGATTCTGCTTGGTTGCGAAAACGGGTGCGCAGAGTTTCAGGAACTGTAACTGACCGAAAGCTTCTGATGTGCAGGACCAGCACGCTGCTATAGGCAGATCAAGAACAAGCCTTACCCCAAATCTCGGTACTGCCGTGGTGTTCCAGACCCAAAGATCCGTATCTACGATGTCGGAGCCAAGAGGGCCTCAGTAGAGGCATTCCCTCTTTGTGTGCACATGGCCAGGTACAGATGTTTTGTTCTGCAATATAGAAGCTTCCAGCACCAACTCGGCCTACTACAATGTGTTTGCCAGCATGTAGCCGTTTAGGCTCCTGAACTTGACTTCCAGTAGCAAAATGGCTGATCCCAAAAACAGGCAACCACCAGGTAGACACAGCTCGGCAGTAGCAAGGGATACATCGTCGCTTACAGTCAGGCTTGTTTTATGCAGTTGGGAGAAGGAGAATGTTTCCTCAGAGGCTTTGGAGGCAGCTCGTATTGCTGCCAACAAGTACATGGTCAAGCACGCTGGAAAGGACGCTTTCCATCTAAGGATTCGTGTGCACCCTTTCCATGTGCTGCGAATCAACAAGATGCTTTCCTGCGCTGGAGCTGATAGGCTTCAGACAGGCATGCGTGGTGCCTTTGGAAAGCCTCAGGGCTTGTGTGCACGTGTGGCCA